>ERZ1645187.3697-NODE-3697-length-12732-cov-18.128579_pt1 | contig 12732 bp, 12 predicted proteins | sample MGYA00575352_ERZ1645187 | MGnify/ENA primary metagenome ERZ1645187 (study PRJEB40837, sample SAMN11349314) | freshwater sediment metagenome | isolation source: river sediment | host: Sediment | place: India: Wazaribad , New Delhi | collected 2017-02-21 ... | reverse complement strand
CCACCAACTGCCTGATCGCCCACTCGCCGGCATTGTTCCCGCCCAAGGCGCCGGAGATGCCTTGCATCCGCTGCGGCGCCTGCGCCCAGGCATGCCCGCACGAGTTGCAGCCTTTCGAGATGTATTGGTTCTCGCGCGCCAAGAACTTCGGCAAGACGCAGGAGTACCATATCTTCGACTGCATCGAATGCGGCTGCTGTTCCTTTGTCTGCCCGTCGCGTATTCCGCTCGTCCAGTACTTCCGCTTTGCCAAGAGCGAGATCTGGGCCCGCGAGCGCGAGAAAAAAGCGGCAGACGCTGCCAAAGATCGCTTCGAATTCAAGCAGTTGCGCGAAGAGCGCGAAAAGGCCGAGAAGGCTGAAAAGCTGGCCAAGGCCGCCGCCGCCCAAGCCGCCAAAAAGGCCGCCGAAGCTGCTGCCGCGGCGGCCAGCCCGCCCCCGGCCGCTACGTCCGACAGCCCGGCGGAAACGATATCCGCACCAGTCGCCACGAGCGAGCCACCTGCTGCGGTCGACGCGGAAAAAGCTGCAAAAATGGCAACGATCCAGGCGGCCATGGAACGCGCCAAGGCACAACGCGCAGCCGCCCAACCCAGGAATACCGACACGCTGACGCCTGAACAACAGCAGGCAGCGGCCGAAATCGATGCCCGCCGTACCGCCGCCGGCCTGACCGAACCACCTGCCGCCGCTGCCGGCGAAAAAACCGACTGAGCACCGAAACATGTTTGCCCCAGCCCCTTTCCTGCTCAAGGACGTCAGCGTCAGCAAGGTCATGACCGAGGTCTGCCTGGCCCTGCTGCCCGCCATCGCCGTCTATTCCTGGCTGGTCACGCCGGCCATCCTTGCCCAGTTGGTGATCGCCACGCTTGCGGCGCTGCTCGCGGAAGCGGCGATGTTGCGCGTCCAGGGGCGCCCGGTCGGCATCTTCCTCGCGGATGGCTCGGCCGTTGTCACCGCCTGGCTGATCGCACTCACCTTCCCGCCGCTGGCCCCGTGGTGGCTGGTCGCTACCGGTACCATATTTGCCATCGTCATTGCCAAGCATCTCTATGGTGGCCTCGGACAGAACCCGTTCAACCCGGCGATGGTGGCCTTCGCTGCCTGTATCGTGTCCTTTCCAGCGCTGATGTCGCAATGGCCGACCGCCGGCCTGCAACTCGGCTTCAGCGAACAACTACAAGTCATCCTCGGTCTGGCACCGCGGGTTGATGCGCTTTCCGGTGCGACGCCACTCGATGCCCTGAAAACCGCGCTCAAACTGAGCGAGGACAGCGTCAGCGTCGCCCAGTTGCTGACCAACCAGGAGATTTACGGCAATTTCGCCGGGCGCGGCTGGGAGTGGGTCGCCGTCGCCTATGCGCTGGGCGGCCTGTGGCTTTGGCAACGCAAGCTGATCACCTGGCATGCGCCGTTCGCCTTTCTTGCGGGCTTTACGCTGATTTCCGGCGCACTCTGGCTGTACAACCCGCTGCAGTTCGCCGATCCGCTCTTCCACTTGCTCTCCGGCGGCACGATGATCGGCGCCTTTTTCATCGTCACTGACCCGGTTTCCGGCTGCACCACGCCGCGCGGCAAGCTGATTTTCGGCATCTCCGCCGGACTGCTTGCCTACATCATCCGGGTCTTTGGCGGCTATCCTGATGGCGTCGCCTTTGCCGTGCTGCTGCTGAACCTTTGTGCGCCGGTAATCGACCTGCTGACGCAACCGGCCATCTTTGGCATGAAGGACAAATCATGACCGCCACCCCGCGCACTTTTTCGGCGCCTGGCATGGCGGCGCGCACGGCTGCGATCCTTTTCGTTTTCGTCATTATCTTCACCGGCCTGCTGTCTGGCGCCTATCAATGGACCAAGCCGGCACTCGAAGCCTCGGCGGCCGAAGAAAAAATGAAGCTGGTCGATGAGGTCCTTCCTCGCAGCGAGTACGACAACAAGTTACTCGAAGATACCGTCGCCCTGCCCCCCAGCGCCGAACTCGGGCTGGCTGAGCCGAGCACGCTCTATATCGCCCGTCACGGTGGCAAGCCAGTGGCTTTGGTCTTCGAGGCAGTCGCGCCGGACGGCTACGCCGGCAAGATTCGCCTGATCATCGCCGTGCGCAGCAATAGCGCCGTCGCCGGCGTGCGCGTCACCCAGCACAAGGAGACACCGGGGCTGGGTGACTACATCGAGATCAAGAAGGACAAGAACAAGCAGCAACCGTGGATCACCCAGTTCACCGGTCTCTCGCTGGCTGAGGTCAATGCGCGTGAGTGGCGGGTGAAAAAGGATGGCGGCCGGATCGACTATCACGCTGGCGCCACTGTGACGCCACGCGCCGTCGCCAAGGCGGTGCTCAAGGCCGTGCAATGGGCCAATGCCCAGCGCGAGACCCTGTACGCGAGCCAGCGCAAAGGAGTACGCCCATGATCAGTCGCGATGAATTTCGCACCATTGCCGATAATGGCATCTGGAAACAGAACACCTCGATCGTTCAGATCCTCGGCCTCTGTCCGCTGCTCGCCGTCACCACCAATGCGGTCAACGGCATCATGCTGTCGCTGGCGACGATCATCGTCATGGCGCTTTCCAACATTGCGGTTGCGTCGCTACGTAACTTCATCCCGCATGAAATCCGCATTCCGGTGTTCATCCTGATTGTGGCCGCGCTGGTTACCGTCGTCGATCTGCTCTTCAACGCCAACCTGCACGAACTCTACCTCGTGCTCGGCATCTTCATTCCGTTGATCGTCACCAACTGCATCGTGCTCGCCCGCGTCGAGGCATTCGCGGCCAAGAATCCGCCGCTGCACTCCACCTTCGACGGCGTATTCATGGGCGTTGGCATGCTATGGACACTGGGCCTGCTCGGTGCAATGCGCGAACTGCTGGGCAGCGGCACCCTGCTCGGTGGCATCGACATGGTTTTCCCGTCCATCCAGCCGATCCAGCTGCTACCGGAGAGCTATCCAGGCTTCCTGCTGGCGCTGCTGCCTCCGGGCGCTTTCATCCTGCTGGGTTGCCTGATTGCCTGGAAGAACTGGATGGACGCCCGCGCCGCAGAGAAAGCCAAGCGCAAGCCACCGGTGCCCGCCGAAGTTTTCGGCTGCAACTGAGTTCGCCCCCTTCCGGCTGTGCGTATTGCCGATATCCGTCAGACTCTGCTGGCGCTAGGGGCTCGGGACTGCCATATCGATCGCGTCTTTCGCGCCTGGACACAGGGAAAGCCGCTGGACATCGGCACGCGCCGCCAGGCCAGTGAAAACTTCCTTCCGCGCGCCCTGCGCGAACGTCTGCCAGCACTGAGCGCCGAGCTTGACGGACTGATCCGGCTGCGCTCGGAGCATTCGGGTGAGGATGGCTCCTCGCGCATGCTGATTGAGCTGGCGGATGGTCAGACAGTCGAAAGTGTTCTTCTGCCGCGCGATGGCCTCTGTGTCTCGACCCAGGTTGGCTGTGCGGTTGGCTGCCAGTTCTGCATGACCGGCCGCGATGGCTTGCTGCGTCAGGTCGATGCTGCAGAAATCGTCGCCCAGGTGGTGTTCGCCCGCCGTCGCCGCCCGGTCCGTCGGGTGGTTTTCATGGGCATGGGCGAGCCTTCGCACAACCTCGACAATGTGCTGGAGGCCATTGATCTGCTCGGCACTGCCGGCCAGATCGGCCACAAGAACCTGGTCTTCTCGACCGTCGGCGACCCAAGGGTTTTCGAGCGTCTCCCCCGAGAGGCCGTCAAACCGGCACTGGCGCTGTCACTGCACTCAACGCGCGCTGAACTCCGGATGCAACTCCTGCCCCGTGCGGCGGTGATGGCGCCCGAAGAACTGGTCGAACTGGCCGAAGATTACGCGCGCCTTACCGGTTACCCAATCCAGTATCAATGGACGCTACTGGAAGGCGTCAATGACAGCGAAGCCGAGATGGATGGCATCGTTCGCCTGCTGACTGGCAAATACGCGTTGATAAACCTCATCCCGTACAACAGCAATGACGGACTCGGCTTTCAGCGCCCACCGCTGGAAAAAGTCACGGCACTGGCGAAATACCTGTACGCAGGCGGTATTCGCGTGACAGTCCGCAATTCAGCGGGGCAGGATGTCGATGGCGGCTGTGGCCAGTTGCGCGCCCGCCATCAGGGTACCGTCAGCTTGCCAACGCAGCCACTGATTCGTGCCCGGCGCGGTTCAATCAAGCCCGCTCGGTTGCCGGCCGCCGAGTAGCGTGCCGGCTACCGGCACCACCAACAAGCCAGCATCGAGCCAGGCCCGCTGCTGCGTACAAGCGCTGTCGATGGCCCCGGCGCCGAAGGCACTGATCAAATCACTTTCCTCAGCAAGCGGTATGGATCGGGCCGGTGAGATCATGCCGTGCACCGAGTGCTGCCAGCACATCAAGGCATTAGCTCCCATCAACTCTCCGCTTCGGGCATTGACCTTGGGCTGATAGTACATTTCGCGTTCGTTGCGCCCCAGGGCGCCGTAGAGACCCACCTCGCCTGCCCCGAACACTGGTTGAAACCTTCTGCACGTCCACCCCGCCCTGTCGCAGACCATGGCAATTCGCACAGGCTATGGTCAGGTCACCGGAAAGTCGTGCATCGTGAAAGCGGCTTTCTCCCAACGTTATTCGTGCAGGATCAAGCCCGGGAAAGGACTGCATCGGCGTTATCTGCTGGAAACCGTCGCCACCGGGACGTGGTGCCGCAACCAAGGGAAAGAGGATTTGCTGACCGGCTCATCGGCGCGAAGAATCGCCAGAGCGACCCCGATAATTCCTGCCAAAACTGCCACCACCCGAAAAACTTTGCGCTTCATCAATTCGTTATCCAATGACATTAATGGGCAATCCAGCCCCGGTGCGAAAAAACAACCGGCCTCCTATCACATTGCGAGAAACTTACCCCGCTGGCGCAGCATGAACAACACAATTTCGACCACGCTCCTTGGCAATATAGGCGGCAGCATCGGCGCGACGAATCAGCCCGATTTCATCCTCACCAGGGCAATACGCTGCGACGCCGATGCTGACAGTACAGCGGATCTCATCGCCGCAGCTTGTCGCGATAGCGCGTGTTTCAAAGGCATGGCGCAGGCGTTCGGCCAACAGGGCTGATGCGGTCAAATCAGTTTCCGGCAACAAAACGACAAACTCCTCGCCACCGTATCGAAAGGCGCTATCCGAACGACGCAAGCAATCGAGGATGACACCAGCCAGCACCTGCAGCACACGGTCGCCTTCCAGATGACCGAAGGTGTCGTTGATGCGCTTGAAGTGATCACAATCGAGCACCAGCAGGGATAGCGGGCGCGCGTAGCGGTTGGCACGCTCGATCTCCGCTGGTAAGCGCTCGTGCAGGTGGCGCGTATTGAACAAACCGGTCAGTGTATCGGTGAGGCTGAGAATGCGATAGCGCTCCTCACTCTCCCGCAGAGCAAGCTCCGCTCGACGGCGCTCGCTGACGTCCTGAAGTGTCTCGATGGCGCCGACGATCTCACCATCGGCATTCCGAAGCGGTGCCGCTGTAAAGAACAGCCATCGTCCTCCATCGCCAAAATGCGGGAAAAAGTCCTCGGCCTCATATCCCCCGGCGACCAGCTCTGAGGCCCGGAAACGGCCATGATAAAGGCGGTCAACCTCTGACTCGCTGGCCCCATCGAGGACAAGATCGGCCATGATCGGGCGAGGATTGGCATAAAATGCCTGCCAGTGCCGATCTGAACCGATCATCTCGCTGGCCACCTTGCCAGTCAGGACTTCGCAGGCGCGATTCCAGTGAGTCACGCGATGTTGGGCGTCGATCACCAGCGTCGCGACCGACGACCCCTCGACAATCTGGGTGAGAAAAACGGTTGAATCGCGCAAGGCAGCCTCGGCCTGGCGCCGCGCTGTGACATCCTGCAGGGTCTCGATGGCACCAACGATCTCACCATCGGCGTTGCGGATGGCGGCTGCCGTGAAATACAGCCAGCGCCCGCCGTCACCGAAAGCAGGAAAGAAATCCTCAGCCTCCCAAGCGCCCTCAATCAATGACGACTGCCGAAACTTGCCATGATAGAAGGTCGCCACCGCCGCCTCGAGCGCCTGATCGACAATCAGGTCGGCCAGGATCGGCCTGGGCTCGCGGTAAAATGCTCGCCACTGGGTATCGGTACCGATCATTTCGGCCGAGGGAACACCGGTCAACTGGGCACAGGCCCGATTCCAGTGAGTAACGCGGTGTTGGGCGTTGATGACGATGGTCGCGACCGGATTTCCATCTACCAGCTGCGTCAAATTCAACCCGGCGTTCGTATGCCGTCTCTCCACGGAAACCCCGCTCGTCTCTGTCAGGTAAAATTGTTTCGCCCAATATCGCGCATTCCCGCGCTGCTGACAATCCCAAACACCGACCATCGTGAAAAAAGCAGACATCGTCACGTTTTACGCCCGACTGCGCGACGCAAATCCGACGCCGACCACCGAACTCGCTTATGCTTCGCCGTTCCAGTTGCTAATCGCGGTAATCCTCTCGGCTCAAGCCACCGATGTTGGCGTTAACAAAGCCACCGCACGACTGTTTCCGGTCGCTCCGACCGCTGCCGCCATGCTTGAACTGGGACTTGAAGGCTTGACTGAGTTCATCCGCACCATTGGCCTGTACCGCACGAAGGCTAAGAATGTCATTGCTACCTGCCGCATTTTGGTCGAGGAACACGACGGCGAAGTTCCGGCCAATCGTGCGGCGCTGGAAGCCCTGCCGGGTGTCGGGCGAAAGACGGCCAATGTGGTGCTCAACACGGCCTTCGGCGAGCCGACTATCGCAGTAGACACGCATATATTTCGTCTGGGAAACCGGACCGGCCTGGCACCTGGCAAGGATGTCCTGGCCGTTGAGGAAAAACTCCTCAAGGTCACACCAGCAGAGTTCAAACGCGATGCTCACCACTGGCTGATCCTGCATGGCCGCTATGTCTGCAAGGCACGCAAACCGGAATGCGGACGCTGCATTGTTGTCGATCTCTGTCGTTTCAAGGGCAAGACAGTATGAGGGTTGCGACCGCCCTGGTCGCTGGCGCGTGCGCCACGCCGGACCTGGTTGAAACGGCAGTCCGGACGGCGTTGTCGCGTGCCGGGCTTTACCGCGCAGAACAGTTGCTGCTCTTCCTGACACGGGATTTCGCGCGCAACGCTTCAGCAGCTGTAGTTGCGGCCGCCCGCGCCGGCGGTTGTCTACAGGTGAGCGGCATGACGACCAGCGGCCTGTTGACCGAGGAAGGCTGGCAACTGGATCGGCCCGCGGTCGCCGTCATGGCAATAGGCGAATCAGAGAATTCAGCGAATTCAGCATGGCTCTCCTTCACCGGTCAGTCGCGATTGCCCTTCGACTGGGTCAGCAACACTGGTGGCGGTAGGCCGCGATTTGGCCTGCTCGACCAGGGGGCCAGCTGCTGGCAGAATGCGCGACTGTGCGCCCAAGGTCGCGCGGAATGGCAGTTGGCCGGCCTGCGGCAGGGTGCGCCACTGATTTCTCACGGCCTGCGGGCACTCGGCGAGTGGCACACGATCGGGGAAAGCCGCGGTTACGACGTGCTGCAGTTGGACCATCAGCCGGCAAGCGACTGCCTTCGCCGTGCGCTGCCGGCCGATGAACGTCAGCGTCTGCCCGTGCATCAGGTAGTTGCCTTGCTTGATGTGCTGCGACCGGGTATTCCCGTGTTGTCGGCTAACGCCGATGGCTCGCTGACCCTGGCCGAACCCCTGCTACCGGGCCAACGCATCCGTTGGGTGATGCGCCAATCGCTCGCGGCCGAGCGGGAAATGCAGCAATTGATGCAATCTGCGGTGAACCTGGAAAACGCCCCAATTTTCGGACTCATGTTCTCCTGCATCGGGCGCGGCCCCTTGTTCTACGGTGGCGATGACCTAGATCTTCTTGCCTTCCGGCAAGCTTTTCCGAAAACACCATTACTGGGCGCCTATGGCACGGGGCAGATCGTGCCGGGTACCGAATGCAATCAGCTATTCACCAACGCAGCGGTAACGCTGCTTTTCGAGGAAACCCATGTTTAATCCCTCCCGCGAGCAGGTACGCCGCTTTTTTTGCGATGCCTGGCAGAAGTATCAGGCCCGCCTGCCGTTGGCCGGTGCCGAAGTCACTGCCGCCGACATCGCCGCCCGCCACCCCGAATACCATACCCTGCTGGCCGATGCCGGCGCCGCAGTCACTCAGGAGTGGATGCCGGAAGGAGGTCAGATGAATCCGTTCCTGCATCTATCGCTACACTTGGCGATTCATGAGCAAGTCAGCATCGACCAGCCGCATGGTATCCGCGCTGCTTTCGAGCGCTTGCGGCAGCGGATGGACCCACATGATGCCGAGCACATCCTGCTGGAATGCCTGGGAGAGACTATCTGGCAGGCGCAGCGAAACGGCGGACCGATGGATGCTGCCGCCTATGTCGATGCGGTACAACGCAAGGCCAGTCTGATTTGACGTGCGCGCTGGCAGGCAGGGTCAGCTGGGAAGCTGATAGACATTCTGGGTCATCAGGTCGACACCGCACTCCAGCCCTTCGACCCAAGCAATGAAATCCTCCACCGCCTGGCGTCCGACAAATCGGGCCCCGTGTTGCGGCACAATCTGTTCGATATCCAGTTGTCGGACCATGTTCGCCCAGAAACGACAGACCTTGCGCGAAACAATATAGCGACGATGGAACGCCTCCATAAATCGAACATGCGTATGGAAATCTGTGACCGGTTCTGCCGCCTGTTCATGCGACACCAGTGAAGTCCCCAAGTCCCCGGAGAAAAGGATTTTCGATACCGGATCATAAAACTGGAAATTGCCCTCGGCATGCAGGAAATGCGCTGGCAGCGCCAATAGACGAGAGTTACCCAGCGGAATGACCGCACCCTGATCCGGAATACCGAGAATACGATGTGTATTGTCCTTGCCGGTCGTCAGATGCGGGACGAAGCGTGTCCAGAGGCTGGAAATCATGACCTTGCAATTGGACGCGACAAACCATTTGTTCACCGACGCCAGAATGTCGGGATCGGCATGCGATGCCAGAATGTAGTCGAGATCCTTCGAGGAAAAATAGCGCTGCATGTCCATCAACAACCCGGAGTAGGTCATGTTGCCACCGGGGTCGATCAATGCACCATGGCCATTATCGACAATCAGGAATTGATTGCACTGCACCGCACCACTGGCCGAGTCGTCGACCAGATCGTAAAACGCATGCACGATGTGCGATCCGTCATTGAATAGTTCTACTGCCATAAACCCCCCGATGGACAAGGCGCGACATTATGGCGGCAGCGTTTCAATTTGAACAGCCGCCAGCGCGTCACCAGAAACTCAGCTGTCATCCGCTGGTGGCGCGACCTTGATGATCTCGTCCAGCGACGTGAGGCCCTGCGCCACCTTGAGCGCACCGGAAATCCGCAGCGGCCGCATTCCCTCGCGTACTGCCTGTTCCCGTACGCGGGCGATTTCCATCTGCGGCTTGACGTATTTGCGAATCTCGGCGGAATTCACTAGGACCTCATAAATCCCTACTCGGCCCATGTAGCCTGTCATCCGGCACTCCAGACAGCCCACCGGCTGATAGAGCTGCGCCGGCTCAGTCGACTTCCAGGGCGCCACCAAGGCGCGCCAGCTGTTACGCTGATCCTCGGTAATCGGGACAGGTTTCTTGCAATGTGGACAGAGGGTACGCACCAGACGTTGGGCCATCACCCCAAGCAATGTGGAATTGATGAGGTAGGCCGGTACGCCGAGATCCAGCATCCGGGTAATCGCCGACGGTGCATCGTTGGTGTGCAGGGTGGACAAAACAAGGTGACCGGTCAGCGCCGACTGGATGGCCATCTCGGCCGTCTCCAGATCCCGGATTTCGCCAATCATGATGATGTCCGGGTCCTGACGCATCAAGGCACGCACGCCATCGGCAAACCCGATGTCGATGTTGTGCTGGACCTGCATCTGGTTAAAGGAGGATTCAACCATTTCGATCGGATCCTCGATGGTGCAGACATTGACTTCGGGCGTCGCCAGTTGCTTGAGCGTCGTATACAAAGTCGAGGTTTTTCCTGACCCCGTCGGGCCAGTTACCAGCACGATGCCATTGGGGGACGAGGTCATCTGCCGCCAGCGTGCCTGGTCGTCCTCTGAAAAGCCGAGCGAACGCAGGTCTCGGACCACGACTTCGGGATCGAAAATGCGCATGACGAGCTTCTCGCCGAAGGCAGTCGGCAGGGTGGACAGACGTAATTCGACTTCTTGACCGGCCGGTGTGCGGGTCTTGACCCGACCGTCCTGCGGCCGACGCTTTTCGATCACATCCATCCTGCCCAACAGCTTGATCCGGCTAGTCATTGCCGACATCACCGACATCGGAATCTGATACACCTGATGCAGCATGCCATCGATGCGGAAGCGGACGATACCGACATCACGGCGTGGCTCGATATGGATGTCCGAGGCACGCTGATCGAAAGCGTATTGCCAAAGCCAATCGACGATGTGGATGATGTGTTGGTCATTGGCATCGAAGGTCCGGTTGGCCTTGCCCAATTCGACAAGTTGCTCAAAGCTGGAAATACTGGCGTTGGTCTCGCCCTTCTGTGCGGCCTTCTTGACCGATTTCGCCAGATTGAAAAACTCAACCAGATAACGTTCAATATCGGACGGGCTGGCCATCACCCGCCGGATATCCTTGCGCAGGATTGGCGCCAGTTCGCGCTCCCATTCCCGCAGATAGGGCTCCGACGTGGCAACAACCACCTCATTCGCCGTTACTTGAACCGGGAGGATCGAAAAACGGGTGGCGTACGCACTCGACATGACATCGCCGACACCGCTGAAATCGATCTTGAGCGGATCGATATGCATATAGGGCAAGCCCACCCGGTTTGCCAGCCACTCGGATAGCACTTCGATCGTCAACAAGCGGGCTGGCAATTTGGCATTGCGCCATTTCTGGTCGGCGATAACGACCAGCGGGTGGATTTTTTCCGTATAACGTTTGCGCTCTTCCTTGAGCGCATTGACATCCGCTGCGATGACCAGCCCGTCGGCAAGCAGCTGATCAAGAACCTCACTCAGGGTCAGGCGATGCTCAATATGCGTTTTGTCATTCATGCGCGGCAATATAGCATGCACACCGCGCGGCCCAGAACTATCCGAGGGACATCCTCCTCATCACCGCTGCCTCCAGGCACCGCGCAACGGTCTCAGCAAATCGCCGAGGCCATTGTGGTCGATTTCATGCATGAGCGCCAACAAGCGGCCCAACTCACCCGGAGGGAAGCCCTCGCGCGCAAACCAGTTGAGATAATTTCCTGGCAAATCCGCGATAAGACGCCCTTTGTACTTGCCAAAGGGCATCTCGCGAGCAAGCAGTAGTAACAAATCGTCGGGATTCATGAAAAACGGGGCCGAAGCCCCGTGGTCCCTACTTGCTCGACAGCGCCATCATCAGATCGTTGATGCGCTTGACGAAGCCGGCCGGGTCGTCGAGCTGGCCACCTTCGGCCAGAGTCGCCTGTTCGAACAGCAGGGCGGCCCAGTCGTCGAAGCGGGTTTCCTCGTACTTCAGGCGCATCACCGCCGGGTGCTGCGGGTTGATCTCGAGGATCGGCTTGCTGTTCGGTACATTCTGGCCAGCCGCCTTGAGCAGGCGTGCCAGGTTGCCGGACGGGTCATGCTCGTCGGAAACCAGGCAGGACGGGGAATCGGTCAGGCGGTAGGTGACGCGCACATCCTTGACCTTGTCGCCGAGCGAGGTCTTCACCTTCTCCAGCAGGTCCTTGTACTCGTCGGCCGCCTTCTCGGCTTCCTTCTTCTCTGCCTCGTCTTCCAGCTTGCCGAGATCGAGGCCGCCCTTGGCCACGGACTGCAGCTGCTTGCCTTCGAACTCGGTCAGGTGGCCAACGACCCACTCGTCCACGCGGTCGGAGAGGAGCAGCACCTCGATGCCCTTCTTCTTGAAGATTTCCAGGTGCGGGCTGTTCTTGGCGGCATTGAAGCTGTCGGCGGTGACGTAGTAGATTTTCTCCTGGCCTTCCTTCATGCGGCTGATGTAGTCGGCCAGCGACACGACCTGCTTGTCGCCGTCGCCATGCGTCGAGGCAAAGCGGATCAGGCCGGCGATCTTGTCCTTGTTCGCGTGATCCTCGCCAACGCCTTCCTTGAGGACGGCACCGAAGGCTTCCCAGAACCGGGCATACTTTTCCTTGTCGGCTGCGTCCTCGCTGTTGGCCAGGTCTTCGAGCATGGACAACACCTTGCGCGTGCAGCCGGAGCGGATGTTGTCGATATCCTTCGACTCTTGCAAGATCTCTCGTGAAACATTCAGGGGCAGGTCGCTTGAATCGACTACACCACGAACGAATCGCAGGTAGAGCGGCATCAACTTCTCTGCATCGTCCATGATGAAGACGCGGCGGACATAGAGCTTGACGCCGTGACGGGCGTTGCGGTCCCAGAGGTCAAACGGAGCACGCGCCGGGATGTAAAGCAGCTGTGTGTATTCCTGCTTGCCCTCGACCTTGGCGTGCGTCCAGCACAGCGGGTCTTCGAAATCGTGACCAACGTGCTTGTAGAACTCCTTGTACTGCTCGTCGCTGATGTCGGACTTGCTGCGCGCCCAGAGTGCGTTGGCCTGATTGACGGTTTCGTCTTCATCGGAAACGACCTGCTCGCCTTTATCCTTGTCCCATTCCTCCTTCTTCATCACGATGGGCAGCGTGATGTGGTCGGAGT
>ERZ1645187.3696-NODE-3696-length-12732-cov-25.864952_pt1 | contig 12732 bp, 3 predicted proteins | sample MGYA00575352_ERZ1645187 | MGnify/ENA primary metagenome ERZ1645187 (study PRJEB40837, sample SAMN11349314) | freshwater sediment metagenome | isolation source: river sediment | host: Sediment | place: India: Wazaribad , New Delhi | collected 2017-02-21 ... | reverse complement strand
TCTTCTTGCCGTTGATCGGCGAGATGTTGTCGAAGTAGCGGCCGTCGACCGGCGCGACCCACTTGCCGCCGATGAAGTTCTCGTAGCGGGCCCGGAACGGGGTGACGGGGGCCGAAGTGGTGGTGGCGGGTTGGTTCATTCTCGTTTCCTCCCGAGGTCTTTCGGATGCCCCCGTGTTTGCCATCCGCGTGCCAACTCGAAGCCGGACCCCGCCGCTCCGTCTTTTGCATCGCGGTAAGCGCTTGAGTGAAAATGGATCGATCAAATCGGTTCGATCGCCGGCTCGACGTGCCCATGGACGTCGAGCGCGACATCGGCTAGGGCTGGTGACGCACCCCACGACGCGGCTCGCGACACCGTCGCAGAATGCGACGGTCGGGTGCGACACTCGAAGCCGACGGCGAGAATCGCGGCGTCCGTCTCCGGGCGGCGACAGCGGCGTGTCGGGAGGGACGACCCATGGCGATACTTCCACCCCCGCGGCGCGGGGGGCCGGTGCTGCCGTCGACGCGACGGCCGATCGCGGCGCCGACGCTCGCCGACATCCGGCGACAGTTCCTGGTGCAGGGCATGGTGCCGGAGGGGGCGATCCCGGCGTCGATCCTGCGCTCGTGGCAGCGCTGTGCGGCGCTCGGACTGCAGATGGACGAACGCCCGCGGGTCGAGCCGATCGAGGTCGGGCGGCTGCGCGAACGTCACGATCGCGCCGACCGGCTGCGCTCGGCTGCGCGCGCCGAAATTCGCCTGCTGCACGACGAGGCCAGTGCCTCCGGGGCGATCGTCATCCTCACCGATGCCGACGGCTTCGTGCTCGACATGCTGGGTCACGCCGATTTCGCCGAGAAGGCGGCGCGGGTCGCCCTCAGGCCGGGGGTGGCCTGGGGCGAGGCGGCGACCGGCACCAATGCCATCGGCGCGGCGCTGGCGGAGCGGGCCGAGATCTCGGTGCTCGGCGGCGAACACTTCTTCGAGAGCCATCGCATTCTGTCCTGTACCGCGGCGCCCATCGTCGGGCCGCGCGGCGAGACCATGGGGGTGCTCGATCTCTCCAATCACGCAGCCATCCAGCCGACCCACGCGCCGGCACTGGTGCGGCGGGCGGTGGCGGCGATCGAGCATCGCCTGTTCGCCGACACCTTCACCCATCACGAGGTGGTGGCGATCCATCGCGATCGCGGGGAGCTGGGGAGCCGTCGCGAGGGGCTTCTCGCCTTCGAGGGCGATCGGCTGATCGGCGCCACCCGCCGGGCGCTCGATCTGCTCGAGGTCGAGAGCGATGCGCTCGGTCGGGTCTCGTGGGGCGATCTGTTCCTCGGCGGGCGAATGCGCTCGGAGGCGGAGACGCGCATCACCTCGTCGCGTGGCCGGCCGCTCTACGGCACCCTGCGGCGACCGGAGGCGAGCCGAGCCGCGGCGATTTCCGGGGCGGCGAGCCGTTCGGCCGCGCCGGTGGCGGCTCCGCGGCCGCGGCCCGAGATCACGCCGATCTGGGACGAGCCGCGTGCCCGGGTGCTGGCGCGGGCGACCCGGCTGATCGATGCCGACGTGCCGGTCCTCGTTCAGGGCGAGACCGGGTCCGGCAAGGAGGTGTTCGCGCGCGAACTGCATCGCGCCTCGCGTCGCGCCGACGCGCCCTTCGTGGCGGTCAACTGCGCGGCGCTGCCCGACAGCCTGATCGAGGCGGAGCTCTTCGGCTACGAGGAGGGTGCCTTCACCGGGGCGCGGCGCAAGGGCTCCAAGGGGCTGATGCGGGAGGCGGACGGAGGCGTGCTGTTCCTCGACGAGATCGGCGACATGCCGATCGCTCTCCAGGCCCGGCTGCTGCGCGCGCTGCAGGAGCGCGAAGTGACGCCGCTCGGCGGCGGCAAGCCGGTGGCAGTCGATTTCGCGCTGGTCTGCGCCACTCACCACGGGCTGGTCGACGCGGTCGAGCGCCGTGCCTTCCGCCAGGATCTCTACTTCCGCATCGCCCAGTACACGATCGAACTGCCGCCGTTGCGCGAGCGCGGCGATCTGCGGGCGGTGGTCGAGCACCTGTGGGCGGAGGTCGCGGCACCGAATGCGATCCGGTTGGCGCCGGCCGCCTTCGATCGGCTGGTCGCCTACGACTGGCCCGGCAATTTCCGCCAGCTCCACGCCACGCTGCGGACCCTGGCGATCCTCGCCGAACCGGGCGAGACCCTGGAGGAGGAGGCGTTGCCCGCCGACATCCGCGGCTCGCGCCGGCCTCCGGTCGAGACGGCGCGGATGCCGTTCGCGTCCGGCGATGCGACCGCCGAAGGGCCGGGGGGGACGGTCTCATCCATGGTGGAACCGCCCTCCGGCGGATCGATCGAACGGCTCGAGGACATCGGCTCGGCGGCCATGCGGGCCGCGCTCGAGGCCTGCGGCGGCAACGTCACGCGCGCCGCCGCCCGGCTCGGCATCCATCGCTCGACGCTATACCGGCGTCTGTTCGGGTCCACTCGGTCGTGAGCGGCGGGGCCGGAGGCCGCCACGCCGCCCGGGCCAACCGACAGGGGCCGATCCCGTGCAGGACCGGTCCCCTCGGGCCTCACCGCGCCGGCTCCCGTCGTGCCTCGAAGGTGCCGGTCTCGGCGTCGTCCTCGCCGTCGGTCTTGGCATAGGTGCCGGACAGGGTGTCGCCGGTGATGCGGCCACGTACCGTCGTCGTGCCGGCGTCGATCGCGAAGGTCCCGTCGGGGGCCACCCTGCCGACCGCGACGGCGCCGCGATCGGACCGCAGCTCGACCCGGCCACCGGCGATCGTCCAGGTATATTTCGCGCCGGCCGCTCGGCCCTCGGTCGTCTTCGCCGCGCCGACGTAGACGCCGTCGAGGCCGCTCGCCGCACTCCCCGGTGGCTTCGGCGGCGGAGCGGGCGGCTGGGCAGGCGGCGGCGCGGCGGTCGCCGCCCCCGTGGCATCCCAGCGATAGACGAAGTCGATCTGGGCGACCGCCGAGGCGCCGACCTTGTAGACGAGGCCGGGGTCGGCGGTGCCGGCAGCCGGTCCGGCCGGCACCGGTTCCGGCTCGCTCTCCGCTTTGCCGCCCTTGCCGGCGTCGCGGGTGGTGAGCCAGCCGAGATTGCGCTGGCCGCCGCCGGCGCCCGGGCCGCGATAGACCCAGGCCTGGGTATCGGAGTTCCCGTGCCCCGGCGTCAGGACGTCGACGGCGAAGCGCAGGCGGAACGGCTGGCCCGGTATCAATCGCTTCGGCATCTCCTCCCAACGCACGCGGATGCTCGACGGCGCCGGCTGGCCGGAGGCGACCTTGCGGCCGAAGACGAAGGCCGTCGGCGAGGCCGAGCCGATGCGATGTTCGGTGCCCTGGTCGACCCAGGTCTGGCCGGTGAGGCAGTCGCCGCCGACGGCGCAGAACTCGTCGCGCTTGTGGTAGGTCACCGCACGCAGCACCCAGACGCCGCCGGTCGGGCTCGGCGCGGCGCCGGTGGTCGCGCCGGAGGAGGGCGGCGACGACGGCGTCGCATCGGGCTTCACCGGGTCCTTCTTCGGCGGGGTCGACGGCTCGGTCGGCACCGGCGGGGTGGCGGGCGCCAGGGTCGCCCCCGGCTCCTGCGGCGGGGTCTTCGGTTCGCTCGGCTTCGACGGTTTCGTCGTCTCCGGGGGCTTGCCGTCGAGCGGCGCGGTCGGCGCCGCCAGCATGCGGTCGGCCTTGGCGAGGAGCTCGCGCGCCTTGGCGAGGCGGCCGGCGTCCTCGGGCGTAAAGACCGCGTCGCCTCCGGCGAGGGCGGCGGCGAGCCGGTCGCGGCAGGGTTTCCACTGCGACTGGCCGCAGAGTTTGGCGCCGGCCAGGATCTCGTCCATGCGCCGCTTGCGCTCGTCGTCGCGCTTCGCCGCGGCGGCGATCTCGCGATCGGCCTTGTCGAGGAGCGCGCGCGCCTTGGTCAGCGTGCCAGCGTCGTCGGGTCCGAACACCGTCTCGGCTCTGTCGAGGGCGGCGACGAGTTTGGTGCGGCAGGTCTTCCAGTCCGCCTTGTTGCAGGCGGCCGCACCCTCCAGCAGCAGATCCATCCGCTTCTTGCGTTCGGCCGTCTTGTCGGACGCGGTGCCGGCGAGTTTCTTCTCGAGATCGGCGATCACCCCGGCCTTGGCATTGACGGTGCGGATCTCGTCGATCTTGCGCTTGGCCCGCTCCAGGCCGGCCGGGGTCTTCTCGGCGATCGCCGCCTCGGCCTCGCGCGCCAGTCCGGCGACGCGATCGCGCGCGGCGCAGTGGGTCTTGGCCTGGGTGACGTTCGGATCGATCGCCGCGGCGGCCTGCGCCGCACGGCAGGCGGCGTCGAGATCGCCCTCGGCCCAGGCGCGTTCGGCATCCTTCTTGGCCTTGTCGAGTTCGGCTGCCTTCTGGCGTCCGGTGGCGAGGTCGGCGGCGGAGACGGCGACATTGACGGTGGCGCCGGCACTGCCGAGCACGATGTCCTCGGCGTTGCGCACTTCGACCGTGACGGTGATCGGGCCGGCGTCGGGGCGCTTGGCACGGGTCTCGCGGCTCGCCGGATTGCCGGTGAGCGAGGCGCCGTCGCCGACCGTCCAGCGATAGCGCAGTTGCGGCGTCACCGGGGTGGGCGTGATGTCGGCACGGAAGCCGACGTCCATGTCGGGGAGGAGTTCGCGCTCGAGGGTGACCAGCCCCTTGCCCTGACGCCACACCACCGGCTTCGTCGTCGAGTTCTCGAACGCCGGGCCGAGGGTGACGACGCTCACGCCGTAGAGGCGGGCGGTGACGGTCGCCGAAGCCTTGGCCAGTTCCTCGCCGTGCAGGCGTTCCTTCAGGTGCGCGGTCAGGGTCGCCGGACGGGTGGTCTTGGGCACGAAGGTGTAGACGCGCGGATCGGCGGTCGGGCCGGCATGGAGCATGTCGCCGGTCGCCTCCCACCACCACGTCGCCGCGTCCTCGGCCATCGGCGGCGTCGCCTTGGCGGTGAGCCGCACCTCCTGGCCGACCAGCGGGTCGGGCGGGACCGCGTCGATGGTGATCCCACTGGCGGTGACCTCGAGTTCGATCTGCTCGGATTCGGCCACCGTCGCCAGCGCCGCGCCCCGACGTTGGAGTGCGATCACCCATACCGGCGCCTTGCCGGTACGCGACCACGCGACCGAATTCTCGGTGACGCCGGGGCCTTCGGCCTTGGCGAATTTGCCGTCGGTCGTGGTCTGCCAGCGCAGGACCCAGCCCTTGGGGTCGACCGCGGTGCCGTCGCTCGAGAGGGCGACCCGGAACGAGGCGGTGGCGCCGACCGGGAGTTCCTTGCCCGAGGGGGTGAGCTTGGTCAGCTTCACGGTGAGGCCGACCGGATCGATCGGCAGGGAGGCGGTGGCGGTGCGGCCGGCGGCGTCGGCGACGCGCACTTCGGCCTCGACCTGCGGGCCCTTGCCGACCGGCCGCAGATAGACCGCGCGCTCGCCGGCCGAGGACTTCGCCCCGGCCCAGGCGAAGGCGAAGGGGGGCTTGCCGTCCTTCACTCGGGCCACGACGGTCGCCTCGGGGCGTCCCTTGCTCGCGGGATCGAGCACCAGCTCGACGGTCGGCGGCGGTTCGGTCGGGGGCTGGTCCTTCGGCGGCGTCGGGGTCGCGGCGACGTTGGCGGCGGGCAGCGACACCTTCACCGACGGTCCGTCGCAGGGGTCGAGGATGGTGCGCTCGAAACCCTTGGTCTTCCAGCGGGTGGAATCGTGATCGACGGTCAGGGCCTCGTAGCCGTTCATCGCTTCGAAATAGGCCGCCCGTTCCGGCGAGAAGGCCTTGAAGCGCGCGCGAATGGCACGGATGCGGCCGAGTTCCTCGTCGATCACGGCGAGGTCGCGCGTGCGGTTGTTCTCCAGGCCACTGATACAGCTGTTCCGGCGCGAGGCCACCGTCTCGCCTTCGAGGTCGGTGATGTTGCCGCCTTCGTCGGCGAGCCGTCCGCCGGCCTTGGTGAGCCACGTGGCGTAGACCTTGTCGACCTCGGCGCGCATGCGTCCGGCGTAGTCCTCGGCGACGGCCGTTTCGGCGGCGGCGGCGTCCCAGAACACCTTCATCTGCGCTTCGGCGCGGGCCATCGACGCCTTGGCGGCGTCGCGGTCGGCGGGGGTGAGGTTCGGCCGGGCCATGAATTGGACCAGTTCCTCGCGGCCGGAGACGGCCATCAGCCAACTGGAGAGATCGGGCACCGGCAGGATCGCCGCGACCGGCGGCTTCACCTTCGGATCGGGCGGCGGCTTGCCGTCCTTGCCGTCGTTCTTCGGCGGTTTGTCGTCGGTCGGCGGCTTGTTGCCGTCCAACAGGGTATTGGGCGGCACCGGCGGCGGTTGGCCGTCGTTCTTGGCCTGATCCTGCGGCTTCTCGGCCTCGTCGACGCGGAAGGGGGCGCTCGCCTCGGCGATCGTAACCCGCTTGTCGGCCGATCCGGCGAGGAGATCGACGCGGATCAGGCCCGATCCCTTGGCCGGCGCCTTCAATTCGGCGCGGCCGTCACGGGCGGCGGTGATGGTGCAGTTCTCGCAACGCCACTCCCAGGTGGCGCCGGGCGGCAGGTTCGGCGGTTCGAGCCGGGCCTGGGCGGTCATGGCGGCGTCGGGGGCCGGATCGGTCGGCACCACCGCGACGGCCAGTCCCGGTTTCGGTGCGACGCGGAGTTCGATCCCCACCGTCTTGATCGCATTGCCGGAGACGGTGAGTGCGGCCTCGAGCCAATAGGTGCCGCGGAAGGGCGGCGCGAAGCGGATGGTCGCGCCGCGCCACGAGCCGACGCGCATGCCGGCATCGTCGAGCGACCACACCCAGGTCGCGCCCTCGGGCAGGGTCGCGGCGCCGAAGTCGATGCGGGCCGTCACGGTCTGGCCCTGCACCGGGGCGGCAGGATCGAGCACGATCTCGGCCGGCAGCCGCTTCAGGGCCGCATAGAAGGCTGTGAATTCGTCGATCAGGACCTGACGCTGCTGCTGGGCGGCGGCGTAGCGTTCGGTCGAGGCGCCGGCGGCTTCGGTGAAGCGGGCGCGATCGATCACTTCCGCCTTCCAGTGCAGTTCGCGGCAGGAGCGAGCGATGTCGCCGTCGGTCTCGGCCTGGGCCATGGCGATCGAGGCGGCGCCGACGCCGCGGCGGATGCGCTCGTCGAAGGCGCCGCCGAGGGGCGCGCCCTTGATGCCGGCGAGCATCGCGGCGGTCGCCTCGCCGCCTGAGCGCACCTTCTCGAACAGGGCGAGGGCGGCGGCGTTGTCGATGCCGCGTTCGCCGCACAGCGGCGGGGCGCCGGTGAGGACCGGCCTCGCCGGGAGATTGCCGGTGCGCACGGCGATGATCTGGGTCAGCGCGTCGCGCAGCGACAGGACCTGCGAATAGGCGTCGAAATAACGATTGATCGCCGTCATCAGCTTGCGCTGCTGGTCCTGGGTCGAACGGCCGAGGACCGGCGTGTTGCGCTGGAGGAAATTGTAGGAGCCCTCTTCGCCGAGGTGGTAGAGGGCGGGTTCCAGCACCTCCAACTTGGTCAAGAGGGCGCGCAGCTCGGCCATTCGCCGTTCGATCTCCCGATCGGACAGGTCGGCGTCGGCGCGGCGGCGTTCCTCGAAGGTGCGGACGATCGCCGCGGCCATCGCCTTCTTCGCCTTGCCGACCCAGACCTCGCGCTCGGCCACCAGCTTGTTGAGGGCGGCCTGTTCGCCCTTGGAGAGGCCGTCGGGCAGGACGAAGAATTCGGGTGCGCGCGCGACCTCCTTGCCGAGTTGCCTGGAGAGCAGCACGATATCGTCGGTGATGAGCTTCACGCGCTGCGCCGCGGTGGCGAGATCGGCGTCGTCGCCGAGCACCAGCGGATCGCCGAGCATCAGCGTCGCCCAGATCGCCTTGACGACCGCCGCCTTCATGAAGACGCCGCCGCCGGAGCCGAGCTGGCCGAGGAGGTTGTCGACGCGGGTGACGATCATCGCCTCGGCGTTGCGATAGCCGCCGGGGGTCAGGAGGTCGTCGAGGAAGGCTTCGACCGCCGGTGCGCCGCTGCCGTAGCCGACGAAATCGGCGAGGATCCAGGCGTCGCGGCTCTTCCATTCGGGCTTCTCGACGAAGCCGGGATCGCCGGCGAAACGGCTCGCGGCATAGAGCGCGTCGAGCTGCATGTCGAACAGCTTCTGGGCGCCGGTGCGCATGGTGAAGTTGCCGATCTTGCCGACCAGTTCGGGGATCGCCGCCGAGGGGCACAGCGCGAACATCACGAACTTGGCCATGGCGAGATTGTCGCCGCCGACGGTGAAGGCGTAGAGCGAATTGACCACGCCGCCGATGCCGGTGTTGTCCCACAGGGCCTTACCGAGATTGTAGGCGAGGTCGGCGTCGCTCTTGGCATCGCCGACGGCCTGCAGCAGGTCGACGGCGGTGCCGACGCGGTCGAGCACGCTCTGGAGATCGGCGGTCGGCATCGAGCCGACCTCGGCGATCCGGTCGAGGTCCTGCTTGGCACCCTCCACCAGCCGGAAGAGTTCGGAAGTCTCGCGGAAGTGGTCGCCGGCGGTCTCGATCGCCACAGACACCTCGCCCATCGGCCAGGTGATCCGCTCGCTCGTCTTCTTGACGCGATCGGCGAGGGCCTTGGCCCGTTCGTGGATGTCGAGCAACCTGCCGCCGAGTTCGGTCTGTTTGAGGAAGCCGCGCAGGCGTTCGCCGGTGCGGCTCGCCTGCGGGTCGGACAGGACCTCGAGGCTCTGGTGGGTCTTGCGCAGCTTCTCGAAGGCGGCGGGGTCGTCGCTGATCTTCTTGAACTCGCCCAGCGCCTTCACCTGGGCCTGTGCATAGGCGCGGAACGGGCTCTTGGCATCGATCAGGCCGAAGTCGTCGATCAGGGCCTTCAACCGGCGCGCCCGGGTCTCGACGTCGGGGGACTTGGCGATCTCGTCGAGCTGGATCTGCATCGCCAGATGCGACTGGCGCACGATCATCGTCTCGGCGAGGCGGCCGAGTTCGTGCGAATCCGGGTAGGCGTCGGCGATCAGGGACACCATGCGGGCCAATTCTTCGTTGATCGGCTTGGTGTCGGCGGGCTTCTCCGCCCCTTCGCCGCCCTCGGATGCGGCCTTCCTGGGGGTGACCGCCTTCTTCTCCTTGGCGGCATGGAAATCGGCGGAGAGCTTCAGGAGCTTGCGGATGCGGTCGTCGCCCATGACGACGTAGTCCTCGATCAACCGGTCGGGGATCGTCGACTTGCCGTAGGCCCAATCCGAGCGGCCGGGGTATTTCATGATCCGCTTGATCTGGCCCTTCTTGTCGAGGGTGCCGAGCTTCTCGATCGCCTCGTGGTGCAGGTGCTGCAGCATGTCGAGGCAGGTGCCGGCCAGGGTCTCGCGGCGGACGATCTTGGAATCGTAGCGCAGCAGCCCCTCGTCGTCGGCGGCCTCGAGGAATTCGTCGACGTCGCGGGCGAGGGCGGGGTCGGCATCGGCGCGGACCCAGCCGGCATCGATCTGATCCTGGGTGGGGTGCTGTTTCTGGGCGAAGGCGCCGATCGCCTTGAAGTGGCCCTGGGCGTCGAAGACCTTTTCGTAGACGCCCCTCTCGGTGGCGAGTTCGCGCAGGCGGGCCTGAACCTTGGTGTTCTCCAGCTCCGCCGCCACGTCGGTGCTCGTCACGGTTCCGAGCGAGCCGTCGGCGTTGATCGGGATGACGCGGCTCATCACCGTCTTGGCGAGTGCCTTGCCGCCGGCGCTCTCGAACACGCCCGCCTGCTTCTCCCAGCCCTCCGGCGTCACCACGATGTCGAAGTCGGCGCGCAGATCGAGCCCGGAGCCGTCACCGGCCAGCGCCCTCAGCAGCATCGGATCGTAATAGCTCTCCACGAAGAGCTTGGTCGCCTGCGGATCGGTGCCGAACACGGTCCAGTCGACGTCGGAGTTGATGTCGTCGGAGCCCGGCCAGGAGCCGACGTCGCCGATCGCCGAGAAGGTCCTGGCGGCCTCGTGGTTCTTGCGCGCGAAGGCGGCAAAGGCATCCTCGCGCACGGCGATGATCCGGCGTTTGATCTCGATCTGCGCGCCGGTCAGCTTCCTGCCGATCGCCGCGGCCTCGGCGGCGCCGAGCGGGCTCTTGTTCTCCTTGATCGCCTTGTTGAGCTCGCGGATCGTGTCGATCGCCCCCTTCTTCGGGGCGATCTTCTTGATGGCGATGAACAGCTCGCCGATGTTGCCGCTGGTCCACTCGGCGATCACCCGCGCGGTCGCCCGCAGGACTTCGGGCGAGGGCGGGGCTTCGGTCGCCGAGGACGGGCTCGCGTGGCTCCCACCGGTGGAGGGTGGGGTCGCGGGGTGCTCACCGGCGCCGGTCGTCTGCTCTGTCGTCTGCTCGATCGGGGGCGGGGGTGGCGGCGGGGTCTGGAACACCTGCGCCGTCGTCGTGCCCGGGACGCCGATCAGCGACACGAGCAGAGCCAGCGGGACGAGGAGCGTGCGGGGCCGGATCACGGCGAGAGGCTCGGACCGGCGACACGACGGCGAAACCCTGCGACGCATCATGGCGGACCTCCGTCCGATGGCGCGACGGCCGCGGCTGCATCCGCTCGTCGGAGCGGACGACGGCGGCCTCTCACGCGAAGCCCACCGCGGCGAGGGGAGATCGCCGCGGCCCCAGGCCGAACCCGATCAGCGCTCGACGGTGCCCCAGACCTGATAGATGCCGGTGCCGCGGGTCTGCGCCTCCCAGGCCCAACTCGCGGGATCGGAATCGATCACCTCGTAGCGCCCGGGGGGGATGACGATGTCGGGCTGGACCCACCAATAGGCGTCGCGGACATTGCCCTGTCCGATCGCACCGGCGGCGCGCCACGGCCCGTAGACGGTGCCGCTCTCGTGCCGCAGGCCGATGGTCCCGGGGCGCGTCTTCGCGCCGTAGTGATAGGTCATCACCTGCTCGATCCGGTAGGGGGTCTTCAGCCTGAAGGCCCCCGGCCGCTTGGCACCCAGGGTCACCGCACCGACGCCGCCGTTGGAGGCCATCGACGGGCTGCGCGGGGTGGGCAGCGGCTCGTAGCCGGTGTTGCCGGACGGTGGCTCCCAGACGTTCGGCCGCGGGATCAGTCGACCGATGTCGGAGAGCGGTTGGGCCGGCGGGGCAGGGGGCACGGCGGGCGTCGTCGTCACCGGCGGGGCGGCGTCGACCGGGGTCGGCGGAGCCGGTTTTTCGCCGGCGAGCGCGGAGTCGAGCGCCGCATCGACGTCCGACCCGCCGCCGGGCGCATCGATGGCGGCGCGGCGGATCGGGGCCGGCGCGGCGGCGTCGCGCGCGCCGAGGCGGTCGATCGGCCAGACACGTTCACCGCCGAGGCCGAGACCCGGGCGCGCCGCGTCGGGGCGTGGGGGTGTGAACGCGGGCTCGTTCGCCGTCGCGACCCCGGCCGCGAGCACGAACGACACCACCGACAGAATCGGACGAGTGGGCAGGAGGCACTTCATCGTAAACCTCCACGGGTCACCGGAAGAGCATCCGACGCCAACGTCCCGCCGCGGCGTTTCGCTGTCAATCGGGGTTCCTCGTTACGCGACGAAGGTTCGGCGGGAAAATTTGCGGATGGCGTGGGGGAATGCGGTCGGATGCCGGGGTGGGAGGGCGCGGGACGGCGCAAAGCGCTCGCCGGCGGCACGATCGGCAGGGGAAGCGCCGTCACTCGCGGCGGGGCCGGGCCGACCCGGAAAATAAAAAAGCAAGGCACCTTCCGGAGCCTTGCTTCTGATGCGAGTTGCGCGTCGACCCCATTTTATCCCTCGACCCGTGATCCCGATCACGGACGAGAGCGGCAGCTCCGGCGGAATACTCCGCTTCGGGCGCCCGGGGCATCCTCCCGAGACTTAGACCGCGATTCTTCGTCGGGGGCTTGGTGACGCACCGTTCCGGTCTTCGTCCGCCCTCTTCTGACGCTCGGACCATAGTGGACTTAAATCGGTTTGTCACACATTTTCGCCACGCTGACGAAAATTTCCGCATTTGGTCATTTTGGTCGTTTCGGCGTCGATTTTGCCCGTTTTGCGATCGAAATCGAGGTTTTCGTCGACATTTCACCGGCAAAGTCGCATCCGAGAGGGTATTTCGAAGGGTTTTTGCACCCCGGCGCGGTCGGCTCGGAGCAACGGCCCGGACGCGGCGAACGGTCACCCGTTCGTTTCGATTCGGCGCCTCGGTACGGGGGGGGGGCTCATGGTCGCTCCGGCGGCCGCGCACGGGTCGGGGAGGGGGCGTGTCCGGTCGGCTCCCGCCGGCACCGCGACGGGAGCGAGCCGGGGACAAGCGCGGCGGCCATCCGGGCCACTCTTGTGTTTTGCCCCCCGCTCGTTCACCAAGGTGCCCGAGCGATCTTCATTTCGCCGGGATTCTCGGGCCCCGTGCGCCGACCGCACCGTCCGCCCCCCGCGATTCCCGCCCCGTCGAGGCCCCGATCATGCGTCTGTCGCGTTATTTCCTGCCGATCCTGAAAGAGACCCCCAAGGAAGCCGAGATCGTCTCGCATCGGCTGATGCTGCGCGCCGGCATGGTGCGGCAGCAGTCGGCCGGCATCTACACCTGGTTGCCGCTGGGTCTGCGCGTGCTCGACAAGATCGGCCGGATCGTGCGCGAGGAGCAGAACCGCGCCGGGGCGGTCGAGATCCTGATGCCGACCATCCAGGCGGCGGACCTGTGGCGCGAGAGCGGCCGCTACGACGACTACGGCAAGGAGATGCTGCGCATCGAGGATCGGCTCGAGCGCGACATGCTC
>ERZ1645187.3695-NODE-3695-length-12733-cov-5.825130_pt1 | contig 12733 bp, 20 predicted proteins | sample MGYA00575352_ERZ1645187 | MGnify/ENA primary metagenome ERZ1645187 (study PRJEB40837, sample SAMN11349314) | freshwater sediment metagenome | isolation source: river sediment | host: Sediment | place: India: Wazaribad , New Delhi | collected 2017-02-21 ... | reverse complement strand
CTTAAAGCAATTGAATTATGCCAGAAATAAAGATAAATTTAGAAGCGATATTAAAATCGTTTCTAACGGTTGAAGCAATGAAATTGAATAATCCAGATTATACTTTTAACATGGTATTGTCAGCAATGAAAGAAGCCTGCCGGCAGACTGTTGAATTGGTTGCTGAAAAAGCGGAAGTTGTTGAACATGAGGTAGCTGAAAGTATACATGGAGGACCGGGGTATACTTATTTTACTGTTGACAAACAATCAATCCTTAACACAATTAATCAGGTAATATGAAAGAACAATTATTAACATAAAATTTGTGTAATTAAAATATTTTTTATATAAATATACAAAAAATATTGCAAATATATATCAATGTATTAATAATAAAAGGAAAACTGCATATGGATACAAATGGAAATTATATACAGAATCAGTTCTGTAGTTATGAAATAGCATTAAAACTTAAAGAATTGGGTTTTAATGAAGTCACATTTACTTATTTTAAAGAAAACTGTACATTAGAAGAAAATATTATTTGCTTAAATGGTGTAAAGTTTTGGAATCTTTCTGATATTAAAGAAATAGCAGCCCCTCTTTGGCAACAAGTAATTGATTGGTTTAGAGAAAAACATGATATTCATATTGAAATTGAATTAACAGATAATACAACAGAATTTTACTATCAATATTGTATTGTAGATTCAAAAAATAGAGAATTTCATGATGAAGATATGTTAGATCAAGCAACAAGAATTTGTAATTATAAAGAAAAGTTTAATAAATTCTATGATGCTCGTGAACAAGCAATTTTAAAATGTATAGAATTATGCAAGAAGAATTAATTTCGTTTGAAACTGCTAAGTTAGCTGAAGAGAAGGGATTTAACATTAAACAATTAAAAGGATTTTGGTTAAATAGCAAATTTAATAAGGATGGAGATGAAATAGATTGGTTAAGACCCATAAAAGACTCAGAAATATTAGAATTAAGAGATTCTAATAAATTTGAAACGGGCAATCCTTTTATTTTTAGACCCACTCAATCATTACTTCAAAAATGGTTAAGAGAAGTTCATAATATTCATATTGAAATTCATTATGGTAAAGATAAGACTACTGTTTGGTTTACTCCTAAATTATTTTCATTAATTAAGGGTAAAGATGGGGATAGCGAAGATTATTATGATGAATTATATGAAGAATTAGTTGAACTAGAACAAGAAGATTCTTATGAAAAAGCTTTAGAAATTGGTTTACAAGAAGCACTTAAATTAATTAAATAATATAAATTATGCATTTATTAAATTGTGAGGTTTGTGGGCAAAATTATTATGATGTTGAACCTTTTCCAGATGAACAATTATGTCCAGAATGTTTTAGAGAAATGTATGAAAGTGAAGAAAATTTTTCACAAGATCTAATTATTAATGATGAAACAGAAACAACTTATGATTACTAAAGAAGAATTAAAACTGTATATTGATTTGTTAAATGATTTATATGGAGAAGATTTTTGTAGTAATTTTATAGAACTTTCTGAATTATTATTTATAGAATTTGAGTTACAGTTATCTCCCGAATCTATTGGAATTATTCTTTCTATGGAAGAGAGTAATTATTTAACTTATAAAAATTGTGGAATATCCTATCAATCCTTATAGTTATGTTGGAACAGTAATAAGTAAGGAAGAATTTATAACTCTTGTATGTCAAATATTGGCAGTTCCTATTAAAGATTTTAGAAAAAATACAAGAGTTGAGCTAGTTATAGATGCTAGATTAATAATATCATTTTATCTGATTAAATATGCTAAGGTTTCTATAACAGAATTACCTGATATACTTAAAGTACCTGTTAAACGTAGTACCTTAAATATAAGTATATTAAATTATGAAGATAGATATAAATTTAATTCTACATTTAAAAATAGAGTAGATAAAGTTAAAATAAAACTAAATAGTTTAAATATTTATGAAAAAAATATTAAAATTGTATGAACTTCCCAGAAATTCATTTTTTAGAATTGCAGGACTTGTTTTAAAATTTCATCATATAGATGGTATGTATTTCTTTTGTACAGATTCTAAAGGAAATATATATCATATAGGAGCTTCTCAAGAAGTAGAGTTTCTAGAAAACTATAATTATGAGGAGGAAATTATAAATGATTAATTATAATGCTTATTTAAAATTTCAAAAAGAAAATCCAGATGAATGTTTTGATCTTGATATATTTATAGCATTAAATTTAGTAGCATCCTCCCCACCTAAAGAACTTTTAGAAGATCTTAGATTTGATGATATATGTAAAGTATTAGAAAATCTTGAATTAATTAAAAGAGTTGGGGATCAGGTGGTATTAAGACCTTTAGGAGAGAGATTTTTAGGTTTAGATAGTAATACAGATAATCTTATTAAGTTAGCTGAAGAGATAAGAGAATTGTTTCCTAAAGGTATAAAATCTGGAGGATACCCCGTAAGAAGTAGTGTATATGATATTGCTGATAAGCTTAAAAAGTTTATGAAGAAGCATTCTTACTCTAATGAAGTAATATTAAACGCTACTAAACAATATTTGAGAAGGAAAGAATCTGAAAATTGGAATTTTGTTCAAATAGCTGTATATTTTATTGAAAAGAATGGAGTATCTGCATTAGCTGCTGAATGTGAAAGTTTAGTTGAAAATAATGAAGATGTTAAATATTCCAATATGGAACAATTATGAGTATATTTGAAAGAGTTAAATCTAATATTGTTTCTAATAAAACTATTAGAGAATCTGGAGGATTTACTTGTATACCTTGGGAATTACCAAGATTATCTAATGTATTACCGGGAATACAACGTGCTAAATATATAATAGTTACAGCAAATAGTAAGGTAGGTAAAACTCAATTAGCAGATTTTTTATTTTTACATCAGCCTTATGAATTTTATTTGGCTAACCCTAAAGCTAATATTAAACCAAGAATATTTTATTTTTCTTTAGAAATGTCTAAGGAAAGTAAAATTATGTCAGTTTTGTCTTATAAACTATTTAAAGATCATCAAATAGTAGCAAGTCCAGAAGAGTTGTTATCTGTATTTAAAAATAAAATAGTTAATGATAAATTGCTTGAAAAGATATTAGAATATGAAACTTTCTTTAAAGATTTTGAAGATAAAGTAACTTTTATAGATTCTATAAGAAACCCATTTGGTATATTCAAATATATGGAAGAATATGCTCTTTCTAATGGACATTGGGTATTTAAAGAAATGGATTGGGATAATAATGGTAGAATTGAAAAGAAAAAAGTTAGAGATTATTATGTTCCTAATAATCCAGAAGAGTTTCCTATTATCATAATAGATCATGTTAGTTTATTATCTCCTGAAAAAGATCAATCTTTACATCAAACTATGAGTAAATTTAGTTCTGATTATGTATTGTATTTAAGAGATAAGTATAAATATACTATAGTAGCTGTTCAACAGCAAGCTGCTGATCAGGAAAAACAGCAATATACTTTTGGTAAAGGAGATAGTGTAATTGATAAAGTTAAACCTACTCCTGATGGATTAGGAGATAATAAACTAACAGGAAGAGATTGTAATTTAATGATAGGATTGTTTGCACCGTATAGATATAATGGAGTAAAAGACTATAATGGGTATGATATAACAATATTAAAAGATAATTTTAGGGAATTATCTATTTTATTGAATAGGGATGGTAGAGGTAATTCTAGTGTTGGTCTGTATTTTAATGGTGCATCTAACTTTTTTGAAGAATTACCAAAACCTAATGAGCCTGAATTGTTAAAAATATATAGTAAATTAAAATAATAAATAAAAAAAATGGCAATTACAGTAGGAATTTTTGCAATGTCTGGAGGAGGTAAAAGTACCTCTTTAGTAATTAATCCAGATGGAAAATATGACCCGGCTAATTATGCTGGAATGGATTTAAAGAACACAATTTACTTTAATTGTGATAAGAAAAAACCTCCATTTAAATCAGATGATTTAGTTAAAGGACTTAACTATTTTGAAACTTCTGATTCAGAAACCATACTTAAAATTATGAAGTCTGTAAGTGAAAAAGGACTTCAATATAAAGCAATTGTAATAGATACAATTAATGCAGTAATGGTAGATAAAGAAATGCTTGAATCTAAAAAACTTACTTTTGATAAATGGGCAGATTTGGCTAAAGAAATTTATGAAATTATATCTGTAGCTAATGGACTTAGAGATGATTTAGTAGTATATTTATTAGGTCATATAACTATTTATACCGATGTTGATGGCAATGAATCTAAGTGTCTTATTACTAATGGTAAAAAGCTTGAAAAGATTAAACTTGAAAGCAAGCTTCCAGTAGTATTGTTTGGAACAATAGAAAGAGGTAATGCTGGAGATAATAAACATTATTTTGAAACTCAAAGTTATAGATCTACAGCTAAAACACCTCTAGGAATGTTTAAAGATTTTCAAATACCTAATTCACTTAAATTAGTAGATAATAAAATTAGAGAATATTATGGTATTTAATCAAATAATATAAACTATAAATAATTAAATTTAATTAAAAAAAATGGAAAGAATTAAAATTACAAAAGCTGGGATTGAAGCAGATCTTGAATCAGGGCTTAAAAGAAAAGAAATTGCTGAAAAGTATGGAGTACCACAAACTCATGTAACTAAACTTATTAATAAACTTGGTCTTACTGGAAAGAGGGCAAGTAATTTTAGATTTGAAATTGTAGAAGAAGCTCCTGAAACAGTAGTTGCTGTTAATGAACCTACTATGGAAGAATTTATTCCTGTAGATGAACTTATGGGTGAAGGTGTATCTAATTAAAAGAAAGGTAATATATGGCGTTTAATGCAGGGAATCCAATAGAGAGTCCTAAAATTTACACAGGGTTGTGTGATTTTATTCCTGTAGCTCTTAATCCCACTAAAGAAGAGCTAGCCTCTTTAGGTATTAATTTTGAAAAAGAGCCTTCTTATCTCGATAAAAGTTCAGAAGATAATAACAGGATTAGACTTGATTTTTGGGGTAAAGTTGTTATTAATGAAGTAACATCTTATAAAAAAGTAACATTTTTTATTGAAAATGTTGAAAAAGAATCTCAATCAGGAAATTATCAATTCATAAATATTTATGGAGATTCTGCTTGGGGTAAAGATCAAGAAACTGTACTTGCCAGCTATAGTTGGTTTAAAGCTAATGGTGTAAGAAAAGCTAAATCTGGAGAAGCTGACTTTATTACATTTATTAAGAGGTGGTTATCAATTGGTAGAGGTCAAGAAGCTGCTATTGATAATTTCAATAAACTTTTCTCAGGAAATGTGGATGATTTTAAGACACTTCTTAAAGTAAATTCAGATAGGAAACTTCAAGTATTGCTTACAGTAACTGAATCTAATGATAAATATTATCAAAATATTTATAATAAGTATTTTGGTATTGCTGGCTCTACAAACCATACTTATTGGAAAAAACATTTTGATTCTAATAATGCAATAGTAAATTACCAAAACTCTTTTAGTTTAAAAGAATTTACTGGTATAAATAATGAAGAAACAGACAACTCATCTTCAGAATCTAAGTCTACAGGAGGATTCTGGGGGTAAATAATTAATTAATCTATTGTTATGTTTGAAGTACTTGAAGACTTGACAGTAGATAATATCTTAACCAGAGTTAGCGAATATGATATATTTAAAGCTTATTGCCCTAACTTTAAAGAAGTTGGTAGTAAATTTAGTGCACCTGACAGAAGTGATTCAGATCCATCATGTATTATAACAAGTTACAATGGTTCTTTATGGTTTAAAGATTTTGGTAAATCAGATAAAGCAGTAACATGCTTTCAATATATAATGAATAAATATAATTGTAGTTTTATTCAAAGTTTAGGTATAATAAATATGGATTTCAATTTAGGATTGAAACCTTATATTGAACATAAACCTTCTCTTAATTATATAGGATTACCAGATATACCAGAAATTACAAAAAAAACTTATAATACAGAGAAACCTGAAGTTATTATAGAAGTTAATTATAGAAAATGGTTACAGCTTGATGCAGATTATTGGTATGGTAAATATTACCTTACTAAAAAAGTACTAGATTTTTATAAAATAGCTCCTATAAATAAGTTAACACTTCATAAAGAAAACACTTTTAATATAAATATTCCTATAGAAACTTATGCTTTTTTAATAACAATTGAAAACCCCATAAAAAGATTTAAAATATATTCACCTTTTGAAAAGAAGAATAAAAAATGGTTGTCTAATTGTAAAGAGTATAATTATCAAGGATATGATCAACTACCTTGGTTAGGAGAAAAACTGGTTATTACAAAATCACTTAAAGATGTTGCAGTATTAAGTTTATTTAAAATTCCTGCTATAGCACCACAAGCAGAGTCTATATTAATTGATTATAATTTTTATCAATCATTGTTGAAAAGATTTAATACAATTTATATGTTCTTTGATAATGATAAAGCTGGTATTGAAGGTTCGAGAAAGAACAGTGATAATTTATCAATACAACAACGCTTTATCCCACAAGATTCTGGGTGTAAAGATATATCGGATTTTATAGATAAATATAGATACGCAGAAACCAACTCTTTAGTAAAACACTTATTTGAATGATAGAAATCTTCATTCCTGGAAATGTACCATCCAGCAAAAATGGTAAAAGATGGACTGGAAAACACCTTATTTGGTCTAAAACTGCAATGCAATATGTAAAAAATACTGATAAATATTGGAGAGAATATGCTAATGAATTTATAGCAGAAAGTTTAAAGCATTCTTATACTTCAGCAACTCCATTAAAAGTAGCTTTTACATTTATTAGAGGAAGTAAACATAAGTTCGATTACGTAAATCCTCTTCAAACAGTCCTTGATCTTATGGTCAGGTATAATTGGATAACAGATGATAATGCAGATATAATTCTACCAGTCTTTGAACCATATGTGTACGACAAAGAAAATCCGGGTGTTATTATTAAAATCCTTTAATAACACTTAATTAAAAGGTAAAAAAAAAATAATTAATTAATAATAAATTTAAATTTAAATTTTATGAGAACAATTCGTGTAGTAAGCTCACAAGTGAATTCAGTAACAAAATTGGAAACTTCAGTAACAACTTTTAAAGAGTTGAAGGCTCTTTTAATTGCAGAAAAGCTTTATAAAGATGGTATGCGTGTCATTGACATGAGCAGTAAGGTTACTCTTGACCATGATGATATCCTTTTACCTTCTGGTAATTTTGATATTGCTTTGACTCCTACAAAGAGTAAAGCTGGTGCTGATTTGACTGATGCTGAAGTTAAAAAACTTATTTCAGAAGTTAGTAAGACAATTTACAACTTTTTTGATGCTCGTGGAGAACGTGCAGAAGCTAAAGAGCTTATAGCAAAAGCTGCAAAGCTTTTTGAAGGATTGAAGTAAAATACTTCTTTTATGAGAGAGGGTAATTAAGTTTATCCTCTCTTATTATTTTATTTTAGTATTATTAAAAAATATAAATATTATGGCAATTATTGATTCAGATATAGATTTTGAGCATTTAGAGAGTCTTTTAAAACAAGAAGAAATAACTTTGGAACCCTTTGATTTATCTCAACAGTCTATTGAAGAGGAATCCTCAGATATATTTAAAATATTTGAAAAGTTTCCTATGCTAACTATAGAAAATGCTGAAGAAGTTCTTACAGGTATATGTAGTTATTTGTATAAAGAAGAAAATTTTTGGATAGATAAAAATAAAAATACAGAAGGTAATTTTGCTGAAAAGTTTATTGATGTAATTATAAAATATCCAAAAGTAATAGTTACTGATGGAAAAACTTCTCATATTATGAAGGATTTCTATGTTAAGTATTCTTTTGTATATGGAACTACAAAAAATAACATTGTATCAATTATTTTAAAGGGTGTTAAAGGTAGAAGAGGAGTTATAAGCCCAAGAGAGTTGGATGCAGATTATCAATTTTCTCATTTAAGTGGGGGAGCCAGTATAGGATGGAGAACTTTTTGTTTTGGATCTTCTACACCCATAAATACAATGGTTTCAGATCTTTTCAAAGGCCCACCAGAAACTCAAAAAATATTCAAATTGTTTTTGCTTTTTGATGTTTATATAGAATGGCAAAGTAATGATGGAGTTCCTTATAGGTCTATACATGGAATACAACCTTTAGGAAAGGGAAAGAAACATACTTTTGAATTATATTATCCACCAATCTATGATTTTATTAATGTAACTACTCATAGTAGAGAAGTCTTTGATATGTTTATGTCAGATCCTGCCTATTTGAAAGAATTTATAGATACTTGTATAGATATAAATTCCGAAGACATATCTATTAATTTTATTGAATTTTCTTGTTTAGTAAAAAAAATTATATTGAACATTGAAGATTTTTATAATAGTGTTGTATGGATAAGACTTGATCCAACGGATTATTCACTTTATAAATATTCTGTTCCATCAAAATATTTTAAAGATATTTATAGTTTTCAAAACTCAGATAATACTTTTATTTTTAAAGATGATGTTATAAAATGTAAAGTAGAAGAATTCGTAGAAGAGTTTCAAGTAAAAAATACAGAAGAAGAAGATATTGATTTATCTTCAGAATTTTATTTTCCTGAACCACTTTTTGTATTATCCGTATATTATACTATTTTAACTTATTTCGTTACAATTTTATTTAGAAAAAATGTCAAATATTAAATCAAATATTCCTGCTAAATACAATTCGGCAGAATCAAAACCAAAAAAGGTTGAAAAAACTGTTTATTCATACAAATCTAAACCATCTATTATAATCTCAGAAGAATTTTTGAAAAAAGTAGAATATATTTGTTCTAAAATTTCTACTATAGAATGGTCTGGAGTACTTCTATATAAAATAGAAGGTACAATGGATGATGTAAAAAATCTAATTATATATCCTATTGATATTTTATTAATGGATATTGGTAGTTCAGCACATACATCTTTTGATTATGATCCTATAGTTATATCAGAAGCTTATTTAGAAAATCCAGAATGGATTGATAATGAATATAGAAGAGGATTAATCCATTCTCATGTGAATATGGGTGTATTCTTTTCAGGAGAAGATATGTCTGAATTACAAGATAATGCTAAATTTTATGATTTTTATCTATCTCTTATTGTAAACAATAAATCTCAAATGACTGCAAAAATTGCTTTTGAGGGAGAAATTGAGAAAAAATCTAAGATTATTAGTAAATATGTTAATAGTGAAAGAATTACTAAATCTTTAGAAAATGAAGAAACTGTAAATGAAGTGGTTTTGTTTACAGCAGATTGTGATATTAAACTTCCTACAATACAGAGTATTTTTATTCAAAGTATTGATAAAAGAATTGAAGAAATTCAGAAAAGTAAGGTTAAAACAAGTTATACAAGACCTTTTTCTTCTAAAGATACTGGTTTTATGAGCAATTATGGTAGAGAAATTCAAGATGAATACACTGATTTTTTAGGATATTCAAAAAATGATTCATTCTCTCAAAAACCTGTATCCAACTACTCTAAGAAAACTTCAGAAATAATGTCTAAATTTATTGATGCTAAGTCTTATCTTTCCAGTATATTTACAGAAGTAAAGCCTACAGGAACATATAAAACTTTTGCAAAACATATTGAAGACATGGCTGTAGAACTTATAACAATTAAATCTAAAATGGAAAGAGAGGGTAAAACTTTTTATATTGCAAAATATTTAGATAATCTTTTTGTAGATATCTTTACAGGTAATGATGATTATTCTTATGAAGTAAATCTTTTTAAAGCTTATAAAGAAAAGATTAATAAAAAAGCTGATTGGAATCTTAATAGTACCAGAACTAAATTTACAGAATTTCTTGTAGACGTTGTAGATATGCTTAAAGAAGAGGTTTTAAGTGCAATATATACTACAACTCAAATAGAAATTCTAGAAAATCTTATTGAGTATTTTGAAGATTTTATAGTGTCGGATAGAAGATTAGATAGTATTAAATTAAAAACTGTATAATATGGAACTTGATATTAATAAACGATTTTCTGAAGCTCCTTGGGTTAATAATTTTCCAGTAACTATAGGAGGGTTAGGGGGTATAGGAAGCAATGTAGCGTATTTATTAGCTAAGCATGGAGTTAATGCTACTATATATGATTTCGATATGGTAGAGTTACATAATATTGGTGGACAAATGTTTGATAGACGAGATGTTGGCAAAAATAAAGTAAGAGCTATTATAGATAAGATTTTATTTATAGATATAAATTTACGATGGAATACTAATCGGAAATTTACTCAAATTTCTAAAATAACTAGTGTAGCTTTTGGATGTTTTGATAATATGAAAGCCAGAATCTCGTTTTATAATGCTTGGAAAAATTTGTATTTATCATCAACACAAGAATTTAAGAATAATAATCCGTTTATTCTTGTAGATGGTAGACAAAATGCAGAAACTTTAGATATTTATGTAGTTACCCCAGAAACAATGGAAAGGTATGAAAGTGAAGGATTATTTGATGATTCTGAGGTAGAGGATCTTCCTTGTAATTTTAAATCTACTACTCATACAGGTTTTTTAACTAGTGGAATTATGGTAAGTGCTTATACTAACTATTTAGCTAACTTTAATACTCAAGAAAATGTAAGATCAATTCCTTTTAGAATACAATTTACAATATCTATAATGCATTATGAATCCACTTATTAAAAATAAAAATGTAAGTCCTTATTCTACTGGGTATTTGGCAGAAAGTTTCCATCTGATAAGTCCTATGGGGTCATTTTTTACTCCTAGTCATAAGGCTCTTAATAGAATTGTTAAAATAAAAGACAATTCTGAATTTCATATAAATATAAATGATTTATTAAATATTGTAGAAATTCCAAATTATAGGTATATAAAACCTAGTAGTAATAGTAAATATACAAGTTTGCTATTGGGAATATTTTCAGGTTTTCCTACAAATCGTGTTTATAGAAGTTATTCATTTTGCACAACAAATAATGCTGTTTTTAATTTGGTTAGAAAAGATTTAGATATTAAAAGATCTGGATTATTTTTAGAGAATCCTTTTCCTAAAAGTTTAACGAAAACTGCTCCAATTAGTTGTGATAATGACTATGATTCTAAATTATTGTTTCAATTAGCTTTTAGAAAAACCACAAAGCTTTATAAAGAAACAATTAATAAACATAAACAATTTACAGTAGATGAGATTATAGATTTGGTTTATAATAAAAACGTAGACTTTAAAGAATTTTCTCCAGTTTTATTTATAGATTTTTCTATATTTTCTTATCCAGAGTTATATGATATATATGAAACGGATAAAAAAATCTTTAATATAGACTTTTTTTATAAAAAATTAAAGACTGTATGTGAAGAAGAGGGTATAGAAATAATAGTTGTTGATAATTTATTTGACATGTTTTATGAAAATATATCAGATAATACAAAGGTTTTTGTAAAGCATTTTGAAGATACAATTAAATTATTACAAACAGATTTGAGAGAAGAGCCAGAAAATACCTCTATAGAGGTAGAAACAAATTTTTAATTTGAATAAATTAATATGTTAAATAGAGAGATAATTAGTATAGGAGATGATAGTAATGTACTTTTAGAAACTTTAAATGCAAGAAATCTTGCTATCAAATTTTCTAAATTTGTAGATATTATTAGATTTTCCTCTACAATAACAGAATTGAAAGTTGGATCTACTTCAATATCACTGTTCGATGATATTGAAGCCCTTGTAGACAATAGTATTAGAAGTGTCTACAATATAAAAAAAATTGAACATATAAACAATTTAAGTTTTTTATTAAGATCTTCTATTTTAACAAAAACATCAAATTTTATTTTACCAGTTTTATTTTTAAACAGATTTAACAAAGATTTTTTCTTATATGATATATTCTTTGAAAATTGTTTTATAAATAAAAATAATTTTAAAGAATTAATTTTACTTTACAGATTCTCTGCTTCACCATTATTTCTACAATTTGAAAAAATAATTAATACACATCCACAATTCATTAAAAAAATAGATATAGATTCATATCATGTATGTATTATGTTTAAAATTCCTGATGAATATAGCGATGCAGTAGATTTATTTTTAGAAGGTAAATATTCAAAATTACCTGAAGGATTAAAGAAAGATATTATGAAATTCTTTAATTATAAATCAGATGGAGATATGGCACAAATATTATCTAAATCTCCATTAAGAAGGAAACAATTAGAATTAGAATTTGAAGCAGAAATTCCTTCTTCAGTGGAATTGTATGAAATACCTAATAAAGATGTAGAATTATGGCAATTAAACTAGAAAAAGTGTTTGGAAATTCGTGGGGAGATAAGTTTAATAAGCATCTGGATTTGGAGTATTTTGCACAACTAGGAAACTTTCTTAATGAGGAGAGTAAGGATGAAAACATCCTTATCTTTCCTCATAAGGAAGATATTTTTAATGCTTTTAAATTTACTTCTTTTGAGAATACTAATGTAGTATTTTTAGGATTAGATCCTTATATAAGATCTGGTCAAGCTTATGGAGTATCTTTTGGTGTAAAAGAATCTTGTAGAATTATACCAGCAAGTTTAAGAAACATTTATAAAGAAGTTGAAAATGATGTCTATAATGGATTGAGCTTAGACTTTGATTATTCTTTA
>ERZ1645187.3694-NODE-3694-length-12738-cov-33.267681_pt1 | contig 12738 bp, 8 predicted proteins | sample MGYA00575352_ERZ1645187 | MGnify/ENA primary metagenome ERZ1645187 (study PRJEB40837, sample SAMN11349314) | freshwater sediment metagenome | isolation source: river sediment | host: Sediment | place: India: Wazaribad , New Delhi | collected 2017-02-21 ... | reverse complement strand
AAACCTATCTAGCTAAAGCATTGCAAACTGCACCCCAGTTGCCATTAGCCCGTCGCATGCTGGTCGCCAGCCACCTTCGCGCCGGCCAGCCCGGCAAAGCTCTGGCAACGCTTCAACCGGTCATTGACCAGATTGACCAGGATGCCGCCCTACTCTCTCTGGCGGGCGAAACCTACCTGCAAAACGGCGATGCCGCCAAAGCCGCCGATTACTTTGCAAAAGCCAGCAAGCTGGACCCAAGTGATGCAGCCAAGAAAACCTCACTTGCACTCGCTCACATGGCACAAGGACAAGTCGAAACTGCGTTCAATGAACTTGAGCAGATTGCAGTCAGTGACAAGGGCACCAGTGCCGACATGGCGCTAATTGCTGCACATCTGCGAAAAAACCAAATAGATAAGGCACTCAAGGCAATTGATGCACTCGAGAAGAAGCAGCCTGACAATCCAGCCACTTTCAACCTTCGTGCCCGTACGTTGCTTGCCAAAAAAGATATTCCTGGTGCCCGTTCGGCATTCGAAAGAGCGCTCTCAATCAATCCATCCTTTTTCCCCGCGGCGGCCAGCTTGGCCGCGCTTGATATCGCAGATAAGAAACCCGAAGAAGCACGCAAACGTTTTGAATCGGTGCTCGCTGCAGACCCGAAGAACGTTCAAGCGATGTTGGCACTTGCCGAGCTCCGCTCCAACAGCGGCGCATCCACAGACGAAGTGACCGGCTTGATCAATAAGGCGATAAGTGCCAATCCGACCGAGATTGCCCCTCGACTGACTCTGGTACAATACTGGTTGCAACAAAAGGACAACAAGAAGGCGCTGACTGCTGCCAACGATGCAGTGGCCGCCTTCCCTGAAAAACCCGAAGTACTTGACGCATTGGGCCGCGTGCAACAGATTAGCGGCGATCTGAATCAAGCGCTCAGCACCTACGGCAAACTCGCCAGTCAGCAACCCATGTCACCGATTCCCCAGTTGCGACAGGCCGAGATCCACATCGCGAACAAGGCCAAGGAAGAAGCAGCCAAGACTCTGAGAAAAGCCCTGGAAATCAAGCCAGACCTGCTAGAGGCCCAGCGTAGCCTGATCCTTCTGGCACTGGATGGCAATCGCACCAATGACGCGCTTGCCATCGCCCGCGAAGTACAGAAACAGCGTCCCAAAGAACCCGTGGGGCAGTTGCTTGAGGGCGATATCCACGCTTCGCAGAAAAACTGGAATGAAGCGATCAGCGCCTACCGCAATGCCCTGAAGCTTGCCCCCGCGACGGAGCTCGCTGTCAAAACGCATTCGGCTATTCTCAGCTCGGGCAATACCGCCGACGCTGAAAAGTTTGTTGCCGCCTGGAGCAAGGAACATCCAAAAGATTTCGCCTTCCGCATGCATTTAGGCGATCTGGCTACGGCACGCAAGGATTACCCGTCCGCTACCCAACATTACAACGCGGTACTGGCTATGCAGCCGAACAACCCACTGGTTCTGAACAATCTGGCTTGGGTGTTGGGTGAACAAAAACAGGCCAAAGCGATCGAATATGCTGAAAAAGCGAATCAACTTGCGCCCAACCAGCCAGCCTTCATGGACACTCTGGCCTTGCTCATTGCGGCAAATGGCGATTTCCCCAAGGCTATCGAGATGCTGCGCAAGGCAATGACAATTGCGCCTCAAGCCGCTGCGATTCAGCTAAATCTTGCCAAAGTGCTCATTAATGCCGGCAAACGGGTGGAGGCGCGCAAGGAGTTGGAAGCCCTCGCCAAGCTGGGAGATAGCTTCCCGGATCAAGCCGAGGTAGCTCGCTTACTGAAGGATCTTTGATCCAGATTGTTGCCTTTTCCGGGTTGACCGTGGCATGCGTCACATCGCCATTGCGACCTTGCAGCTAAAATTGTTATCAAATAATCAACAAACATAGGGAAATATACATGACCACAATTGCAGTCGTCGGCTTGGGTTACGTCGGTTTGCCACTCGCCGTGGAGTTCGGCAAAAAATTCCGCACTGTCGGGTTGGATCTTTCGCACGAAAAGGTCGAGAGTTACAAGAAATTCATCGACCCTACGGGCGAAGTCAGTACCGAAGACCTGAAGGCAGCGACGCAATTGATGGTGACAACCGATGCAAGCGCATTGAAAGATGCGGATTTCGTCGTCGTGGCCGTCCCGACCCCCGTCGATGATGCACACCAACCCGATTTCAGCCCGCTTGTCGGTTCCTCAACAGCAGTCGGTCGCAATCTGAAGCAAGGTGCCATCGTGGTTTATGAATCCACGGTCTATCCCGGCGCCACGGAAGAAGTCTGCATTCCCATTCTTGAAAAAGAATCCGGAAAAACCTGGAAGAAGGATTTCTTCGTTGGCTACTCGCCTGAACGCATTAACCCAGGTGACAAGGAGCGCACCGTCACCAAGATCGTCAAGGTGGTTTCCGGCGACACCCCCGAGACCTTGGCCAAGGTGATTGAAATTTACGGCAGCGTGATCACCGCCGGTGTCTATCCAGCTTCAAACATCAAGGTCGCCGAAGCGGCCAAGGTCATCGAAAACACCCAGCGAGACCTCAATATCGCGTTGATGAACGAGTTGGCGATTATTTTCGACAAGATCGGCATCGATACGCTGGAAGTCCTGCAAGCCGCTGGTACCAAGTGGAATTTCCTGCCCTTCCGTCCTGGCCTTGTTGGTGGCCATTGCATTGGTGTAGATCCCTACTACCTCACGCACAAAGCCCAGAAATTGGGTTACCACCCGGAAGTTATCCTGGCCGGGCGTCGAATCAATGACGGCATGGGCAAGTTCGTCGCCGAACAAACCATCAAAATGCTTGTACGCTCTGGTCATCCGATCAAGGAGTGCCCGATCGTCGTGCTTGGGCTCACCTTCAAGGAAGACTGCCCGGATCTGCGAAATTCACGCGTCATCGACGTCATCCGTGAACTCGAGTCCTATGGTGCCAAGGTGATTGTGCACGATCCGGTTGCCGATGCCGCCGAGGCACGCCACGAATACGGTGTCGACCTCGTTTCATGGGACAAGCTCCCCAAGGCAGCCGCCATCGTCGCAGCAGTCAATCACAAGCAATACAAGGCCCTTTCGGTTGCGGAATTCGCAACTAAACTGGAATCAGGCGGCGTCATCGCCGACGTCAAGAGCATGCTGGACAGCGAAGCCTTCAAGCAGGCCGGTATTACTGTCTGGCGCCTGTAACGGGGGAATCATGCAGCGCGCAAGGAACCGCTTAATTCACCAAGCACCTTGGATCATTTGCGCGCTGCTGCTGGGCCTGCTTCATAAGCCAGCCCAAGCCAATCCCCAAGCGGAGCGCGACAAGGCAGCGGCATTGCGGAGCGAGGCCAAAGCTTTCGAACACGGCAGCGGGCAGCCTCGCAATCCCGACAAGGCCGTCGAACTTTATTGCGAAGCGGCACATCTTGGTGATGCCGAGGCCCAATACAACCTGGGCTGGATGTATGCCATGGGCCGCGGGATCGACCGGAATGACTCTGCGGCAGCCTACTTTTTCACGCTCGCCGCCCAGCAGGGCGATCCCTTGGCAACACGGATGCTGAGACAGGTCGGCGCGCCACCGGACAAGCCACCGAAATGCGTTGCCGACCTCCTTTCGCGCTTTGATGCTGACGGCCATGACATTGTCGCCAAAGCCATGCCTGAGCATCGCAAGGTGATGGATCTGGTACAAAAACTCGCGCCGGAATACGGCGTTTACCCGCGACTGGCGATGGCCATCATTCGTGCTGAATCCAACTTCAACCCGACGGCAGTTTCACCAAAGAATGCCCAAGGCCTGATGCAATTGATCCCGGAAACCGCAGAGCGCTTCAACGTCAAGAAGCCTTTCGATCCGGAGCAAAATATCCGTGGTGGCCTCTCTTACCTGCGCTGGCTCCTTGCCTACTTTCAGGGCAACATTACTTTGGTGGCTGCTGCGTATAATGCCGGAGAAGGCGCCGTTAACCGCTACGCCGGCATCCCGCCCTACGCCGAAACCCAAGGCTACGTGAAGCGCATTCGCGAGATATTCAAGAAGGAAGAACATCCCTTCGATGCCCGAATCACGACGCCCTCCCCGGACCTGCCACGCATCCTTAATTCCAGAAGGCTGATGTGAGTTCGGCTATCCGTCTCGGACTTGCCATTTTTTGCCTGTTTTCCGGGTTGACCGCAGCGCATGCTGAGCTCCCAGACCTGATCGACAAGATCAAGCCATCCATCGTCGCGGTCGGCACCTACAAAAAAACCCAAAGCCCACCCTTTGTATTTCGCGGGACCGGTTTTGCATTTGGCGATGGCAACCAGATCGCGACCAATGCTCATGTATTGCCCAACGGTAGCGGCCCGGACGATCCGATTCTCGCTGTATTGATTCGCAGCAAAGGCAGCGAGGGCAGTCTGCGGCTCGCCAAGATCGATCAGCGCAATCCTGATCGCGACCTCGCCGTCATTCGCATCGATGGCCCACCGCTTCCGGCATTAAAGCTTGGTGACTCATCTAACGTGCGAGAAGGCCAAGCGATCGCCTTTACCGGCTTTCCCATCGGTGGCGTACTGGGCTACTCGCCAGTAACCCACCGCGGCATTGTCTCCGCCATCACACCAATTGGCATCCCAGGCGGGAACGCCAGTCAACTGAACACCCAATTGATTCAGCAACTCAAGCGCGGTGCCTTTGACGTTTTTCAGCTTGATGCAACGGCTTACCCAGGGAACAGCGGTAGCCCGGTGTTTGAAACCGAAAACGGAACCGTCATCGGCGTAATCAACATGGTGTTCGTCAAGGGCAGCAAAGAAGCGGCGATCACCGCACCTTCAGGAATCACGTACGCTATTCCGGCAGCACACCTAAAACACTAACCGACGGTTAATGCGTTTTCTCGTGCATCACCTCGCGCCAAGCCTTACGCGACAAATGCCGCATCAACAACCCGATTGGCATTCTCAAGTAATGCCCACGCATATAGCGCACCCACGCTGCCAATCCTCCTGACTCTCCGCCACCGCTTCTACCTTTAAAGGCGGTATCAAAAATCCAATCCTGAAAACTGATTCGCAACTGTGCTGACATGCTGTTTTCGTGGAGCAATGCGTACAAAGACGCAGCGCCCGGCGTCTGCAAAACCCGGTGTAGATAACGGCTTGCCAAGGCCAACACCGGTATCAGATCAAGTTCCGTGGCGCGTTGAGCCAATGCTTCATCGGAATACTTGGCATCGGATCGAAGTCCGCAGAATAGATCGTGCACGTCACACAAATTTCGTAAGCTATTTTCCTTTTCACCCTCACAAAACAAGTGCGTGGCAGCATGCAGGAACATGTCTACAGGTGCCAAAACCCTTGCTCCTGGGACCTGTTTTATTTCATGAGCCTTGTCGAACAAGCGTGAGGGTGACGGTGAATAACGTGCGGTCAGTGGCAGAATGGCATGATGGAGATCCAGAATTGTTCCGCGATGCATGTGTTTTAAAGGAGGCAGTTCATGCATCCACGTCCGGTAATAATACTGGTCATAAGGATTTGTGTTTGTTGGCAGCCAACCGCCTGCGGTTAAAATCCTCTCCGCATCTGCCAATCGCTCTCTTGGAATCATCAGATCAATGTCACCAAAGTTGCGATATGCCGCGAAAGGAAAGTCTTGGATTGCATACGCTGCCCCTTTGAGAAAAACCGGTGCAACCTTGATTTGACTCAGTAAGCTGACCAGCCCCTCAACCTCCCATTTCAGAGAGAGACGGCGATGTGACGCAAGGTTCGCTTCTCCCTGAAAAATCTGACGCACCCTCAATGGCCAATACTCAGGTGCCACTTTCTCGGCAATCTCGAGCAAAACCCTCCCCAGAACATTCCGAGACCGTGCCTCACGGACCAGAAGACTCCACTGCGCCTTGCTAAAACTTTTAGCACTTTCCGGATCACGGATCGTTCTGAGCAGCAGTGGCAGCAGCGACCCATCAATCGTCGGGAGGGTCATTCTTGGTCCGCCAATATTGCCAGTTGTTCCTCAGCATCTGCCAAAGAGGAATACTCAAGCTGGAAGCAATCAACCGAATCAACCAGCCGAGAAAGGGTCTCAAATGCCAACATGCCCAAACCACGGAAATTGAACACATTACTTGCCAATTCCGTCATCGCCATTGCTTTCGGTAACGGTGTCAAATGCCACGCAGCACCGGGTACAAATTTCGGGAAAATCAGCCAGCGTGCCTGAGCCATTTGGCGGCCGGCTTTAATGCTCTCCTGTGGTGCCCGCATGTGGGCAACCGTTCCCTTTACCGTATCCCGAACCGACGGTGTGAACACCGACTCCGGGTAGCGCTCTGCAATGACTTTTATAGAGGCATTTTTCAGACTTACCGGCCGCACAAAAGGCGTTAGCGCCAGCGTATCGGGATCAATCAATGCCAACTCATCAGAAAGCAATCGCCAACCAGACATGGCCAAGGCGTTAGCGTCCGGTTTGTCGTTCGCGTTGCCGTTGTTGAGGTTGATGTTGGCGTGACCCGAAGGCGTGGGCGCGGAGGACCAGATGTTGTTGGCCCAGCCGCCCGGATTGCGTTTGCACTGTGCGTCGCCATGTTGCCAGAGGGCGAACTTCAGCCTTGCCGTAACGAGACTGCCCCGTGATAGCAGCAGCCAAAGCTCATCACCGCGCGGCCCCGATGATGCGGCGCATAGGATCGCTCCTTTACAGCGCGCCGCGGCAAACGCCAGCGACATCCCCTGCAGGCCCCTTTTGGCATCGGCCGTGACCGATGCCCCCATGAGGCGCCGGCCGACAGCCGGCGGAATGCACTCCCAATGAAACGAAACGCCAAGGGCACGGATTCCGAAAACCGGTCAGAAAAACTGCTTGGCAAAGTTGGCGATAGCCAAAGCGATGAGGGCGCCCATCATCCATTTCAGGAGGTTCAAGTCCGCCCGGATCGGGGCAAGCTCGATTTGCAAATCCTTCCGGGTGACCAACTCCCCTTCACTCTGCGCATCGCGAAAGGCGCGCGCAACGGCCTCGGCCTGCTTCTCGGTAAAGTCGGCTGCCTTGAGTTCCTTGACGAACTTGTGCGTATCGAAAGTAATGTTCATGCCACTCATTATCGTTGATTCCAAATCAAGTTCAAACCATGCGTCCATGTGCATATTCCGCGCCGTCCCGCCGGCGCCGACTTTCCTGATGCGAGCACCGTGGGTGTCGCCGGTTTTACAAGTCCCAAAAGTCAAAATTCAGCAGCCCGATCCGCTGCCCGCCCGAACCACTGCCCCCATCTTGCCGCCTGTTTGCTGATACTTTCCAGACGAGTGGAAAGTTCAGTCAACGCCCCATGCGAGAGCAGCTTCAGTCGCCACGCCAAGAGAAAAAAGCCGCGCACCACCTCCACCGACGCCCGAACCCTACGCACATATTCAGCCCCCTCGGCGCGACCAGCGGGGCTGTGCTTGTCCACGGCATTGGCCAATACGATCAGACGAAGACACTCCGCCAATTCCGCCAGGATGCGCTCCCCCACAGCGAAGCGGAACGGCTTGGGCAAATTGTTGTGCATCGGGTAATACATCTGGCACAAGGTCAGCACGTCGGCGAAAATCTGCGGATGTTTGAATTCTCTTTCCATCGCACTCCATGAGTGACATCGCCAGCGACATCGCTCGACAACTTTTTGCCTGTGCTGCCGAAGCAGGCAACAGCGAACACAAGCGGGCGCACTTCATCCGTCTGCCCGACATCGTGCTGGAACAGGCGACAGCCATCGCCGAAGGCCGCTACCGGCCGCAACCCTTCACCGTCTTTGCCGTCACCGATCCCAAGCTGCGCGAAATCTTCGCACCCGCCTTTGTCGACCGGCTCGTCCATCAATGGCTGATCCGGCACATCGAACCCTGGTGGGACAAACGCTTCATCGACGACAGCTACGCCAACCGCAAGGGCAAAGGCACCCAGACCGCCGTCTGTCGGCTGCAACACTTCATGCGTCAACCCGGCCACCGCTGGTATTGCCAGCTCGACATCCGCGCCTTTTTCCCGAGTATCGACCGGCGCATTTTGCTGGGCTTGTGGCAAGACGCCCTGCCCAAGTTGCCTTGGCCAATATCCGTGCGGCGGCGGCTTGATCAGGTGTCCACCGCCATCCTCAGCCAATCCCCCGTCAATCCACTGCCGCTGCGCAGTGGCGACCTCGCCTTGCTGACGCAAATACCTGCGCACAAATCGCTGTTTGGCGCGCCGCCCGGTGTCGGCATGCCCATTGGCAGCCTGACCAGCCAGTTCTTTGCCAATGTTTATCTGAACGAGTTGGACCAGTTTGTGAAACACACCCTCAAGGTGCGTGGCTACGTGCGTTATGTGGATGATTTTGTGCTGCTGGCCGACGACCCGCAGACCCTGCTGAGCTGGAAAATCGCAATTGAAGGTTTTTTGCACGAACGGCTGCGCTTGGCGCTGCACCCGAACAAAACGGTCTTGCAACGTTGTGCGCAGGGCATCGACTTTCTTGGCAGCATCGTCTTTCCCGACCACCGGCTGGCGCGCCAGCGCGGCGTGCGGGCCTTGCGGCGGCGGCTGGCCTGGTTCAAATGGCTGGTCTTTCCGCACACCGAACGGCCGGTGCCCATGCTGCCAGCAGGCAACTGGCAGCACTGGCTGGCGCAGCACCGGGCACTGGTTCAGCCCGGCCACCCGACCCCCGCCCTCTTGCAGCGCATGCTGTCCACCCTTAATAGTTACTACGGCGTATTTGGTCATGCCGACACCTGGCGCTTGCGAAAACACATCTATCAAAAGGAGTTGGGGCCGTTGAAAACCTTTTTCATCCCCACCGGGGCGGATTATCGGCATCTGCAAATCCGCAAGGCGTGGCTACCGCAGGCACCACGAACACACAAGGAGAAGCCGCCGCGGTGACGAGGATGTCGCTCCGCGAAACACGCCTCACAACACCTGCACGGCAACGTAATTGTTGTTGGTGTCATTGTTGTCGTTGACGTTGCCATTGTTCAGGTTGACGTTGGCGTGGCCAGAAGCCGAGGGCGTGGCCGACCAGTAATTGTTGTTCTGCCAGCCCGACGGCGCATTGCGTTTTCACTGGGCGCGGCCATGGTGAGCCGCTTATCCCTTGGCGCACCGGCTTTCGCTGCCTGCCAGCACCCCGTGGGCGGTTTGATACGGCACATCGGCCCAACGGCGGCCTCGAACGTGCCGTGGAAAACGCCAGCAACATTCCCTGACGGCCCCTTTTGTTTGCAACCGTAATCGCAAACCCCATGGAGCGCCACCGGCGGCCAGGGCCGGACGGCAGCGGAATGTACTCCAGCGGCGGCTTCTGCTTGTGTGCTGCCCCCCAAAAAAAAAACGCGGCGTTAAAGGCAGGTTCGGCGTGAACGCCGAACCCAAAGTCAAAGTTCAAAAGTCAAAGGTCAAGGAAATGCTGCTCCGCGAAACACGCCTCACAACACCTGCACGGCAACGTAACGGTAGGTGGTGTCAACGCCGGCGTAGACGTAGCCATTGTGCAGGCCGACGGAGGCGTGGCCAGAAGCCGAGGGCGTGGCCGACCAGTAACTGCGGCCCTGCCAGCCCGACGGCGTGCCGCTCGTCTGATAGCCGCTGTTGTAGGTGTCCCAGATCTCCAGCAAGTCCGTATAGGTTCCGTTGTCCGCCTTGTATGTCCCCGTATCGCTGGCCACACCGCTGCCATTCACCGTGCCGCCGTGGGTGGGCAGCGCGACTTTTACCCCATTGAGCGTCGCGTAGCGGTAGGTGTTGTCGGTGTTGCCGTCAGTGTCCAGGTTGCCGTTGATGTCGTATCTGAACAGGCCGTCCAGTACGTCGTGCGTGGTGTAGTCCACTCCACCGTTCAGGCTGCCACTGTTGGCATTGCTGCCGTCTCCGCTTCTGTCCCAGTAAAAATACTGCATGCCATCCACCGTTACCGGCGCAATCAGCTTGCCGTAGCTACCCAGGTCGATGATGCTGTTGAGCAGGTTGTCTTTGCCGGCATTGGCAAAGGCGTCGCTGCTGGTGAAGCCGGCCTGGATGTCCAGGCCGTCGGTTGTGGCGCCGCCGAAGTTGGCGGTGGTTTCGAGGGCGGTGGCTTTGGCGCTGGCGAGGGTGAGCGTGAGGGTGTTGGCATCGGTGACTACGGCACTGGTGATGTCGCTGAGGGTGAAGCCGACATCAGTGGTGCCCAGGGCGGTGTTGGCGTCGATGTCGTAGCTGAGTTTGCTCCAGTCGAGGCTGGCTTTGACATCGCTGCCGTTGGCGCCCATGGCGTTGAAGTTGCTGCCTTTGATGACGAGGGTGTCGCTGGCGGCGGTGTAGGTGTGGTAGCTGAAGCTTGGGGCGAGGTCGAGGGTGATGGCCTGCGTATTGCTGCCCAGCAGGGCGCCGGCGGCGTCTTTGGCGATGACGCCGATGGTCTCGGCGCCGTTGCCCATAGCGGCGTAGTCGGCGGCTTGCAGGGTGTAGCTCCAGGTGCCGCCCGTGAGCGTGGCGGCGCGCTCGGTGCCGCCGATGTTCAGCGTGACGCCGGTCGCCCCGGTGGGCACGGCGCCCCGCAGGGTGACGCCGGCGGATTTTTCGGCGGCGTTGATGACGTCGTCGCCCGCCACGGTGTCGAGGCTGAGTTGCGCGCCACCGGCCAGCACCGCCGAGACGTAATAGGAGTTAGCGTCCGGGGCGTCGTTCGCGTGGCCGTAGGTGAGGTAGAGGTAGGCGTGACCCGAAGGCGTGGGCGCGGAGGACCAGAGGAAGTTGGCCCAGCCGCCCGGACGGTTGTCTTCCGTCGTCGTATAGGGGTTATAGGATGAGGTGTCGGTGATCGCCTGGATGGCGCCCACGGTGTTGGCCGACCCTGCGCCACCGCCCGTATCCGCTCCGAAGTTGGCCGCGTAGAGCGCCAACAGTTCGTCTACGCTGGCCAGCCGGCTGGTGTTGGAGTTCCAGGCGGTGTGGTCGGTCGCGCTGGCGTTGGCGGCGCTCCACGTGGCGGTGCTGGTGCTGCTCTTGCCCATGTGGAATTCCCAGGTCTGGGCAGCAAGGTTGGTGACGTAGCCCAGCGCGGTGTTTTGCGCGGTGGTTTCGGTGCCGGTGGTGACGCCCGTGGTGTTGTAGTAGTCCCAGTCGCCCCATCCTTGCCCCTCGGCGTCGCGGTCGGTGGTGACGGTGCTTACGTTGGTGGCGGTGTCGCCGCCGGCATCTTGCGGCGTCCACAGCCCCACGCCGTTGCCGTCCGGGTCGGCGTGGTAGTACACGAAGACGTCGCCGGTGACTTTGTCTTGCACGCTGTAGTTTTGCGCTACCAGCCCGGTGTCGGTGGTTTGCGCGGTGCCGCTGGCAACGAGGAAGAGGCGGCTGGCTTCGCCGGCGTCTTTTGTGCCGTCGCCGTCGGTGTCGACGGTGAGCTGGTGGATGCCGCTGCCCCAGGTGTTGTGCGTGGCTTGCAGCAGCGCACTGCTGCGGGCGGCAAAGTGGATGCTGTAGTCGCCGGTGGCGTTGTCGTAGGCGATGGTGACGCCATTCGCCCCGTTTTGCAGCTGGGTGCCGATTTGGTTTGCGCCGTCGGTGCGGTTGTTGTCGAGGTAGAACTTGATGGTGCCGGCCTGCCCAGCCGTGGCCTTGCCGGTGAGGGTGAAGCCGGCGGCAAATTCGGCTTCGCTGACGATGTCGGTGCCGGTGACCTGGTCGATGTATTGCGCCATCGCGTTGCTGCCGTTGGCCGTGCCGTCGGCGCTGGTGGTGTCGTGGCTGGCCAGCGACGCATCCATGGCGGCGGCGTAGGCGGTGTCGGCGGCGTCGAGGGTGTTGGGGGCGGCGCCGCTGCCGGCGGCGGTGTAGAGGGCGAAGAGGCTTTCGGCGGCGTTGGTGACGGCGATGGCGACGTTTTGCGTGGTGGCGTTGCCGGCGGTGTCGGTGGCGGTGACGGCGATGTCGTAGGTGTTGTCGCCGCCTGTATCGGCCGGGGCTTCGTAGTCGGGCGCGGTTTTGAAGGTGACGGCGCCTGTGGCAGTGTCGATGTCGAATCGGGCCGCGTCGGCGCCGCCCAGGGTGTAGGTGACGCCGGTGTCGCCGTCTGCGGTGGCGTTGTAGGCTTCTGTCGTGACCGGGGTGTTTTCCGCAAGGCTGGCGGTGGCGCCGGAGCTGAAGACGGGAGCGGCGGTGTCGATCAGGGCGTCGAGTTCGGCCAGGGTGTCGGCGTTGGCGGCGCCGATGCTGGCGATGCGGGCGAGCAGCGCGGTGGCGCGGGCGGGGGTGAGTTTGGTGGCGTCGAGGCCGAGGCTTTCGAATTCGGCTTCGGTGATGGTTTGCCCGCCACTGGTGGCGTGGGCGATGACTTTTTGTACGACGTCGGCGAGGGCCTGGATTTGCGCGGGGGTGGCGACGTCGGCGGCGGTCTTGCCGTCGATGACGTCACCGAGCAGGCCGAGTTCGGCGGCGGTGTCGATGCCGGTCACGCCGAGCTTGGTGTAGTCGGCGGCGGACGGACTGGTGGCGTTGTTGGCGTTGCCGTCGGCGTTGGCGAGGATGGCCTGGTAGGCGTCCACGATGCCCTGGACTTCGGCGGTGCTGTCGGCGGCGGTGCCGATGACGTCAGCGTCGGCGAGGGCGGCGTTGATCTGGGCAACCGTCGGTTGTCCGGCCCCGCCGATGCCGGTGACGCCGGCCGCGGTGTAGTCGGCGGCGACCGGGGCGGTGCCGCCGTTGTTCTGGGCGTAGGCGCTGATGGTGGTCAGGGCGGCTGCGG
>ERZ1645187.3692-NODE-3692-length-12740-cov-27.902404_pt1 | contig 12740 bp, 12 predicted proteins | sample MGYA00575352_ERZ1645187 | MGnify/ENA primary metagenome ERZ1645187 (study PRJEB40837, sample SAMN11349314) | freshwater sediment metagenome | isolation source: river sediment | host: Sediment | place: India: Wazaribad , New Delhi | collected 2017-02-21 ... | reverse complement strand
GATCGCCTGATGGCCGAGGCAGACGCCGAAGATCGGGATGCGGGCGCCGAGGCGGGTGATGGTCTCGAGGCAGATGCCGGCTTCGGTCGGGGTGCAGGGGCCGGGCGACAGGACGATGCCTTCCGGATCGAGCTTCTCGACCTCGTCGACGGTCATCTTGTCGTTGCGCACGACCTTCAACTGCGGCCCCAATCCGCCGATCAGATGGACGAGGTTCCAGGTGAAGCTGTCGTAGTTGTCGACGACGAGAAACATGAGACGCGCCCTGCGAATTTCGATCCGTCACAGATAGCGGGGGAGGGGGCGTTTGTCACGGGCCGGGCACGCGGTGGGGGAAATTGGAACGAGGTTTCCGCGGGGAGGGCGTCGTTCGTGCCGCTGCTCGCGAGGCCGGTTCGACGCCGTCGAACGCGATGGCGAGCGCGGGCAGCGCGCTTCCGTAGGCCCTGTCGCAGGCGCACCGCGACCATTTGGGACGCCATGCCGGCAGTGGATGCCTTCGCAGAGGGGGGCGATAGCTGCAATCTCCTGGTGTAAAGTATGGTGGAGCGGGCGAATGCCGGCCCCGTCGCCGACGGAGACGGTCGGGGGAGCGCCCGCGGAGATCGGATCGCCATCGCATCCCGCGCACGCCGGGAGCTTCGCCGTACGGGCCCCGATGTCGGTTCGGACATCGTGTGGCGCGTCATCGGAAGTCGTCGTCCGCGATTGGCCGTTCCGCAAGTCCGGGGCGCGCTTCACCGTTCGAAGGTATTTTGGAAAATGATACATGGTTTATTTCGGAGATCGAAAATCGCTCTGGTGTCGGCCCTCGTTTCATCGATGGTAGGGGTGATGTGGTATCTCGATCTGTTCGTTTGGAACGATCAGAGGTTCTTTTATTACATCAGTTCACCGCATTCATTGGACCACGTTCGGATCCGCGTCTGGTTGGCCTTGGGACGCGATCCGAACGGCCTCTACAAGGGAAAGTCTCCTCTCACCAGCATGGCCTTCAAGCCCTGGGCCACGGCCCCGATCAAGGTCATGCGCCTTCTGCTCGCGACCGGTGCCGACCCCAATCGGCGCGACGGCCGCGGCGAGCTTCCCATCGTCAGTTACATGGCTTGGAGCGACCTCGCACGCACGCGCCTTCTCCTGGAGGCCGGTGCCGACCCGAACCTGACGGAAGAGAACGGTCTATCCGTCGTACACGGCATCTTCTCGACCCTCCCGCCTCAGCACGTCCAAGTCTATGTGCACCTCTTCCTCACCTACGGTCTCGATCCCTGTTTCCCCGTCGCGACGTTGGCGATGGGAGAGCCTCCGGGACTGCCCGTCCCCCTCTCCGACCATCTCGCGGAGCGCGGCTACCCCGAACTCGGTGCGGAAGTCGCGGCCCTCTGCACGGCGAAAACCGGCGGGGCGCCGCGGTGATCCGGTCGGAGATGCGCCGCAAATCGGGGATGTCGTCGCGACGAAACAGTAGGGACCGATTTCGACCGGTCACCCGCTGGCCGTTCGAAACGGCCGGCGTTCCTCGCACGATCAGAAGGTACGTCGGACGATGAGTGGGTTCGAACTTCGTCCCTTCGGCCGGTGGGCGACGGCATCGGTCGCGGTGATCGCGATGGCCGTGTCTCTGGTGGCCGGATGGTGGCGCCACGACGAGATATTCTTCTATTCATTGGGGGATGCGCGGCTCGCGACCCTGGTTCGGCTGTTTCTGTGGTCGGGACAGGATCCGAACGGGGTATTCGAAGGACATACGCCGCTCACCCACATGGCGTTCAAATCGCCCGCCTACGGCGCCGAGATCAATCTCTTGCGGGTTCTGGAGGCGGGTGCCGATCCCAATCTGGCCGACGCACATGGGAGGCTTCCGCTCGTGGAACTCGCCGGCTGGGGTGCCTGGGATCGGGTCGCCCGGTTGCTCGCGCATGGGGCCGAGCCCAATCTCGTCGAGCGCGGTGGGCGGTCGGTCGCCGCTGAACTCTTCACGCTCACTTCGCCGGAGCGTGTCGAGGCGAACCTGAAACTTCTCCTCGAGCACGGTCTCGATCCTTGCTTCGTGCTCGATGGGCGGGTCGTCGGACAGAGTTCGGCGGCGGCGCTCTCCCTCGCCGATTGGCTCGCTTCGCGGGAACGGGCCGATCTCGGGGGCGAAGTGGCGGCGCTGTGTGCACATGGGCGGGGCGGTTCGTGATAGAGGAGGCACGCCCCCCGCGCCGACGGAAACGATCGGCGCCTCCTCCCACGCCGAGGCCGCCGATGTCCGACGAATCCTCCCTCACGTCCCGAGTCGAACGGCTCGAAGCCGCGCTCGCTCATTCCGATCGCACGGTCGAAGACCTGAACCGCATGGTGGTCGACCAGTGGAAGCTGATCGACGAATTGACCCTGCGGGTGCGCAGTCTCACCGAACAGATGCTCGAACTCGACGAACGCGGCTCCGGCAGCCGCCCGGCCGATCCGCCGCCGCCGCACTATTGATCGCATCGGCCGATGCGGCGGGGCGCCGCCAGGGCCGATGCGGCGGGACGCCGTCGGGCGCCTCCGAGGGTGGCCTGTCGTCGAGGAAGGTCGCCCTGCTACGTGATGTCACTTAATCATCGGGGCGGAAGGCCGCGAAATTAGGGTTAATCATCACTCGTCATCCAAGTAATTGCCCCCATCCTTTCGAGTAACTGTCGCTTGCTGTATTGCTCTTGGGTCGCCGACGGGACGGCGGCCTTCGTTGTGGTGGGCGATGACCGACTATTACCCTCGACTCGTCCGAGCCGTGGAAGCTCAGGAACTGCCGCCGACCTCGGTGCGCACGGCGATCTATGCGCATGCGCGCGACGCGCTGCTGAAGGCGCTGAAGGGCATTCGACCGCCCGTCCCGGACGCCGTCATCGTCACCGAAGAGAATGATTTCGACGCCGCGGTCGCGCGTGTCGAGGCGGACGTGCGTCGGCGATTGGCGCCGTGGGAGCGCGAGAGCGGTCCCTTTGCGCCGACGCGGATCTCCACTTCGCGCTATCCGCAGCCGGCGTCGGTTGCCGAAGATCTCACCGAACCGGTCACGACCGCCGCGATCACGTCGGACGAACCGTCCGCACCCCCGTCGCCTTCCGACACGCCCGAAGCGGCGGCGTCGCCCCAGGAGAAACCCATGTCGAGACTGGACGAACTCAACAAGATCCTGCGCAAGCTGCAGAGCGACAGTCCCGGCCTCGAGGCCAGCGCGCTCATCTCCGAGGACGGTCTGATGATCGCCTCGGCGCTCACCCCCGATCTCGAGGAGAACCGCGTCGCCGGCATGACCGCCACGCTGCTCAACCTCGGCACCCGCGCCGCGGTGGAACTGGCGCGCGGCGAGGTGCACGAGGTCATCATTCGCGGTGATCGCGGCTATGCGGTGATGATCGACGCCGGTCGCGGCGCGCTGCTCCTGGCGCTGGCCAACGAGAGCGCCAAGCTCGGCCTGATCTTCTTCGACATGCACGAGGCGATCCGCGCCCTCAAGAAGGTGCTGTGATCCCAGCCCGTCGTCTCCACCGTAGCGGTGCGAAACGCCCATCGTGGCCTCGCGCGCCGGAGTGACCCATGCCGAAGATCGAACTCTACAACGACGGCCCCCATCGCAACGTCCTGCTCGAAGACTTCGACACGGGCGGGCTGGCGGTGCAGTCCAATCAGCACCTCGTCATCCATGGCGACAGCGCCATGATTCTCGATCCGGGCGGCCACAAGATCTACAGCCGCGTGCTCGCCGAGACCTTCGCCACGCTCGGGCAGGCCAAGCTGAAGCACATCTTCCTGTCGCATCAGGACCCGGACATCGTCGCGGCCCTCAATGGCTGGCTGATGACCACCGATGCCGATGCGTACGTCTCCACGCTGTGGATCCGCTTCGTGCCGCACTTCGGGCTCGACCGGTTCGTGTCGGATCGCCTCAAGCCGATCCCGGACGAGGGGCGGATCTTCGATCTCGGTGGCGCGCCGCTGATCGCCCTGCCGGCCCACTTCCTCCATTCGGAGGGCAATTTCCAGCTCTATGATCCGATCTCGAAGATCCTCTACAGCGGTGATCTCGGGGCCTCGATCGGCATGGACTACCAGTGGGTCTCCGACTTCGACGCGCATCTGGCCTACATGGAGGGGTTCCATCGCCGCTACATGGTGTCGCGCCGGGTGATGCGGGCCTGGGCCGACATGGTGCGCGATCTCGACATCGAGATCATCGCGCCGCAGCACGGGGCCATGTTCAAGGGCAAGGAGATTGTGCGCCGGTTCATCGACTGGTGCGCCGATCTCGAATGCGGCGTCGATCTGATCACGCCGCTGTTCAAGGTGCCGACCGCCTGAGGCGGGGGTGGGCGCGGGGCCGACCCGCGCTCGCCGAGAGGGGAACCCGATGCGGGTCGGAAAAGCCGTCGTCACCATCGATCACGACCCCTCGGCCGGGTCGGAGCGCTGGCGTCCGCCGGGCGAAGACGCGCCCGCGTGGGCGGCACCGACGCTGGCGGTGATCGGCACGGCGCTGTGTCTGTGGCTCACACCGCGGCTGGCGCTCCTGCACGAGGTCGCCCCGGTATCGGCGCCGATCGCCGGTATCGTCGAGGCCCCGACCGTCGTGGTGCCGCCGGCTCGCGACGGCGTCGTGGCGAACGACGGATCGGCTCAGAACCTCGCACCGACGGCGGCGACCTCGACCGCGCCGAGCGATCCGGCGGCCTCCGCGCCGCCGTCGGCGGCACGGGTCGAGACCGCGACCCCGGTCGAAGCGGCGCCGGTCGCGGCGCCGGCTCCGTCCGCGGTGGGGCCGGCGTCGGCGGCGGCGTCGGCTTCGGCCGAGGCGGGCGCGGCCGCAGCCTCCGCGCCGGTGCCTGCGATCCCGGCAGGTGCTGCGGCTCCTGCCGTTCCGGCTTCCGGGACCGTGGAGGCGTCCGTGGCGGTGCCGGTCGCGGCGACGGTGGTTCCGCCGCCGTGCCTGCCGGTGGTGGTGATCCCGTTTGCCCACGACAGCACCAAGCCGCAACTCGACGGGGTCGAGGCGGCGGTTCGGCCGTTGATCGCCTGGCTCGCCGATCATCCCGGCAGCGTGCTGTCGGTCGAGGGCCATGCCGACACCATCGGCACCGAGGACTACAACATCGTACTGTCGTTCGGCCGGGCGCGTGCCGTGGTCGCGTGGCTCACCCGGTTCGGGGTCGGGGCCGATCGCACGGCGCCGCGCGCCGCCGGCATCACTCCGCCGAAGAACCTGCCGGTCGGCATGTCGACCAATCGGCTGGTCATCCTCCAGATCGAAGGCGTCGAAGTCTGCCGGGTGACCGGCGGCACGGCGAAATCCAAGTGACCCTGATCGACCTCGTCGCCGGCCTCGCCGCCGCGCTGCTGCTTCTCACGGCCGGTTGGCTGTTCGGCGTCCGACGCGGCCGGGCCGATCGCGATCGGCTGCGGGCGCTGGTGTTCGAACAGGCGCGCGAGATCGAGACCGGCAGGGCGAGTGCCGATGCCGACGCCGATCGCGCTCAGCGCAACCTCACCGCCACGATCGAGCGCGCCATCGCACCGCTGGTCGAGCGCGATCGTCTGTCGGACGACCTCGCCCGGCTCGACACCGGCGAGGGGCGGCGGCGCGATCTCGGCCTGCTGCTCGATCGCATCGCCGAAGTCGGCAACTTCACCACCGTCGTGCTGTGCGACGAAGAAGGCCTGCCGCTCGCCGCCAACGACAAGGCGCAGGCGGTCGAGCGCCATGCCGCCAATTCGTCGCTGGTGCTGCTGCTCGCCGACCGCATGGGGGCGGGCGATCAGGCGATGCCGCTGTCGATCATGATCCACGACGAGGCCAACACCACCACCCTGTGCCGGCTGTTCCGGGTCCAGGATCGCCGCCTCACCCTCTCGGCCGTGACGAGCGGGGCGCGGCTCACCCCGACCGCGCTCGATCCGGCGCTGGTGAAGCTCGTCGGCATGTTGTCGCCGACGGCGTGAGATCGCAGGGGAGGTGTATCCGCCCTTCGCGTTCCGATCGCGTCCTCGACCTCGATGCCCGGCGACGGCTTTCCCGACGGCTGGCCGCCGGGTTAGACCTCGAACGAGGGCGTGCGTCGCACGTCGCGATTCGAGAGGCCGCTCCATGACCGTCACCCCGCGCCGCATCCGCTTCGCCGCATCCCGCCGCGGGGTGGTTCTCGGCCTCGCCGCGGGCGCGCTCGCGGGCTGCATCCGCATCGGCGGGCCGTTGCACGAAGAGCAGATCGCCGACCTTCCCTATACCCCCGTCGATCCCGCCCGAGCGGCGGCGGCGATCAACGCCTATCGCGCGCAGAACGGCTCCGGCGCCCTCACGCTCGACCCCGATCTCCAGCGCATCGCCGCCGACTATGCCGGCCATCTCGCCGAGGCCGGCCGCATGACCCACGATCTCGAACCGTTCGGCGGGCTCGAACGGCGGATGAAGGCGGCCGGTTACCCTTATGCCAGTGCCGGCGAGAATCTCGGCCAGGGCTATCGCAATCTGGAGCAGGTCATCGACGGCTGGAAGCATTCGCCGGCGCACGATCGCGGCATGAAGGACCCGGAGATGACCCGAATGGGCATCGCCTCGGCGGCCAATCCGCGCAAGCGCGGCGACATCTACTGGTGCCTGATCGTGGCCAAGCCGCGCGCCGCCGGTGCGGCGGCCGGCACCGGTCCCTTCGCCCCGCACGCGGCGGCGGCGAAGACGACCACTTGGGGGGCGCTGCCGATTCCGTTCTTCGGGTCGCGCTGAGGGCGGGCGGCGGTGCGACCAGACGGGCGGTTGGCGGAGGCGAGATCTTCGCGCGTCGCGGCGAGCCGGGGCGTGGAACGCCCATCGCGCACCCGGTCGCCCGCCTCGGGCGTGAGGGCGCCGGACGCGAGGCGACCGATCGGCTCGGCTCAGCGCAGTTCGTGCTTGGCGATCAGGCGATAGGTGTTGCGCTCGGAGATGCCGAGGATGTCGGCGATTTCGGCGCGGCTGATGCCGGGGCGCTTGAGCAGTTGCGCGAGATAGACCTTCTCGATCTCCTCGAGGGTCGGCGGGGTCGGGAAGCGCAGGGCGAAACCGGCCTCCGGCTCGGGTTCGCGCCGCTCCACCGTCAGCCCGAGCGCTCCGACGTCGATCACCGGATTGGCGCCGGAGAGCAGCACCGCGCGCTCGATGACGTTCTTCAGTTCGCGCACGTTGCCCGGCCAGGGATAGGCGCGGATGGCGGCGATGGCGTCGGCGCCGAGGCGCTTGTCCATGGTGCGGTTGAAGTTGCGGTTGACGACGAAGCTCTCGGCGATGGCCACGATGTCTTCGCCGCGCTCGCGCAACGGCGGCACCGACAGTACGAAGCGTGACAGGCGGTAGTAGAGGTCGGCGCGGAAGCGGCCGGCCTTGACCATCTCCGACAGGTCGCGGTTGGTCGCGGCCACGAAACGGACGTCGGCGCGCAGGTCCTTGGTGCCGCCGAGGCGGCGGAAGGTGCCGGTTTCCAGGATGCGCAGCAGCTTGGCCTGGATCGCGGGGGTGACTTCGCCGATTTCGTCGAGGAACACGGTGCCGCGATCGGCGACCTCGACCAGGCCCTCCTTACGGCGGTCGGCGCCGGTGAAGGAGCCGCGCTCGTGGCCGAACACTTCCGATTCGAACAGGTTTTCCTGAAGCGTCGAGCAGTCGACGGCGACGAAGCTCGCCGAGGCGCGCGGCGAGGCGTCGTGGATGGCGCGGGCGAACAGCTCCTTGCCGACGCCGCTCTCGCCGAGGATCAGCACGGTGTGATCGGTCGGAGCCACCATGTCGACGAGGCTGGTCGCCTTGCGGAAGGCGGGGCTCGAGCCGATCATCCGGCCGCCGACGATCGAGGTCAGCTTCTCCTTCCAGAACTGGCCGTCGCGACGCAGCGACACGCGTTCGAGCGAACGGGAGATGGCGAGCTCGAGTTCCTCGGCACGAACCGGCTTGGTGAGATAGTCGGTGGCGCCGGCGCGCAGGGCGCGCACCGCGTGCTCGATGGCGCCGTAGGCGGTCAGCACCACCACCGGGCACACGCCCTCGATCTTGGGCAGCACGTCGATGCCGTCGGCGTCGGGCAGGCGCATGTCGAGCAGCACCAGCGCCGGCTCCTCCTCGGAGACCGCGCGCGCGGCATCGGCCCAGCGCAACACGCCCTTGGCGGCGTAGCCGGCCTGCTCCAGCTGACGAACCAACAGACGATTGAGCGTCGCGTCGTCCTCGACGACGAGGACGAGCTTGCGGCCGATCAGGGAGGGCGCCGAGGGGTCAGGCGATTTGGTCGTGATCTGCATCGGGCATCCGAACGGTGAAGCGTGTGCCGCGTCCGAGCGTCGAGACGACCGTGATCGTCCCGCCCGCCCGCTTCACGATGGCACGGCAAATGGCCAGACCCAAGCCTGTGCCGCGGACGCCGTCCGCGCGCAGGCTCCAGAAGGGCAGGAAGATGGATTCGAGGTCCTCGGGGCGAATGCCGACACCCTCGTCGGAAACCGAGAGGACGATTTCACCGTTCTCGCGCTTCACCGAGATCTCGAGCATGCCGCCGTCGGGCATCGCATGGTAGGCGTTCTGCGCCAGATTGGTGACCACCATGCGCAGTTCACTGTCCGAACAGATCACCCGCAGCCCAGGGTCGAGATCGAGACGGACGGTGATCCGCGCGGTCTCCGCCTCCCAGGCGAGCAGCGACATCACCTCGGTGATCAGTTCGTCGAGGACCACGAGGTCGAGCGCTCCGGTCGACGGCATCGACAGCTTGAGCAGCGAGCCGGTGATGCCGAGGCAGCGCTCGATCTCCTGATCGACCAGCCGCAGCGACACCTTGGCGTCCTCGCAGTCGCCGCTCTCGATGCCGTGCGTCGCCGCCTGCAGCGCCAAGCGGATCGAGGCGAGCGGATTGCGGATCTCGTGGGCGACGCCGGTCGCGAGCTGGCCGATCTCGGAGAGCTTCTGCTCGTGTGAGATCTTGGCCATCTCCTCGAGGTCGCGGATCGCCTCCACCACCATCAGGTGGGAGCCCTTCTCGTCGACGACGCTCATGGTCGCCGCCGCCACTTCCACCACCATCTCCTCGTCGTCGCCGCGGCGATGACGGTCGGAGAACTTCATGTGCTGGCCCGATGTCTTCAACTCGGCGACCGGACAGGACACCAGGGTGGGGACGCAGGGCTCGTCGCGACGATGGCTCGACGACCAGCACGGCTTGCCGATCACCGCATCGGCCGGGAGCCCGGTCTGGGCCAGGAAGGCGCGGTTGGCCCGCACCACCCGGTAGTCGGCGTCGATGACGCGGATGCCGTCGGTCATGCCGTCGAGGGCGGCCTGCAGGAAGTCTTCGCGCTGACGCACGCGGCCGAGACTCTCCGACAATCGGCCGGCCATGGTGTCCAGAGTCGAGCCGAGTTCGGCCAGTTCGTCGTCGCCGACGAGATCGGAGCGCGCTTCGAGATTGCCACCGGCGAGCGAGCGCGAGGTCCGCGACAGGGCTTCGACCGGCTTCAGGACGAACCGTCTGAGGGTCACCCAGGTGCCGAGCGCCAGCAGGAGCATCACCACCGCACCCGACCCCGCCAGGATCGCCGCGGTCACCGCCGCCTGACGGCGGATGCCGCCGGCCGAGTGATCGACCACCAGGATGCCGTTGACCGGATGGGAGGCGACGGTGCCGTGACACACCGTGCAGGGCTCGCGATTGGGCACCGCCTTGATCGAGCGCAGAACCTCGGCCGAATCGTCGGCGAGGAAAACCGATCCGGTGCCGGCCATGGAATCGAAGGTCGTGCAGGTCGGACAGAGGCCGCCGCCGCCGATGTCGAAGCGTTTGCCGAGCCGTTCCGGCCGGCTCGAGAAGCGGACCTCGCCCTTGGGATCGAGAATCATCACCGAGGCGATGTCGGGTTGCTGACCGAGGCGTTCGACGATGTCGCGCAGACCCTCGATGTCGCGCTTGAGCATCGCGTTCTCGAGGCTGACCTGGAGCAGAAGGCCGATCTTCTCGGCGGCCTGGGTGCGCTCGGACACCAGCGAGGCGCGGTAGAGCACGACGAAGGCGATGAGGAAAAGCACCGACACGACGGCGAGCTGGAGTGCCAGAGATCCCGCCAGACGGCCGAACAGACGGCCGCCGCCGATGCCGTTCGGAAGCAGACGTCCGAACAGGCCGGTCGCGCCGCGAGGCTCGCGATCGAGCGCGGTCATCGTCCACTCTCCCGACGTCGCTGCGAACGAACGCAGGTCGCGCGGGCGATCGACCCACGCGACCCAACGGCCGCCACTACCTCGGAGAGGACGAAATCGAGCGGGGATTCGGCGATTTTCGCCCTCCTTTCCACGATCGGCGCATCGGAATACCCCGATCGTGCGACGGAGCCCTCACCAACCGGGTGGGGCATCGGTATTGTAGACCATCGTGCCGCAACTCTCACCCTTGATGGAGTCGTTTTGACGGCGCTGCTTTTCGATTTCGATCGGTTCCTGCTCTTCCCGCGGAACGCCGGTGGCCGAGACGAGATACGTGCGCAGGTCTTCGAGCCAAGCATCGGTGACCTGAGCCAAGCCGGCCCAATAGGCGGTCCAGCAGCGGGCGGTGACCGCATCGGCGAAATGCGGGAACCAACGCAGCAGGTGACGGTCGAGGAATCGTCCGGCGTCGGCGAGCGCGTGCGGGCGGTCGTCGAGCGAGAAGAGATGGGCCAGGAAGAGCAACTGGTGGACCAGATGGTCGTCCGCCATCAGCCGCCAATCCGGGACGCGGAGGCCGTAGTGCTGATACCATTCGCGCACCGAGAACATCGTCTCCTGCGCGATCAGGCCCTCGGGGTCGACCCAAGGGCTCTCGCACGGGCTCGCCCGGTGTCCGTGCGTGAGGTAGATGGAGGCGTGATCCGCCGCCAATTCGTCGAGCGCTTCGGCGTCGCGCCCGGTCTCCTTCACCGCCTGATCGAAGAACTGCAGCGCCAGCTGCGCCCGTTCACCGGTCGGGCCGAAGGCGAACAGTCGAGCGGCGGTGGACCGCTCGATGCTGTCGAGCAGGGCGGAAGTCGGTTCCCGCCCATGCAGAGCCGCCAGAAGACGGAGATCCTCGGCGATGCCGTGTCGCCGGTCCTTGTCGTCGGGGCGGATGGCCGCCCCGACCTCGATCGGCGTCGCGACGTTCATTCGACCGCTCCCTTGGAGTGAGCGACGAAGACGATCGACGGCTTGGTGAGTTCCGGATCCGACATGTTCTTCACCTGACGCACCACCTTGTCCGCAGGCCCGCGGGCCTTGGTCTCGTGGGTGCCGTCGGCGAGCTTGTCGATCGGCCCGATGTCGAGCACGCGCATCATGCACGCCTGCACGCAGTAGGGCTTGCGACCGGCGTCGATTTCGTCGACGCACATGTTGCACTTGGCGATGACGTTGCGTTCCGGGATGAACTGCGGCGCGCCGAAGGGGCAGGCCGCCTCACACTTGCGACAACCGATGCACAGGGTCGAGTCGATGTCGACGATGCCGTCCTTGGAGCGCTTGAAGATCGCGCCCGTCGGACAGGTCGGCAGACACGCCGGCTCCGCGCAGTGATTGCACGACATGTTCACCTTGTAGGCGAACACCTCGGGGAAGGTGCCACCCTCGACGTACATCACCCGACGGAACCGAGGTCCGGGCGCGAGCCCGTTCTTGTCCTTACAGGCGATCTCGCAAGCGCGGCAGCCGATGCAATCGACGTTGTTGTGGATGAAGCCGAGCTGCTGAGCCGGCACCACCGGGGTATAGTGTTCCCGCTTCTTCTTCGCGGCGGCTGCCTTGATGGCGGCCTTCTGGGACTCTTCCATCGCCCCCTCCCGTCACATGTCGCGCCGGAAGACGGAGGCGCGCGACGTCGCCAGCCTGTCCCAACCGGGTTTGTGGATGAGATCGGTCTTGCGGATGTTCACGAGGATCGTGTTGTACGCGAAGGCACCGGCGGGGCTCGGCTCGTCGAGCGTCAGGAAGTCGGGGTTGCCCGACCGATCGACGCCATTCTCGTCGAGATCCATCCAGGACCCTTCGTGCAGCACGGCCACGCCGGGCATGCAGCGCTCGGTCACGTAGACCGGAACAACACACGTACCGCGGGCATTGAACACCTCGACCGTATCGCCGGTCTTGATCCCCAGCTTCGCCGCGTCGGATGCGTTGACCGTGACCTCGTTTTCGAAGGTCTCGCGCAGCCAGGCGATGTTGTGGAAGATCGAGTGCGTCCGCCAGCGCGGATGCGGCCTGATCAGGTGGAACGGGTGGTCCTTGGTCTTGGGGGAGTTGAGGCTCTCCCAGGGTTCGATCCACTTGGGGATCGCCGGGATCGGCTCGCCGTACTGGGTCTTCTTCCAGTCGGTGATCTTGGCGAGCGTGGTCGAGAAGATCTCGATCTTGCCCGACGGCGTGTTGAACGGCACGCCCTTCTCGATCTGATCACGGAAGGCCACCTGCGGCTTGTCGAAGGTGAACTTGTAGACGCCGCGCTTCTTGAACTCGTCCCAGCCCATGGTGACGCCCTGGTGGTGCATCACCTTGCCTTCCCACCATTCGCGCAGATAGGCCTCGTCGACGGCCGTGTCGTCGAAGAAGTAGGCGCGGGTGGCCTTGGGATTGTAGGCGGGGCCGAAGCCGAGGCGGTAGGCGAGTTCGGTGAAGACCTGGAAGTCGGTCTTGGATTCACCGAGCGGCTCGATCACCTTCGGACGGTGGATGTAGTAGTGCCCCTTGTACCAGGGCA
>ERZ1645187.3691-NODE-3691-length-12741-cov-8.312943_pt1 | contig 12741 bp, 12 predicted proteins | sample MGYA00575352_ERZ1645187 | MGnify/ENA primary metagenome ERZ1645187 (study PRJEB40837, sample SAMN11349314) | freshwater sediment metagenome | isolation source: river sediment | host: Sediment | place: India: Wazaribad , New Delhi | collected 2017-02-21 ... | reverse complement strand
CCCAGGGCGCGCGAAGACGCCCGCGCGGGGGCGCGCGCCTTGCTTGCGCGGCGCGCGCCGGTCTGGCAGGGCCGCTGACCCCGCCCCCCCCGGCCCGGGGCCGTCGCTCAGCCCCGGCCGGCCGCCTCGGCGGCGAAATGCGCCCGCGTCAGCTTGACGATCACCGGCGAGAGCAGGAGCAGCGAGATCAGGTTCGGGATCGCCATCAGCGCATTGAGCGTATCGGCCACCAGCCAGGCGAAATCGAGGCTCAGCGTCGCCCCGAAGAAGATCGACACCGTCCACAACAGCCGGAACGGCTTTTCGCTCACCGTGCCGAGCAGGAACTGCCAGCATTTCTCCGCGTAATAGGCCCAGCCGAGGATCGTCGTGAAGGCAAAGAGCGCCAGACAGATCGTCAGGATGTATTTGCCCGCCCCCGGGATCGCCGCCTCGAAGGCCTGCGAGGAGAGCGGCGCGCCGGTCTCGCCGCCCGTCCAGACGCCGGTGACCATGATCGCAAGCCCCGTCAGCGTGCAGATGATGATCGTGTCGATGAAGGTCCCCATCATGCCGATCACGCCCGAGAACACCGGGTCGGAGGTCGAGCCCGAGGCCTGCGCGATCCCGGCGGTGCCAAGCCCCGCCTCGTTCGAGAAGATGCCGCGCGCCACACCCTTTTGCATCGCGAGGATCATCGAGGCACCGAGGAAACCGCCCGCCGCCGCCGAGCCGGTGAAGGCGTCCGAAACGATGGTCACGATCGCCGCGGGGATATTGCCGGCAAAGATCGCGAGCACGAAGAGCACGCTGATCAGATAGACGATCGCCATGAACGGCACGATCTTCTCCGCCACCGCGCCGATGCGCCTGATCCCGCCAAGCACGACGAGGCCGGTGAGCACGGTCAGCACCGCGCCGGTGATCCAGGTCTGCACGCCGAAGGAATTCTCGATCGCGCTCGCGATGCCATTGGCCTGCACCATGTTGCCGATGCCAAAGCCCGCCAGCCCGCCGAAAAAGGCAAAAGCGGTGGCGAGCCAGCGCCAGTTCCGCCCCAGCCCGTTCTTGATCGCAAACATCGGGCCGCCGATATGCTCGCCCTTGTCATCGACCTCGCGATACTTCACCGCGACCACCACCTCGGCGTATTTCGTGGCCATGCCGACGAAGGCGGTGACCCACATCCAGAACAGCGCGCCGGGCCCGCCGACCGCGATCGCGGTGGCGACGCCGGCGATATTGCCGGTGCCGATCGTCGCCGAGAGCGCGGTCATCAGCGCCGCATAGGGGGTGATCTCCCCCTCCGCCGCGGAGCCCGGCGTGCGGCTCCTCCAGATCATCTTGAAGCCATAAACGAGCTTGCGCAGCGGCATGAAGCCGAGGCGGAGCTGAAGATAAAGGCCGGTGCCGAGGATCAGCACGATCATCGGCACGCCCCAGACGATACCGTTGAGCCAATTGAAGAAAGTCAGTAGCAGTTCCAAACGCAGATCTCCTTTGATCCCTCGCACCGCCGCCCTTGCGGGGCCGGCGCGCGGATATGCGGCGCTCAGCGCCCCGCGGGGCGCCGATGCGCGGATGCCCGCGTCTCTCCCCCATGGGCGCGCCGAGTTCAAGATCCACCACGCGATTTGCCGCGCCGGGCAAGCCGCCCTGCGCCCAGCGCAGATCAGACGGTGAGGAACGCGCGCACGAAAGCGCTCGCCGGGCGGGCGCGCAGGTCTTGCGGGCGGCCGATCTGCTCGATCCGGCCCATCGACATCACCACCACCAGATCAGCGAGCGCCATCGCCTCTTCCTGATCATGGGTCACGAAAACCGAGGTCAGCCCGGTCTCGTCATGGATATCGCGCAGCCCCTGACGCAGCTCGCGGCGCACCTTCGCATCGAGCGCGCCGAAGGGCTCGTCCAGCAGCAGCATCCGCGGCTCGATCGCGAGCGCCCGCGCCAGCGCCACCCGCTGACGCTGCCCGCCGGAAAGCTGGCCGGGGTAGCGCGCGCCGATGTCGGGCAGCTGGATCAGCGCGAGCAGATGCCCCACCCGCCGCGCGATCTCGGCCTTCGACGGGCGCCGGGCCCGCGGCCGCGCGGCGAGCCCGTAGCCGATGTTCTGCGCCACCGTCATATGCCGAAAGAGCGCATAGCTCTGAAAGACAAACCCCGCACGGCGCTCCTGCACGGTCATCCCCGTCGCGTCCTCGCCGTCGAAGAGCACCCGCCCCGAGCTCGGGATCTCGAGCCCGCCGAGGATCCGCAACAGCGTCGTCTTGCCCGACCCGGAGGGCCCGAGCAGTGCCACCAGCGCCCCCGAGGGGATCGACAGCGACACCGGATGCAGCGCCGTCGTCGCGCCGAAATCCTTGGCGATTTCATCAATTTCGATCTGCATGGAAGGCCCTTTCAATGGCCGCTCAGGCCCGCGCCATGGCCGGCGCGGTCGAGCAGGGTTTTGGCAAGCAAGGTGAGCAAGGCGAGCGCGGTCAGCACCGCGGCGAGCGCGAAAGCCGCGACCGTCAGATATTCGTTGTAGAGCATCTCGATGGTGATCGGCACGGTGGCGGTCTGGCCGCGGATCTTGCCCGAGACGACCGCGACGGCGCCGAATTCGCCCATCGCGCGGGCATTGGCGAGCAACACCCCGGCGAGCAACGCCCCGCGGATCTTGGGCAGCGTCACGGTGAAAAACACCCGCCAGCCCCCCGCGCCGAGCGTCAGCGCCGCCTCCTCCTCGGCGCGGCCCTGCTCGACCATCACCGGGATGAGCGCGCGCGCAACGAAGGGGAAGGTCACGAAAAGCGTCGCAAGCACCACCCCCGGCAGCGCGAAGATCACCGGCACCCCCTGCCCGACGAGCCAGCCGCCGAGGCTCGAATTCGCGCCAAAGAGCAGCACGAGCGCGAGCCCCGCCACCACCGGCGAGACCGAAAACGGCAGATCGATCAGCGAGATCAGGAGCGCCTTGCCGCGAAACTCGAAGCGCGTGAGCCACCACGCCGCCGCCAGCCCGAAGACCGCGCCGAGCGGCACCGTGATCGCCGCGACAAGGAGCGTGAGCCGGATCGCGGCCCGCGCCTCCGGGGCGGCGAGGCTCGCGAGCGCCGCCCCCGGCCCCTTCGCCAAGGCCTGCGCAAAGCCCCTCACGAGCGGCGCCAGCACCAGACGCGCCCAGCGCCCCCCCGCCGCACCGATCACCCCCCGGCGCAGCGCCGGCGCTTCGGTCGTGACACGCAACCTCTCAGACATCGCCCATCCTCCGCCGGCTCCAGACCTGCAGCAGATTGATCGCGAGCAGCATCACGAAACTGATCGCGAGCATCGCCACCCCGATCGCCGCCGCCCCCGCGTCATCGAACTCCTCGAGCTTGATCACGATCAGCAGCGGCGCGATCTCGGTCTGCATCGGGAGATTGCCGGCGATGAAGATCACCGAGCCATATTCCCCCACCCCCCGCGCCAGCGCGAGCGCAAAGCCGGTGAGCGCGGCGGGCATCAGCATCGGCCAGATCACCCGGCGCAGCGTGGTGAGCCGCCCCGCGCCGAGCGTGGCCGAGGCCTCCTCCAGCTCGCGGTCGATCTCGGCCACCACCGGCTGCACCGTGCGCGTCACGAACGGCAGCCCGACAAACAGCAGCGCGAGGAAAATCCCCGCCTCGGTATAGGCGATGCGCCCGCCAAGCCGCGCCGCGAGCGCGCCAAACGCCCCGCTCGGCGCGTAAAGCGCGGTGAGCGCGATCCCCGCCACCGCGGTGGGCAGCGCGAAGGGCAGATCGACCGCCGCATCGAGCAGCCGCCGCCCGGGGAAATCATAGCGCTCGAGCGCCCAGGCGAGCACCAGCCCGAGCCCGAGATTGACCGCCGCCGCGAGCGCCGCGAGCCGGAACGAGAGCCCCAGCGCCGCCCAGACCCGCGGCCGGTTCACCTCCGCCCAGAGCCCCTCGGCCCCAAGGCTCGCACCCTGCACCAAGAGCGCCCCGATCGGCGCCAGCACCACGAGCGCGAGCATCGCAAGCGTGATCCCCGCGCTCAGCCCAAGCCCCGGCATCGGCGAGGGCTGGATGAATGACCGTGCCATCGCGCCCTCACTTCGCCGTCGAGATCTGATCGAAAACCCCGCCCGCGCCGAAATGCTCGGGCTGCGCCTGCGCCCAGCCGCCGAAGTGCGAGATATCGACCAGATCGAGCGCCGGCAGCCGCGCGACATCCTCCGCCGCCGCGGCCGAAGCATCCCAGGCGCGATAATAATGTTTGAACGCAATCGCTTGCGCCTCGGGCGTATAGAGGAAGTTCAGATAGGCCTCGGCCAGCTCCCGCTGTTCGGGGCGCGCGAGATTGGCCTCGACCAGCGCCACCGGCGGCTCGGCCCGCACCGAAACCGAGGGCACCACGATGTCGAACCGGTCCGCGCCAAGCTCGGCAAGCGCCAGATGCGCCTCATTCTCCCAGGCCAGCAAGACATCGCCGATCCCGCGCTGCGCAAAGGTCGTCGTCGCGCCACGCGCGCCGGTATCGAGCACCGGCACATGGGCGAAGAGCTCCGCCTCGAAGGCGCGCGGGTCGCGGCCGGCCTTCTCCGCCCAGGCCCAGGCCGCGAGATACGCCCAGCGCGCCCCGCCCGAGGTCTTCGGGTTGGGGGTGATCACCTCGACGCCGTCCTTGATCAGATCGCCCCAATCGGTGATCCCCTTCGGATTGCCCTCGCGCACCAGAAACACGATCGTCGAGGTATAGGGCGCCGAGTTATGCGGCAGCCGGCCCTGCCAATCCGCCGGCAGCTTGCCCGCCGCCGCGATCTTGTCGATGTCGGAGGCGAGCGCCAGCGTCACCACCTGCGCCCCGAGCCCCTCGACAACCGCGCGCGCCTGCGCCCCCGAGCCGCCATGCGAGGTCTCGATCTCGGGCGCCTCATGGCCCTGCGCGACCCACCAATCGGAAAACGCCGCATTCACCTCGCGGTAGAGCTCGCGCGTCGGGTCGTAGCTGACATTGAGCAGCGTTTCCGCCCGCGCGCCCTGTGGCGCAAAGCCCGCAAGCCCGAGCGCGACGAGAAGCGCCGACGCGCGCAACAGCCGGGCGATCGGCCAGCCGGTGATCCGCCGCAGACCATCGGCGATGGTCACACGGCCATCGGCATGGCGCGCGATGATCGGGCCTTGGGCGCTGACATGGCGGCTGAGGGTAATCGTCGTGATCATGGCTTTTCCTTTCAAATCAACGGTGTGGTGGTCTGTTTCCTGGCCGGCGCCGGCCATTTTGGCGGGGCGGCTTATACCTTAAATATCCACCGGGTTTATCGTGATTATCAAGAGAATATTCTCGTCTTTCTTTGTCGTGATTTTAGGAGTTTCTTCTCCCCGCCCCGCCCGAAATCAATAACCCCGCCAGAGGCGGGGCGCGGCGGCTTGTGGTCAGGGGCGCTCAGACCTCGAGCAGATCCCGCCCGGTGCCCGCCCGCAGCATATCCTCGAGCGTGAGCGAATCGATCAGCACCAGATAGGACCAGAACACCTCGGCAAAGACCTTGCGGATCCGGCAGCTCGCCTCGTCGGTGCAATCCTCGCAGCGTTGATAGGCGCTGCGCGACAGGCAGGGCAGGGGGGCGATCGGCCCGTCGATCCGGCGCAGGAGCTCCGAGATCGAGATCTCGCGCGGCGCCTTGAGCAGGCTGTAGCCGCCCGAGCGCCCGCGGATCGAGGCGACCACGCCCTGCTTGCGCAGATCGAGCAGGATATGCTCGAGAAACCGCTTCGGCGTGCCCGAGCGCGTCGCGATCTCCTCGATCGTCAGCGGCGCGGGCGCCTCGGCCCCGGCCTCATCGGCCAGAACCAGAAGCGCCTTGAGCGCATATTTCATCTTCTGCGTGATCATGGCCCAGCATTACGGGCGCGATGGGCACAAATCAACGTCGATCTGGTCGGGATTCCGCCGCCCGGGCCATAATCACGATAATAGTGATAGACTTTTGAGAGATATGGCGCATAGTGAGTCGACCCGAGGAGGCACCGATGACCGCACTCGACCTGATCGACCGCAAGATCGTCGCGCAACTGATGGAAGACGCCACCCTGCCGGTGGCCCGGATCGCCGAGCGCGTCGGCCTGTCGCAGACGCCCTGCTGGAAGCGGATCCAGAAACTCGAGGCGAGCGGCGTGATCGCGCGGCGCGTGGCGCTCGCCGATCCGCAGGCGCTGGGGCTCGGGCTGACCGTCTTCGTCACCCTCGAGGCCGCCGACCAGACGCCCGACTGGCGCGCCCGCTTCTGCGCCGCGATCGAGGCGAGCCCGGAGGTGATGGAACTGTGGCGCGTGGCGGGCCAGGGCGATTATCTTCTGCGCCTCACCCTGCCCGACATGGCGCGCTTCGACGCCTTCTGCACGCGGCTGACCGCGGCCGTGCCGATCCGCAAGATCACCTCGCATATGGCGCTCGAGCCGATCAAGCACACCACCGCCTATCCGGTGGATCTGCAAGGCCCCTGAGGCCTTGCCGCGCCGCGCTCAATTCGCCGCCGGCGGCGCGACGAGCGCCCCCGCGATCTCCATCTCGCTCTTCTCCGAGGCCGCCGCCACCTCGAGAAGGGTCTGCCCGGGGCCGCTGACGGTATAGCCAAGGCCCTGCAATTTCGTCACCAGCCCCGCCCCGTCGAGCCCGAGGATCGGCGCGACATCGGCGATCGGCGCGCCCAGCGCCAGATGCGCGAGCGCAAATTGCGGCGGCCCGCTGCGCCCCCCCTCGGCGCCCATGACCGGCACCACGAAGGCCGCCGCCGCCGCCACCGAGACCGCCAGCGCGATCGCCATCGGCGCGCGTTTGAAATAGCCCAGGAACGGGCGCCAGTTGCGCCAGATATGCAGCACGAAGGGCAAGATCAGCACCATCGAGAGCCATTCATGCATGCCGTGAAAATAGGCCGGCCCGAGCCCGAGAAAGAGCGCCACCCCCGAAATCAGCGATACAAGAAACAACCCCGTGGTGAGCGGTGTCGCGTAACTGTTGAAAAACTTGCCCATTTATCTCTCTGTCGTGCAGGTTGCGATTGCCGTGTCGAACGGCGGGCGGGCGCGCTTCCGTCGCTGAAAAATGATCGCGCGCGGGCCGCCGGCGCCGCCCTCCGACCAATCCGTGCTTGCCCCCCTGCGGGCGAGCCCCTAAACCCGCGCCAAAAGGGGGACCCGATGGCACGCAGACCGCAAGCACCGCTCGAAGACCGTCCGACCACCAAGCGCATCGGTGCGCTCAAGGGGCTCGGGCCGTTCATCGCCCCCTACAAGGGCATCGCGCTGGCCGCGCTGATCGCGCTGATGGTCACCGCCTCGATCAGCCTGATCCTGCCGATCGCGGTGCGCCGCGTGGTGGATGGCTTCCAGCAGGGCGCGGAACTCCTCGACCAGTATTTCTTCGCAGCGCTGGTGATCACCGCGCTCCTGGCCGTCGGCACCGGCGCGCGCTACTACCTCGTCACCCGCTTTGGCGAGCGCGTCGTGGCCGATATCCGCAAGGCCGTCTTCGACCGCGTGCTCGGCATGAGCCCGGCGTTTTTCGAGCGCATCCTGACCGGCGAGATCATCTCGCGGATCACCACCGATACCACGCTGATCCTCTCGGTGATCGGCTCCTCGGTCTCGGTGGCGCTGCGCAACATGATGATCTTCGCGGGCGGCATGGTGATGCTGCTCGTCACCTCGGCGAAGCTGACCGGCCTCGTGCTGCTGATCGTGCCGGTGGTGATCGTGCCGATCGTGGTGCTCGGGCGCCGCCTGCGCGGTCTCTCGCGCGAGAACCAGGACTGGATCGCGAATTCCTCGGGCGCCGCCTCCGAGGCGCTGCTCGCCGCGCAGACAGTCCAGGCCTTCACCCATGAGCCGCAAACCCGCGCCCATTTCGGCGAGGTCACCGAGAAGAGCTACGCCTCCGCCCAGCGCCGCATCACCACCCGCGCGATCATGACGATGATCGTGATCTTCCTCGTCTTCGCGGGCGTCGTCGGCGTGCTCTGGGTCGGCGCGCGCGATGTGCGGCTGGGCGAGATGTCGGTGGGCGAGCTGGTGCAATTCGTCATCTATGCGGTGATGGTCGCAGGCTCGGTCGGCGCGCTCTCCGAGATCTGGGGCGAGCTGCAACGCGCCGCGGGCGCCACCGAGCGCCTCGTCGAGCTCCTCGCCACCGAGGACAGCGTGCAAGACCCCGCCCATCCGCTGCCCCTGCCGATGCCCGCGCGCGGCGAGATCCGCTTCGAGGATGTGGTCTTCCACTACCCCTCGCGCCCGGAAACCTCGGCGCTCGATCACGTCTCGCTGCATATCGCGCCGGGCGAGACCGTGGCCCTCGTCGGCCCCTCGGGCGCCGGCAAGACCACCGTGATCCAGCTCATCCAGCGCTTCTGGGATCCGCTCTCGGGCACCGTGAAGATCGACGGCCATGACCTGCGCAGCCTCGCGCGCGCCGATTTCCGCCACGCCATCGCGCTCGTGCCGCAAGACCCGGTGATCTTCGCCGCCTCCGCGCGCGAGAACATCCGCTTCGGCCGCCCCGGCGCCTCGGACGCCGATGTCGAGGCCGCCGCCCGCGCCGCCCATGCCCATGACTTCCTCACCGCCCTCCCCGATGGCTACGAGACCTATGTGGGCGAGCGCGGCGTGATGCTCTCGGGCGGGCAAAAACAGCGCATCGCCATCGCCCGCGCGATCCTGCGCGACGCGCCGATCCTGCTCCTCGACGAGGCGACCTCGGCGCTCGACGCCGCCTCCGAGCGCGAGGTTCAAGCCGCCGTCGACCGCCTCGCGGTGGGCCGCACCACGATCATCATCGCGCACCGCCTCGCCACCGTGAAACGCGCCGACCGGATCGTCGTCTTCGAGGAAGGCCGGATCGTCGCGCAAGGCACCCATGACGAACTCGTCGCCCAAGGCGGCCTCTATGCCGAACTCGCGCGGCTGCAATTCACCGACGGCACCCCCGCCTGAGGGCGCGCCCGGCCCTGCCTGCGGAATTTTGCGTATTTTTGCCAAGAAGAAGCACAGCCGTTTCTTCTTGGCCCAAATACGCTCTTTTCGCCGTCGGGGCTGAGGCGGGCGCGGCAAATTTCCCCTGTCGCCCGTCGCGCGTCTGTTGCACTCTGCCCGCAGCTTGGCTGGGGCCGCTCCGGCCAGCCTTTTGCAAAGGAGTAAGACATGGGTTTGTGGAATTTCGTGAAAGACGCCGGCAAATCGCTCTTCGGCTCGAAGGCCGAAGCGGGCGAGGCGCCGAAGGAAGAGGTGCTGAAGGCCGAGCTCAAGGAGCTCGGGCTCGATGCCTCGGGCGTGGATCTGAAGGTCGAGGGCGACAAGGTCGTGGTCTCCGGCAAGGCGATTGACGCCGAAACCAAGGAAAAGATCATCCTCGCGGTCGGCAATGTCGGCGGCGTGGCCGCGGTCGAGACCGAGGATGATGCCGATACCCAGGACGCGGTCTTCCACACCGTGGTGAAGGGCGACACGCTCTCGGCCATTGCCAAGAAGACGCTCGGCAACGCCAACCGCTACATGGAAATCTTCGAGGCCAACAAGCCGATGCTGAGCCACCCCGACAAGATCTACCCCGGCCAGGTGCTGCGCATCCCCGGCGGCAAGGCCTGATCCCCGGGCGGGCGCCCCGGCCGGGCCCGCCCGCCCCTCTCCCTGCGTCAAGTTGACCATGACGTCACGTTGCGGGGCCCGCGCACCCTTGCCCGAACCGGGCGGTTTGTCGCATCCTGCGTCAGCCCGCGGAGGAACGGGCAAGGGAGGAAGACCGAGATGCCGAGCTTTGTTTCGACCGCCGATCGCGACGCGATCGAGGCGCAGATGCCGTGGGAGGCGCGGGGCTGCGCCACCACGATGTATGAGTTCCTGACCCGCACCCGCGACGCCCATGGCGCGCGCCCGGCGCTGTCGTTCCAGCTGACCTCCGGCCCGAAAGACCCGGCTGTGACGCTGACCTGGTCCGAGGTCCACGCCCGCGTCACCCAGATCTCGAATCTGTTGCGCAAGCTCGGCGTGACCGAGACCGACACCGTCGCCTATCTGCTGCCCAACTGCATCGAGACGGCGCTCGTGCTGCTCGCCGGCGCGGTGACCGGCATCGTCAACCCGATCAACCCGCTGCTCGAATCCGAGCAGATCTCGGCGATCTTGCGCGAGACGAAGGCCAAGGTTCTCGTCACGCTCAAGCCCTTCCCGAAGACCGACATCGCGCAAAAGGCCGCCGAGGCGGTGAAATTCGCACCCAATGTCCAGACCATCCTCGAGATCGACCTCAACCGCTACCTGACGCCCCCGAAGAGCTGGATAGTCCCCTTCATCCGCCCGAAACTCGAGACCAAGCACCACGCCGATGTCTACGACCTCAACCGCGAGGCGGCGAAGATGCCCGCCGACCGGCTGACCTTCGCCGACAGCAAGGGCGACCGGGTCGCGGCCTATTTCCACACCGGCGGCACCACCGGCATGCCCAAGGTCGCGCAGCACAAATATTCCGGCATGATCTACAACGGCTGGCTCGGCGGCACGCTGCTGTTTGACAAGACCGATGTGATGATCTGCCCGCTGCCGCTGTTCCACGTCTTCGCGGCCTACCCGATCTTGATGTCGGCGATCGAATCCGGCGCACATGTTGTGATGCCCACCCCGGCGGGCTATCGCGGCGAGGGCGTCTTCGACAATTTCTGGAAACTGGTCGAGCGCTGGGGCGTGACCTTCCTGATCACCGTGCCGACCGCGATCTCGGCGCTCATGCAGCGCCCGGTGAACGCCGATATCTCCTCGCTGCGCACCGCGATCTCGGGCTCGGCCGCGCTACCGATCGAGCTTTACAACCGCTTCAAGGAGGCCACCGGCGTCGAGGTCTGCGAGGGCTACGGGCTGACCGAGGCGACCTGTCTGGTCGCGGTGAACCCGCCCGATGGCAACAAGAAGGTCGGCTCGGTCGGCCTGCCGCTGCCCTATTGCCATGTCCGCATCCTGCGCGCGACGCGCGAGGGCTATATCGAATGCGCCACCGACGAGATCGGCGAGATCTGCGTGGCGAACCCCGGCGTCTACGAGGGCTCGACCTATACCGAGGCCGACAAGAACCACGACCTCTTCGCCGAGGACCGCTTCCTGCGCACCGGCGACCTCGGGCGTCTCGATGCCGACGGCTATCTTTGGATCACCGGCCGCGCCAAGGATCTGATCATCCGCGGCGGCCACAATATCGACCCCGCCGAGATCGAGGAAGCGCTGCTCAGCCACCCGAAGGTCGCCTTCGCCGGCGCCATCGGCCAGCCCGACAGCTTCGCGGGCGAGCTGCCCTGCGTCTATGTCGAACTCGTCGCGGGCGCCGCGCTGAGCGAGGCCGATCTCGCCGCCCATGCCAAGAAACATATCCACGAACGCGCCGCGATCCCGAAACATATCGAGGTTCTGCCCGAGCTCCCGAAAACCGCGGTCGGCAAGATCTTCAAACCCGAGCTGCGCAAACGCGCGATCCGCCGGGTGCTCGACGAGGCGCTGCGCGAGGCGGGGCTCGCGGCCGAGGTCGCCGAGGTGATCGAGGACAAGAAACGCGGCCTCGTGGCGCAGCTTGCCCGCACCGGCGCGGTCGATGAGGCGGCGCTCAAACACAAGCTGGGCGAGTTCACCGTGCCCTGGGAGTGGAAAAAGTAACCCCCCGACGGCGCCTTCGGGCGCCGTTTTGCTTTGCGACGGTTGCGCGCGCGCCAAAGGCGGCGAATATGGGCGGCAAACGGAGGGCGGCGGATGAACTGGCTGGCATGGGAACATTGGGGCTATGCGGTGCTTGCGGTGGTGGGCACGGGGCTGGCGGTCTGGGCGGTGGATCACGCGCTGATGCGCCCCGCCGTCGCCCACCGGCTCAAACCCTATCGCGGCGTCGTTGCCCCCTTCATCAACGTCAATGCGATGCTCTTCGGGCTGACGCTGGCCTTCATCGCCGATGACACCTGGTCCTCGCGCGACCGGGCGATGGATGCGGTCTTTCGCGAGGCCGACAGCCTGCGCAGCCTGCTCGTGCTCTCCGAGGCGCTCGGCGCGCCGCTCTCGGCCCAGCTCGCCGCCGCCGCAACCACCTACGGCGCCGCCGCCGCGGCCGAATTCACCGCCCTGCGGCAAAGCCACGCCGACCCCGCCGCCAGCGCCGCCGCCGATGCGCTGCTCGCCCTCGCCGCGAGCCCCGCGCTGCGCGCCGCCGCGGGCGACCCGGTGCAAAGCCAGATCCTCGACAAGGTGATGCTCCTGCGCGATGACCACGACATGCGCGTCGCCCTCATGCAGACCCACCTCAACCCGTTGAAATGGCTCGGCATGGCGATCCTCGGCTTCCTCACGATCCTGTCGATCGCGGCGGTGCATCTGGAAAACGTCCGCGCCGGCACCTTCGCGATCGCGATCTTCGCCCTCGCCTCGGCGCCGACCTCGGCGCTCGTGCTGGTGCAGGGCAACCCGTTTCAGGAGCCCGCCGCCGTCACCGCCGAGCCAATTCTCGACGCGATCCGCTAGGCGCGCTCAATCTCCATTGACCAAACGCGATTCTCCACGCATATCCCGGCCATCATGACCGATCTCGATCACATCCGTAACTTCTCCATCGTGGCCCATATCGACCACGGCAAATCCACCCTCGCCGACCGGCTGATCCAGATGACGGGGACGGTGGCCGAACGCGATATGAAGGCGCAGCTCCTCGACTCGATGGATATCGAGCGCGAGCGCGGCATCACGATCAAGGCCAACACCGTGCGGATCG
>ERZ1645187.3690-NODE-3690-length-12744-cov-13.170226_pt1 | contig 12744 bp, 9 predicted proteins | sample MGYA00575352_ERZ1645187 | MGnify/ENA primary metagenome ERZ1645187 (study PRJEB40837, sample SAMN11349314) | freshwater sediment metagenome | isolation source: river sediment | host: Sediment | place: India: Wazaribad , New Delhi | collected 2017-02-21 ... | reverse complement strand
TCGACGCTCATGTCGCCGAACAGTTCGCGCTTCTCCGGCACCAGGGTCATGCCCATCGCGACCATCCGCTCGACCTCGACCTCGCCCTGCTCCACGCCCAGAAAAGCCACCCTGCCGGAGCTTCTGGGCAGCACGCCCATGATCGCCGACAGCAGTGTGGTCTTGCCGGCCCCGTTCGGGCCGATGACGGTGACAATCTCACCCGGGCGCACGGTCAACGAGACATGATGGAGCGCCTCCACCTTGCCGTAGGCGACGCAGAGCTCCTCGACCTCCAGAATCGGCGCGTCCATCACTCCACCCCGCCCAGGTACGCTTCGATCACCGCCGGATTTCTTTGAACTTCCTCCGGCAGGCCCTCGGCGATCTTTTCACCGAACTCCATCACGACCACGCGGTCGGCCAGGCCCATGACGAAGTCCATGTCGTGCTCGACCAGCAGGATGCCCATGCCCTCGTCGCGCAGCTTGCGCAACAGGTCGGCCAGAGTTTCCTTCTCGAGATAGCGCAAGCCTGCCGCCGGTTCGTCGAGCAGCAGAAGACTGGGATCCGAGGCAAGCGCGCGCGCGATCTCGACCGCGCGCTGCTGCCCGAGGGCGAGGCTGCCGGCGGCATCGAACATCGAGTCGGCCAGCCCGACCCGCTCGATCTGGCGTGCCGCCTCGGTGAGCAGGCGCGCCTCCTCGGCGCGCTCGCCATGGACGGCGGCGGCGGCAACCCCGGCACCGCCGCGCAGGTGGGCGCCGATGGCGACGTTTTCCAGCACCGACATCGCCGGCAGCAATCGCACGTGCTGGAAGGTCCTGCTCATGCCCCGCCTCGCGATTTCGCGCGAGCTGCGGCCATCTATCCGATCACCCAGAAAACGCACCTCGCCCGAGGTCGGCGGATCGACACCGGTCACCAGATTGAACAAAGTGCTCTTGCCCGCGCCATTCGGGCCGATCAAGGCCAGAATCTCCCCCGCATGCACTTCGAGACTCATGCGGTTATTGGCGACCAGTCCGCCGAATTTCTTGACGGCATCCCTGACCTCCAGCAGCTTGGTGCCCACCGCCGGATGCGCCCGTCGCGATAGCGGCTCGGCGGACGGCACCGTCCGCGCGGGGCGCTTCACCGGCACCACCCGTGCCAGCAGCGGCCAGAGGCCGTCGCGGGCGCGATGAAAGACGAAAATCATCAGCAGGCCGAACACGATGATCTCGAAATTCCCCGAAGCGCCGAACACCCTCGGCAGGAGATCCTGCAACCATTGCTTCAACACGGTGATCAGTCCCGCGCCCACCAGCGCGCCCCAGACATGGCCGGCGCCGCCAATCACGGCCATGAACAGGTATTCGATGCCGATATGCAGGCCGAATGGCGTCGGGTTCACGAAACGCTGCATGTGCGCGTACAGCCAGCCGGATATCGCCGCGAACGCCGCCGCGATCAGGAAAATGACCATTTTCGACCTGGCCGTGTCCACCCCCATGGCCTCGGCCATGATGCCGCCGTTCTTGAGCGCCCGTATCGCCCTGCCCTCGCGCGAATCGAGCAGGTTCTGGGTCATCCAGACCGCGGCCAGCAGAATCAGCCAGATCAGGTAATACAGATGGCGGCCGGCGCGAAGCTCGAAGCCGAACAGGCTGAGCGGCGGGATGCCGGTCATGCCCGTGTGGCCGCCCAGAAACGACACGTTGCCGAACAGGAAGTACAAGGACATGCCCCAGGCCAGGGTGCCCAGCGGCAGGTAGTGGCCGGAAAGCCTGAGGGTCAGCAAGCCGAGGACGCCCGCCACGGCCAGGGTGACCAGCAGGCCGGCGATCAAAGTCAGCCATGGCGACGCGCCGAACCAGGAAAGCACCGCCGGCAGGCTCTCGGCGGTGGTCAGGTAGCCGGTGGTATAGGCGCCGAGGCCGACGAATGCCGCCTGACCGAACGAAGTGAGTCCTCCCACACCTGTCAATAGCACCAGGCCCAGCGCGACCAGCGCGTAAAGGCCGATGTAGTTGAGCAGGGTGATGTGGAATTCCGGCAGGACCAGCGGCCCGACCATCAACAAGACGAGAAAAATGCCCACAAGGATGCGAGGGCTCACTCTTCTTCCTCTTCAACGTGGTGCGTGGTCATGGAGCGCCAAAGCAATACTGGAATAATCAACGTAAAAACAATCACTTCCTTGAAAGCCGATGCCCAGAATGACGAGAAGGACTCCAGAAGTCCGACCAGGACGGCCCCGGCCGCCGCCAATGGATAGCTGATCATGCCGCCGACGATCGCCGCGACGAAGCCCTTGAGGCCGACCAGGAAGCCGGTGTCGTAATAGATGGTCGTGATCGGCGCCACCAGGATGCCGGACATGGCGCCAATCGCCGCCGCCAGCAGGAAGCACAGCTTGCCCGCCTGGGTGGTCGAAATCCCCATCAACTGCGCGCCGACCCGATTGATGGCCGTCGCCCGCAAGGCCTTGCCCCACAAGCTGCGCTCGAAGAATATGTAAAGCGCGACGATGAGCAGCAGGCTGGCGCCGATGACCCACAGCGTCTGCCCCGTGACGGTGACGTCGCCCAGAGAGAAGCTCGCCTCCGAGAAGGCCGGCGTGCGCGACCCTTCCGCCCCGAAGAACAGCAGGCCGAGCCCCACCAGCGCCAGGTGCACCGCCACCGAGACGATCAGCAGCACGAGCACCGAGGCCGAGGCCAGCGGCTGGTAGACCAGGCGATAGATCATCGGCCCGAGCGGCACCACCAGCGCCAGCGCCAGCAGCACCTGCAACGCCAGCGGCCAGTCGCCGGGCTTGGCCAGCAGCGTGATCACCGCCAGCGCGGCCGGATAGGCGAGATTCCAGCCAAGCGCGAAAGTCAGCCGTCGCCGCCCGCCGCGGCGGCGCGACGACGACAGCAGTTCGATGATCGAAATGACCGCCCCCATGCCGATGAGCAGCCACAGGGTTCCGGGCACCTTGGCCGTCTGGAAGCTGGCCAGCGTCAGGGCGCCAAACGCGACGAACTCGCCCTGGGGAATGAAAATCACCCGTGTCACCGCGAAAACCAGCACGAGCGCCAGCGCCAGCAGCGCATAGATGGCACCATTGACGATGCCGTCCTGGGTCAGCAGCAAGGCAATCTGAAGATCCATGTCCTATCTCGGCGAAAACGAAAAAGGCGCCATTCCAGGCGCCTTGAGGCGGTTTCGCGGCCCTTACTGCACCAGTTTCCAGCCACCGTCCTTGATTTCGACCATGACGCGGGCGCGCTGGTCGAAGCCGAGATGGTCCTGCGGCGACATATTGACGACACCATGCGATACCGTGACGTTCTTCAAGCCTTCCAGCGCATCGCGCAGGGCGGCCTTGAACTCCTTGGTGCCCGGCTTGGCCTTCTTGAGGGCGACCGGGATGGCGTTCTGCAGCAGGATGCCGGCATCCCAGGCGTGGGCGCCGAAGGTTGAAACATTGCCCTTGCCGTGCGCGGCTTCATACTTATTCACATACTCGAGCGCCACCTTCCTGATCGGGTTGCTCTCGGCCAGCTTGTCGGCAAACAAGACCGGACCGGCCGGCAGGAAGGTGCCTTCGCAGTCCTTGCCGCAGACGCGCAGGAAGTCCTTGTTGGCCACGCCGTGCGTCTGGTAATAGGCGCCCTTGTAGCCTTTCTCCTTGAGAGTCTTCTGCGGCAGGGCGGCCGGGGTGCCGGAACCGGCGATCAGCACGGCATCCGGCTTGGCGGTCATCATCTTCAGCACCTGGCCGGTCACCGAGGTATCGGCACGGTTGTAGCGCTCGTTGGCGACGACCTGCAGCTTGCGGACCTCGGCGATCTTGGCGAATTCCTTGAACCAGCCCTCGCCGTAGGCGTCGGCGAAGCCGACGAAGCCGACGGTCTTGATATTGTTGTTGGTCATGTGCTCGACGATCGCGGTCGCCATCTGGATGTCGTTCTGCGGGGTCTTGAACACCCAGCGGCGCCTCGCATCCACCGGCTCGACGATCGCGGCACCCGCGGACATCGAGATCATCGGCGTCTCGGCCTCGGCGACCACGTCGATCATCGCCAGCGAGTTCGGGGTGACGGTCGAGCCGATGATGACGTCGACCTTGTCCTCGGTGAGCAGCTTGCGGGTGTTCTTCACCGCGGTGGTGGTGTCCGAGGCGTCGTCGAGCACGATGTAATTGACCTTCTCGCCGCCGATGCTGGTCGGCATGAGCGCGAAGGTATTCTTCTCGGGAATGCCCAGGGACGCGGCGGGGCCCGTCGCCGACAGCGTGACGCCCACGTTGATGTCGGCCTGCGACGTGCCGGCCAGCGCCACCATCATGCTACCGACCAACAATTTCAGCTTCTTGTTCATCGAGGTCTCCTCCAGTGTCGAGCTAAGAAAGCAACGTATCGTAGCCGAATTTGCCGATCAAGACAGTACTGACGACAAGGAATATCGCGCGCACGAAGCCGCCGCCGTGCCGCAATGCCAGCCGCGTCCCGACCAGCGCACCGGCGATGTTGAACACCGCCATGGTCAGCGCTGTCAGCCAGAGGATGTTGCCGCTCGGCACGAAGAAGCTCAACGCGGCGGCGTTGGTGGTCAGATTCACGATCTTCGCGGCGCTGGACGCGCGCAGGAAATCGAGCCCGAACAGCCCGACGAAAGCGAAGATCATGAAGCTGCCCGCCCCCGGCCCGAAAAAGCCGTCGTAGAAACCCAGCGCCGCCCCGACCAGCAAGGCACGCGGGCGCAGCTTGTCCGCTGGCGGCGCGCGGCCTTGCAGCTTGCCGAAATCCGGCTTCAGCAGCGTGTACACCACGACGAAGATCATCATCGCCAGCACCAGCGGCCTCACCACGTCCTTCGGCAACCAGGCGACCGTCGCCGCGCCGACGAAGGAAAACACGAAAGCCGCCGCCGACACCGGCAGCGCGATGTCCCAGGGCAGCGCGATACGGCGGGCATAACGCCAGGCGGCGTTGGCCGTGCCGAAAATGCTGGAACCCTTGTTGGTGCCGAAGATCGTCGCCGGCGACTCGGCGGGCAGCGCGTTGAACAGCGCCGGCACCTGGATCAGGCCGCCACCGCCCGCCACCGCATCGACAAAGCCGGCCAGCAGCGCCGCCAGCGACAGCAGGACCAGCTCACTTGCCAATGCAGAACCTGCCGAAGATGACACCGAGCAGGTCGTCCGCCGTGAATTCGCCCGTGATCGCCGACAAGTCGTCCTGCGCCAGCCGCAGTTCCTCCGCGGCGAGTTCCAGCCGCTGCAACTCGCCGGCCGCCAAAGTCAGCCGTCGCGAGGCGCCGGCCAGCGCCTCGAGATGACGTTCCCGGGCGAGGATCACGTCCTCGCCATGACCTTGCCAGCCGGCGACGCGCAGCAGTTCGTCGTGCAGAAGGTCCATGCCTTCGCCGGTCCTGGCCGACAGCCGCAGATGCACCTGGCCAAGGCTCTCGAAGCGCCCGGCCGGAGCATGGGCGAGGTCGCACTTGTTTTCCACCACCAGCCGCTCGACGCCCGTCGGCAGGCGCGCCGCGATGGCCTTGTCGGCCGGGGTGACGCCGGCCCGCGCATCGACGATCTGCAAGACGACGTCGGCCTTGCCGATTTCCTTCCAGCTGCGCTCGACGCCGATCTTCTCGACCAGGTCGTCGGTCTCGCGCAGGCCGGCGGTGTCGATGATGTGCAGCGGTATGCCTTCGACCTGGATGGTCTCGCGCAGCGCGTCGCGCGTGGTGCCGGCGACGTCGGTGACGATGGCGCGCTCCTCGCCGGCCAGTTGGTTGAGCAGGGAGGATTTGCCGACGTTGGGTAGCCCGGCCAGCACCACCGTCATCCCGGTGCGCAACAGGCTGCCCTGCCGTGCGCGGCCGCGCAGCGCTTCCAGGCCGGCGCGCAGCTTTTCCAGGCGCGGCACCAGGTCGGTGTCGCGCAGCGGGTCTATTTCCTCCTCGGGAAAATCCAGCGTCGCCTCGACCAGCATGCGCAGTTCGATCAACTGGTCCACCAGCGCATGGACCTCGCGCGAGAACTCGCCGGAGAGCGAACGCAGCGCCGAGCGGGCCGCCTGCGCGGTGCTGGCCTCGATGATGTCGGCGACGGCTTCCGCCTGCGCCAGGTCGAGCTTGCCGTTGAGGAAGGCGCGGCGGGTGAATTCGCCGGGCTCGGCCAGCCGCGCGCCGAGTTCCAGGCAACGGCCGAGCAGTTGCTGCATGACCACCGGCCCGCCATGACCCTGGAGTTCGAGCACGTCCTCGCCGGTGAAGGAGTTCGGCGCGAGGAAGAACAGCAGCAGGCCCCGGTCGATGGCTTCGCCGTCCGCCGCGCGAAAGTCAGCCATGGCGACACGCCGCGGCGGCGGCCGCAGGCCGGTCAGGCGTTCGGCGAAATCGTGCAGGCCCTTGCCGGAAACGCGCACCACGCCGATGCCGCCACGCCCGGGGGCGGTGGCGATGGCGGCGATGACCCCGGTGTCGTCAGTGAGCCTTGAGCCCGGCACGTTCGATCATGCGGTTCACCTGCCACTGCTGGGCGATCGAAAGCACGTTGTTGACCGTCCAGTACAGCACCAGGCCAGCCGGGAAGAACAGGAACATGCCGGTGAACACGACCGGCATGATGAGCATGATCTTGGCCTGCATGGGATCCGGCGGCGTCGGGTTCAGCTTGGTCTGGATGAACATGGTCGCGCCCATGATCAGCGGCAGGATGAAGTAGGGATCCTTGATGGAAAGATCGTCGATCCAGCCCAGCCAGGGTGCGCCGCGCATTTCCACGGTGCCCAGCAACACCCAGTAAAGCGCGATGAAGACGGGTATCTGCACCAGGATGGGCAGGCAGCCGCCGAGCGGATTGACCTTCTCCTTCTTGTACAGCTCCATCATCGCCTGGTTCATGCGCTGCTTGTCGTCGCCGTAGGTTTCCTTGAGCTTCATGAGCTTGGGCGTCAGCACGCGCATTTTCGCCATCGACTTGTAGGAAGCCGCCGACAGCGGGAAAAACGCGGCCTTGATCAGGATGGTGAGCACGATGATGGACCAGCCCCAGTTGCCGATGAAGCCGTGCAGCCATTGCAGCACCCAGAAAATCGGGGCGGCGATCATGGTCAGCCAGCCATAATCCACCACCAGATCGAGCCCGGGGGCCATCTTGGCCAGTTTTTCCTGTTCCTGCGGCCCCACGTAAAGCGGAACCACCAGCTTGCCGCTGGCTCCCGGGGCGACACTCGCAACCGGCACGATGACACCCACGGAATACAGGTCCTTGCCCACCTCCCGGGCGAAGAACTCGCGTTCCACCGCTCCCTGGGGCAGCCAAGCCGAGACGAAATAATGCTGGACCATGGCGACCCAGCCGTCCAGGCTCTTGCCGGGAATCTTCCCTTTCTTGTCGGAGATGTCGGAAAACTCGACTTTCTGGAATTTTTCGGCGTCCGTGTAGAACGCCGGTCCGGTGAAAGTCGCCATCATGGCGTTGGCGCCTTCCGGCGGCTGCCCGTCACGGGTCAACTGGAAGTAGGCGTGAGGCGCGACGGCGTCGCCGCCGCCATTGACGAGATCGAACTCGACATCGATCAGATAACTGTCGCGCCTGAACACATAGGTCTTCGCCACCTGAACCCCGGACGCCGTCGTGGCCGTCAAGCGCACGCGCAGTTCGTTGTCGCCCTCCTTGAGGTCGACACTGGCGGCGGGAAGCTGCCAGACGGTCTTGTGATTGGGCAGCCCCGGCCCGATCAGGCCGCTTTGGGCCGCATAGGCATGCTTGCCGTCGAACAGTATCAGGTTGCGCTGCTTGTCCTCCGCCGAGCGATGGCGCAACAGTTCGAGGCGGATCAGATCGCCGCCGGCCGCCGAGATTTCGGCGACGAACAGATCCGTTTTCGCCACGACTTTCGCCGACCCGTCGCCGACGGCGGCCGGCATGCCGGCTTCCGGCAGCGGCACGGCGGCCGCCTCCACCCTCGGCGCGGGCGCCGGCACGTCCGAGACGCCGGGAGACGAGGTGCCGGAAGTCGACGCCGCCTGCTGGGTGGCCGCCGGCGAAAGCGGCGCACCCTGTTTCTGCCACGCTTCCCACAACATGATCAGCGAGAAGCTGAATATCACGAAAAGGATGAGTCTCTGGTTATCCATTCTTCGAGGCCATCAAGGAACCGGATCGTAGCCGCCCGGGTGCCAGGGATGACAGCAACCGACGCGGCGCAGCGAAAGCCACAGACCCTTGACGACACCATGGCGTCCAAGGCTTTCGATCGCGTATTCAGAACAACTAGGATGAAACCGGCAACTTCTTCCGAGCAACGGACTGATCAAGTACTGGTAGGCCCGTATCAGCGCCACCAGGGGCCTGGCCAACCAGGACTTCCGCTTCATGCCGCCAGCTTCGCCAACAGGGCATCGACATCGGCCCGCCACGCCTTGCGCTGCGGCAGCCGCGCCTTGCCCGGTTCGAGACAAATCGGCCTGGTCAGCCGAATGACGACGTCGACCCGGGGCAGTGAAAGCAGGCGGAGCCGGAACGATTCCCGCACCAGCCGCCTGACCAGGTTGCGCAACACCGCCTGCCGGGCCAGTTTCTTTGGAATTACCAGTCCCAGACGCGCCGACAAGGACTCATTGGGGCGGAAGCGAAGCTCGAAAACCCCGCCGCGCAAGCGCCTGGATTCATTCTGTACCGACTTGAACTCGACAGGCCGTCTCAATCGGGCCGCGGAGGAATAGCGATGGCCAGCCATCGCCGCGCCAGCCATTATCGGCGCCCAAGCCGGCAGACTGATCAAACGCCCAGGCGATGACGGCCTTTGGCGCGCCGCGCCCGGATGACGGCCCGGCCGCCACGTGTGCGCATGCGCACTAGGAAGCCATGCGTCCGCTTGCGCCGCACGACCGAAGGTTGATAGGTCCGTTTCATGGGTATGGCCTTGTTCGGAGAAACGCGCGATTACAGCGTTCAGACGCGATTTTGTCAAGAATAAGTCGTACGCGACCCTTGTGGATAACTTCCCAGCAACCGGCTACAATTCCGCTCCTGTTTCCGCTCCCGTCGCCGGAAAACCTCGGCGAAAGCAGTAATTACCATATTTTTCAATAATATAAGTGATAGATATCCTCAAGGACGGGAAGCCATCGCCCAGCGACCGCTGGCAGACGTGCGTCGGCACCCTGCAACGGGAACTGCCGCCGCAGCAGTTCAATTCCTGGATCAAACCCTTGCGCCTGGAAGTCACCCCGGCCGGCGAGCATCGGCTGTTGGTGCCGAACCGTTTCGTGCTGCAATGGGTGCGGGAGCGGTATCTCTCCATGATCGAGGCCCTATTGAAGGAGCATCCGGGACAGAAAATCGAACTCCTCCTGGTCCTCGACGAAACCGCCGCACCGCTCAACCCGTCGCCGCAGCCCGCCGACTCCGCCGACAGGACCGACAACGCCATCAAGGCCGCATCATCCACCGCGGCGCAAGATCATCAGGCGCTTTACGAAAAGACGCGGCTCAACACGGGTTTCACGTTCGAAACGCTGGTCACGGGACGTTCCAACGACCTGGCCCGCGCCGCCGCGCAACAAGTCGCCCTGAACCCCGGTACTTCCTACAATCCCCTGTTCGTTTACGGCGGCGTCGGCCTGGGCAAGACGCATCTGGTCCACGCGCTCGGCAACGAAGTGTGGCGCCAGAACAACCGGAAGATCATCCGCTACGTCCATGCGCACGACTACATCGCGGATCTGGTGCGGGCGTACCAGCAAAAGGCCTTCGACGCCTTTAAACAATACTATTGCTCGCTGGATGTCCTCATCATCGACGACATCCAGTTCCTGGGCGGCAACAAGGAACGCACCCAGGAAGAGTTTTTCTTTGCCTTCAATACCTTGATCGAAGCCAAGAAGCAGATCGTCATCACCTGCGACACCTACCCCAAGGACATTCAGGGCCTTGAAAACAGGCTCATTTCCCGCTTTGACTGGGGGCTGACGGTTCAGATCGAGCCGCCGGAACTCGAAATGAGGGTCGCGATCCTCAAGAAGAAAGCCGAGGTGACGGGGATACCGCTCGGCGACGACGTCGCGTTCCTGATCGCCAAGAACCTGCGGTCCAATGTCCGCGAACTGGAAGGCGCCCTCAACCGGGTGATCGCCTTTGCCGGCTTCCACAGCCGGGATCTGAGTATCGAGGTTGCCAGGGAAGCGCTCAAGGACGTCATCGGCGCCCACAACCGCCAGATCACCCTGGAACTGATCCAGAAGTTCGTCGCCGATTATTACAAGATCAAGGTCGCCGAAATGTACTCACAACGGCGAACGCGTGCCGTCGCCAGGCCGCGCCAGGTCGCCATGTGGCTGGCACGCGAACTGACCCCGCACAGCCTGCCTGAAATCGGCGATGCCTTCGGCGGTCGCGACCACACCACCGTCCTCCATGCCTGCCGAACCATCACCGACTTGCGGGGCAAGGACGGACAACTCAACAACGATGTTCATGTACTGTTGCAGTCGATCAAGGGATAAGCGCCGGAACAAACTGGTAATCAAACTGGTAATGATTGTGGATAAGCCGTCGGGTCACCGTGTCCATGTATTTCATCAACAACCATCAACATTGCTCCGACCGGCTTATGCCCAGGACGTTAGAATGACTAGATTCATGAGTTGCAACAAGAAATACCACTTATCCACACGATTCGACCTTCTCTATCATCAATATCAAACGGAGATATAAAAAATGCTCCTGTTCAAAGGCCCTCGTGACCAGATCCTGATGCCGCTGCAATCGGTTTGCGGGATTGTCGAAAAACGACACACCTTGCCCATCCTTTCCAATGTGCTGATGGAAAAAAATGGCGAGGATCTGACCCTGCTGGCGACGGATATCGAAATTCAGATCAGAACCAGCACCACGGCGGCCAACGCGGACAAAGTGGCCTTGACCGTGGGCGCCCGCAAGTTGCAGGACATTCTTCGCTCCTTGCCGGAATCCACCGAAGTTATGCTCTCCCTGGATGACAAGCGTCTCCAGATCAAGGCGGGCAAGAGCCGTTTCAACTTGCAGACCCTGCCGGCCGAGGATTTTCCGCGGATGCTCAGCGCCGACGGTCAAGCCGCGCGGATACAGCTGACGCAGGGGCAATTCAAGCGCCTGCTGGCGCTCGTGCAGTACTCGATGGCCCAGCAGGACATCCGCTACTACCTCAACGGCCTACTGCTAGTGATCGACGGCGCCGAAATGCGCGTGGTGGCCACCGATGGTCACCGCCTCGCGTTCGCCAGCGAAGCCTTGCCGGAGACCATGCCGCGTAGTGAAGTTATCCTGCCCAGAAAGACGATACTGGAGCTTTCGCGCCAGTTGGCCGACAACGACGAGCCGCTGGAAATCGTCCTGACGCCGACCCAGGCTAGGTTCAGCTTCGGCAACATCGAGTTGGTGTCGAAGCTGATCGACGGCAAGTTTCCCGACTATGAACGCGTGATCCCGCAGCAGCACGGCAAGGTGCTGGTGCTGGCGCGTGACGTGTTGCAGCACTCCCTGATGCGCGCCGCCATCCTGACCAACGAGAAGTTTCGCGGCGTGCGCCTCGTGCTGGACAACGACAGCCTGAAGATACTGTCGACCAACGCCGAGCAGGAGGAAGCGCAGGAAGAAATCGAAGTCGCCTACCAGGGTGACAGCCTGGACGTCGGTTTCAACGTGACCTATCTGCTCGACGTGCTCAACAACGTCGATGTCGATACCATCGAATGCCGGCTGGCCGACGCCAATTCGAGCGCCTTGTTCAAGCTGCCCGGCAACGAGCGCTTCAAGTACGTAGTCATGCCGATGCGCATCTGACTTTCGACGAACCGGACAAATTGGAAGTTCAATGACGCAGGACGACAAGCCGGCGCCCGGCAACGGCGGTTACGACGAGGATTCGATCCAGCAGCTGGAGGGCCTGGAAGCCGTGCGTAAACGGCCGGGCATGTACATCGGCGACACCTCGGACGGCACCGGATTGCACCACATGGTCTTCGAGGTGGTGGACAACGCCATCGACGAGGCGCTGGCCGGCTACTGCGACGATATTGCCATAACCATCCACACCGACAACTCGATTTCCGTCACCGACAATGGCCGTGGCATTCCCGTGGGCATCAAGTTCGACGACAAGCACGAACCGAAACGTTCGGCGGCGGAAATCGTCATGTGCGTCCTCCATGCCGGCGGCAAGTTCAACCAGAACTCCTACAAGGTCTCCGGCGGCCTGCACGGCGTCGGTGTCTCCTGCGTCAACGCCCTGTCGAAATGGCTGCGGCTGACCATCCGCCGCGACGGCAGGAAGCACTGCATGGAATTCCAGCGCGGCCATGCCGTGGATCGCGCCATCGAAATTCAGAACGGCGTCGAGGTCTCGCCGCTGAAGGTCGTCGGCGACACGACGAGACGCGGCACGGAAGTGCATTTCCTCGCCGACGACGAAATCTTCGGCGCCATCGAGTTCCACTACGACATCCTGGCCAAGCGCCTGCGCGAGCTTTCCTTCCTCAACAACGGCGTCAAGATCCGCCTGGTCGACCAGCGCACCGGCAAGGAAGAGGACTTCGCCTTCTCCGGCGGAGTCAAGGGCTTCGTCGAATACATCAACCGAGCCAAGACCGTCCTGCATCCGAACATCTTCCATTCGGCCGGCGAATCCGTCCTGCCCGCCGGCGGCGTCATCGGCGTCGAGGTGGCCATGCAGTGGAACGATTCCTACGCCGAGCAGGTGCTCTGCTTCACCAACAACATCCCGCAGGCCGACGGCG
>ERZ1645187.3689-NODE-3689-length-12745-cov-5.199370_pt1 | contig 12745 bp, 12 predicted proteins | sample MGYA00575352_ERZ1645187 | MGnify/ENA primary metagenome ERZ1645187 (study PRJEB40837, sample SAMN11349314) | freshwater sediment metagenome | isolation source: river sediment | host: Sediment | place: India: Wazaribad , New Delhi | collected 2017-02-21 ... | reverse complement strand
GCCTTTTCTTTGTCTTTCTGCTTTTTTCTGCTGTATCTTCACTTCTTCGAATGGGAGCTCCCAGGACGGATCCGCACTCAAGTCGAGAGTTGATCGTTTTCCCCGCCGAAACGCGTTATATCCTGCCGCCGCTATCATAACCGCGTTATCCGTGCATCGGCTCACGGGGGGGCACCATGCCGAAAAGCTGCGACTTCGCTGCATCGCCTGTCTCAACGCCGAATTCGCCGCGACGCCTCCTGCAATGCAGACCTTTCGAATTCCCGTTTCGCGCACCGCAAGTTCCGTTTTTGCAAGGAGCGCTTCGATCGCCGCTTTTTGAAATGAAGCGCACAGATCCGCCGCAAGCGCCGTTTCCGCGTTATCCTGAAACTCCTTCAGAGCCCAGAGCACGGCCGTCTTGAGCCCGCTGAAGCTGAAGGCAAGAACCGGATCATGCTTCAACGGGACGGGCAACCGGAAGCGCTCGGAGTCTCCCGAAGCAGCCAGGCGATCCACAGGCGGCCCTCCGGGATACCCGAGGTTCAGAAGTTTGGCGACCTTGTCGTACGCCTCTCCGACGGCGTCATCCAGTGTTCTCGCGATTACGGCGTAGTCGCCGAATTCGCGAACCCGGACTATTTCCGTATGTCCGCCGGAAACAATCAGGCAGAGAAATGGAGGCTGAAGGTCGGGGAACGTCACGACATTCGCGAACAAGTGCCCTTCGAGGTGGTTGACGCCGATCAGAGGCGTTCCCCATCCGGACGAAAGACCCTTCGCAGTCATAACGCCAACCAGAAGCGATCCCATCAGTCCCGGACCGGCCGTTACCGCGATCAGGGAAAGCTCCCGACGCGGATCGGCTACGCCCCCTTCCGCAAGAACATTCTGAATCAAGGGGATCATCGCCTCGAGATGCTGACGCGATGCATACTCCGGAACGACGCCGCCGTATGGCGCATGGATTTCAATCTGACTCGACAGACGTTCCGAGATGACCGTGCGATCTCCTTCGAGAAGCGCGACTCCCGTGTCGTCGCAACTTGTCTCGATGCCGAGCGTCAGAAACGAAGCCATCATTTCTTTCCAGGCAGCGTGAGGCTTGCCTCGTATTCACCGTAACGAACCTGCATGCGTCCCTTCCCGTCATCAAGCTTCGCGGCGGGAATGCATATCGCGAAGGATCCTGAGGATCCCGCCGGAAGTTCACCCGTCGGGATAAACTCCTTTTTGGACAGGATATCCGACTCCTCAAGACTCCTGCCGTTCACCCGGATGTGCATCGGCTCAAACGTCCATCGCTTTCTGGCCTCAAAGCGCACGATCAACAAAGCTTTTTTTCTCGTCTCCCGAGTCCCGAAATGTTTCGCGTGCCAAGTGAGCCACTCGGGAACATCGGGACCGTTTTCTACCGCGATACGTGACAACGCGGCGTCCACGTAGATGAACTCCATCAACGCCCGCGCACCGATCATCATATCCCCCAACTGCTCTCCTTCGATCCAGACGGTCGTCGTTCGCCCGGAGAGCAACGTCTCCACTTCGTCCGCGCGAGCCGCGCCGGTGCAACACAGGAACGCCAGCGCGCAAAGCATCAGCATCTTTTTCATCATTCTTCACGACTCCTTTCCGTATCACTCGTGTCCGCGTTCTTTCTCTTCCGTTCGAGAGCTCGCCGGATCCATTGCCACTCCTGAAATCTGAAAAGGAGGGTAAGCGCCGCGTAAACCGAAGCGCCAAAAACCATGACTGCAAGAAGCCAACATGCTCTGAGAATACCGGTTCCGTCGATGGGATACGGGAATAGTCTCTTTAGGGAAAGAATACAAAAACCCATACAGATCAGGGCCACGCCCGTTTTGAGCGTCCACCCCGGCCGGAAGACTCCGATAGACGATCCCATCCTGCGTGAAAGAAGAAATACACCGGTCGCCCCCGACAGAACGAATGCAGCTGAGGTCGCAAACGCGAGCCCTTCAAACGAAAACCGCCTCACAAGAAAAAAACTCAGCAGGAGATTTCCCGCAACGCTTGCCAGAGTGACCCACATCGCTTCCCGCGGAAGCCCCTTCGCGTAGAGCCCGCGCATGACAACGGTCGTGCACGCCATTCCCGGAAGCCCCAACGAATACAGTGCGAGCGAAGATGCTGTCGCGTGCCACGCCCATTCGGAAAACGCCCCCCGGTAGAAAAGGAGATGGATCATTTCGTCGGAAACCAGCACCAGCCCGACCGTCACCGGAAATACGATGAACAGGGCGAAGCGGATGGAGTCGCGCATAATCTCCCGGAATTCATCAGGACGGGACACGCAGCGCGACAGCTCCGGCAATACGGCCTGAGACACGGCAATGACAAAGAGTCCGAGCGGGAGCTGGATCACGCGGTTGGCGTAGTTGAGAACGGAAATAGCGCCATCCTGGAGAAAAGAGCCGAACATGCGGCTCACTACGGGGTTCACCTGATTCAGGGATAATCCCGCAGCGTACGGAAAGAAAAGCGCCAGCATCCGGCGAAGGTCGCGGTCATGACGCTTGGGAATCTCCGGGGTCAACGTCATTCCAAGCCGTGCGCTCCACACCCATTGAAGGAGCATATGCGAAAAGCCTCCCGCAATAACGGCGACAACGAGACAGCCGATCCCCCATCGGGGCGCCAGAAGCAGAAGAAGCAGAATGTACACGATATTGCTCACCCCGGGCGCAACAGCGGGGATGAAGTAGGAATCGAGACTGTTCAGAACTCCCATCGCCAGCGCGGCAAGTGATATGATCAACAGAAACGGGAAAAGCCGGCGGGTCAGTGTTATCGCAAGCGCGGTTTTTTCCTGATCGAATCCGGGAGCCATCAGAGCGACGAGGGCGGGGGAAAACGCGATGCCGATGCAAACTACGGCCGTCCCCGCAATAAGGAGCGCCCCCATTGCCTGCCGTGCGAGCGAAAGCGCCCGTTTCCGTCCGTCATCTTGCAGACTCCTCGAAAATATGGGAACGAACGCCGCCGAAAGAGCACCCTCGGCCAGAAGTTGCCGCAGAAGATTCGCGAGCGTGTAGGCGATATTGAAGGCGTCGATTTGTCGCGACGCGCCGAAAAACGCCGCGGTGATGATCTCGCGGACAAGCCCGAGAAACCGGCTCGCCAGCGTTCCCGCCATCATCAGGAAGGCGTTCCGAACGACGGAAGCCACATGGGACCGCATCGAAAAGCCTCCTTATTCACAGGAAAGGGTGATGCCGCGATGATAATGATCTGGGGAATCGGAAATGTGTTTCATGGAGATGACGCGGCCGGACCGACTGTCGCGGAACGAATCGCCGCGATGTCGATTCCCGGAGTGCTCTCCGTAAACTGCGAAACAACGCCTGAGAATTATATCGGCCTTGCAAAAAAGCGAATGCCTGAGATGCTTCTCATCGTGGATGCGCTCGACATGGGGCTCCCGCCAGGCTCGATCCGTCGCGTCGATCCCAAAGATTGCGCAGGCGTTTCTTTTTCGTCTCACGGAATTCCCGTTCCGCTCCTGCTCGAACTGCTCCCCGAGAACATATCCGTCCGCATTCTCGGCATTCAACCGGCCGACGCCTCTCCGTTTTCGGAAGTATCCCCGTCCGTCGCCGAAGCGATCGACACGGTCTGCGCCCTCATCGAAGCCGAAGAAACCGAACATATCCCCGTCTACCAGGAAAACCTGTCGCCCAGGTAGAACTTCCGGGCGACTTCGCTCTGAGCGACGTCATCGGGCGACCCCTCGATCACGATCTGCCCCTGATGGATCAGATATGTCCTGTCGGTAATCGCCAGCGTATCGCGAACATTGTGGTCCGTCAGAAGAATCCCGAATCCCTTCGCCCTGAGGTTCAGGATGATCTGCTGGATATCGTACACTGCTATCGGATCGATTCCACTGAAAGGTTCATCGAGCAGCAGAAAATGCGGCATGATGGCCAGACAACGGGCGATCTCCACGCGGCGGCGTTCGCCGCCGCTCAGGGCGTACCCGCTTGTCGACGCCAGCCGGGTAAGCCCGAATTCTTCGAGAAGATGCTCGACGACTCCCTTTCGCTCGGAAGACTCGGTTCCAAGCTCCTCGAGAACGAGTTCAAGATTTTCCCGGACGCTCAGGCTCCGGAAAACCGAGGACTCCTGCGGCAGGTATCCGACTCCCAGTTTCGCCCGTTTGTAGACGGGAAGATGGGTGACATCCCGATCCTTGATGCAGACGCTCCCGGAATCGGGTGACACGAGGCCGACGATCATATAGAACGTCGTCGTCTTTCCGGCTCCGTTCGGGCCGAGAAGGCCGACTATTTCCCCCATGTGGACGTCGATGTCAACCATGGAGACGACGGTGCGGCCCTTGTACGCCTTGCAGAGTTTTTTCCCCGACAGAATGCGATCCGTCAAGGCGCGGAGGATCCTTTCAAGGGAAAGACAATCTGGGGTTTTCCGGCGGCTTCGATCCTTCCGGAGGCGAGAAAATACACGAGGGATTCCGCCCTGAGCGTCCGGTCTCCCTGAACCGCCGTCACGGCGCCCGAAACGACAATGCTTCCCCGTGCTTTTGAATAGACGGCGCGGCTTCCGCGTATCGTCGTAGGGAGGTCTTTTTTCGGACCGGACTTCAGAACGACGCCGCCGCGGGCAGTGACATCCGAAACCTCGCCTTTCACGATATGGCCGTCAATCGCAGCCGCCGAAAGAAACACGCGAAGTTCGTCGTCCACAAACGAACGGACCTTTTCGATGGAAAACGCGTCTCCGGAGAGAACGACGGAATCGGCGTCGATCATCCTCTTCCCGAGTCTGCCACGGACCCCGCCTGCGAAACGGTAGCTGCGCACATCGCCGAACCCCGTCGCGACTTCCCCGCAGGACAGCTCCACGACGTCCTCGTTCCATTTGCCTTCGGCCCGAACGTCGCCGATGAAACGAACCCTTTTCCCGTCCATATCCCCTTCAGCAAGCTGCGCCACAAGAGAGAGCCCCTCCCGTGAGAGCTTGACGTGTCCCTCCCCGTAGAAAAGGCCCTTTTTCGAATCATAACGCATGGAATCCGCGGTCAGGCTGACCTCGGCTCCCTGCGCAAAAGAGGCGACAAACAAAATCGCAAGAACAGAAAAAAACGTCCGAAGCCGCATCTATCCCACCATCCCCGCGGCGAAGCTCTTCAAAGCGTCGCTATTGTACCGAAAAGGGGCGCTATCTCAAAGGGAAAACCACTCACTCTTCGCCCGGACCAATGAAAAAGTCCGAGAGCGAGCGGACTGCGTCATCCGCATCGCCGGAGGAGACGACACACGTCACATCACGGGAAGAGGCGCCGATCATATCGATATTGATCCCCTTGTCCGCAAGAACGGAGAACATTCGCGAGGCAATAGCCGTTCCTTCGCTGAATTGTTCTCCCGAGACGGTCACCTTCGCAATCTCCGTGTCGTACGTCACTCCCTGCGCCTCGATTTCTCCCGCAAACCGGCGCGTGATGTCGATGGCTGCGCTGAGGTCTTTTGAGCGGACCAGGAATGCAATGTCATTCACCTGTCCCCGCATGACGCTCTGAACGATCATGTCCGTCGCCACGCCCGAATCCGCAAGCTCAGTGAACAGTCGCGACGCGACGCCGGGTACGTCCGGAACACCCAGCACCGCGATCTTCACGACGCCTCTGTCATTATGAACCGATGTCACCCGCGATCCCGCAGGAAAGACCATCCGGTGCATACCTCCAGTCCTGAGGGGGTGGTAGAATCCAGCCCCCGAGATATTTTTCTGAACCGTCACCCCGTGCCTGTCTTCGGAAAGCATGAAGAATCGGGATCGGACTCCGTTTCGCGTGAAGACGGCGCACATGTGTCTCGCCACATCTTCCGGCATGTGGGAGCTGAACGCGATGACGCTCGGCCCGGAACCGCTGATGGCGACGCCGGTGCAGCCCGGAACGTTCCGGACCTCCTGAAGAATCTCCTCTCCACCCGGAAAGAGCTTCGCACGGAAAGGCTGGTGAAGTCTGTCCTCCATGGCCCAGGGAAGATGCTTCCAGTTTCCTGTGGCCCAGGACGCGGCAAGGAGGGCGGAACGACTCAGATTATAGACGGCGTCCTTGAGCGAAACCTGCTCGGGAAGAGCCCTGCGTGCGTCGGCCGTGCTCACTTCCACCGCCGGAACGGCGACGACGGCGACCATCGAGGCGGGAAGGCGCGGCATCCGGACGTATCGCAGATCCTTTCCGTCCCAGCAGCTGACGACCATTCCGCCGATACACGAGGGAACGACGTTGTCCGGATGACCTTCCATTCGAACCATGAGCGTGAGCAATTCGTCGAGCGGAAGCGGCCGGTCCCGCAACGCATTGGCAAGAGAGACGCCGCCGACGACGGCGCTGGAAGAACTTCCAAGTCCGCGGCACAGCGGGATGACATTCAAACACCGCAACCTGAGGCCGGGGGGCGTAAACCCCCACTCCCGGCACGCGGATTCATAGCAATCAAGAAACAGATTTCTTTTAGAGCGTCCGAGATCCCCGCTCCCCTCTCCGATGATTTCGACCTCATAGCGTCCTGACGGGAGGAGTTCGTCGACATCGAATACGTTATACAGCGTCAGTGAAAGACCAACCGTATCGAAACCGGAGCCGAGATTCGCGCTCGAAGCGGGGACCCTGATCCGGAGCAGACTCATCGGGATAGAACCTCCCGAATGGCGTCCCAGCTTCCGGGCACGCAAACGGGCTCCGGCAGGTAATGCATCGGAGCCTCCGGATCCTTGAGGCCGTTCCCCGTCAGGACAAGAACGCCCCGACTTCCTTTCTGCATTTTCCCAAGCCCGGCGAGCTTCAGAAACGCCGCTGCTGTGGCGCAGGAAGCGGGCTCGGCGAATATTCCTTCGAGACATGCGAGCTTCCTCTGTGCATCGAGGATCTCCTGGTCCGTCACTGCCATGAACTGACCGTTCGTGAGCTCCACGGCGCGTCGGGCCTTATCGGCGCTGACAGGATTCCCGATCCGTATGGCCGTCGCCAGCGTCTCCGGGAAAGACACCGGAGCGCCGCGGACCATTGGTGCGGCGCCCTCGGCCTGCACGCCGATCAGACGCGGAAGGCGCGTCGAGCGCCCCGTCTCCTTATAAAACTCGAAACCGGCGCAATAGGCGCTGATGTTTCCGGCATTTCCCACAGGGATAATGAGCCAGTCGGGGGCGTCGGAAAGATCGTCGCAGATCTCCCACGCAGAGGATCGCTGTCCCCAAAGACGATACGGATTGACCGAATTGACCAGAGTGACGCCAAGTTCGGCCGCTGCCTGCCGGGCGAACTGCAACGCCGCATCGAAGTTGCCTTCGATGCAGACGGCCTTCGCACCAAAGGCCAGCGCCTGAGACAATTTCCCCAGCGCGACCTTCCCCTTTGGAAGCAAAACGGCGCAACGGATGCCGGCGGCTGCGGCATAGGCCGCCGCAGAGGCGGACGTATTTCCCGTAGAGGCGCACACAACTCCCTTCGTTCCTTCTTCCAGCGCTTTGGCGACCGCCAGCACCATCCCCCGATCCTTGAACGACCCCGTCGGGTTGGCGCCCTCGATCTTCGCGTATATTTCCGCCCCGGTTTCCTCGCCCAAACGCCGCAAACGGACAAGAGGAGTTGACCCCTCACAAAGCGAGAGTCTGGGAGTTCCTGAAGAAATCGGGAGGAACTCGCCGTACTTCTGAATGATACCTGTCAACATCGCATTCAACCTCCTGAAAGAGAAAGCGGCCTTCATCTCGACACAAAGCCGGAAGAAGGCCGCTCCCCGGGAAAGCCGCTACGTGCATGGGAAGGGAACCGTATCGTTCCGCACAGGACCGGGCGTCAGAGGAAGCGATTGTTTAGTCCGAATAATCGGCGTCGCTCCCGCGTTCCTGTTGTGCGCCCTCACACGTGAATTCGCTTCGCTTATGCAGGACCGGACGCTCCGGCGCCGCGTTGTCAAAGGGGCGTCGTGCGATCGTTTCGAGGACCTTTTCCGCCGTCCCCTCCGCGTTGAACGCCTTGAGGAATCGCGTCGCCCACTCTTCCGTCTCGGCCACGATCCGATCGATACACGGCTGCGGTTCGTTCATGATGGCTTCGCCGAACGGCAGATTGGCCTTCTTGTAATCTCCGCTCTTCCGGCTGTATTTCTTGCCGTCGGCCCATTCAACGATTTTATTCCAGAGTTCCGCGGAAATACCGCGATCCGGCTCCTTCACATAGGACCCGTTTTCCACGACCGCGTTCCCGGTCTCCGGATCCATCTTCAGACCAAAAACGACATTCTGGAAAAGCGTGGCGACGTTCCCCTTGGCAATGCCGAACTTCCTGAAGCGCGACACTTTGGAAAGAGGCGTGCCGGAAATGCCGTGCTGTGCAATGGCGACTCCATAGGGGCGTATCGCATTGGCGATTTCGAGCGTCCGGTCAAGGTCGATGCCTTCGTGCTGTCCGGTGGTCGTATCGTACGTTCCGTGGAGACTACCGTTGGATATGGCGAGAAGATCGGGGCTGATCCCCCAGGAATTCAAGCCTCCGATGAAGAAGAGCGCTTCTTTGACGGTTGACAGTTCTCCGGGTCCCTTGATCTCCCCAACTTCGACCTCGAGTCCAAGATACGCCGGTATGCTCATGCAGACATCCCGCGTCGCGCACAGATTCTCCCAGTCCTGAAGATGCGATGCGTCAACCGCGAACGAGGTCCATCCTCTTCGCACAATATCGGGAATATGAGCGACGGACTTCTGGACATCTTCCCGGGATTTGATTCCGTAATGATCGACATGAAGTCCGAAAATAATCCCGTGTCCGAGTTCCGCGGAGTAACGCGCCGCGTAATCCGGGAGGGAGGCGAACGATCCATAACAGTAGCTGTCCTCGGATTTGGCGATCTCGATGTACACCGCGGCGTTACACGCTTTCGCAGCCTTGAAGACTCCCTTGACGGTCAGAGGACTTCTCGCGTTGGCTGCCAGAATGATGGACTGACTCTCGCGCGCAGCGATGACAACATCTCTTCCGCTGACAAGCCCGAGATCCTCCGTTCCCCAGAGAGCCTGCACATTCAAGGGACGCTTCGTGAGCATTTCCCGATACGCAGTTCGGCTCGTATCCATAGATTCAGCACGTCCTTTCTCTGATAATGAGGCGTTTTCTTCCGCCCGTTGAACAATAACACGGGAATACCGCCCGTCAAGAGAAAACGGAGAATCCGCAAGTTTTTCTCTCATGCGCCGGAAACACTGGTTGACAGTACCGCCCGTGGTCATTATAATACCTTCGTTTTCGTTCTGGGGCTATAGCTCAGCTGGGAGAGCGCTTGAATGGCATTCAAGAGGTCAGGGGTTCGAATCCCCTTAGCTCCACCAGAGTATCCCGGACAGCCATTCTTCGCAGAATGGCTGTTTTTTTTCTCAGTTCCTTTTTTTTCTTTCGGCGTATTCTTCGACACGACGCACGTCCCCTCCGAGTCTCGAAAAGAATGCCGTATATTCCTGATCAGCATTTGAAAAAAAAATATAATACTCCCGTATCTATCCGGATTTTGAAAAAGAGGGGGATTCGCATGTCTCCGAAGGGATTCCATTTCATTGTTGAAGCGTCAGGATGCAACTCCGCTATCAGCCAGGTCGACAAACTTCAGGAAATCCTCGTCGAAGCAGCAAAACGGGCCAACACGCAGGTCTGGTCCGTCTCGTTTCACAAGTTTCCACCGGACGGAGTCAGCGGAGTGGTCGTCATCAGCGAATCGCATCTGTCGGTCCATTCGTGGCCTGAGGAGAACTATTTGGCGCTCGACATTTACACCTGTGGAGAAAACAGTCTTCCCGAAGTCGCCGTCAACTACGTCCTCGAACAGATTGACGCGCAGCATACGCACATCACCGAGATAACACGAGGAATTGATGACGGAGATAAGGAGTTTTATCACTCGTTCATAACGTGGGAAGAACGAAAAAGGGGATAGTGCGCGTAACTTCGACTCCTCGAGAAACATTCTGCACGTGCTCTCAAAAAAAAGGGCGCTATCCTGTATTAACGGACAGCGCCTTGGGAATAGTTGGTAGCCCCAACGGGATTCGAACCCGTGTTTTAACCTTGAGAGGGTTACGACCTAGGCCACTAGTCGATGGGGCCTTGTGTTGGCTGGGGAACGTGGATTCGAACCACGATCGCCTGATCCAGAGTCAGGTGTCCTGCCGTTGGACGATTCCCCAACAAATCAAAGCGATTCTCTTGCCGACTGAGGCATGATAGCAGACTGGTACAACGATTGCAAGTTCGGAGAAAATGTTGGAAGTTTCAGTCTTTACAGCTCGCTATGAACACTCGCCTCACAGAAATGAACGCGCCGGACACCCCGAATCTCTCAAAGGCCATTTTATCCGGATCTCACGAAGGACTGGTACACGGAGCCATTCCCACTTTTTCCGACGTCTTGCGACGCAATGTTTCCGCGTTTCCGGAAAGAATCTTCTCGAGCTTCTCTCCCTTGAGACCAGCTTGTTCCCAAAGCGTTGAATACCGCTGATAGGTCAGGATCGGAAAATCCGAACCGTAAAGGAACTTTTCCGAGACGCCCGCTCCGTCGATCGCAAGAAGCACCTTCGGCGAATACAGCCATGGAAACGCCGCAGTGTCATACCATGCGTTTGCAAGAACGCGCTTCATTTCCGGCATCAGTTCGTACTGCCAGAGTCCTCCGCCAAAGTGCGCAAAAACGACGGACACTTCGGGATGATTGATGCAAAACATCGCAGCTTCTTTCGGTCCTACGTTCCCCTTCCCGGGGTAATCATGCCCCACCGGCTCCGCAGTGTGGATCAGCAGAAACATGCCGGTTTCATACGCCAGCGATGCGAGGCGCCATGTTTGCCTTGGGTCGGTGATGTCCACTCCCTGCCCCTGGGGAAACAATTCGCCGACGCCGATCATCCCGGCATTCCGGCAACGCACGAGCTCGGCCTCGCAACCGGCGCAGCCCGGCGACACGACCGCCAAACCGCGAAGGCCGTCGGGATGTTGTTTCAGCGCGTCAATCACATAATCGTTACATAGACGACATAAGCCCTGGTCCTCGAATGCAAAACCGAAAATCCACGACTCGTCGATGCCTGTCAGGTTCATGGAATCAACAACGTCTTCTACTGTCGCCCATCGGTGAACTTTTCCCCTGACGAGAGACGCAAAATGCGCCTCTTTTCGGGCAATTTTCTCCCAGTCCCGTATTACATCCGGCGGAAACACATGAACGTGCGTATCAGTAATCACGAGGTTTGCTCCCTATAAAAAAGAGGCGGCAGAAACGCCGCCTCTTCTCATTCGTTTTTCCGGACTACTTGACTTCGACTTCGGCGCCGGCTTCGAGGAGCTTCTTCTTGATCTCTTCAGCCTCTTCCTTACTGACGCCTTCCTTGACCGCCTTCGGCGGATTGTCGACAAGCTCCTTCGCTTCCTTCAGCCCAAGGCCCGTAAGTTCACGGACTACCTTGATGACGCCGATCTTATTGGCTCCCGGAGCCTTGTAGACGACATCGAATTCGGTCTTTTCCTCTTCGGCGGGCGCAGCGGCTCCGGCCATCGCCATCATGGGCATAGCCATCGCCGGCGCGGAAGCGGATACGCCGAACTTCTCCTCAAGAGCTTTCACAAGTTCGGAAAGCTCAAGGACAGTCATGCCTTCTATAGCCTGAATCATTTCATCGCGGGTCATATGTGTTCCTCCTTAGAAGTATATCTGATAGCGGGATTATGCCGCTACGCAGCCTTTTCTTTCTGTTCCTTGATCTGTGAGAGAACCGTCGCGAGAGACCGGATCGGCCCGGAAAGCACGGTAACGAGGCCCGTAAGAGGTGCGGCTATCGTACGGACAACCATTCCGATCATGACATCCTTCGAAGGCATATCCGCAAGGGCAATCACCTGAGCCGAGGTCAAACGCGCCTTTTCGAGAACTCCGGCCTTGATTTCAAGTTCTTTATTCGTCTTCTCCGAAACAAAATCCTTCAGTACTTTCGCAACAGCGACAGGATCCCCGTACGCGATCGTATAGATGTTCGGTCCGACGATGGCTTCTTCCGGCAAGGATGTCATTCCGGCTTCTTTCATGGCTATCTTGAAGAGAGTGTTTTTTGCGACTTTCATCTCTCCACCGGCCTGACGCACTTTCGCACGAAGAGCCGTGATCTTTCCGACCGTCATTCCCTTATATTCGGAAACAAACACGGCCTGAGCTTTCGAAAGTCTTTCCCGCAGTTCGTCAACCTGTTCAAACTTCAATGTCGCAGGCATTCATTCACCTCCCTTCGACATAAAAAAACCCGGGCTCACGGCCCGGGCAGAAAGAACAACGTAAAAAAAAACAACGTTGTCCGTCTTCGAGGCCTCGGCGGGGTTTTCACGCTACTGCGATCCCGCTGTCTTGAGCCGATATATCGATATAGTAATAATCGTATTCAAAGAAATTTCGAGAAGGCGAAACTACTCTCCGGATACCTCTTTCGATGCAACCGCCACATCGATGCGGATTCCGGGGCCCATAGTCGGCGCAATCGCAAGGCTCTTGACATACGTTCCCTTCACGGATGCGGGACGTGCTTTCAGGATAGCCCGGAAGAGCGACTTGGCGTTATCGTAAAGCTGTTCCGCGCTGAAACGTTTCTTCCCGATGCTGTTATGGATAATCGCAAACTTATCGACACGGAACTCAACGCGTCCCGCTTTGATCTCTTTCACGGCGTTCGCGAGATCAAATGT
>ERZ1645187.3687-NODE-3687-length-12748-cov-5.848736_pt1 | contig 12748 bp, 6 predicted proteins | sample MGYA00575352_ERZ1645187 | MGnify/ENA primary metagenome ERZ1645187 (study PRJEB40837, sample SAMN11349314) | freshwater sediment metagenome | isolation source: river sediment | host: Sediment | place: India: Wazaribad , New Delhi | collected 2017-02-21 ... | reverse complement strand
CCCGAAACTGAATCTTTGCTGAAAAGTCCCCAGGTTTCGTTAAACAGCACCCAAAAGAAAATGGAAGGGTGGTTGTAATCGCGTTCCATTTCCTGTTCAGCAATGTAATCCCAGTAGGCTTTGGCAACAGAATCGGGTTCGCCCCAGAAATTCGGAATATCTTCCATAATCAGCAATCCCAGTTTGTCGGCCCAATACAATTTTCTCGGAACTTCGGCTTTGATGTGAATTCTCAATCCATTCAGGCCGAGATCCTTTGCCCGCTGAATCTCTTCCTTCATAAACTGGTCGGAAGGGAAAGTGTAAAATCCTTCAGGATGATAACTTTGGTCGAGTGTCAGTTTCATGTAAACAGGTTCGTTGTTCAGGGCCACGTATTTAAAATCCTTTCCAGGAATATCGACTGCAGAAATCTTGCGCATTCCGAAATAAGTTGAAACTTCATCACTGGTTTTCTCCCCGTTCACCGAAGCTGTAACTTCGTATAAAAACGGATCATCCAGGCTCCACAACTTCATGTCAGTAACCGGAATCACAAATGTGGAAGACTTGCTTCCGGCTGCTATTTCACCACTGAAATCAAGCGGATTATTTTTCCCTTTCAACCCGAATTTTACTGTCTGAACAGCAGGCGCTGCCAGGTTTACTTCAGCCGTTACAGTTTGTTTGTCGATATCGGGTGTGAAACGAACATTGCGGATAAAATTTTCTGATCTGGCTTCGAGATAAACAGTTTGCCAGATTCCTTTGGCGTTGCCATAATATTGTTTCCCCGAAGGCCGGTTTTCCAGTTCTTCGTCTTCCACGCGCACAGTCAGCCGGTTTTCACCATCCACCAGTAAATCAGAAATATTAAAACTGAATGGTACATAACCGCCAGAATGGCTGCCTGCTTCATTGCCATTTACCCACACCGTGGTATTAAAATCGCTGGCACAGAAAACAAGCCAGATGTTTTTCCCCTTCCAGCTTTCTGCATTCCCGATAGTAAAAGTGCGCGAGTACCAGCCATAATTTACTTTTGGCATTTTAATTCCGCTTAATGGACTTGCCCACGAAAACGGAACCATAATTTTGCTTTCAAAAGTTTCGGGGTTGTTCTGCCAGTTTTCGGCAAGCCCCACGTTTAATGAATCGGGTTTAAATTGCCACGTTCCGTTCAGGTTCTGCCAGACAGCTCTTTCAAAATCGGGCCGCGGGTGTTCTGCCAACGGGATAATTTCCTTTTCTCCGGAACAGGAAATCAGAAAGATACCCAGCATCAGTAATAAAAAATATTGCGGTTTCATACAGTTTTCAGTTGACTTTCAAAACTTTTCATTCACTCAAAAATCACTGTCATAATTGAATGACCCAGGCTTTTCATATCGGCAGCTTTTTCCTGGCACCAGAGTTTGAAATCCATGTCGGTGTCGGTTGTGTTCAGAATCACCACTACAATTTTGCCGTCAGGATTTAGGAAAGCGGTTGTTTGCAGCACATCGCGCGACGAAGATGACGAAATTCTTTTTGCTCCGGGCTGGATAAACTTTGAAAAATGACCGATATAATAATAACTGTTGGTATAAATCAGTTCGCCGGTGGCAGTGTTGGCGTGTACCGGTGCAAAACAGAAATTCTGAACATGGTTCGGGCCTCCCTGTTCGTCGAGCAGAATATTCCAGTCGGTCCAGGCCACAGTGCCATTGTTGAAATCGTTCAGCATCGAGTAGCCGTAACGTTCTCCCAGTCTCCATTCATAAATGGCGTCGGTGGCAAACGATTCGGCACAACCTTCGGTAAAAACAAGGTGTTTATCCGGAAAAGTTTCGTGAACTGCTTTCAGATTCTGAAACTGCATGTCGCTGCCGGTCCAGGTTTCGTACCAGTGAAACCCGATTCCCCAGATATATTTTGCCGCTTCGGGATCATTAAAAATGGTGGAAGCACGCTGGTAAATCAGGTCGCGGTTGTGGTCCCAAACAATCAGTTTTTTGTCACTCATTCCCGAGTTTTGTAAAGTGGGGCCAAGGTATTGCTTCACAAAATCGCGTTCTTCGGTGGCTGTATAAACACACGACTCCCATTTTTGCACCGCCATCGGTTCATTCTGTACCGAAAGTCCCCAAACCGGAATTCCCTCAGCTTCATAAGCCTGGATAAATTTGATATAATGGTTGGCCCACGTTTGCTTGTATTTTTCGAGCAGTTTACCACCATGCAAACGGTCGTTGTTGTCTTTCATCCAGGCGGGCGGACTCCACGGACTGACAAACAATTTCATGTTCTCGCCCGATGCTTTAAACACCTCTTTTATCAGGGGAATTTTAAACTGTTTATCATGATCGATGGAGAAAGTGGAAAGCGTTGAATCGTTTTCAGTCACATAATCATAACTGCCGCTCGAAAAATCGCAGCTGGCAATGTTGGTGCGCGAAAAATTGTACCCGATTCCCTTATCCCGATCGTAATAAGCTGCAATCAGTTCCTGCTTTTTTGCATCGGGCAGTTTGGCAAAAACTTCAGCCGAAGCATCGGTCAAAGCGCCGCCGATTCCCACCATTTCCTGGAAAGTATTCAGCGGATCGATAAAAACACAGGGCTGTCTTTCGGTTGGCTGGCCAAATTCTGTAAAAGTTAATGTTTCAGCCTGTGCCAGCTTTTCGCCCGTTGATTTGGCAGTGCGATAAACCACTGCTTTTTCAATACTGAAAGTTTTTGGCTGCGGAGTAGCTTTTTGTTCTTCCACCTGTGGTTTTGGCGCACAGGCAAAAAGCAGGGATAACAAAACAAATCCGGTGATTTTGGTTTTCATGTTCAATTTAATTAAGATGATCTATGTCTTTTTTAGCTTAATCAGTGATGAAAATATTGCTTTCAAAAATACATTTTATTTCAGCAAAATCAGGAATACGAAACGGCTCGTTGAGACAGCATGTTTATAACCGCTGCCTGATTAACTCAAAACTGATTTTAGAAAAATGATATTTAATTTTGAATACTTCAAGCTGAATTAAAATTGTAAACTTGTAAAACTGACTATCAGAATATGAGAACGAACGAATCAAACCAGTATCTGCAGGGAATTTATAACCGGCATTCTTCTTTTTTCCGCGTAAAACTGCTTTCGTTCCTTCTTTTACTGACCAGCTTTTCTGTTTTTGCAGAAGTGCGTTTGCCAAAACTAATCAGCGACGGAATGGTGCTGCAACGCGAAACGCCGCTGAAAATCTGGGGTTGGGCAAATGCTGGCGAAAAAGTGGCACTAAATTTCAATAACCAGTTATTCGAAACCATTGCTTCTGCTCAGGGAAAGTGGACTATCACGCTACCTCCGCAAAAAGCCGGAGGTCCGTTTATAATGGAATTTTCAGGCGAAAACCTGATTACTTTGAAAAATATTCTTTTTGGCGATGTCTGGCTTTGTTCCGGGCAATCGAACATGGAAACCCCGATGAGCCGTGTTGCCCCGCTTTATGAAAATGAGATTGCCACGAGTGCCAATTCCGGAATCAGACTTTTCCAGGTTCCGGTGCGTTGGAATTTCAGGCATCCGCAAAATGATATTCAGGGTGGAAAATGGGAGGAAGCCAACCCGCAAAATATCCTGAAATACACGGCTGTGGGTTATTTCTTTGCCCGCGGACTTTATGAAAAATACAAAATCCCGGTCGGAATTATTCAGTGCGCTGCCGGTGGTTCTGCTGCCGAAAGCTGGCTGAGTGAAGAATCACTGAAAGCTTTTCCTGAACAATATGTCATTGCAAAACAGTTATCCGACAGCCTTTATCTGGCCAGTCTGCTTGCAACAGAACAGGCGGCCAGCCAGCAATGGTTTGGCGAACTGAATAAAAACGACAAGGGTCATCAGGGAATTTCGTGGACAAATCCGGGGTTTGACGATGCTAACTGGCAGGAGTTCAAGCTTCCCGCGAATTTCAGGGAGGCCATAAATTTTGAAAGTGGTGTTGTCTGGCTTCGTAAAGAAATTCTGCTTCCTGAAAATTGCACCGGCAAACCGGCTTATCTTGAAATGGGCCGCATTGTTGACAGCGACTCGGTTTTTGTAAACGGCCTCTTTGCGGGAAGTGTGGGATATCAGTATCCTCCACGCCGATACAATATTGCAGCAGGATTGCTGAAACCGGGTAAGAACGTCTTTGTCGTGCGGGTGGTCAGCCAGTCGGGCAGTGGCGGTTTTATCAAAGACAAACCGTATCAACTCACAATTGACGGGCAGAAATATGATCTGAAAGGAAGCTGGAAATATAACATTGGCACAAGAATTGGCCCTGCACCTATTTCCACTTTTCTGCCTTCCAAACCGCTCGGACTTTTTAATGCGATGTTCAAACCAATCAGTAATTACACTTTTAAAGGTGTAATCTGGTACCAGGGTGAAACCAATGCCGAACGTCCGGCCGGGTATGCAAATGTACTTTCGGCTTTGATTACAGAATGGCGCAGCCTGTTGTACAACAAAGATTTGCCTTTTTTGTGTGTGCAATTGCCCAACTACCTGGAAGAAAAAACCGAACCCTCGGAAAGTGACTGGGCCATTTTACGAAACGAACAACTGAAAATACTTTCGGTACCCAACACTTCGCTGGTGGTAACACTGGGTTTGGGCGAATGGAACGACATTCATCCGCTGCGCAAAAAAGAAGTAAGTGAAAGGTTGCTTCTGGCTGCCCGCAAAAATGCTTATGACGAAAAAAACCTGGTAGCTTCGGGACCCTTGTATCAATCGATGAAAACCAAAAACAACAAAATCGAAATCACATTTTCTGAATGTGGCAGCGGTCTGACCACTTCGGATGGAAAAGAACCCGGCTGTTTTGTCATTGCCGGAGCCGACAAAAAGTTTGTGTGGGCAAAAGCTGAAATCAAAAATAACAAGGTGATTATCTGGCATGAAAACATAAAAACCCCTGTGGCTGTGCGTTATGCCTGGGCCGATAATCCCACAGGCGCCAACCTTTGCAATAAGGAAGGTTTGCCGGCTTCTCCATTTACAACCGAGTCAAAACAGTAAAACCATGAGAACTAAATATAAAATCATATTGCTGTTCTTGTTGGCTGGTGCCTTTTTGTTGGGTTGCAGTTCCGGAAAAATTCAACCTGAAAATGCCAGACAAAGGATTTCGATCAACGAAGGATGGAAATTTTTTAAATACAATTCGGTAAAAGAAGTTGACAGTCTGATGTATGATGTGCGCCCAGAAATTACGATTGAAACCGAAAACAAAGTGGCCGATGCCAAACCTACCGAAGCCGTTGAAACCGGGTCAGACCAACAGGTTCTTAAACCCTGGATATTGCCCTGTGCCAACGATTTTATCAACGACCCGGCTAAAAAACATATTCGCCCGGAAGGAAATCCCGGCGGTGATTTTCCTTTTGTACAAACTGGTTTTGACGATGGTAACTGGGAAAATGTCAGTCTCCCTCATGACTGGGCTGCAAAAGGTCCGTTTCAGACAGGCTGGGATTCGGAAGTGGGTGGCGGAATGGGCCGCTTGCCTGTGAATGGCGTTGCCTGGTACCGGAAAAAACTCGAAATTCCGGCAACCGACAAGGGAAAATCTGTTTTTCTGGATGTTGATGGCGCCATGTCGTATGCCATTGTTTGGCTGAACGGACAACTTGTTGGCGGCTGGCCTTACGGGTACAATTCCTGGCGGCTTGATCTCACTCCCTTTCTCAATTTTGGTGGTGAAAACCAGCTTGCCATCCGCATCGACAATCCGAATCATTCGGCACGCTGGTACCCCGGGGCCGGATTGTACCGCAATGTGTGGCTTGTAAAAACCAGCCCGGTTCACGTGGCACAGTGGGGAACCACAATTAAAACCACCAACATTTCCAAAGAATCAGCAACCATCAGCCTGGCGGTTAAAATCGATAATCAATCAGCAAAAAATACGGAAATTGAAGTTTCAACCTCGGTTTTTGAACTGGATGAAAAGGGGAATAAAACCGCAAAATCGGTTGTGCAATTTGACACTCAAAAAATACAACTGACAGCCGGAGAAACTGTTACAACAGAAAAATCCATTCAAATCAGGAAACCGAAACGCTGGGGGCCAGCGCCAACCCAGCACCCCAATTTATATATGGCTGTCACCACTCTTTCAGAAAACGGTAAAGTAATTGACAACTACGAAACGCGGTTTGGCATCCGGTCGCTGGAATTCAATCCCGACAAAGGTTTGTTTGTTAATGGAGAACATATTCCCATAAAAGGAGTGAACAACCACCACGATCTGGGTGCTTTGGGAGCTGCATTTAACACACGCGCGGCAGTACGACAGCTTGAAATTCTGCGCGAAATGGGTTGCAACGCCATCCGGATGTCACACAATCCGCCGGCTCCTGAACTGTTGGAACTAACCGATAAAATGGGATTCCTGGTGATTGATGAGATTTTTGATTCGTGGGAACGCAAAAAAACACCGCACGATTTCCATCTTATTTTTCCTGATTGGTCGGAACCCGACACCCGTGCTTTTATCCGTCGCGACAAAAACTGCCCTTCGGTCATTATCTGGAGTTTCGGGAACGAAGTGGGGGAACAATACACTGCTGAAGAAGGTGCGGCAGTAGCTCAAAGAATTCATCAAATTATCAAAGAAGAAGACCCTACCCGGCCAACCATCCTGGCCATGAATTTTGCCAAACCTGACATGCCGCTGTCTGCGGTTCCTGATCTGACCGGACTGAATTACCAGGGTGAAGGAATCAGGACTGATCCGGAATTTGAAGGAACCGACCGCATCAGGACACCCGCGCAATACAATGCCTTTCATCAGAAATTCCCAGAGAAAATGATTATCAGTTGCGAAACAGCTTCGGCACTCAGCAGTCGGGGCATTTATCTTTTCCCGGTTTCTGAACAGGTGAGTGCACCGGTTCGCGACGGCCGCGGCGGCGATTCAAAAATCTGCCAGGTTAGTTCGTACGAATTGCATGCGGTTGATTTTGGCTCCACTGCCGATAAAGTATTTGCCTCCCTGGAGAAACATCCTTTCGTGGCCGGCGAATTTGTATGGACAGGATGGGATTATATCGGTGAACCCACTCCCTATTACGAAGCAAAAAGTTCCTATTCGGGAATCATTGATCTGGCCGGATTCAAAAAAGACAGGTTTTATCTGTACCAGTCGCACTGGCGGCCCGACCTGCCCATGGTACACATTCTTCCACACTGGAACTGGCCGGAAAGGGTTGGCGAAATCACACCGGTTCATGTTTTTACTTCGGGTGATGAAGTTGAATTATTTCTGAACGGACAATCACTGGGGAAAAAGAAAAAAGCGAAATACGAATACAGGCTTCGCTGGGACGAAATCCGCTACGAACCCGGAGAGCTGAAAGCCGTCGCTTATAAAAACGGGAAAGTCTGGGCCGAAGAAACCGTAAAAACCACTGGCGAAGCTGCGCAGTTAACAGCCACAGCCGACAGGGAAATCATCAATGCTGATGGCAAAGATTTGTCGTTTATAACCCTGAAAATTTGTGATAAAGAGGGGTTGATGGTACCGCGCACGAACAACCTCATCGATTTCAGCATTGAAGGACTGGGTGAAATTGTGGCAACCGACAATGGCGATCCGATGAACCTGGTGGCTTTTCCGTCACTCTCACGCAATGCATTTAATGGAATGGCGCTGGCAATTGTGCGCTCAAAACCGGGTGAAAAAGGGGTGATCATGCTGAAAGCAAAATCAGCAGGGTTGAAAGATGCGGAGATAAAAATTGAATGTAAACAGACTAACAGTACAATAAAATACCAATGAAAATGAAACGTAAAACTTTACTGCTTTTGCTGAATTTATTCCTCGGCATCAGTTTATTTGCCCAGCAGGTTCCGTTTGTTTACGGAGCAGAAAATACAGGTGCCGGTTTTGCCAAACCGGTTTTACCGTCACTGAATGAACTTCCGGTTATTGCACCGCTGACTGATCCTTTTGCGTGGTCAGACGGAAGTGGCCGCTCGGTTGATTTTAAAGACTGGGAGCGCCGCAGGAACGAAATCGGAGCTGAAATTCAACACTACGAAATCGGGGAAAAACCTTCCCGCCCGGATACAATCACAGCAACTTATGCAGATGGTTTGCTTACTGTGAACGTGACTGAAAACGGACAGACCCTGACAATTACCTCCAAAATTATTCTTCCCGAAGGAACCGGCCCGTTTCCGGCTGTCATCGGAATTGGCCGCGGTTCGGGCAGTTTGCCGGCCGATATTTTTGCCAGTCGTGGAATCGCGCAAATACCTTTCAACTTTGGCAATGTGATGGCGTGGCAACAAAAACGGGGCAACGAACCCATCAACAAACTCTACCCGAACCTCGTGCACATGGGCGCTTACGCAGCCTGGTCGTGGGGTGTGAGCCGGCTGATTGACGGCATGGAACTGGTTGCCAAAGACCTGCCCATCGATTTAAAAAGATTAGCGATCACCGGCTGCTCTTTTGCCGGAAAAATGGCGCTTTTTGCTGCTGCTTTTGACGAACGGATTGCACTTTGTATCGCCCAGGAATCGGGTGGTGGTGGCGCTGCTGCCTGGCGTGTTTCCGAAACACTGGGCAATGTGGAAACTTTGGGCAAAACCAGTCACGAGTGGTTTATGGAATCGTTGTTTCAGTTTTCAAAAGATGTTCCGAAGTTACCTTATGACCACCACGAACTGATGGCAATGGTGGCACCGCGCGCACTGCTGGTTCTGGGCAACCCCGATTACGAGTGGTTAGCCGATGAATCGGGTTATGTTTCGTGCAAAGCCGCCAAAAGAGTGTGGGAAACTTTTGGCATCGCCGACAGGTTTGGATATTCGATTGTGGCTGGACACCCACATTGCCAGTTACCCGATGTGCAAAAACCGGAAGTGATTGCCTTTGTGGAGAAATTTCTTTTGGGAAATGCATCAGCCAATACAAATGTGGAGGTTCATCCTTATCCGGTTGTCGATTTTGCAAGATGGACAAACTGGTGGGGAACCGCGAACCCTGTTTTGCCGGAAAAGAAATAATATTAAAACGGATTCAGACTTTATGCAGAAAAGTATCTTTACAAACTTTCTGAAAATTTTAATAATTAACGATTTAGCCAATAAAATGAAAATTTCAACCTTTTTAAAAACTTCATTACTGGTATTTGCACTCTTGTTCTCAGGCCGGGTTTTTTCACAGGACCCGAATTTTTACATCTACCTTTGTTTCGGACAATCGAACATGGAAGGTCAAGGCACCATTGAAGCCATGGATAAAAATAATGTAAACAGCCGTTTCCAGGTTTTGCAGTCGGTGAATTGTTCCAACCTCAGCCGCACAAAAGGCAAATGGTACAAGGCAGTTCCGCCGCTGACACGCTGCTGGAGCGGCCTCTCTCCTGCCGATTATTTCGGAAGAACCATGGTTGAAAATCTTCCTGACAGTATCCGGATCGGGATTATCAACGTTTCGGTAGCCGGTTGCAAAATCGAATTGTACGACAAAGACACCTACACCACTTATGTTGCTTCCATTACCGAAACCTGGCTCAAAAACATAATTGCAGAATACAATGGAAATCCTTACGGATATTTGGTTGACATGGCTAAACTGGCTCAAAAAGATGGCGTTATCAAAGGAATTCTGTTACATCAGGGTGAATCGAATACCGGCGATACACAATGGCCGGCAAAAGTGAAAAAAATTTACAACAACCTGCTCACCGACCTGAATCTTAAATCCGATTCGGTACCGCTGCTGGCAGGTGAAGTGGTTCATGCCGACCAGGGTGGAATTTGCGCCAGCATGAATACCATTATCAACAGGCTGCCACAAACGATACCCACCTCGTATGTTATTTCATCAAGCAAATGCACCGACGCAAATGACAATCTTCATTTTAATTCAGCCGGATACAGGGAATTAGGGAAACGGTATGCCAAAAAAATGCTGCAGATAATGGGTTACAACGGTCCGTTTGTGGGAACTCAAGAATTGATGGTTGCAAAGGGTTTTTCGCTGGAGCAAAACTATCCGAATCCGGTTTACGGAGAAACGGTAATTCCTTTCGAAATCCCAACAGAAACATTTGTTTCCTTGAAAATTTATAATAATATCGGTACTGAAATCAGAGAACTGGCCGGGCAAAAATACCAGGCCGGAAAACACACGGCAACATTTAATGCACGCGAACTCCCGGAAGGAATTTATATTTATACCTTAAAAACTGATGACTACACCGGCAGCCGGAAAATGATCATCGAAAAATAATTTCACCATGAAAAGAATTTTTATTCTCATACCGTTTATAATCGCCTTTGTTATTACCGGCGCCCAATCACCTTCGTTTAAAACCTACATGAATCCGGTTATTCCGGGTGATCATCCCGATTGTACAGTAACCCGGGTTGGCAATGATTATTACACCACCGGGTCCTCGTTCAACATTACTCCCGTAATTTATCATTCAACCGATCTGGTTCACTGGCGGGCCATCGCACAACCAGTAAGCGCATCATGGCTGATTTTTGGCGATTCGCCGGGGGCAGGATGCTGGGGCGGACATATTGTTTTTTACAACGGAAAATGGTGGAATTTTTTTTCGCGGGCAAATACCATGTATTTTGCCAAGGCAGACAATCCCGAAGGCCCATGGGCAACACCTGTCAGAGTGAATGATCCCGCATCTCTGCCTTACACTTTGGGTTACGACAATTCAATATTTATCGATGATGATAACAAATGGTACCTGGTGGTGAAAAACGGACAACCCAATAACGGTATTGTTGAATTGAATGCTAACGGTCAGCCAACCGGGGTGGTTTATAACCTCGCCTGGCTTAATCCTTCTCCTTCCTATCCTTACAGCTGGGCCGAAGGTCCGGTGATCTGGAAACACGGCGGGTACTATTATTACTCATTTGCACGCGACCTTGCCGGCGGACAGAAAGTAATGCGCAGCAAAACCCTTACTGCCGACCAGGCTTCATGGGAGATGCTGGGCGATCTTTTTAACGAAACCGATCCACTGAAAAGCGGTTCACTTTTTACAAGTCCGAACCATGCTTCTCCGGCTGTAATGCTCGACGACAGCACTTCGTGGGTCGTTCACCCGCTGTATGCCAAAGGAGAATGGAAAGGACAGGGACGCCAGGGACTACTGAACCAGGTAAAATACAACGCAAACGGCAAACCCACGGCAGACTACCCGATCAACCAGTCGTTTGCAGCACCAAAACTTTCGAGCAGCGGAATTCCGTGGATGGTACCCAAATCCGATTTTTTTGATACAGAAAAACTCAATCCGGAATGGTCGTATCTGGGGCAAACAGCTACCAACAAATCTTCGCTGACTGAACGCCCGGGCTGGTTGCGGCTCACTCCCAAAACCACTTCACGCTGGACTTATGTTTCAAAAAACGACGGAGAACACAACTATTCGCTGATAACAAGAGTTGATTTTAAACCGAAAACGGCTAATGAACAGGCCGGGCTGATGATCATGCGCGGCGACGAAACAAAATATGTGAAACTGGTCAGTACACAAACATCAACCGGGAAAAAGGGAGTGGTTTTCAGCTTTGAAAACACAGTTTATGAAGCTGAAAATGAAAGCGACACACTTTGGTTAAAAATAGTTCGCGTAAACCACATCATCACAGGATTTTTCAGTGAAGATGGAATTACCTGGAAACAAGTGGGTCAAAACTTCAACATTTCGATTGTTGATTCCTACTCCGATTTTACCACCTGGATCGGCACACGGCAGGGATTGTTTGTGCAGGGAGCCACCGCTGCCTGGTACGATTTATATATTTACCGCGATGCTTTTACCCCGATTTTAGCCGAATGCCCTGCCAACCAGTTTGGCACCACCAAAACCGCGGCAGGTTCCGGAATCAATACGCTGGATAATATTCATAACAACGACTGGGCTTTGTATGCCGGTGTTGAATTTGGCGACGGCAGTTATTATCCGGTACCCGATTCAATTGAATTTTCGGCTGCCTGCAACACAACCGGCGGAATGATTGAAGTCTGGCTCGACTCCATCGATACTGGCAACAAAATAGCTGAATGTGCCATTTCCGCTACCGGAAACCAGAATACTTACAAATCTTTTAAAACTGCGGTTTCTGCAGTTTCGGGCAGACACGATGTTTACCTGAAATTTACAGGTACCGGAACCGGGAAATTATTTCTGTTGAAATGGATTACTTTTTCACGAAAAGCCGGGAACACAACCCCTGCAACAGATATTTCAAAAACCGGGACAACAAGCGTTTTTCCGAACCCGGCCGACAATGAGCTGAATATTCATGCCGGATTTGATTTTGAAAAGGTGGAAATTCTGTCAATCAGTGGGAATCTGGTTTACAGCGAAAAACTGAAAATGACTGACAACCGGAAAGTTATTCATCCCAACCTGGCTTCCGGCGTTTATTTGCTGAAAATTACAGGTGAAAAACAATCGGAAACGGTGAAAATTATTATCAACTGAAATTGACCTGAAAATTAAAAATCCTTCAGTTCGTTTATTTTCAGGTTACAATTTTCTCTGAAACAATAAGTTCGTTTAATTTTGCAGTTTGTATTGAATTTAACGATGAAGAAATTTTATCAGACTGCAATTGTAACTTTCATGGTATTGAAATCGATAATGGTTGCTGCACAGCCAGTTTCGTACCATGCATTGCAGCAGGAATTGCAAATGCTGCAGAAGCAACTTGTCCCCGACAAACGGGTGGCCATTCTTGAAATTACTTTCAAAGACA
>ERZ1645187.3686-NODE-3686-length-12749-cov-4.207263_pt1 | contig 12749 bp, 11 predicted proteins | sample MGYA00575352_ERZ1645187 | MGnify/ENA primary metagenome ERZ1645187 (study PRJEB40837, sample SAMN11349314) | freshwater sediment metagenome | isolation source: river sediment | host: Sediment | place: India: Wazaribad , New Delhi | collected 2017-02-21 ... | reverse complement strand
AGGGTGGTGAAAAAACGACTGTAGATGTTCTTCCATCGGATCCAACGGAGCAGAATTATTCGGCATGGTCATCCTCCCAGGACGCGCGAAGTTTTTCAAGCAAACGGTGATGCGCCATTTTTACGGCGCCGGTGGTGCGGCCCAACAACCTGGCAATTTGCGGAAATTCAAGGTCGGCGGCGTAGCGCAGGCGCAGCAGCTCCAGTTCGGCCCCCGAAAGCGCGCGCAGCAGCGCGTTGAGGCGCGCGCGCTCTTCGGCGGTTTGCGCGGGAGTCAGCGCGGGCAGCGTCTCGAGCAGGTCCAGCTCGGGCAGGCCGGCGCGGTGGTGGTCGGCGCAGCGACGGCGGGCAATGGCAAACAACCAGGCGGCAAAGTGACCCTGCGGGCGGTAGCGCGGCAGCGCTTGCAGCGCATCCAGAAAGACCTGATGGGTCACATCCTCGGCTTCGGCGCTTGTGGCGACTCGAAAGCGGCAGTAGCGGTAAACACGCGGCAGGTAGCGCCGGTACAGTTCGCCGAAGTGCGCCGGATCCTGCCGGCTGCGCAGGGCCAGTTCGTCATCGGAAAGCGGGGGTGGGGTGGGTGGTGGTTCAGTCATGAAGATAGCCGGCCTGTCAAAAGCAGTATATGAATCATATCGGGAAAAAGGCTCAAAGGTAACAATAGCTTACCGGGGAAACCGGCTTTTAATTATAGTATGCGTATAGCCTATTCTTAAATATTGAAGCCCGATTAAATACGATCCTGCCGGAGCGTTCCGGCAGGATTGTTTTGCAGGGGGTAAATTCTTAATGGATATTGTTGGCCCAGGGATTTTCAGCCCGCGGGATGATTTCTCCACCGGTCATGCGCTGGTTGCCGTTGTCATGGCACTGGCTGCAATAGTCCACCTGTTCGCCGTGCGAAATGTGGCAGGTGGTGCATTTTACATCGGGCCAGTGGCTTAAATGCGGGTTGCGAATGAGGTAGTCGGTGCGCGCGGCATGGTATTCCATCGAAATATGGCATTGCATGCACATTTCATCGCCGAATTTTCGGCGCGGCATGCTTTCATCATAATTGCCGGTGACATACTTAATCCCGCTGTTGATTTCCGCGAGGATGGTGTAATCGGAATGGCAGTCCTTGCAGCCCACATTGGCCTGCGCATGAACGGCATCCATCGTATGGCCGTTCAGGTAGGAATCCACATGCTCCTGCATATTGTGGCAGTTTGCGCAAAACCTGGGATTGGTTTCACTTTCATTGATAATCGCCATGCTGCCGAGGGATACCGCGATGACGGCCACGATGACAATATTGGCAATTATGCTGATTTTGAACCAATTGACCTTTTTCTTTACCCTGGTTGCATCCTTTTCAAGCGGTTGTTCCTGTTCCTGTTCAGGTTTGGGTTTGGGTTTGGCCATGAAATTTTAGCTCCGTTTCCTTGCTGTGCTTCGTCTGAAAATGCCCGGAGGAAAATAACAGAATCGTCAGGCCGGGGAAAGCGTTACCCCGGCCTGGATGCAATCCACTGCTAAGCGACATCTTCCAGCGCGACCACGTGACGGCCGGCGACCATGCCAAACACGCCGCCGGCGGCCAGGGTGCCGCCGCCGCCCGGATAGCCCGCGCCCATCACTGAGCCGGCTGTGTTGCCAATGGCATACAAGCGCGGAATGATCTGCCCCCAGACATTCAAGACCTGGGCGTTGGCATTCACCCGCAGGCCGCCGTTGGTGCCGCAGGTGCCCGGCATGTATTTGGCGCCGTAGAAGGGACCCTTTTCAATGGGCGCCAGGCAGTTATTTTTCAGGTCGGTGCGTGTTCCGGTCAGGTCGCCGGAGGTGCTGGTGTCCAGGTCAAATTCGCCGCGGTGCCACATCGGGTCCACGCCGTTGAGCGCGTTTTCGTTAAAGACCGCCAGGGTGGCTTCCAGGCCCTTCCAGTCGATGCCCAGCTTTTTGCACAGCTCTTCCAGGCTGTCGGCCTTGACGATCCAATCGGGCACCACGCCCAACTGATTGTTGGAACCCGGCATGAAATACCGCTCGACATAGTTCGAGTCGACAATCCAGTAGGCCGGGATGTTGCGGTACTCAAAGTTCCCCGAATCATAGGTGTAGAAAGCGCGCTGGAAAAGCTCATAGGCAGCCGATTCGTTGCCGAAGCGCTCGCCGTATTTATTGACAACGACGGCATTGGGTTTGCCGCGGTAGGTAATCCAGTCCACTTCGCCCTTCAGCGTGCCCTCTTCCAACGGGAAGGCCGGCAGGCCCCAGGATTCGTTCATATTGCGCAGGTCGGCGCCCAGGGCCATGCCCATAATCTGGCCGTCGCCGGTGTTGGTGTTGACCGCATTGCTCACGTAGATCGGGCCGCGCAGGAAGGCGGTGGTCATTTCCTTGTTGTGGTCAAAGCCGCCGGTGCCCAGGATGACGCCTTTGTGGGCTTTGATGGCTATATCCGCGCCGCCTGAGGTGGCGATCAGACCCACCACTTCGCCGGCTTCGTTGGTGACCAACTGCTTGCCGGCCGTATCCAGCATCACCTCGATGCCCATTTCATCGCACAATTCGCGCAGCCTTTGCCAGGTTCCCATCCCGCGCAGGGATTTTCCATCGCGGAAGGGCCGGATCGAACGCCCAACCGGCCGGTAACCGGCCACCTGGTAGTAATCATTGACGTTGGGGCCCACTTCCCAGGTAATGCCGACGGTATCGCGCATCCATTCGGCAAAGACGGGCGAGTAGTCGAGGTAGGCATTGATCAACTCATCGGTGGATTGGCCTTCGGTGATGATTTTCAGGTATTTGAAAGCATCCTCGCGGTTGTCCTCGATGCCGGCGTCCTTCATGGCATAGTTCATGGGCAGCCAGAAAATGCCGCCCGAAAGTGCTGAGGTGCCGCCAAAGCCGGGGCCTTTTTCAATGACCAGCACCGAGTTGGCGCCGGCTTCTTTGGCCGCAATGGCGGCGGTTGCCACGGTGCCCGAACCAACCACCAATACATCCACTTCCTTATCCCATTTGATGTTGGCAGCCGAACTTGATTCTGCCTTGGGTGAACAGGACGACAGGGTGGTGGCAGCCAGCGCGCCAATGCTGATCATGGCTGATTTTTTCAAGAACGTGCGGCGCGATACCAGTTTGGGTTCATTCTCCGGCGTGCTCATCGTGCTCTCCTTGAGTTTTCATTGCAATGGGGATTTGGGAAAAAAAGAGATTGCCGCCAGGCGGCCTTTTCATGTACTCTGGCCCTGCATACGTTTGGTATGGAGACAATTTCAGTATAGTGAATATTTTCTCAATCTACATTATGTAAACGATGCGTTTAAGCTTAAACAAAAGCTGAGGCTTTAAACAGCACTCGTTTAAGCTGCAATTGTTTAATCCGATTGTTTAAGCGCGGAGATTATGAATCGGCGGGGGGAACGAGCTTGTGGTTGACGGCGTACAGCACCAACTGCGAGCGGTTGGAAAGATTCAGCTTGCCCAGTATGTTGCTGACATGCGCCCGCACGGTGGCTTCCTGGATACCGAGCTTCTGGGCGATTTCCTTGTACAATGCGCCCTGGGCCACCCACTTCACGATCTCGATTTCACGGTCTGTGAGAGCCAACGCGCTTTCGGCGGGTGTCCGCGTTTGATCGCGCAGGTCGCGCTGCAACCGGCGCGTAATGGCAGGCGAAAGGATGGGCTGGCTGTTGTACAGGGTGCGGATGGCGTTCAGCAGTTCCGCGGGGGGGCGGTCTTTGTAAATAAAGCCGGCTGCCCCGGCCTTGACGGCGGTATAGACGCTATCTTCTTCGGTAAAACTGGTCAAAATGAGAACCTGGGCATCCGGGTTGGCAGCGATGATCTGACGGGTGGCTTCAACGCCGTCCATCTGCGGCATCATCAAATCCATCAGGATGACATCCGGCTTGAGCTGGCGGGCCATTTCCACGGCTTCGAGGCCATTTTGCGCCTCGCCGATCACGCTCAATTCCGGGTCGAGATTAATTTCAGCGGAAATTCCGCGCCGGACAATTGGATGGTCATCCACAACCAGCACCCGAATGGTGGCTTTGGTCATGCGGCAGGTTCCTTTCGGCGGCGGGCAGGTTTCACAGGCTGCACCGGCACGCTCAGCTTGACGCGGGTACCGCTTTTCGGATGCGACTCGATCACCAGCAGGCCGTGGATGCGATTGCAGCGTTCCTGCATGGTGGCCAGTCCCAGCCCGCCAATCGGTTTTTGCGAATGGTCAAAGCCGATGCCATTGTCTTTGATGACCAGTTCGATCTTTTTGGGAGTGGCCGTCAGGGTAACATTCACCTCACTGGCGCGGGAGTGCTTGAGCGAATTATTCAGCGCCTCGGTGGCAATCCGGTACACTTCCAGGTCAAAACCGCGCGGGATGTTTTCCTCGCCGGTGACCCGCAGCGACGTGCGCAGGTTGGCGCGCTTTTCCACGGTGTTGAGGCGCAGCTCCAGCGCGCCGGCCAGCCCGATGGTTTCCAGGGCAACCGGGCGCAGTTCGAACAGCATTAAGCGCATCTCTTTCAACGCCTGCAGGGTGACATTGCCGATTTCCTGCAGGGTTTTTGAGAGTTCGGGATAGGCTTTAACCTTGAGGAGCTTGTTGCCGACATCCGCGGCCAGCACCAGCACATACAGCGATTGAGAAACCGAATCATGCAGCTCGCGCGCCAGGCGCTGACGCTCTTCGAAGATGAGGGCTTCATTTTCACGCTTGCGCTGCGAGGTCGTTTCCAGCGCCAGGCCGATTTGATCGGCGATGGTGCGGATGAGCTGAATTTGCCCGCCGTCCAGCACCAGGCTGCTGCCGCTGAACAGGCTCAGCACGCCGATAGTGTTTTCTTTGACCCGGATGGGAACGCCCAGGTAATCGTACAACTGCACTTGCTCGCGCGTGCCTTCGGCGATGGACTGTGATTTGAGCCGCTGAATGGAGAGGATTTTTTGCTCCTGGAAGACTTTTTCCCACAGGTTTTCGGCCGCGCCAGAAAGGAGCAGATAATTGTTCAGCCCGGCCGGAAATGCCTGCTCCGCTGCAACCTTGAGGCGGCGCTCGCTCAGATCCAGCAGGTGAATCACGCCGGTCTCGCATTGAACGGCTGCCAGGGTGACGGCCAGCGATCTGGCGAGCAGGGCGTGGCTGTCGGTTTCTTCGCTGGCAATCGTCATCACTTCATAGAGTATCTTCAGTTCCTTTTCCTGCTGTTGAAGGTTCTGTTCCAGTTGTTCCATCAGCAGAATGCGGTGCAGGGTGTTGCTGCTCGATTCGACGAAGGCGCTGATGACCTGCTCATCTTCATTCAGGATTTCATGCTCATCGCGCGCTCCCAGGAAAAGCACGCCGACGATCGTCTCGCCGGTGTGCAGGGGCGCCACCACCAGCGACTTGACGCCCTGCCCGTGGATGTAGGAACAAAACCGGCAGCCCGGATGGCTGGTTTGTTCGTTCAGGGCCATGCGCCGCAGTTGGTTGGCTTCCATGATTTTAAACAGGAATGGATCGTGTTCCGGGGTCAAGCGCGGGGGAGGCGCTTCGGTTTTTCCGAGGCTGATGGCATAGTGCAGTTCATTATCCTGCAGCAGGTACACCCCGGCCACATCCACCTCGGTGACCTTTTGAATTTGATCCGCCAGAATTTCGGTCACTTCGCGGGTGGTGCTGGCTTTGCGCAGCGCAACGCTCAGTTGTCTCACTTCCTGCATCCGGCGCATATATTGTTCCAGCGCCTGCGCCCGCTGCCCGGCTGTTTTTTCCAGGACTGCATTTGCCCGGATGAGCTCGCTCTGGGCCTGCCATTCAGGCGTGGCATTGCGCAGGAACAGGGCCAGCGCGGCCACCTTTTCAGCGCGCACCATTGGCGCAAGGCGGGCTGAATACCAGGCCTCACCGCCGCCGGGAAAAGCAGCGGCAAAATCGAACGCGTCCGCCTGCCCGGTGGCAAAGAGCCGCGAGATTTTCTCGCGGCCGGCGTTGCTGTAGGCAGGCAGAATAAATTCATCCATGCGGCGGCCAACCATCTCCCCGTGAATCGCCTCGCGGATACCGGGATGATGGAAGAGAATCGTGCCGCCCTCATCCAGCAGGAGGATCGTTTCGGGGGCGTTTTCGATCAGGTCGCGCTGCCAGTCGGCGTTGAGAATAGCAGCCAGGGGCGGTGGCTTCGGCATTCTTCTATTATACCGGGTTGCGCCCAAACGCACTACGCGTTCCGCGGTTCATTTACCAGATGGTTGGAAGGGTTCGCCGCAAACCGGTCTGGCGCGCTCCTCGATCACGGCCGGTTGGCGCTCACAGCGCTGAAAAAGTTCCAGATTTCCTCGGTCGCGTCAATCGCCGATGAAGGCGCATCCTGTTCCAATGGGTTGGAGGAGGTCCTGCTGCTCGGCCAGGAATGACCGCCATCTTTGACCACATACCGCTTCACCTGAACGCCGTCCTGACATGCGGCATACGTTTCAGAATAAGCGTTTTCATTGATCACCACGGTTTGCGGCTCGGTTTCGCAGCCGTTGCGCCGCACCCATTCTGCGATGGTATCGGGCACGGAAACATATTCCGTTTCCGTGGCGCGATCACAGCCTGGCCCGCACCCGCCGTAAAACAAAACCCGGTCATCTTCCAGCCCGTGGATATGCAGGATGGAAATGGGCCGGGCCGGGTTGCATTGGGCGAAATTGTCGGTTCCGGCGACTGCGGCAATGGCCGAAAAAGTATCGGACATTTCACAGGCCAGCCGGTAGGAAAACATGGCGCCGTTCGACATGCCGGCTGCAAAAACCTGCCCCAGGTTCACTTTTGTTTGCAGATCCTCCAGAATTGCGCGGACGTAACCCACGTCATCGCTCTGGTTCTGAACGGCGTACCCGCAGCAACTTCCGGCATTCCAGGTGGCAAAATCGCCGGAGGATAGCCGACTGGCGCCGTTGGGAAAGGCAACCAAAAAACCGGCCTGATCCGATTTTTCGATCCAGCCGTGCCCTTTGGCCATCGAATTGGCCGAGCCTAACGCGCCGTGAAAGGCCAGCACGACCGGGGTCGGTGTTGCCGGGTCATAAGCAGCGGGGATATGCAGTAAATACCTGCGCGTCCCGCCGCCTGCCGGCACCGAAAAGCCATAATCGCCGGGGCCGAGGGTATAAGCCGGGCCTGCCGTGGGCGTTTCGCTCAAAACAGGCGCCGGTTGGGTGGGCGTTTGGCGGCTTCGTGCCAGGCAGCCCGTCGAAACGATAATCACCAGCAGGCTTATTCCGGTAAACAGGATCTTTTTCGTTTTCATCCCTGAAATTCTCCTTTTCCAAATTCAACCTTTAATGGCGCGCGCGATTTTGCCTTGAAGAGAGCCGGCCGGGCAGGTGGCGCGTTGTGGGCTTAGCCCGGCCGGATGGGCAGAATCACGCTGAACAGGCTGCCGTGGGGGGGATTATTCTCAACCTGAATGCTACCCCCGTGCGCCACGACGATCTGGCGGGCAATCGTCAGCCCCAGGCCGGCGCCGGGCCGGGTGGCATCGGTCCGATAGAAACGCTGGAAGATGCGCTCGCGCTCCGCCGGCGGGATGCCTTTTCCCGTATCGGCCACGCGGATTTCAACCGCCCCGCTTGACTGCGGTCGGGCTTCAAGGCGTACCCTTCCCCCGGGCGGCGTGTACTTGATGGCGTTATCCATCAGGTTCGCAAACACCTGCACCAGCCGGTCGCCATCGGCCACCACGCGGGGCAGGTCGCCCAGCTCCAGCTCAAGCTGCACGCCGGCCTGCGCGGCTTGCGGCCGGAACTGCTCCACCACGCCGCGCAGCAGCGCGCTCAGATCCAGCGGGGCGCACTGCAACCCGCCGGCCCCGTTTTCCAGGCGAGCCAACGTCACCAGGTCTTGCGCCAGGCGTCCCATGCGGTTGGCTTCGCTAAAAATTACCGCTGCCGCCTGCTGGATTTCCTCTGGCGTTTGCGCCACGCCATCCAGAATTGCCTGGGTAAAGCCCTGGATCGAGGTCAACGGCGTTTTCAGCTCGTGCGAAACGTTTGCCACCAGCTCGCGCTGCGATTGCAAGGAATCCTGCACGCGCCGGGCCATGTGATTGAACGAATTGGCCAGGCGGCGCACCTCCTGCGGGCCTTCCAGGGGAATCGGCCGGTAATGCCCGGCGGCAACCGCATCGGCGGCCTGCCCGATGCGCTGCAGCGGCGTGCTGATCCATTGCGCCATGCCAAAGGCCACCAGCATGGCGGCAACCAGGCCGATCATTCCGGCCAGCAACGCCGGGCGCACCAGCTCATTGCTAAACATTTCGATCAACGCCAGGCGCGGGCGCGGGACGGCCAGGACCAGGTAGGATTGCCCATCCAGCGTCTGCACCAGCACCAGCCACAGGCGGTTGGAGTCGTCGCGCAGGAAGGCAAACTCATTGCGCTGAGCTAAAAGTTTCAATCGAACTGCCGGGGTGCGCAGGGCCGGCGCAGCACCCGCCTGCGAATCAGCCAAAAGGCTGCCATCCTCATGCAGCACCATCACACGCGTATTCAGCCGGGCGGCGAGCTGACCCAGGCGGGCGGAGTCTGTACCGGAGGCCAGGGCAGATAACTGCGCAGACGGGGCATTGGCCGCCCGTTGGGCATCACGCAATTGCTGGGCCGTGTTTGCGTAAACCAGGGGGTTGCGCAGTATGCCGACCAGCGCCCCAATGCTGTACAGGCAGGTGAGCACGGCAACCAGCAAACCGTAGGAGAGCAGCAGACGCGCGCGCAGCGAGGTGGGCATTCAGCTCACCAGCTTATATCCCACGCCGGGGACCGTTTCGATTTTTACCCGGCTGCCGGTCAGCTTTTTACGCAGTTGGGCGATATGCATATCCACAGTGCGCGTCTGGCCGTAAAAGTCGAAGCCCCAGGCCAGTTTCAACAGTCGTTCGCGATCGAAGACAATGCCGGGGTGGGCCATTAGCACCTGCAAGACGGCGAACTCCTGTGTGCGCAGCGGCACCAGCTCATTCCCCACGTAAACTTCACGCCGTTCCGGGTTCAACGACAGGTCGCCGCACTGCAGCGCTGCGCCCAAAGCCTGGGAATCCTCGCCTGACGGCCGGGCGCGGCGCAGCACCGCCTGGCCTCGCGCGACCAGCTCGCGCGGGTTATAGGGCTTGGTCACGTAATCATCCGCGCCCAATTCCAGCCCGAGGATGCGGTCCACCTCCTCATCGCGGGCGGTGGCCAGGATGATCGGCACCGGGTTTTGAGCAGCGCGCAGAGACTGGCAAACGGCCAGGCCATCCATCACCGGCAGCATCACATCCAGCACCACCAGGGCCGGGCGCAGTCGATCAACCGCCTGCAAGCCCGCCTGCCCGTCGGCTGCCGATTCAACCGCGAACCCCTCCCTTTCCAGGTAAAGGCGGTCCAGTTGGATAATATTGGCTTCATCTTCGATGATCAAAATCAATTCGCCGCTCATCTTTTTGCCTCGCAGCAGGGGATTGTTGTCATTTTATCGCAGAACCCGCCCCGCGGTTCGTAATTTACAAATTCTTTACATCCCGATCATACATCCATTACGATCCGGTTGGAGAATAAGACTGTTCAACCATTCAACGCTGCCGCGCGAACGCGGAGTCACCTGTCAAACGTGGCGGCGGATACCTTCAGGAGGATCTATGAAATCCAAATTGGTTATGATGCAGGTTGCTTTGCTGCTGGGTTGGGTGGCTTTCACCGGCTTTGCCGGGGTCGAACCTGCCCGGGCGATGTCGCTGCCGGCTCAACCGGCAGAGGGGGCGGCGGTTGCTCCAGCCCGGGAAAACCTTTCGGCGTCGCCGGATCAGGATGGCGAGCTCCTTGAAAACCTGCTGGTCCGCGAACGGCTGGCGTTGAGCAATCAGCAGAGCCGTTTGATGCTGTCACATACCGTGGCAGAGTCCACCCAGGAATACATCACCCGCCAGCAGCAGGCCGGGAAAGACACCGCCGCGCTGGAAGCCGCCCTGGCGGCCTTCAATCAGGCGATTGCCTCATCCGAGGCCAACAACGCATCCGCCGGCGCTTTGCTGGCCAACCCGGCCGGGTTTGACGCAGACGGGCAAGTGGTGGATGCCAATGCCGCGCTGCAAACCCTGCGCGATGCCGGCCGCTTGTTGCGTCAGGCTCACCTGACCCTGACCCAGGCGACCCTCGACCTGCGCATCGCCCTGCAAACCTACCGCGGAAACTAGGGTGCATTCATGAAGACCTTCACGCGGAACGTGCTACCATGGGCTGCACTGCTTATCCTGGCGGCTGGGCTGAGCGGGTGCGCCCTGGGTCAGCGGCGGAGTGGATCGAATACGGCCACCCTGCCACCTGCCACCCGGCAATCCCAACCGGCGCCTCTCCAACAACCCACCGCGCCGGCCGCCGCCGAAATCACCCCCGCGGCAGGCCAGCCGGCCGAAGATGACAGCGCAGCAGAATTACTCAACCTGATTAACTCGCTGGATGCTGCCAACCAGGCCGGTGATGCCCTGGATGACTTGCCCTGAGCGCTTTGGTCCGGCGGGACGGCCGGAAAATTGAAAAAAATTGAGTGAATCCGCTCCCCGCGGCTGCAAACAGTCGGCGGGGAGCGCGCTTTTTTCTTTGTGATGCGGTCAGGGCAAATTAATTCTCTTGAAATCTGGTGGGCGGCGCAAGCGATAGCCGTTTTGGGGTCATCCGTGCAGGCAGAATGACTTGTCCGGGCCTGTGGCAAGGCGCGGCACAGGGAAGCCTTTCCATTCCGTGCGCATCCGGTTAAAACCATTCGCGCTTTTTCTGGTATCATTCACTCATCGCACCCCTTATCATTCCCCTGAGCCATGGACGATACTTTTTCTATCCTCTCCCAACACATTTCCACCGTTATCTTAAAACAGCCCAACCGCCAGATCCGCATTGACGAGCCGTTGATCTCCACCGGGCTGATCGATTCTTTCAACCTGGTCGATCTGGCGCTGTACGTCGATGACACCTTTGGCGTGCACATCGACGATTTCGAGTTGAACGCCGACACCTTCGACACGCTGGACCAACTGGTCGAACTGATTCACACGCGCCGCGAGTGAGATGAGCACCTTCGCGCGCGTGCTGGTGGAGCGGCTGCGGCGGGAACCCGACGCAACCGCGCTGGTGCTGCAATTCGCCCGCCAGCCCGAACAGGCCGTGACAGTGCGCGCGCTGATGCGCGCGGCGGCCGGCTGGCAGCGCACGCTGGCGCAAAACGGCGTCCAACCCGGCGAGGTGGTGCTGCTGATTTTGCAGCACGGCGCGGACCTGGTGGAGGCCTATTTCGGCTGCGTGCTCAACGGCAGCATCCCGGCGGTCATGCCGTTTCTGACTGAAAAGCTGCTACCCGAACGCTACCGCGCCGAACTGTCCGCGCTGGCCGGCGTGACGCGCCCGGCCGCGGTGATCACCTATGCCGAATTTGAGCCAGAGGTGCGCGCCGCGCTGGGGGATGGGGCCGTTGCGCCGCGCGTGCTGGTGGCGGACGGCGCGCCCGACCTGCCCGGCGAGCCGGACTGGGAGACGCTGCCCGGCCTGACGCGCCAGCCAGAGGAGATCGCGCTGCTGCAACATTCCTCGGGCACTACCGGGCTGCAGAAGGGCGTGGCGCTTTCGCACCGCGCGGTGCTGCGCCAGCTCGAAGTGTACGCCGCCGCGCTGCGGCTCGACCCGGCGCGCGACGTGATCGTCTCGTGGCTGCCGCTGTATCACGACATGGGCCTGATCGCCAGCTTTCTCATGCCGCTGCTGCTGGGCGTCAAGCTGGTGCTGATGTCGCCGTTCGACTGGGTGCGCGCGCCCTACCGGCTGCTGCAATCCATCTCGGCGCACCGCGGCACGCTCACCTGGCTGCCCAACTTTGCCTACAACTTCTGCGCGCAGAAGATCCGCGACCGCGATTTGCAGGGTGTCGATCTATCCAGCCTGCGCGCGGTGGTCAACTGCTCGGAGCCGTGCCGCGCCGAGTCCCACGCCGCCTTTGCCGGGCGCTTCGCCGCTTTCGGGCTGAACCCGGCCGCGCTGATGACCTGCTACGCAATGGCCGAAAACGTCTTCGCGGTGACGCAGGCCGGGCTGGACGGGCCGGTGCGCCTGGACGTGATCGACCGTGACGCGCTGCAAACCGGGCGCGTGGCGCGCCCGGCGGCGAATGATGGCCGCGCCACACTGACGATGGTCTCGAATGGCCGGCCGCTGCCCAACGCGACGGTGCGCATCGTGGACAGTGAAGGCCGCGACCTGCCCGAGCGCGCGGTCGGCGAGATCGCGCTGCGCTCGGACTGCATGCTGACGGAGTATTACCACCGTCCCGATGCGACGGAGCAGGCCTTTCTGCCGGGCGGCTGGTACCGCACCGGCGACCTGGGCTACCTGGCGGAGGGCGAATTGTACGTTTCGGGGCGCATGAAGGATCTGATCATCGTCGGCGGCAAGAACATCTACCCGCAGGATATCGAGGCGGCGGCGTCACAGGTGCCGGGCGTGCATCCGGGGCGGGTGGTGGCTTTTGGTTTGTTCGACGAGGCGGCCGGCACCGAGGAGGTGGCGCTGGTGGCCGAGGTGGAGGTTGAGGGCGAGGTCGAACGCGAGGCGCTGGCCGATTCGATTCGCCAGGCGGTGACGCGCTCCACGGCGGTGGCGCTGCGCCGTTTACACCTGGTGGAGCCGGGCTGGATCATCAAGACCAGCTCGGGCAAGACGGCGCGGCTTGCCAATAAAGAACGTTATTTGGAAGAA
>ERZ1645187.3685-NODE-3685-length-12750-cov-7.787790_pt1 | contig 12750 bp, 7 predicted proteins | sample MGYA00575352_ERZ1645187 | MGnify/ENA primary metagenome ERZ1645187 (study PRJEB40837, sample SAMN11349314) | freshwater sediment metagenome | isolation source: river sediment | host: Sediment | place: India: Wazaribad , New Delhi | collected 2017-02-21 ... | reverse complement strand
GCGTGCGCCTGTACAGCGAGCAGGATTTTCGCGCGCGACCGGCCTTCACCGATCCGGAAATCCGCCGCACCAACCTGGCCTCGGTCATCCTGCAGATGTTGTTGCTGCGACTCGGCAAGATGGAGGATTTCCCGTTCCTCGATCCGCCCGATTCGCGCCATATCAACGAGGGTTACAGCCTGCTGGCCGAGTTGCGCGCCGTCGATGAGCGACGACAGATCACGTCACTCGGACGCGATATTGCGAAGTTGCCGGTCGACCCGCGCCTGGCCGCGATGCTCGTGGTCGCGAAAGACAAGCACTGCCTGCGCGAGGTGCTGGTGATCACCAGTGCGCTCAGTGTGCAGGATCCGCGTGAACGGCCAGCCGACAAGAAACAGCAGTCGGACGAGAAGCACCGGCAGTGGGCCGACGAGCGCTCGGATTTCGTCAGTTTCCTCAAGCTGTGGCAGGTGTTCGAGACCCAGCGGCAGGCGTTATCGCAGAGTGCCTTGCGCCGGTTCTGCGAGCAGAATTTCCTCTCCTGGCAGCGTATGCGCGAATGGCGCGATATCCACCACCAGCTGCATGTCGCTTGCCAGCAGAATGGCTGGAAGGAAAACAGCGATGCGCTCGATTACAGTGCCCTGGCACCGGCTGTCTATGCCAACCTGCACCAGGCATTGCTGGTCGGCTTGCTGTCTAACATTGCCCAGCGGCAGGAAGAGCGCGACTACCTCGGATGCCGCCAGCGCAAGTTGCGCATCTTCCCGGGCTCGGCACAGGCGAAGAAAGCGCCGCGCTGGCTGGCTGCGGCCAACCTGATGGAAACCTCGCAACTGTTTGCACACTGTGTGGCGATGATCGAACCGCAATGGGTCATCCCTGCGGCGCGGCACCTGATCCAGCGCGAGTATTTCGAGCCGTTCTGGGATGAGCAGCGCGGCATGCCGATGATCCACCAGCGCACCAGCCTCTACGGCCTGGTGCTGGCCGAGCGGCAGAAAGTGTTCTATGGCGACATCGATCGCGCGCAGGCCAGGGAGTTGCTGATCCGCGAAGCCCTGGTGGCAGGGCATTACAAGGGTCGTTGCGATTTCCTGCGCAAGAACCAGCTGCTGATCGCCCGCGTGCAGGACATGGAAGCGAAAATCCGCCGCCGCGACCTGCTGGTGGATGACAGCGCGCTGTTCGCGTTTTACAGCGCCCGCATCCCCGACGACATCGTCACAATCCGTGAACTCGACGGCTGGTACAAGAAGGCCAGCCAGCACGACCCGCAACTGCTGCTGTTGCGCGAGGAAGACGTGCTGGTGCGCGATCCCGGCGATGAAACCGTGGTGCAGTTTCCCGATACGCTGGATTGCGACGGCAATGCGCTGAAGCTGGTCTACAGTTTCGATCCCGGGCACGCGCAGGACGGTGTGTCACTGCAGGTGCCGCTGGCCTTGCTGAACCAGGTGCCGGCCGCAACACTCACCTGGTTGGTACCTGGCCTGCTGGCGGACAAGGTGCAAGCCTTGCTGCGCCATTTGCCGAAGAGCCAGCGCAAGACACTGGTGCCGCTGCCGAACACCGCCGAGCGCATTGTGGCCCTCTTGGCGCAGCAACCGCGCACAGGGCAGGAGAGCCTTGTGCAGGCGCTGCTGAAAATCCTGCTGCGCCATTACAGCCTGCGGTTGGCGGAGACCGACCTCGACGAGGCGCAACTCGACCCGTTCTACCGCATGAACATCCAGGTGCTCGGTGAGCGCGGCCAGTTGCTGGCGCAGGGCAGGGACCTGACGCTGCTGCGTGCCGAGTTCTCGACCCAGGCGCGCGAGGTGGTGCAACAGGCCGTGCAGCAGGCAACGCAGACCGGCTTGTTGCGCAGTGGCATCCGCAGCTGGGATTTCCCAGACCTGGCCGAGGCGCTGCCGCAGCAGCGCAGCGACATGCGCATCATCGCCTATCCGGCGCTGCATGATGACGGCGACAGTGTTTCCATCACCTTGCACGACACGCGCGAGCAGGCAGAGCGTGAACACCGCCAGGGGCTGGTGCGGCTCGCTGCGCTGGCCTTGCCGCAACAGGTGAAGTACCTGCAGAAGGAATTGCTGCGTGACAACCGCGTGCGGCTGGCGCTGGCCGCGTTCGGCTCGGCGAGCGAGATCATGCAGGATCTCATCGATGCCAGTGTGCAGCAGACGTTCTTCGCCCAGGGGCCATTGCCGCGCAGCAAGGCCGCGTTCGAGGCACTGCTGAATGGTCGCAAGGGCGACCTCACGATGACGGCACAACAACTTGACCGGGTGATTGGCCAGGCTGTGCTGCAGGCGCAGTCGATCCAGCAGCAACTGGATTTGCTGAAGGCGCCGGAGGCGAGGATCACGGTGCAGGACATCCGCTCGCAGCTCGCCGGTCTCTGGTTTGCCGGCTTCCTGCGCGCCGCACCCTGTGAACAATTGTTGCAGTACGGCCGTTACATGGACGCGTTGCAGAAACGGCTGGAGAAACTGCGTGGCGGCGTGCCGCGCGACCAGCAGGCGGTCGCACAGCTGAAGAAATACTGGCAGCCGGTGTGCGAGTGGCGCGGCAAGATACCGCTGGCGGACTGGACAGAGGCGCAGCGTGAGCTGCGTTGGCTCATCGAGGAGTGGCGCGTGGCGCTGTTTGCCCAGCCGATGAAAACGCGCGTGCCGGTGTCGGAAAAGAAAATCGCCGGGCTGTTCGCGCAGGCCAGCGGGAAACGCTGAGAGTTAGTCGAGCAGGCGTTTCTCGTTGAGGAATCGGTAGAGGCTTTCGGCCACGGCAGTGCTGCCCGCCGGTTTCCAGTGGATGCCATCCGCTTTCATGTACTCGTCGCGCACGGTGGCGTAGGGCATTACCTCGAATTCCGCCTGCAGGTCCAGCAGCAGCACATCCTGTTCCTTTGCTACCTCGCGCACGATCGCCATGTACTGGTTGTGCAGCGGCACCAGCTGGTCGAGGTCTTCCAGGAAACGGTCCTGCAGGTATTGCGGTTCACTGCCCGGGCGGTGCGAGGATGGTGCGGTCAACAGGATCGGCGCGATGCCGTTTTCTCTGGCAATACGCACCATCTCGCGCAAGTTGTGGCGGAAATCCTCCGGCGGCACGCGCAGCGGCCGCTCGGCCGCCGACTCGCCCTGCAGCATGCGGTTGTAGAAAAACGAGAACACCTGGAACACGCGCGACTGCTGCAGCGTGCGGTACAGCGGGAAGCGCGCCTTGCTGAAGTCGATCTGCTTGTCCGGCAGTCCGTACGACAGCCAGTGGTCGTTCCAGCCGAAATAGATCGTCACATAGCGCGGTTCCAGCGGCACGACATCACGCTGCAGTTGCTGCAGGCCCTGCCAGCTGGACCAGCCGGCTACACCGAGTTTCAGGTTGCGGAAATTGAGCGCCGGCTGGCGCTGCTGCATCAGGCGGTTCAGTTCGCCGGCGTAGTTGCCGAGCTGCGTGCAGGAATCGCCCATGTGCAGCACGTCAATGCGGCGGCCCTTCCAGTCCTGCAGCGTCTTGTCGTATTCCTTCGGTTTCCACTGGATCAGCGGATCCATGACGAAGTCGGTGTCCAGCGTTTTGCTGTCCGGCCAGCCGAACTGGAAGCGGGTGGGGTAGGCACTGTATTCGATATCGGCGAGGCGCAAACCGAGCTCGGCAATCGCCAGCGCGATGACGGTGCCCAGCAGTATCGCCGCCAGGGCAAACCGTTTTTCGCGCTGCGGGGTGTTCATGTTTTTGCCGTCACGCCAGAAGTGTCTGCAGGATGCGTTCGTACACCTGCGACAGCTGTTCCAGCTCACCGATGTGCGTGTTCTCGTCGATCTTGTGGATCGTGGCATTCACCGGGCCGAGCTCGACCACCTGCGCACCGGTCGGGGCGATAAAGCGGCCGTCCGAGGTACCGCCGGCGGTCGACAGTTCGGTGTCGAGGCCGGTCACGTCGCGGATAGCTGCGACAGTCGCATCGACCAGCGCACCGCAACCGGTCAGGAAAGGCTGGCCGGACAACGCCCAGTGGATCTCGTAGTCGAGGCCGTGTTGCTGCAGGATCACCTCGGTGCGCTCGCGCAGCTGCTGTTCCGTCACTTCCGTGGAAAAGCGGAAATTGAATAGCACCTCGAGGGTGCCGGGGATCACGTTGGTGGCACCGGTGCCGCCATTGATATTGGAAATCTGGAAACTGGTGGCGGGGAAAAAAGCATTGCCGTGATCCCACACTTCGGCGGTGAGGGCGGCCAGTGCGGGCGCAGCTTCGTGGATCGGGTTGCGCGCCAGGTGCGGGTAGGCCACATGACCTTGCACGCCTTTCACCACCAGTTTCGCGCCGAGCGAACCACGGCGACCGTTCTTGATCGTGTCGCCAGTGACCTTGCTGCTCGACGGTTCGCCGACCAGGCACCAGGTGATCGGTGTGTTTTCCTTCTGCAACTGTTCGACCACTTTCACTGTGCCGTCGATGGCAATACCTTCCTCGTCGCTGGTGATGAGGAAAGCGATGCGGCCTTTGTGGTCGGGATGCGCGGCGACAAACCGCTCGCAGGCGGTGACCATCGCGGCCAGGCTGCCTTTCATGTCGGCGGCGCCACGGCCGTAGAGGTAATTGCCCTTGATGGTCGCCTTGAATGGCGCGCTGTGCCAGTGTGATTCATCACCGCTCGGCACCACATCGGTGTGGCCAGCGAAGCAGAAAATAGGTCCATCGCTGCCGCGCACAGCCCAGAAATTTTTCACGTCGCCGAAAGGCATTTCGCGGCAGTCGAAGCCGATGGCGGCGAGACGCTGCATCATGATCTGCTGGCAGTCAGCGTCGTGCGGCGTGACCGACGGTTGTTCGATCAGCTGGCAGGTGAGGGCGAGGGTAGGTGTCATTGTCAGTTCGCCGCCGGGATCAGTTGTGCTTGTGCAGGGCTTCGTTCAGCTCGATCGCGCTCTTGTTGGTGAGGCATTCGATTGCGCCGTTCTTCGAGTTGCGGCGGAACAGCAGGTCGGACTTGCCGGCCAGCTCGCGCGCCTTGCAGTGGCCGGCCGGTGCGCCGGCACTGTCAACCAGCGTCACGACCGAACCGGCCGTGATGTAGAGGCCGGCCTCGATGGTGCAGCGGTCACCCAGCGGGATGCCGACGCCGGCGTTGGCACCAAGCAAACAGCCTTCGCCCAGCGAGATCACCACGTTGTTGCCACCGGACAGGGTGCCCATGGTCGACGCACCGCCGCCGATGTCGGAACCCTTGCCGACGAACACGCCGGCCGAGATGCGGCCCTCGACCATGCCCGGCCCTTCGGTGCCGGCATTAAAGTTGACGAAGCCCTCGTGCATGATCGTGGTGCCTTCGCCGAGGTAGGCACCGAGGCGCACGCGGGCGGTATGGGCCACGCGCACGCCGCCTGGTACCACGTAGTTGGCCATCTTCGGGAACTTGTCCACCGAGGCGACTTCCAGCACGCGGCCGCGCAGCCTGGCCTGTAACTGGCGCTCCGGCAGCTCGCGGATGTCGATCGCGCCTTCATCCGTCCACGCCACATTCGGCAGCAGTCCGAACATGCCGGTGAGGTTCAGGGTATGCGGCTTCACGAGGCGGTGCGACAGCAGGTGCAACTTGAGGTAGACCTCCGGTACCGAGGCGGGGGCCTCGTCGCTGTCGAGGATCGTCACGACCAGCGGTTTCTGGCTGGTGGCCATCGCGTCGAGCCAGGCGAAATCGTGGCCGCCGGCTTTCAGCGCGCGGTACAGTGCGGCGCTCTGTTCGGGCGTGATGTCGATCGCGGCATTGCCGCCGGCATGGTGCACGCTGGCGGCGATGGTGGTCGCGATGGCGCTGCCCGGTTGCAGCAGCGGGGCGGGGTAGAACACCTCCAGCCACTCCCCCTTGCTGTTGCGGGTGCCGATGCCGATGCCGATTGCGAATGTCATGTGCGGTCTCCGTTGTGCCTGGAACGTCTGGAAAAACGGCGCGCAGCATAGCATTTTCAGCTTGCCCCGGCATGGCGCTCCGGTTTTGACGCAGGACAGGAAACGGCTACAGTAGTGGTGCTACAGTGCCGTCACCCACCGAAGGAGAGAGTCATGTACAAGCATATCCTGGTCGCCATCGACCTCAGCGAGGAAGCCCACGGCTTGCTGGAAAAAGCGGCGGCGATGGCAAAACAGTACGGCGCAACGCTGGATGTGGTGCATGTGATGGACTGGCCGCTGACGGGCTTTGACCCGGTCGTCGGTTACTCCAGCATCAACGACGATACCTTGCTGGAAGAAATGGCCAAGGCCGTGCAGAAAGTCGTGGCCAAGCACGGTATAGCCGATGCCAACACCCACACCTTGCTGGGGCAGCCGTCCAGCACCGTGGCCAACCTGGCCGAACAGCTGCAGGCTGACCTGCTGGTGGTCGGCTCGCACGGCAAGCGCGGCTGGCGCGCACTGCTCGGTTCAACCGCCACGGCTATCCTGCAAGTCGTGCAGTGCGACTGCCTGGTCGTGCGCATCAAGGCCTGACGGCAGCGATCTTGCGGCACAGCGCGGCGGGCTGTGCCGGGCAGCCGGCCAGCGCATCGAGCGGCTGGCCGCCGCTGTTCGCCCACCAGTCCAGCACTTGCCGCCGGTAAGCGGCCAGCTTGTCCGCCTGCTGCGGCTCACCGGCCAGGTTCACTTCCTCGTAGCCATCGGCTGACAGGTCATACAGTTCCTCGTCGCCGGCATCGCGTGCCGGGAACGGTTGCAGGCCGGGCTGGATCGTCAGGTCGGCATTGTTTTCCTCGCGCAGTTCGCGCAGGTACAGGATGTATTTCCAGTCGCCATCGCGCAGCTGCAGGGCGTAGATATCGCGCTCCGGACGCGGCGTCTGGTCAGTCTTCATTGTCACCGCCTGGTAGCTGGCACCGAACAGCGGTTCCGGCGTGGCGGGCGCGCGCTGTTCCAGCACCGGGCGCAGGCTGTGGCCGGGTTGCGGCCGGTCTTTCGGCAGCAGCGACACACCGGCGTAATCCAGGATCGTGTTATAGACGTGTAGCGACGCGGTCGGTGTTGCGATACGTTGCGGCGCGATATGCCCGGGCCAGCTGAAAATCAGCGGAGTCTGCAGGCCTAGCTGGTACGGTGAGCTTTTCGACACCCCGCGCGGGCTGAAGCCGTTGTCGCTGAGGAAAATGAACAGGGTGTTGTCGAGCTGGCCGCGGGCGGCCAGCTGGTCGCGCAGTTCGCGGATGCTGTTGTCCAGCCACAGGTTCATCGCCAGCAGCGTGCGGGTTTGCTCGCGGTAGGCTGCGTGTTTGTCGGCCGGCAGCGAAGGCGGCACCACAATGGCGTCGGGATTAATGGCATCCAGCAGCGCTGGTGGCGGGTTGTGCGGCCGGTGTGGCAGCATCGGTGCCCACCAGATGAACAGCGGCTGCTGGCCGGCACGCTGCGCGATGAACTGCCACAGCTTGTCCTGGCCTTCGCGGGCAAACCGGTTCTTGTCGGTATCGAAGCCGTCGAAGCCGCGCCATTCGGGTTCATCCTCCCAGAACTTGCCGCCGGCAAACGTCGCATAACCGCGCTGGCGCAGCAGGGTGGCCAACGTCGTGTAACCGGGCGGCAATGACACGACACCATTGTTGGCATGGATGCGCACCTGGTGCGGCCAGGCACCGGTGAGGAGGGTGGCCAGCGACGGCCGGCAGAACGCGCTGGGCACCTGGCCGGCGCTGAACAGCGTGCCTTGCCGGGCGATCTCGTCGAGCGTTGGCGTGCGTGCGGCCGCGTTGCCGCTGAAGCCGAACTGGTCGTAACTGATATCGTCGGCCAGCAGCAGAACGATGTTCGGCAGCGCCGTGTTGCTGGCTGCTGTGACCGCGTTGCCCTGCCAGTCGCGCAGGCCGTGCGCTGCTGCGAGTTCACGGCGCACGGCGACAAACAGCTCCGAGCCGACGCTGCGCTGCGAGAACTGCCCGCGCACCGTGCGTGCCTCGCGGTAGGTGATCACATAACCGTTGCGCGCGAGCACGTCCTGCCGCATGCCATAACCGAGATCGTAGAGAATGTCGGGCTTGCGCACGCCGCAATCGCGTGCCAGCTCGGGCAGCAGCGCAAGGAATTCGTCGTAGCTGATTTTCAGCCCGGTGTCGCTGCGCGGGAAGTCGCGCGTGTGCGGGCAGCGGGTCAACTGGCTGGTGCCCAGTGCGCGCAGGTCGAGAAACTGCAGGCGCGGGTAGAACTCGCGTGCGAGGTGGTAGGGGATGAAACCCATCTGGATCGACGCCAGCTGCAGCGTCGGCTCTGTCGCCAACAGCGTTTGCGCCAGTGCGCGCAGGTGCTCGAGCTGCGGGATGTCGCGCAGTGCGTCTTTCGTCTGCAATTCGGTGCTGCTGTAGCGTGACAGGTCTGCAACATTACCGAGGTACTGTGCCCGTGCTGCGGCGCGATCAGTGGCGGCAAAGCCGGTGGATTCGCGTCCCGCGAATTGCCAGCTGTCATGCAGTGCGACAAGCAACAACAGTGCGCTGGTGGTGTGCAGCAGGCGCGGCCACGGCGACAGCAGCAGCGCCGTGCACAACAGCAGCGCCGGCAACACTGGCAGCAGGAAACGCGTGGCATCCATCCAGTCACCGCCGCTGGCTAGGATAAACGCGACCTGTGCGGCTGCCAGCGCGCCGGCAACGAGGATGGCGTGGCGTTGCGGGTGGCGCAGCCAGCCCAGCGCGATGACGCTGGCGGCAAGGCCGGTGGCGGTGAGGATGCGGGTGGTGAGCGAGTCGCCGCCCACCAGCAGGTAGTGCAGGCCTTTCAGCAAATTGGCGGCGCTGATGCCGCTGCTTTTCGCGTAGACCGGTTGCGGGAACAGGCTGCCGAAACTGGCGTGGCGCCATGCGGTGATGCAGGCGAAGGCTACAATGGTTGCCACCAGCACAGTGAGCCAGTAGCCATGCTGGCGTCGGGTCAGCAGCCAGCCGCCGGCGACGAAGGCCAACAGTACGAAAGCTGCTTCCGGCCGGCAGGTCACAGCCATGGCCGCGATGCTGGCGAGCAGCAGCCTGTTGCGCACACTGGATACATCCTGCAACGCTATGAGCAGCAACGCGGTAAACAGTGCCGTGCTGGCCGGCGTTTCCATACCGCTGCTGCTCCAGAACACCAGGCTGGGTGCCGCAGCCAGCGCCAGCACGCTGCCCGCCGGCGTTTGCCGGGCGCGCAGTGCCAGCGCTGTCGCGAGCAGGGCCAGCAGGCCGGCGGCGAGCGAAGCAGCCCAGGCCAGCGTCGGCACGGCTACAGCAGGCAGCAGCGTATGCAGCGCAGCCAGTGACAGCGTGTGCAACAGAGTGGACGATTGTTCGACGCGTTCACCGTTGTAGTTGAGGATGCTGCCGTGCTCACCCAGTGCGACTGCAGGCCAATAGGTGAGGAAGGCGTCGTCGCGCCCGGTGTGGCCGTACAGCCACAGGCACTGGGCCAGCAGCAGCGCCAGCGCAGCGGAGACAGTCAGGGAAAAGAGCCGGCTGCGCTGCGGTGCCATCGTCAGGCCTTCAGCGTCACGACGGGATTCTTGCGCCGCGGGAAACAGTGGCGGCAGATGAGGCAGCGTGTACCGTCACAACCGCGCGCCGGGCAGTGCTCGCGGCCGTAGTAGATGATCTGCAGGTGCAGCGCATTCCAGCGCTCGCGCGGGAACAGTTTTTTCAGGTCGGCTTCGGTTTGCGCCACGCTTTTGCCGCTGGTCAGTTTCCAGCGCTGCGCCAGCCGGTGGATGTGCGTGTCGACCGGAAAGGCCGGCACGCCGAAAGCCTGCGCCATGACCACACTGGCGGTCTTGTGGCCGACACCCGGCAGCCGTTCCAGCGCCTCGAAACTGGCCGGCACCTCGCCACCGTGTTCATTGACAAGAATGTTGGACAGGGCGTGGATGGCTTTCGCTTTCTGCGGCGACAGGCCGCAGGGCTTGATGACTTTCTCGATCGCGGCAGCCGGGACTTTCGCCATGCTGAAGGGGTTGTCGGCCAGTTGCCACAATGCGGGGGTCACCTGGTTGACGCGTTCATCCGTGCATTGGGCCGACAGCAGCACCGCCACCAGCAAGGTGTAAGGATCACGGTGCGCGAGCGGGATCGGCGGATCCGGGTACAGCTCGGCCAGCTTGTCGGCGATCCACGCGGCGCGCTCTTTTTTCAGCATCTCAGCGCGCCTGCAGGAACTGCCGCAGGCGCTGTGCGGCCTCGATACATTCCGCCAGTGGCGCCACCAGCGCCATGCGCACGAAACCGGCGCCGGGATTGCTGCCGTCGGCGTCGCGCGAGAGGAAACTGCCCGGCAGCACGGTGATGTGCTGTTGCGCAAACAGATCACGCGCAAAAACCCTGTCGTCGCCGTGCACATTCGCCCACAGGTAGAAACTGGCATCCGGCTTGCTGACAGTGATCTTGCCGGCGGCGATGCTGTCGGCGAGGATGGCCAGCACGGCGTCGAATTTTTCCGTGTAGCAGCGGCGGTTCTCGATGACATGCTGTTCATCGTTCCATGCGGCGATGCTGGCGTACTGGTGCTGCAGTGGCATCGCACAGCCGTGGTAGGTGCGATACAGCAGGAATTTTTCCAGGATGGCCGCATCGCCGGCCACAAAGCCGGAACGCAGGCCGGGCAGGTTGGAGCGTTTGGACAGCGAATGGAACACCACGCAGCGGCGGAAATCGTGCCGGCCCAGCGCGCTGGCGGCCTGCAACAAGCCGGGCGGCGGGCTGGCCTCGTCGAAATACAGTTCTGAATAGCATTCGTCGCCGGCGATGATGAAGTCGTGTTCGTCGGCCAGGCGGATCAGCTGTTGCAATTGCCCGATCGACATCACGCTGCCGGTCGGGTTGCCGGGGGTGCAGATAAACAGCAACTGGCAGCGCTGCCACACCTCGGCCGGCACGCTGGCGAAATCCGGGATGAAACCGTTGCCGGGCGTGCAGTTGAGGAAGTGCGGGGTGGCGCCGGCCAGCAGCGCCGCGCCTTCATAGATCTGGTAGAACGGGTTGGGGCAGACCACGAGCGGCCTTGTTTCTGCATCAATCACCGCCTGCGCGAACGCGAACAGTGCTTCGCGGGTGCCATTGACCGGCAGCGCCTGTGTCTCGGCATCAAGTGGCTGTTGCAGCCCGAAACGGCGCGTGCACCAGGCCGCGATCGCCTCGCGCAAGGCAGGAATGCCCTTGGTGGTCGGGTAATTCGACAGGCCACCCAGTTTTTCCACCAGCGTGCGCACGACAAAGTCCGGCGCCGGGTGTTGCGGCTCGCCGATGGAGAGTGCGATGTGCGCGAACGAGGGCGGCGGCGTGACGCCGGCTTTCAGGGCGGCCAGCCTTTCGAAAGGGTAGGGTTGCAGTTGCGCGAGTCGCGGGTTCATCGTCATGGTCGGTGCCGGGTTTACATGGCAGGTGCGGAGGTGATCGCCACTTGCTGGTCGAGCTGCTCACAGATCGCGGTTTGCAAGGCGGCACAGAATTCCGGGTCGGACAGCGGCTTGCGTTCTTGGTCGGTGATGAAGAACACGTCCTCGACCCGCTCGCCGAGCGTGGCGATCTTGGCGTTGTGCAGCTGGATACCGTAGCGGACAAACACGCGTGCGATGCGCGCCAGCAGGCCGGGGCGGTCGGGCGAGATCACTTCCAGCACCGTGGTGCCGCTGTTGATGTCGTTAAGCAGGCTGGTGCGCGTCGGCATCGTGAAATGCTTCAGCTCGCGCGGGGTGCGGCGCTGGGCAATCGACGGGAAGTTGTCGATACTGTGTGCGAGTTCGTCGTGCAGCGTCTGCCAGATCATGTCGCGCCGCTCGTTGTCGTTGCCGATCGGCTCGCGGTTCTCGTTCAGCACGAAATAGGTGTCGTTGGTGAAGCCGCCGCTGGAGCTGTACAGGCGCGCGTCCTGGATGCTGAGGTTCAGCTGGTCGAGCAGCGTCACCACGGCCGCAAAGGCGTGGTTGTGCGCGCGCATGCGCACGAAAATCTGCGTGGCACCCTCGAAGATGCCATCGACCGGGTCGCGGATCAGGATCAGCGGCTCATCGGGGTTGGCATGGTGTGCAATGGCTTCGGTATGCCATTCGATATCCTGTGCCGATTCGCGCAGGAAGTAGTCCTCGCTGCGGCCTTCCCACACCTTGCGCACTTCCTGTGCGGAAAAGCCCTTGTCTTGCAGGCGCTGGATGACCTGTTGCTGGATCTCGTCGATCCATTCCTGCTTGTCGATCGGGTTTTCCAGGCCGCGCCGCAGTGCGCGCTTGGTTTCGGTGTACAGCTGGCGCAACAGCGAGGCTTTCCAGCTGGTCCACAGCGTCGGGTTGGTGGCGTTCACGTCGGCCACCGTCAGCACGAACAGGTAATCGAGGTGAACCTGGTCGCCGACCTTCAACGCGAAGTTGCGGATCACATCCGGGTCGGAGATGTCCTGCCGCTGCGCGATGGTGCTCATCTGCAGGTGGTTTTCCACCAGCCAGGCCACCAGGTTCGTGTCGCGCTTGCCGAGGCCGTGACGCTGGCAAAAGGCACGGGCATCCACAGCGCCCAGTTGCGAATGGTCGCCGCCGCGGCCCTTGCCGATGTCATGGTAGAGGCCGGCAATGTAGAGCAGCTCAATGCGCGGCAGCTTGCGCACGATCTTCGCGGCCAGCGGGAATTTTTCTTCGGCTTCGGCGTGCCAGAACCGGCGCATGTTCTTGATGCAGGCGATGGTGTGCGCATCCACGGTATAGATGTGGAACAGGTCATGCTGCATCTGGCCGACGATCTCGCCGAACTCGGGCAGGTAGCGGCCGAGCACGC
>ERZ1645187.3684-NODE-3684-length-12751-cov-8.192974_pt1 | contig 12751 bp, 13 predicted proteins | sample MGYA00575352_ERZ1645187 | MGnify/ENA primary metagenome ERZ1645187 (study PRJEB40837, sample SAMN11349314) | freshwater sediment metagenome | isolation source: river sediment | host: Sediment | place: India: Wazaribad , New Delhi | collected 2017-02-21 ... | reverse complement strand
GCCCAGGTGGCGGAATTGGTAGACGCGCACGGTTCAGGTCCGTGTGCCGCAAGGCGTGGAGGTTCGAGTCCTCTTCTGGGCACCAACTCCCTCGGGAGTTTCGCAAGACCCTCGCTCCGGCGAGGGTTTTTCGTTTTTGGCCCCCCTCCGCCCCCCGCTGGCCCTCGGCCAAGGCTTGCCGGCCCGGCGCGGCCCCTGTGGCAAAGCCCGCCCAAACCGCTTATATCTCGCGGCGAAAGACCGAAAGGATCCGGCGTGGCCATTCATCTGCATCGCAACGACCTGCCCGAGGGCCTCGATCTCGGGCCCATCGTCGCCATCGACACCGAGACCATGGGCCTCGATCCGCGCCGCGACCGGCTCTGCCTCGTGCAGCTCTCGGCGGGCGACGGCTCGGCCCATCTCGTGCAGATCGCCCGCGGCCAGACCGAGGCGCCGCGCCTGTGCCGGTTGCTCGCCGATCCGGGCACCGAAAAGCTCTTCCATTTCGCCCGATTCGATATCGCCGCGCTCTACAACGCCTTCGGGGTGGTCACCGCGCCGGTCTTCTGCACCAAGATCGCCTCGAAGATGGTGCGCACCTATACCGACCGGCAGGGGCTGAAATATCTGCTCCAGGAGCTCGTCGGCGTCGATATCTCGAAACAGCAGCAGACCTCGGATTGGGGCGCGCCCGAACTGACCCAGGCGCAGCTCGACTATGCCGCCTCCGATGTGCTGCATCTGCACAAGCTGCGCGCGGTTCTGGCCGAACGGCTGGCGCGCGAGGGGCGCACCGATCTCGCGCAGGCCTGCTTCGAGTTCCTGCCCGCCCGGGCGCGGCTCGATCTGCTCGGCTGGGAGGAGCCCAATGACATCTTCCACCACTGAATACCTCGCCACCGCGCGGCGCGTCATCGCCGACGAGATCGAGGGGCTGCGCCAGCTCTCCGAGACGCTCGACGCGGGCTTCGGCGCGGCGGTCGAGCTGATCCTCGGCGCGAAGGGGCGGGTGATCGTCTCGGGCATGGGCAAATCGGGCCATATCGGGCGCAAGATCGCCGCGACGCTGGCCTCGACCGGCACGCCCGCGCAATTCGTCCACCCCGCCGAGGCGAGCCATGGCGATCTCGGCATGGTCACCGCGGCCGATGTCGCGCTCGTGCTCTCCAATTCCGGCGAGACGCCGGAGCTTGCCGATCTCATCGCCCATACAAGGCGCTTCGCGATCCCGCTGATCGGCGTCGCCTCGCGCCCCGAGTCGACGCTGCTGCGCCAGGCCGATGTCGCGCTCGTGCTGCCGCGCGCGCCCGAGGCCTGCGGCTCGGGCATCGTGCCGACCACCTCGACGACGATGACGCTCGCGCTCGGCGATGCGCTGGCGATCGCGCTGATGGAACATCGCAAATTCACCCCCGAACATTTCCGCGCCTTCCATCCGGGCGGCAAACTCGGCGCGCGGCTCGCCAAGGTCGGCGATCTGATGCATGCCGAGCTGCCGCTCGTGCCCGAGACCGCGCCGATGTCCGAGGCGCTTCTCGAGATCTCGCGCAAGGGCTTTGGCGTCGTCGGCGTGACCGATGCCACCGGCGCGCTCACCGGGATCATCACCGACGGCGATTTGCGCCGCCACATGGACGGCCTTCTGACCCATACCGCGGCCGAGGTGATGACCCGCGCGCCGCGCACCATCGGCCCCGGGGCGCTGGCCGAGGCCGCCGTCGCGCTGATGAACGATCGCAAGATCACCTGCCTTTTCGTGCTGGACGGCGCCCGCCCGGTCGGCATCTTGCATATCCACGATCTTCTGCGCGCCGGGGTGGCCTGATGCATTACGACAACCGCCATTCGATGCTGGTGGCCTGGGCCAAGGTCGCCCTGCCGCTGAGCGCGCTGGCGCTCCTGTCGGTGCTGTTTCTGTTTTCGGGCAAGGCCGACCCGGAGATGGCCCAGCTTTACGCCAAGGTCGATGTCGCCGAGCTCGCGCGCGAGCAGCGCATGACCGCGCCGGAATATTCGGGCATGACCGAGGATGGCGCGGCGCTCACCGTGACCGCGGCGGCCGCCCGCCCCGATACCGATGGCGCGGGCGCCTCCGCCGCCGATCTGAAGGCGAAACTCGAGACGCCGGGCGGCTTCACCGCCGATCTCGCCGCGAAAGCGGGGCGTATCGACCCGGGCTCGGGCGCGATCGTGCTCAGCGATCAGGTCACGGTGCAGACCTCCTCGGGCTACCGGCTCGCGACGACGAAGCTCGAGGTCGCGACCGACCGCACCGCGCTGACCGCGCCCGAGCCCGTGCGCGCCGAGGGGCCCTTCGGCACGATCACCGCCGATCAGATGCGCCTGAGCGCTTCCGAGACCGGCGCGCAGGATCTGGTTTTCAACGGCCACGTTCGGCTGCTATATCAGCCGCAAGAGTGAGGTAATCATGGCGCTTCCGTCCCGCCTTCTGGCCGTTTTCCTGATGCTTGCGCCGCTGCCCGCCAGCGCGCAGCAGGTGGCCTTCGCCGGCCTGCGCGCCGATACCGCCGCCGCGGTCGAGGTCTCGGCCGACAGCCTCACGGTCAACCAGGCCGATGGCACCGCCGTCTTCACCGGCAATGTGGTGATCTCGCAAGGCGACATGCGCCTGAAAGCCGCCACCGTTGAGGTCGAATATGGCGCCGACCGCACCAAGATCGCCCGGCTCCATGCCGCGGGCGGGGTGATGCTCGCCTCTGCCACCGAGGCCGCCGAGGCGCGCGAGGCGGTCTATGAGGTCACCTCAGGCCAGCTCGTGATGACCGGCGATGTGCTGATGACCCAGGGCGAGAATGTCATGTCCGGCCAGAAACTCGCCGTCGATCTGAAGACCGGCACCGGCCAGATGGACGGCCGCGTGCGCACGATCTTGCAGCCGGGAGCCAACTGATGGCCGATCTGAGCCTTGCCGAGGGGACGGGCGGCCTGCGCGTGGTCAAGCTGCGCAAGAGCTACCGCAAACGCCCGGTGATCCGCGATGTCTCGCTCGATCTCAACCGCGGCGAGGTGGTGGCGCTGCTCGGCCCGAACGGCTCGGGCAAGACAACCTGCTTTTACAATATCGCCGGCCTGATCACCCCCGACGCGGGCCAGGTGCTGATCGACGGGCGCGAGGTCACCGGCCTGCCGATGTATCGCCGCGCCAAGCTCGGCATCGGCTACCTGCCGCAGGAGGCCTCGATCTTCCGCGGCCTCTCGGTCGAGCAAAACATCATGGCCGTCCTCGAGATCGCCGAGGAGACCCCGCACAAGCGCCGCGAGCGCCTCGAGGAGCTGCTCGGCGATTTCTCGATCGGCCATTTGCGCCACGCCCCGGCGCTTGCGCTCTCGGGCGGCGAGCGGCGGCGCGTCGAAATCGCGCGCTGCCTCGCGGCCGATCCGAAATATCTGCTCCTCGATGAGCCCTTCGCCGGCGTCGACCCGATCGCGGTGGGCGAGATCCGCGCCCTCGTGGCCCAGCTCAAGGAGCGCGGCCTTGGCGTGCTGATCACCGATCACAACGTCCGCGAAACCCTCGAAATCGTGGACCGCGCCTATATTTTGCACGACGGCAAGGTGTTGATGTCGGGCACGACCGACGAGGTGGTGCGCGACGAGAATGTGCGCCGCGTCTATCTCGGCCAGAATTTCCGGATCATCTGACGCTGCACTGCGGCGAAAGTGACCCGTTGACACCCTCCTCAAACCGTTCCCAAATGAGACAAATGCGTGAACATGGCCCCTTTGCCCGAGCTCCCTTTCCGCCGATTCCGGCAGGGCTCAGCCATTGCCCGGCGGCCTTTCCGCAGACCCCCTTTCAAGCATTTAACCGGACGGAAACCCGGATGTGTCATCCCGGTTCCGGCCACTGACGTGAAGGAGAAGCCATGCGGTATCAGATCAGCGGAAAACAGCTCGACGTGGGTGAAGCTCTGCAATCCCATGTGAAGTCTGAACTCGGCGAAACGGTGGACAAATACATGCAACGTCCCACCGATGCGACCGTGGTATTTTCGCGCAATGCGCATGAGTTCCTGTGCGAGGCGACCGTGCACCTGTCGACCGGGCTGACCGCCACGGCGACCGGCCACGCGACCGAAGTCTATGCGGCTTTCGATCAATGCCGCGAGAAAATGGACAAGCAGCTGCGCCGCCACAAACGCCGCCTGAAAGACCACCACCGCGAGCGTTCACAACCTGTTGAATTCGACGCAGCCGGGCTGTATGTGCTCGCCGCGGAAGATGACGAGTCGGCCGAGGGCGACAGCCTCGCTCCCGTGATCGTGGCCGAGATGGAGACCAAGGTCCCCACGATCTCGGTCGGCGAGGCGGTGATGCAGATGGAGCTCTCCGACAAGCCGTTGCTCGTGTTCCGCAACGAGAAACATGGCGGGGTCAATGTCGTCTATCGCCGTGAAGACGGCCATGTCGGCTGGATCGACCCGCGCAACAGCAAGTGAGCGCCTGACATGGCAGGCGCGGAAAAAGGACAGATGGATCTTTCCACCCTGCTCAAGCCGGGCGCCGTCAAGGTGCTGGCCAATGTGACGAGCAAGAAGCGCCTGTTTCAGGATCTCGGTGATATCGCGCATTCAGCCTACGGGCTGGATGCCACCCAGACCGTGGACGCGTTGCAGGAGCGCGAAACCCTCGGGCCGACGGGCGTCGGCCATGGGGTCGCGCTGCCGCATGCGCGTCTGCACGGGCTGAAAACGGTCGTGGGGGTGTTCCTGCGGCTGGAAAAATCGCTCGATTTCGATGCGGTGGATCGTCTGCCCGTCGATCTCGTCTTCGCGCTCTTCGCGCCGAAGGATTCGGGCGTCGATCACCTCAAGGCGCTGGCGCTCGTCTCGCGGACCATGCGCAACGTCGAAACCTGTGCGAAACTGCGCGCCAACACCGATCCGGCGGCGCTGCATGCGGTGCTGACCGCGGCGCAGGGCGGCGCGCAAGCGGCCTGATCAGGCCGCCCGCCACGCCCCGAACCCGAATTGCATGAAATCGCGCGTGTAGGCCTCGCGCGCGGCCGCCTCGAGCTCGTCGGTCCAGACGGAGGCGAGCTTGACCGGCGCGGTATCGGCCTCGGGCGCGGCAAAGGCCGGCGCCGCGACCCCGGCGGCGCGCGCCAGATAGGCCAGATCCTCCGCGAGGCTCTCCTCCCGCGCCAGCAGATCGGGCGCGGAAAACCCGGCAAAGGCCTGCACCATCGCCGACTGGCTCGCCCAGATCGCCTGCACCGGCAGGCTCGTCTGCGCATTCAGATTGGCCTTGAGCCAGCGCAGCCACGCCAAGAGCGCCGCGCCATAATCCTCCGCGCCGAGCGCCTTGCCCTCCTCGGGCAGCGGCAGCTTGTAGGTCTTGCGCAACACCGCCCGCGTCTCAGCCATCCCCGGCCAGGCGAGCACCGCCGCAAAGGCCAGATGCGCCCGCATCAGCGGATGTCGCAGCACCGCGAAACTGCGATGCCCCGGGTGACGGCGCTTCCATTGCCGCAGGGTCTTTTGCGAAAACGCCTCCTCGAGCGGCCCGATCTTCGCCAGCCAGTCGCGCACCGGCGCATCGAGCGCGGGCCGGATCGGCATGTAAAGCAGCCCCGCCTCCTTGCAGGCGACAAAGCCGGGCACATTCGGCCCCCGGCGCGGCTCGAAATTCGGCGTGCGCGACAGGTTGAAGCGGTCCATCCGCGCCAGCGAGGCCTCCATCGCCGGGAAATTCCCGACCTTCGCCTCCAGCGGCTCGGGGTTTTGCGGCACGAGGCTCGAGGGCAGCGCCGCGAGCCGGTCGGCCACGCCCAGCCATTCCGCCAGCCCGTTCAGCACGCCAAGATCCTGCGCATCCTCGTAATCAATGTAAAACGCCGTCTGGCCGCTCACCTGCAAGCCATGCATCAGCCGGATCTGAAACGCCTGCAGCTCGCCCAGATGCGCCTCGAACTCGCCCGCGTCAAAAAGCGCCTGCGCCGCCTTGCGGTGACGCGCATCGCCGAGCTTCCATTGCCCCGTCGCCCGCGCGATCTTCAGGCTCACATAGCTCTCGATCGGGTTGCGCGTCAGCACGATCTTGGCGCAGCGCCGGTCGGCGAGCATCTCGTCGAGCACGCGCGGGTCATGGTCGTGGAAATAGCGACAGCCGTTGAGCCCCTCGGCCCGCCGGATCCGCCGCCACAGCTCATGCGGATCGGCGTCGCGCTCGGCCATGCTCACGCCCAGAAGCTCCGCCCGTTTCGGATAGCCGATCAGCGCCGGGTTGAACGCCTCGCCGTGGCAACACACCCCCTTGAGCTCGTTTAGCGCCGCCTCGAGCAGGTTCGAGCCGGTGCGCATCTCGGCGAAAATCACGAAGCTCTCGAAATTCGGCATGTCACTTCACAAGATAGGGGCGCCCGCGGCGCAGGGAATGGGGGCGCGGGTCGCCGCCGACGGGGAAATCCCCCATCAGCCGGGGCTGCATCCCCTGGTTTTTCAAATTCTGCAGGAATTGCCCGAAGCCGGTCAGGTCGACCATCTGCGGCGCCTCGGTCAGCCGCCGCGTCGCGCGCGGGCTGATCTCGTCGATGATCGTCTGCAAGGGCTCCATCGGGTTTTCGATGAAATCCGCCATCGTCCAGATCCGCACCCGCGCCTTCACATACATCGAGCGCAGGATCGTCACATGCGCGAGCTCGATATTTTGCAGCCGCGCCGCCTCGCGCCGGATCTCGGCGAAATTCAGGTTCGAGCGGAACAGCGGCACCGCCCAGGCGCCGGTGATCACCGAGATCTGCGCGTTCGGGTCGGTCGCGGTGAACCAGTCGATATCCTTCTGCGTGTCGCGCGGCGAATACATGAAACACTGCCGCTCGCCGCGCGAGTTCCAGATCACATTGGTCAGGAAGGCGCGCGGGTTGTAATCGCGCAAGATCGCCGAATCGGGCAGACAGCCGTTGAACATCGCGTCGCCGCCGGCAAATTCGGCGCGCTCGGGCGCGAAAAGGTGCCCATGCACCCGCGCGCCGACATGTTTCGAGAGCCACCCCTCGAAATTCTCGAAGAGGTCGGTGAAGCCCTGAAACACCGAATAGGGCGCCGAGGTCTTGCCGTTTTCGCGGTCTTTGAGCGGGAATCGGCTCTGCATGTAAAGGCCCGGCCGGCCCTTCGTGCGCCGCTCGACCGCCTTCGAGAACAGCCGGTCGATCTTGGCGGGGTTCGGCTCGGCGCGGGTGTCCGAGGCTGCGCGCGGCGACAGAAACGCGCTGTAGAGCCGGTCGGCCTTGGGCCAGATCTTGCGCGCGACAAAACAATCCGACCGGCGCAGGAGCTGCAGGTGATCGTCGTAGAAGATATGCGGCTTGCCCTGGAAATCGAACTTCGAGAGCGTGAGCGAGCGGCTCTCGATCGAGGTGGCATAGAGCCGCGCGAGCGTCTGGAAATAGCTCTCGTCGGGGATCCAGACCTTCTTGAAATAGCGGTCGTAAGCCGGGCGCTCGGGGTCTTGCAAGATCGCGCTGAGCGTCTGGCGGGTCAGGCACCACCATTGGCTGCCCAGATGCGGCACCAGCCCGTCGGGGATGCGCCTTTTCAGGCCGAGCCGGCGCTGGAGCGCGACATAGCGGTCGAAGAGCCGCCGCTGGGTCTTCCACGAGAACGGGAAGCGCAGCGTGAAGCGCTCCATGTCGATGCCGCCGACCGTCCAGCCGACATCGGCGGTCGTCACGCTCTCGATGAAATCGGTCTGCGGGCGGGCGTCGAGGTAATCGGTGAGCTCTTGCACCGGGCGCAGCGGCAGGCAGGCCCCCGAGGCGAGATAGACATGGCGCACCTCCTCATGGCGCGCGAGCATCTGCTCGGCCCCCGCCTGCGCCGCGGCGACGAGCGACCAGGTGCCCCAATCGCATTTGAACCGCTTGCAGAAGGAGACATTGGGCAGATCGGCCAGGCTGCGCCCGAGCGCGCCGAATTCATGCGCGGGCACGCGCTTGTCGACATGGATGACCACCGGCGCGTCATGCTCGGCCCAGTAGCGCGCAACCTGCGCGGCCCGGTCGAGCGCCGTGTGGCACATCATGATGAAGCCGACCGTCACCCGCGCCCCCTCACGCCCAGTTGCCCTTCGACATCAGCCCGAGGATCTCGAGCTGGCGCCAGTTGATATATTTCTCCGACCATTTGCACCAAAGATCGGGCTCGCGCGCGAGCTTGTCGGAATAGGCCTTGTATTCGCGCGAGCCGGCGAAATGTTCGCGCCGCTCGAGCTCCTCGGCGACCTTGGCGGTCAGCGGCGAGAGGAATTTCGCATGCAGCAGACAGCCCGACGCCTTCTCGCCGCCCCATTCGTCATAAACCGTATTCAGCCCGCGCGGCAGGATCATATGGGTCGAAGAGGCGAAGGCGAAGCCCTTCTCCCATTTCACCAGCGGGATCTTGTTCAGCGAAGGCGCCGCCAAGGGCTTGTTCGCAAAGAACATTCTCGCCCGCGGGCCGCCCTGGATCCAGAGGTTGTGAAATTCCGAATTTTTGGAAATCATGTAATTCCCGCTGTCGAACCAGCAGGCGATCTCGAACGGGTCCTGCCCCTCGCGATAGGGCTCGGCATCGATCGGGCCCTTGGGATACATGTCGAGCAACATCGCCGGGAAAGAGCGGATGTGATAGGTGTCGAGCCAGTCGGTCAGCGCGTTGATCGGCCGGGTGTCGCAAAACGGGTAGACGAAGAATTCATCCGGGTCGACCGTCAGCGTCCAATGCCCGGTGCCGTATTTGCGCAGGAGCCAGTTCATCCAGTCGACCCCGAAACGCGAGCGTTTGTAACTCGCCTCGGTCCGCCAGAGCGAGACATCCTCCTGCGCGGCGAGATACTCGGCCGAGCCGTCGTCCGAGCCGTTGTCGACGATCAGGAAATGGCTGATCCCGAGCTCGCGGTAATAGCGCAGGAAGAACGGCAGCCGGATCCGCTCATTGCGCAGCGTGACGAAGGCGAGCACATCGCCCTTGCGGATCGCGCCGGTGCGCTCGGCAACAGCCGTCAGCTCGCGGCGTTTGCGAAACGCGCGGAACAGGAAACGCTTGCGTTTGAGGCGCAGGCGATATGACGTCCGAATGCTCACTCCGACCCTCTCCCGCAGGCTTGTCGCAGGGGTTCAGATTGTTTCTCTCACATCTTGTTTAAGACGAGATTGAAATGGTCTGTCCATGTCGGGATGACAATCCTGTCCGATTTTTCCCCGACCGCCCCGTGACCAGCCCGATTTTCCTCGGCCAGTTCCATTATCTTTGTCGCCCAATCATAGCTGTCGTCGGGGTTTGCGTAAATGGCTCTATTGCCAAGCAATTCCCCCGTGACAGGCAGCGGCGCGGCGATCACCTTCGTGCCGCGCCCGGCCGCCTCGAGGAGCGGCAGCCCGAATCCTTCGGCGCGCGAGGGCATCAAAAGCGCATGCGCCCCCGCCACCAGCGCCGCGACAGCGCCGTCGCTGAGCCCTGCGAGCTCATGCACCACGCCCTTGAGGGCCCCGAGATGGTCGAGCCGCGCAAAAACTTCGGCGTTGCGCCAGCCGCGCCGCCCGAGGATCAGAAGCCGCGGCGCCGCCTCCGGCCCCTTGCGGCGCAAGATCTCCTCCCAGGCGTCGAGCAGGACCGCGTGGTTCTTGCGCGGCTCGATCGTGCCGAGCGTCACGAAATAATCGGGCATCAGATCGAGATCGGCCGGGATCGCGGCGGGCTCGGGCGCCACCAGATCGACCCCCAGCGGCGCAACGAGACACCGCCCCGCCGCCGCGGGCGCATGGCGCGCGACATCGGCCGCCGTGGCCGCCGAATTGCAGATCAAGACATCCGCCTGCGCCGCCGCGGCCGCAAGCGCGGCGCGAAACCGCTCCGGCTCGCCCTCGTTGGCAAATTGCGGGAAATCGAGCGGGATCGTGTCATGGATCATCACCGCCGCCCGCAGCCCCGGCACGCGCTTGAGCCGCCGCAGGGTCTCCGGGCGCAGCGTCGTCTGCCCGACGTTGAGATAGCTCGCCGGCTGCGGCAGGTTGCGCGCGAGAAGCCCGGTGAGCCCCCGGTGCCCCGCCCGCGCCATCGCGCGCGCCCGCAGCGCCGCCTCGAGCCGCGCCCGCGGCGTGAAGCGCCCGCGCAGCCGGTCGATCCAGCCGGGGCAGGGCAGCGTCTCGGGCGCGCTTAGCCCCGCGAGCAAAATCTCCGCCGCCTTGCCGGGCAAGAGCAGAAACCCGTAAGAGGTTCGACACAAAAGATAAAGCGGCACCGGCGCGCGGCAGAGCGCCTTGAGATAAGCCATCTCGACCCGGTCCACCCCGGTCAGCGGCCCGAGGCCTACGCGCGAGACAAGCCGCGTGATATCGAGCAGTCGCGCGGCGGGCTCAGCTCTCATAGCTGCCGGTTTGATGCCAACGCCAGGCATCGGCGATCATCGTCGCGAGATCGGCGCGCTTGGGCGCCCAGCCGAGCGTCTCGAGCGCCTTGGTCGAGCCCGAGACCAGCACCGCCGCATCGCCCGGCCGCCGGTCGCCCTCGGTGATCGGCACCTCGCGGTTGGTCACCGCGCGGGAGGCGGCAATCACCTCGCGCACCGAAAAGCCCTTGCCGGTGCCGAGGCAGAAGATCTCGGAGCCCTTGCCCGCCTCGAGCCATTGCAGCCCGAGCACATGGGCGTCCACGAGGTCGGAGACATGGACGTAATCGCGGATGCAGGTGCCGTCGGGCGTCGCGTAATCCGAGCCGAAGACGGTGAGCGCCGGGCGCCGGCCGTCGATCGCATCGAGCATCAGCGGGATCAGATGGGTCTCGGGGCGGTGGAACTCGCCGACCTCCGCCTCCGGGTCGCAGCCCGCCACGTTGAAATAGCGGAAGATCACCGAGTTGAGCCCGTGGCTCGCGCCGAAATCGCGCAGCATGTCCTCGATGGCGCGTTTCGAGCCGCCATAGGCGTTGATCGGCGCCTGACGCGTGCCCTCGTCGAGCACCACGCCATCCTGGTCGCCATAGGTCGCGCAGGTCGAGGAGAAGACGAAATCGAGGCAGCCGGCCGCAACCGCCGCCTCGATCAGCGTGAGAGAGGAGAGCACGTTCGCCCGCCAGTATTTGCCCGGATCCTTCATCGATTCGCCGACGAGGCTGAGCGCGGCGAAATGCATCACCGCGACGGGCTTCCACTTGGCGAAGACCTCGTCGAGCCGCGCGCGATCGGCCAGATCGCCCTCTTCGAGAGGGCCGAACTTGACCGCCTCGCGCCAGCCGGTGACGAAGCTGTCATAGGTGACCGGCACATAGCCCGCCGCCCGCAACGCCTTGCAGGCATGCGAGCCGATGTAGCCCGCGCCCCCCGTGACCAGAACGTGCTTCGCCATCCGTTATTCCGCGGCCGTGCGCATCGCCATGATGTCGCTCAGGTAATCGCCGAATTCGTCGCGCAGATCCTCGCGGGCGAGGCCGAAAGCCACCGTCGCCTGCAGAAAGCCCGCCTTCGAGCCGCAGTCATAGCGCTGCCCGCGGAAGCGGAAGCCATAGACCGGGTTGCCCTTTTCGATCTCTTCGGCGATCGCGTCGGTGAGCTGGATCTCGCCGCCGGCGCCCTCTTTCTTCTTGTTGAGGTTCTGCATGACCTGCGGGGTCAGGATATAGCGCCCGATCACCGCGAGGTTCGAGGGCGCCTCTTCGGCCTTCGGCTTCTCGACCATGCCCTTGACCTTGACCATCGCGCCCATGTCGTCCTCGATGTCGAGGATCCCGTAGGACGAGGTGCGCTCCTGCGGCACTTCCATCGCGGCGACGACGTTGCCGCCGGTCTCCTGATAGGCTTCCATCATCTGCTGCAGACAGGGTTTGTCGGCGGCGATGACGTCATCGGTGAGCAACACGGCGAAGGGTTCGTTGCCGAGCATCCGGCGCGCGCACCAGACCGCATGGCCAAGCCCCAGCGGGCGGTTCTGCCGCACATAGGCGATCGCGCCCGAATCCATGTTGGTGGTTTTCAGCGTCTCGAGAAGGTCGGTCTTGCCCTTCTTGCGCAGCGAGGCTTCGAGCTCGGGCGCATCGTCGAAATAATCCTCAAGCGCCGATTTGCCGCGCGAGGTGACGAAGATGAACTCCTTGATGCCCGCCGCGCGCGCCTCGTCGATCGCATATTGGATCAGCGGCTTGTCGACGAGCGTCAGGATCTCTTTCGGGATCGACTTCGTCGCGGGAAGGAAGCGGGTGCCCAGACCGGCGACAGGAAAAATCGCCTTCGTGACCTTGCGTTTCATAACTCACCTAAATTGGTTGGCGACAAAATGCCGCCACTGCCCGGGAATTGTAGCTTTGTTTGCAGGGGCAAAACAAGGCGCCGCCCCCTCATGGGTAAACGTTAACGCAAATTTGTGCCTATCAGATGACCGTTTGCGCAAACAATCCTCACGCTGTGCACGCGCTCACCGCGCCGGGCAGCGAAAACGCGCAACACGGGCGCGTTCGCGCGCCACGCGGGCGGCGAAGGAGACCGGCTGGAATCGCGGCTCCTCGCGCTCGGCCCGGCCCCAGAGCCCGCCGTTTTGCTCCCAATAACCATCCGGGTGGAACCAGAGCCGGTGGCGGCGCACCGAGGGCCCGAAGAGCAGGAGCGTGACGATCTCGCCGCGGGCGGCGGCGCGGGCGGCGGCGGGGCGCTTGCGCCAGGCCTGCCAGACGCGGCCCGCGATCGTGCGGCAGGGGCGGGGCCCCGCGGGGAAGGGCAGGAACGCGGCGCCCGCGGGCGCGATCGGCGCCAGCGCCGCGAGCGGGCGCGCCGCCCCCTCGGC
>ERZ1645187.3682-NODE-3682-length-12751-cov-21.331128_pt1 | contig 12751 bp, 10 predicted proteins | sample MGYA00575352_ERZ1645187 | MGnify/ENA primary metagenome ERZ1645187 (study PRJEB40837, sample SAMN11349314) | freshwater sediment metagenome | isolation source: river sediment | host: Sediment | place: India: Wazaribad , New Delhi | collected 2017-02-21 ... | reverse complement strand
GTAGCGGGGGCAGGATTTGAACCTGCGACCTCTGGGACGATCCCGTCCGATTTCCACTACCTCGGAATGTCTTCGGTCGGCCGCGATTGACTCGATCTACACGGAGATCGGCTGATCACCGACGTCGCCACTGTACCGGTTGTCTCGGGTCACCTCGGCCTCGCTCGCGTTGTACGTGATGGGGTTTCGATGGCCGCTCGCGACTGGGACGTTCGCATGGCGAGACGCGTCCGAAAGAATTTTCACCACTGGTTGTTACCGGTTGTCTTCTGATGTCTCGTACCGTCTTCGACCAGTTCGGAGTCGCCAATGACGGTCCGGATTCGGCGGTTGACATCGGCCCCGACCCAGCGCACCTTCATTGGGTGGACACCCACGCTGTCATCGCCTCCCTGACGCCAGCCGGGCACGGTCCCGCCGAATCAGCGGGACCGGTGGCGACGTCCTCGGGAGTCCACGGTGCCGCTGCCGCGGCGGCACCGTCGATGGTGCCGGGGACTCCCCGGCACCGGCGAGTCGCCGGAACCGCATCGTTCGAGGGAGTCTCGGTCGTCCAGATTCCCAGCACCGTTGCGGTCCCGGCTCCGGGCCGGAACCGTGTTTCCGCAGGTCGCGTCGGTGGTGCTGATTCAGCACCACCGTTCGCAAACGTGCAGGTCGTTCGGTCCCGCACCCGGTACGGGACCGGCCAGCCGTGGTCAGGAGATTGGGTTAATCACGTCGCGAAGGCCGCCCCACAAACAAGGCAGTACAGCGCTCCGGCATGGCCCTCCGGCACCTTGACAGGCTCGTAGGCGTGACACGGCGATGCAACGATGACCATGTCATCAGGTTCGGTCATCGGGTCAGGCTGCGGCGGGACGTCCAGGCGCCCGGTCTGCTTCACCTTGATGTGCTTGCTTGAGATGCCGCGGAACATGCGGTCTAGCTCATCGTCGACGACCTGCGCGAGCATCGGTCCGGATGCCTGCTCAATGAAGTCCAGCTGAGCCTGGGTAAACCACGAGTCCGATCCCGCCGGCTGGCCGCACAGCGGGCAGGTGTAGGCCGCAGGCTCGTTGGCTGTCTCGGCCTCCTCATTGGCCGGACCGTGATGCCACTTGAACTCCTGCATGCAGTGCGGACACTCCCGTCGCAGGAAACCGTCGCTGTCGAGTGGCAGGCTCACCTGAAAGTCCATCACTAGTCCCCGCTCACGAACTCTTCTTGCTGAATCTCGGTTCCGTCAGCAGTCTTGGCGCGAAGCATGACGGTGAAGTAGGGCGCGTGGCCGTGGCCAAGCGACTTGGTTCGCAGAGCGCGGACTGACTTGCCAGGCGGGAGCTTCGGGACCGGGAACCCATCCTCGGCTCGTGCGATCAGACCTTCCGACGTCGGGCCTTCGATCTCCAGATCGTAGACATCTCCTGGCCCGTGATTGGTGATCACGATGGCGTCCATTTGTCGCGAACCGTTGCGCTGCAGGCTCGCGGTCAGCCGCGGCCGACCTGAAGCCGCCGAACTCGGCAACTTCCTACCGAGCGGCAGCCCACCGCCAGGCGGGACGGGCGGCGTGAGGTCACCGGCATCGTGCCAGTCAGAGCCCACCAGTTGCACGGCGCAGCCGGCGGTCTCGAGGCGCCGGGCAAGTTCCTGACGCTTCGCCAGCGAACCATCCAGCCGCACCACGTGCCGGCCATGAATGTCGCTGAAGGACTTCACCTTGCCGAGCTCGACGATGACCGTGCGATCCGCATCGCGGCCCATCGCCATGCCCGCCTCGAACAGGACGTTTGGGCGCGGCTGCATCTGGGGTGAGGTCTCTGGATCTTCCGGATACGTGAGCGACTCGTGGAGGTATGCAACATCGTCGGGAGTCTGTAGCACCACGACCGCCTGTGCGGCACCGAAGGCGGCGTCGAGGACATCGCCGATATAAGGCGACCCCTGACCCGTCATGCGGATCGCTTCCGACCACTCGATTGGGTCCAGCCCAATCGATCTCAGGAAGTCGAACAGCCCACGTCGCGCCGACTCGTTGCGGCCGTGCACAACGAATACCTTGCGCTGATCGATACTCACGCGGACTCCCCGTAGGTCGAGCGGAAGACAGCGTCGGAGAGCCACTTCTTGAAGCTGTCGTTGTCGCTGAACTGCTTGAACAGCTCGGTGTCGTCGGCAACGAGCGAAAGCATCACGCGGGCGAGCGCACGGTCGTGCTCAACCCGGGCGTTGGCCGGGTCGTTGTTCTTCTTGGCGTTCTGGTAGGCCGTGTCCTCAGCGACCTTGCGCGGGATCTCCTCGGTGATGAGCCGCTGCACGCGGTCGGCGTCGGTCCACGAGATGTTCCCGAATAGATCGTTGAATGCCTGGAGGATCGACGACAGCCGCTCCAGTTCGGGTTCGTTGATGTGTCCTCCACCCGAAGCTGGCACTGGGTCTACGACCCCGTCCTCGTCGTGGAGCGCGATCTTCATGGCCGCGCCCTTCTCGACCCGGTATGACTCCATGTCGATGGTCTCCAAGATGCCGGCCGCGAGATCGTCCTCCTTCGGCGCGGGCAGCTTGGGCACGAGGTTGTCGAGGAAGATCGACAGCTTCTCCCAAGCGGGCACGCCGAACGGCATCACGGTCGAGAGGAAGTTGTAGGTCCGCAAGAAGGCCTTAGCCAGGCCCTTGAACGCGACCTGGTCGTCTTCCTCCGGCATCTCGATGTACTCCGCGACACAGCGATCGAGGATCGGGTCGAGCTGGTCGCGGTCCACGCCAGCAAGAAACAGCCGAACGAACTCGTCGACGCTCTCCTGGACGTATACCCCGAAGTCGTTGAGGTCGGCGACGAGGTCGTGCAGCTTGTTCGGATCTGTCTCCTGGCTGAGGACAGTCGTCCGGTAGTACGGCTCGAAGGCGCGCTCGATGGCCTCTGCATCGTTGGCGAAGTCCAGAACGAAGGCGTCGTGCTTGGCCGGGTGCGCGCGATTGAGCCGCGACAGCGTCTGCACGGCTTTCACTCCCGACAGCGTCTTGTCGACATACATCGTGTGCAGAAGAGGTTCGTCGTAGCCGGTCTGGAACTTGTCGGCTACGACGAGCAGGCGGTATGGATCGTCCTGGATGCGGTCAGCGATGTCCTTCGATGGGAAGCCGTTCAGGCTGGCTTCAGTGACCTTGTTGCCCTTGTACTCGTGCTCACCGGAGAACGCCACTATCGCCTTGTAGGGACTCTTGCGTTCGGCGAGGTATGCGCTGATTGCGTGGAAGTACTCGATGCAGCGGGCGATGCCGGCGGTGACCACCATCCCTCTGGCCTGACCGCCGATCTTCTGCCGCGACAGCACCTGGCTGTGGAAGTGATCGACCATGATCTCGGCCTTGAGCTTGATGGCGTGCTCGTTGCCCTCGACGAAGGCCCGCAGCTTCTTCGAGGCTCGCTTGGCGTCGAACTCCGGGTCGTCCTCGACGGTCTTCATCAGCTTGTAGTAGCTCTGGACCGGCGTGAAGTTGGCCAGCACGTCAACGATGAAGCCTTCCTGGGTTGCCTGCTTCATCGTGTAACTGTGGAACGGCCGGTACGACGTGCCGTCCGCTCCCGCGTACGGCTCCCCGAACATCTGGAGGGTCTTGTTCTTCGGAGTGGCAGTGAACGCGAAGTAGCTCGCGTTCGTCAGCATCTTCTTCGCCTCGATGATCCGGTTGATCTGGTCTTCAACCGTCTCGTCGTCCCCATCGGCTCCGGCCTCGCCGAGTGCCTGAGCCACCGCGGCGGCGGTCTTGCCGCCCTGGCTGGAGTGAGCCTCGTCGATGATGATGGCGAACTTGTTGCCCCGGTGGTCGGCGCCGATGTCGTCGAGGATGTAGGGGAACTTCTGGACGGTCGTGATGATGATCTTGCGGCCGGCCTCGATCGCCTTGCGCAGGTCGCCAGAGCGCTCGGCGTGTACCACCGTTGAGCCGACCTGCATGAAGGACTTGATCGTTGCCTTGAGTTGGCCGTCCAGAATGACCCGGTCGGTGACGACGATGATCGAATCGAAGGCGTTGCCCCAGTCGTGCTTGATCTCGGTCAGCTGATGTGCCAGCCAGGCGATCGAGTTGGACTTCCCGGAACCCGCTGAGTGCTGGATCAGGTAGCGGCGCCCCGCACCATTCACCGCGACGTCGGCAAGGAGCTTCCGCACGACGGCGAGTTGGTGGTAGCGCGGGAAGATCTGGGTCGACGTCTTGCGGCCGGTCCGCTCGTTCTTCGAGGTGACGATCTGAGCGTAGTTCTCGACAACGTTGGCGAGGCTAGCTGGCGCGAGGATCTCACTCCACAGGTAGTCCGTCTTGAGACCGTCAGGGTTGGGCGGGTTGCCGGCCCCATCGTTCCAGCCCTTGTCGAACGGCAGAAACCACGACTGCTTGCCCTTGAGGTGTGTACAGAACCTGGCTTGCTGGTCGTCGAGGGCGAAGTGGGCGATGCAGCGCCCGAACTGGAAGATCAGCTCCCGCGGGTCGCGATCCCGCTTGTACTGATCCACAGCATCATCGAACGTCTGCTTCGTGATGTTGTTCTTCAGCTCGAACGTGAAGACCGGGAGCCCGTTGATCGACGCGACCACGTCGAGGGAGAGGCCCTTGTCAGTCGGGCTGTAGTGCACCTGACGGGTGACGGTGAACCGGTTCTCGGCGAACAGCGCAGCAGCTTTGGGATTGCCGATCGAGGCAGTGGGAAAGAAGAAGTCGACGTGGTGCTGGTTGTGCCCGATCCCCTTGCGGAGCACTTCTACGACCCCTCGCTTGGTGACCTCACCCTGCACTCGAGAGAGGAAGGCATGCCGCGTGGGCGACTCAGCGTGCAGCGACAGTGCATCCACTAGATCGGGCTGCGTTGCCTCGATGAACGAGACCAGTTGCGGCAGATCCAGCGCATACGCCGGCTCGTAGTCCGTGGACGCACCTTCCTGCCACCCACCGTCGACCATCTGTTTGACGATCAGGGCTTCGAGGCTCTCCTCATTGAGTCGCATCTCAGCCTCTACCTTCTGCCGGGATCCACTCGAACTTGCGCTTCAGTTCGTGACCCCAGGCGTAGTCCTTGGTCTCGCGCTGGGCCCTGCCGAGCACGATGCTCGGAGCGATCCCTAGTTCGTCGGCCAGCGCGCGAACGGCGGCGAGGTCGCGCGTGGCAGGCACAAGGTGCGCGACGCCGGCCGGGATGAGGAGTTCAGAGGCGAAGTCGTTAGCTTCGGCCTCGACCTGGTTCTTCTCTCCGTTGAGGTAGAGCTCCTTGTCGCCATGCAGCAGCACGTGCCCGAGCTCATGGAAGAGCGTGAACCAGAGCTGGTCGTCGCTCTTCCACAGCAGGGAAAGCTGGATGACCGGCGTGCCGTTGAGCCATCGGGTCGCACCGTGGATCCCGAGCCCCGGAACCGGTGGGATGAAGCAGAGCACGACTCCGACCTCGCGCAGCTTCTCGATCGCCTCGGAGATGGCAGCCATGGGTTCGCCGCGAGTAAGCGCTCGCAGCTCGGGCACAACCCGCCCAAGACCGGCGCGGTCGAAGCCAGGTACGTCGCTCAACCCATCGTGGTGACGCTCCGCCAGGGCGAGCCAGGTTGCGAGCGCCAGCGTGTCCTTGCGACCGACTGCGGCGCGTCGATACGCCACGCTGCCTTGCGACCAGGTGGCCCAGAAGGCTTCGATGCTCGCGACCCCCAGCAGTGACAACAGTTGACGAACGGTCGCGGCGTGGTCACGAGCCGAGGCCGTGATGAACCCGAACTTGCGCAGGTAGGCCAGGGGGAATGCCTTGGCCTGCTCGTATTGGTCAGCCAGATCTTCGTTGGCCGTCTGGCTGGCAAGTTGGCCGCGGTAGTTGGTCTCGTAGAGGTTCCAGATCCGGGCTGGGATGCCCGTCACGGTCTCGAGAGCGAGAGCCACTGGGTGCGACAGCGGGGCCTTGCCGCTGAGGAGCTCGCTCACATGCTTGGGCGTGACACCGAGCCGACGAGCAAGCTCGGCGGCGTTGATGCCTTCGTCCTCCATCCACTCGACGATGTGGTCGCCGGTGGTGACGACGTAGTTGAGTGTTGCGGTCATGGTCTGCTCCTCTCTGTCCTTCTGACTGCCGCTAGTGGTAGTCCACGATCTCGACGACGAGAACGGTGACCTCTTCGCCCTCCTCGCCCGGCTCGACGATCAGTCGCCAGTTGCCGGTCAATCTTGCCGACCACTGGCCCGCCCTGTCGGCTTTCAGTTCTTCCCACTTGCCGGTCATCTGGAGGAGATCGGCCATCTTCTCCGCGGCGCGCAGGTCATCGAGGCGAAGCTGAAGCTTCTTGGCCCGCTCGGCACCCAGCGACTTCTGCATCCGACGCGCGTCGGTGCAGGTCCTCTCCAGGTCGCGGGTCGCGTAGCTCAACTTCACGGCTCGATGTTACCTGAATCGTAACACTTGGGTGCGACAGAACCGGTCGCGGCGAGTCCGTCACCCTTCGCTTTCGACGAGCATGTCGTCCAACTCGGCCGGTTCGTCGTCGCCCGGGAAGCCCGAGTCGCCCCAGGCGGCCGCCGACTCAACTTCGGGGAGGGCCGCTGCGACCGCTCGGACGTCGACCCTTCCGGTGACAACCTCAGCGACCAGCCGTGTGCGGAACTCACGAAGGAGTTGAATCTCGCGTTCGCTGCGAGCAACCGCGCTCGCGATTGGGGCAGTCGCCTCAGCGACTTCGGCGAGAACCGCCTGCTGCTCGCGCAGCGAGGGAAGCACAATCGGGAGCCCTCGAACGGTTGTCGAGTTGGTGGCGGCGAGGTTGGTCGTCTTCTTTGCTGTCACGTAGAAGTACCACCGCGGTTCCGGCGCGGCAAGCCACGCCGCGAGGTACTCCGGCAGCAGCCGATCCTGGCAGCGGACCGCGAAGACATGGTTCTGGTGGAGGCAGCCGTCGATGGCGCCGTCCCACACCGTGCCGCGACCAAGCTTGTCGATGTCGCCACCTTCTGTCATCAGCACATCGCCCGGCCGCAGCGTGCATCGTACGGCCTCCTCCGCAGGGACCCTCACGGTTGCGACATCCTCGGTGGTCACGTGCCCCATCTGCACGTTCGCGACCCGGAGGTACGGGTACTCGTTGAGATCCTTGTCGCCGTAGTCCTTCCCCAGCGTCAACCCGGTTTGGAGCGAGGCGACGTTCTTCAGGCGCATGCGATCGCCTTCGACCTCTGATATCAACTGCGCCGCGGTGGCAAGTCGCTGTTCGTCAAGCAGCGCGACGAGGCGGCGCTTGGCCGCGATGGCCGCGTCGATGCGGGCGTTGGCGTGGGCGAGGTACTTGACGATCGCCGCCTGCTCCTCCGCCGGCGGCACCGGGAATCTAATCATCTTGAAGTGCTCTGGTCGGAGACTCCACTGGTCCGACGTGATCCCGTAGGACCACCGTTCTGCTTCCTTCGCGAACATGTGCGTTCGTACCAAGTGGTGGAAATACGCGGCCTCGCCACGCCGCGCCGTCATCACAACGTAGGCAGGGCTGACAATCCCTCGGTGCCGCGAGAGCCCCGCAGCGCCCTGCCAGGCGCGCATCTTGTTGTAGACGAGGTCGCCGGTCTCGACCAGCTTGTACTTCGACTTGTCCGCGTTGGACGAGTCCTTCTTTGACGTCGACGCCAGCAGTTCAGCCTGCGGAATCACGCCCCTCGCGATCGTGACCGACAAGAGCGGCTCGTCGATGTAGCCGGTCTCCTTGCGCTCCTTGAACAGAGTGCGCGCTGGGTCCCATGCCCAGTGGGTCGGGACCTCGGGCAGCCAATCGCCTGCGACAGACAGATCGGCGTACGACGGGAGATTCTGGAACATCAGTCGTCGGCCTTCGCGACAGCGAGCAAGGAGTCCGGGTTCCAGACCAGCTTGGCGATGGCGCGGTAGAGATCGCCGCGCTCGGTGACGTCCGAGGCCTTGAACTCATCGTGGGACTTGAAGGGCAGACCGCTGGTCTTGACGAAGTGGAGGAAGCCCGGGTTCTTCTCGTATGACTGAGGGTCGAGGCTGGCCGCGAGGAGGTTCTGGCCGAAGTACCGCGGCCGCTTCTGAGCGTACGTGTCGTCCTGATAGCTCGCATTGAACTGTTTCGGCAGGAGGAGCAGGTCGCCGATGCGGTTGCGATGGCGCGAGAAGTCTGCCTCGTGACTGAACTCAAGGCCTTGTCCGACGTGGCGCTCTGGTCGATTCGCCCAGATGTGCTCGACCTCGTACTTGACTTTGGCGCCGTTGGTCAGCTCGACATAGTTCGACGCCTGCCCCGACCCGACAGTGATGAAGTCCGTGATGCGGGCGAGGAACCGGTGGACCTGGCCGCGATTCTGTTGGTGCACTCCGAAGTCGTCGCGCTTGTCGAATGTCTCGGCCTCGGCGAGCAAGGACTTCCGGAGCGTCGTCGCCAGATCATCGACACCGAGTCCCCGGATGTCGCGCATGACATTGAACATGGCGTACTGCATCGTCGAGTAGGCCGTCGATCGGAAGTTCCAGATGCGCCACGCGAGCAGGATGTCGACGTAGCGGCCCACAATCTCGAGCTTGTGGTCGATCACCGCTGGTGCATCGTCGCGGCGGAGCGGAGCGAGCAGCAGTTGGTGCTGGAGCGTGAAACCGAGGTCGTGGTTGTAGCGAATGAAGCGCAGCGGGCTGGATGAGTCGAACGAGGATGTCGTGACCTGGAGGATCCGTTCGAACTGGGCCGAGTAGAACATGAAGTCCCGGTCGACGAAGTCGAAAAAGTCGGCCTGCGACGTGAGCCCGACCGCTTCATGGGCGCCGCGGAGCCAGCGGTGGAACTCGGTGCCGATGCGGTCCCAGTCCTCCGGCTTCGCGCCCTTGGAGCGCTGGCGGATCTTGGTGGAGTACTGGCTGCGCAGCCAGGTCTTGAGAAAGTCCGAGCCAGCCTCGTCGTCCCACTCCTCCAGCGTTCGGATCCGCTTGCGCCACAGGTCATTGGCCTTGGTGCGCGGCTTGCCGTCCTCCATGTTCGCGAGCAGGTAGCCCTTGAGCATGTCGGCCGGCGTGAGCTTGAGGCCGCGGTCGTTCATCGTCTCGAAGATCGCGTAGGCGTCGTCGTCGCTGTAGGCCGTGATCTGGACGAGTTGCACTCGATCCTTGAGCCAGTCGATGAAGAACGGAAGTGCCGTTTCCTTCAGCTCATCGGGGAAGAGTCCGTCGAGTTCACCGTAGCGGCTGACAAGCGTGTGCACAGACTCGGGCGCGTCAGCCGGGACGTCGTACTCGCCGTGCTCGAAGAGTGCATCCATGCAGTCGTTGCGGTCGGCGACGTCGAGGTTGAACGACTTTTCGCCGAACTTCTCCGAGTAGATGAGCTCGTCGATGTTCACGAGGTCGTCGCGGCCATGCTGGAGCCGGCGTAGGTAGGTCAGGAAGAGGGTGAGGCTGGTGAGACGCTGCTGGCCGTCAACGATGAACGGCTGACTGCCCTTCTGGGAAATGATGATCGATCCGAGGTAGTAGCCGGGGTACTTCGCAACCTGCTTGCGGGCGTGATCAGGCTCGTAGATGTCGAGGAACTTGGCGGTGAGATCAGCGACGAGTTCAGCGATCTGCTTCGACTCCCACTTGTACTCACGCTGGTAGTAGTCGATGGAGTACTTCTTCTTCTCCAGGACTTCGGCGATGGTCTTGGCAACGCCGTCGACGCTCCGGTCGGTCTCGATCATTCGACTCCTCCGGCGATCTCAGCGATGAGGTTCTCGGTCTCGGCTTCGAGGGCTCGGATGTCAGCCTGGATCTCGGCGAGCGTCCGCATGGGTGCGGGCTTGTAGAAGTGTCGGGTGAAGGAGATCTCGTAGCCGATCTTCGTCTTGCCTTCGTCTACCCACGCGTCTGGCGCGTAGGGAAGCACTTCGCGCGCCATAAATGCCTCGATGCCGCTGGATGCCTCGCCCGCAGGCTCGTTGAGCGGGACCTGCTCGCTGTCGCGCAGGTCGACGTCCGGCTCGTACATGACCACCCGCGTTTTGCCATCGATGGTCGCCTCGAACAAGCCGCGCAGCGGGTCGGCGACTGCGCTGGGCGGCAGCACCTTCTTGATGACCGGCGGCGCATCCTCCGCGCGATCGCCAGTTGCCTTCAGAACCTTGATCTCGGCCGCCTTGTATACGCGTCCAGCGTCAGCCCCGACGATGCGGAGCGGTCGTTCCACGACGATCTTGGAGTAGCCGAAGTCTTCGTTGCCGAAGACCTTGGAGTGATCTGGGTCGTCGGCGCGGTCGAACGCCTCGACAGTCTTCAGCACCTTCTCGATGTCCCCCGCCGAGAGCTCCACGCCCTTCTCGCCAAGGTTCCTGCGAAGCGGCGTGAACCAATCAGTGGCGTTGATGAGTTGCACCTTGCCCTTGCGGCGCTCCTCCTTACGGTTGGTGAGCACCCAGATGTAAGTGGCGATGCCGGTGTTGTAGAACATCTTCAGCGGCAGGGCGACGATGGCTTCGAGCCAGTCGTTCTCGATGACCCATCGGCGGATGTTGCTCTCCCCGCCGCCGGCATCGCCAGTGAAGAGCGATGAGCCGTTGTGGATCTCGGCGATGCGGCTGCCCAGCTCAGTGTTGTGCTTCATCTTCGAGATGAGGTTCGCCATGAACAGCATCTGGCCGTCGTCGACCCTGGTGACCAGCGAGTAGTCCGGATCGCCAGCGTGCTCGATCACGAAGCGCGGGTCACGGATGCCCTTCTTGCCTCCCATGCGCTCCTGGTCGGTCTTCCAACTCTTCCCGTAGGGCGGATTGGAGAGCATGAAGTCGAACTCACGGCTCGCGAAGGCGTCGTTGGCCAACGTCGACCACTCCGGGCCGCCGACGACGTTGTCGGCCGCCTCGCCTTCACCCTTGAGTATCAGGTCCGCTTTCGCGATGGCGTACGTCTCGGCATTGATCTCCTGGCCGAACAGGTGGGTCTTAACCTGCTTGCCGCGCTGGGCCGTGAGCTCCTGCAGGGTGTCCTCGGCGACGGTCAACATGCCGCCGGTGCCCATGGCGCCGTCATACAACAGGTAGCTGCCCGAGGGGATCTTGTCGGCGATCGGCTCGAACATGAGCCGAGTCATCAGCTTGACCGCGTCGCGAGGAGTCCAGTGTTCGCCTGCCTCTTCGTTGTTGTCCTCGTTGAAGCGGCGGACAAGCTCCTCGAAGACGGTTCCCATGCCGTGGTTGTCAAGGCCGGTCGGCGAAAGGTCGAGGTTCGGGTCGAGGAACTTCGACAGCAGGGTGCCGATGGCGTCAGCTTTGGAGAGTTTGGGGATCTGGTTGCGCAGTTCGAAGTTGTCGATGATTTCCTGCACGTTGGGCGAGAAGCCGTCGAGGTAGGCCTCGAAGTCGAGCTTGAGCCGCGCGGCGTTCGTGATCGAGCTGAGTGCCTTGATCGTGAAGGACGACGTGTTGTAGAAGTCCTGCCGTGCGGCCTGGCGCAGGGCCGCGTCCTGATTGACGATGCCGGCCTTGTCGAGCGTCGCCTTGGTTTCGACGACCGCATCCTTGGTCGGCTCCAGCACCGAGTCGAGGCGTCGCAGCACCGTAAAGGGCAGGATCACGTCGCGGTACTTGCCCCGGACGTAGAGATCGCGCAAGACGTCGTCGGCGATCCCCCAGATGAGGTTGACGATCCTGCTGTGCTTCGCGCTGTCCACGCCGAGAACCCTATTCGGAACGTCCGACGGAAGTCGCGAGACCCGGAGCTGGGTTGGGTTACGCCTCGCGCCAAGTCAGATTCCAAGGCCCTGGCCGCCTCGGCCGACCCCCGACATGAGCCTCGTTGAGATTTCCGTTGCGCGGCGAAGCGCACCGTCGGCACGCGCGCGGTCGAGGCGCTGGTTGTCGTCGGCGGGCTGGCCACCGAGCGGATCGCGGCTGGTGATGCCGTAGCGGTCCCGGTAGGCGGCGATCGTGACGACCCCGCGCAGCCACTGAAGACGGTCTATCGGGGGCGGGTCGCCGATCTGCTGAATCCAGGATTCGCGGCTCCGTACGGCGGCCTGCGCGAGGGTCTTGGCTCGGCGCTCGATCTGCGCCTTCCGCTCGTCGATTGCCTGGCGCATGTCCGGCGCCATCGGGCCGATGGGTTCGGGGATGAGGCCGGCGATCAGTCGAACCGGTCGTCGGCTTCGGCCGCTGGCCGCATCCGAGGTGGCGAGCCGGAGCCGGTGACGCAGGACGGCGGCGACGTCGTCGGCGTCGCCGAGCCCGTACCGGTTCACCGCGACCGGCAGGATGCGGTCGACGTCGTGGCCGTTCGCCTCGGCTCGGCGGAGTTCGGCAGCGACGGTGCCATAGGCCTCCGAGGCGAGAACGTCGTCGCGCTGCTCGTCGGTGAGCCCGCAGGTAGTGAGCAGGCGCGCCCAGCGGTCCCGTTGGGCGGCCGCGGCGAGGGTGTCCAACTCGGCGGCCAACTGGCGGATGCCTCCCCAGGCCTCCTGCTCGGCCTTGATCGTCTGCGTCGCCGACAGCTCGGCGCCGACGTTGGCGAGCACGCCGGTCAGCACCTCGCGAGCCGTCGGGACATCGTGGCCATCAGGCGTGCCGTGGTTGTCGTCGGCGTCACTCGTGATGACGTAGGCGTGGTTGTGATCGCGGCCGCGGGTCATCGCGACGTACAGGTTCTCCCGCGTCGTGGACTCAGAGACCACGACGTGTGAGGCGTCGACGGTGATCCCCTGGGCGCGGTGGGCAGTGATCGCGTAGCCGAGGTGCCCTAAACGCACTCACCTGTGATCGTGCGCGTGTGCGCGGTTGT
>ERZ1645187.3680-NODE-3680-length-12766-cov-9.446228_pt1 | contig 12766 bp, 9 predicted proteins | sample MGYA00575352_ERZ1645187 | MGnify/ENA primary metagenome ERZ1645187 (study PRJEB40837, sample SAMN11349314) | freshwater sediment metagenome | isolation source: river sediment | host: Sediment | place: India: Wazaribad , New Delhi | collected 2017-02-21 ... | reverse complement strand
CGAGATCTCGGTCTTGCCGACGCCGGTCGGGCCGATCATCAGGATGTTCTTGGGGTAAACCTCCTCGCGCAGGCCGGCGTCGAGCTGCTTTCGCCGCCAGCGGTTGCGCAGGGCGACGGCCACGGCGCGCTTGGCCTCGGCCTGGCCGATGATGAAGCGATCAAGCTCCGAGACGATCTCGCGGGGCGTCAGGTCGGTCATTTCGAAATCCTCTCAACGGTGAGATTTCCGTTGGTATAGACACAGATATCGGCGGCGATCGCCATCGCCTTGCGGGCGACCTCCTCGGCCTCGAGATCGGTGTCCATCAAGGCCCGCGCTGCGGCGAGCGCGTAATTCCCGCCCGAGCCGATCGCGGCGACATCATGTTCGGGCTCGAGCACGTCGCCCGCCCCTGTGATCACAAAAAGATCGGCGCCATCGGTCACGATCAGCATCGCCTCGAGATTGCGCAGATATTTGTCCATCCGCCAGTCCTTGGCGAGCTCGACACAGGCGCGGGCGAGCTGGCCGGGGGCGGATTCGAGTTTCTTTTCAAGCCGTTCGAGCAGGGTGAACGCATCCGCGGTGGAGCCGGCAAAGCCCGCCACCACATCGCGCCCGCCGGGGCTGAGCCGGCGCACCTTGCGCGCGGTGCCCTTGATGACCGTCTGGCCGAGGCTCACCTGCCCGTCGCCCGCCACCACGACCTCGCCGCCCTTGCGCACGCCGATGATCGTCGTGCCGTGCCATCCGGGGAATTTCTCGTCCGCCATGCGATCCTCCATTTGCGCAAGATATGTGCCGTGCCGGGGCGCCATGCAAGGCTTGCCCGGGCGCGGGGGCGAAGATACGCTCGCCCCATGCCCGCGCCCGAGACCCTCTGGATCTATCTCGATGAGCCGACCCTGCACCGGGTCGAGCGCGCAGAACATCATTTTTTCAAGCGCTTGATCGGGGCGGTGGAGGCGGCGGGCTGGCAGGTCGCGCTGCGCGAAAGCACCCTCGCCGAGGAGGCCGCGGCGCCCGAGCGGCCGGGCTACGCGCTCTATCATATGGAGGCGCCGACGCATGCGCGGGCGCTGACCTGCCGGCGGGCCTATATCGGCGCGTTCTGGCGCATCGAGGCGCAGGCCGAGCGTTGGGAGTGGCCGATCGCCCGGGCGGAGTTCCGGCCCGAAGAGCTGGATGCCCGGCGCGCGGAGAATTTCGCGAATTACTGGCGAAAACGGCTCTATTCCGGCGCGAATCCGGGGGATGACGGGTTCATTTTCCTGCCGCTGCAAGGCCGTTTGCTCGGCCCGCGCGGCTTTCAGGCGCTCGGCCCGCTCGAGATGATCGCCGAGACGCTGGCACGGACCGACCTGCCGATCCGCGCGCGGCTGCACCCGCGGGAGAGTTACCTTCCCGAGGAGCTCGACGCGCTGGCCGAGATCGCCGCGCGCGAGCCGCGGTTTACGCTGGTGAGCGCGCCCGCCCGCGATCTCCTGGCCCGCTGCCGGATGGTGGTGACGCAAAACAGCAGCCTCGCCTTCGAGGGCTTCTTGCTCCACAAACCCGCGATCGTGTTTGCGCAGATCGATTTTCACCATATCGCGCGCTCGGTCCCGCGCGATGGTCTCGAGGCGGCCTTCTCGCCCGCCCCCGTGCCGGAGTTTGACCGCTATATGCTGTGGTTCTTGAAAGAGACGGCCCTGAATGCGGGGGCACCGGAGTTCGAGGCGCAGCTCCTCCTGCGTTTGCGCGCCGCCGGTTGGCCGATATGAGAAAGGCGCCCGAAGGCGCCTTTCGCGGAGGTCGTGACGGGCTCAGAGCTCCGATTCGATCCAGGATTGCAGGGCCGCTTTCGGCGCCGCGCCCACTTTGTTCGAGACAACCTGACCGTTCTTGAACATGAACAGCGCCGGGATGCCGCGCACGCCGAGAACCGCCGGGCTATCGGGGTTTTCGTCGACATTGACCTTCACGATCTTGATCTTGCCCGACATTTCCTCCGACAGCTCCTCGAGCGCCGGGCCGATCATGCGGCACGGGCCGCACCATTCGGCCCAGAAATCGACGATCACGGGGACATCGGATTTGCGCACTTCCTCGTCGAAAGTGGCGTCGGTGACTTTGACGGTTGCCATGGGTCTCTCCTGGAATTCTGGTTGCGGGGAAGGTAGGCCCCACCCCGGGGCGCGTCAAGATCAGGTGGCTGTTCGGATTGCCGCATCTAGCTGTGCGTCGGTGAGCGGCATGAGCGTGCAGTTGCGGGTCCACAGGATCAGGCAGTCGATCGCCCGCCCGGGGTAGATCTGGCGCAGCGCGGCGCGGTAGGCGGCCATTTGGCGCAGGATGCCCAGAGGCACCTGTGCCGCGCTGCGGGGGACGACGGCGTTTGACTTGTAATCGAGAACGCGGACGCGGTCTTTTGTGATTACAAGGCGGTCGATCGTGCCGTGGATCCGCGCGCCGCCGAGCTCGTCGAGCGCTGCGGTCAGTTCAACCTCGGCAAGCGCGCCGGGGGCGAGGAACTCCGCCATCTCCGGGCTGGCCAAAACGCGGCCGGTTTCCGCAAGAATCGTCTCTATTTCGGCCGAATTTGCGGGGTATCCGGCGAGCGAGAGGATCTTTGGCGCTTGCTCAGGCCATTGTTCCGGGGCGAGGCCCGGAAGGTGCTCGAGAAGCAGGTGAAGCTGTGTTCCGCGTCGCTTGCCGCTGTCATCGCCAAGCGCCAAAGCCTCCCCGGCGAGGGCTTTCTCACCGCCGAGATCAGAGGGAGACAGCGCGCGCGGGCGTTTCTCGGGCCGGGGCGCGGGTCGCCGCGCCCAATCCGGGATCTCCTCGGTCGCCGCAACGGCTTGCCGCACCACGGCGGCGCCCGGGGGCGGCCAGTCTCCATGGCTGTAACGGCGGATCTCGCCGATCTCGCGGGCCGCGTGCGAGAGCGCCGAAATCGTCTCTGCGCCGGCCTTTTCGAGGCCATCCGCCACGAGACTATACCAGCTGTCGCCGGCTTGACCTGTCTCGCCGGCCGCCGCCATGATCAGCCATTTCTCCGCGCGCGTGAGCGCCACATAGAGCAGCCGGAGCCGCTCCTCCTGCTCGGCCTGCACAACGGCCTCGCGCGCCTTGGCGAGGGGCGGCGGCATCTCTTCGGCCGAGGTCGCCCAAGCGGCCATGGTCTCGAGCTGAAGGATCTGACGCGCGCGCGGCGGGCGCGGCTTGGCGGTATCGGGCAGGATGACGATCGGCGCCTCGAGCCCCTTCGCGCCATGCACCGTCATCACCCGGATCGCGCGCCCGCCGCTCTCCAGCTGCCGCTTCACGGCGATATCGTCCGCCCCGAGCCAGCCCAGAAACCCGGTCAGACTCGGCGTTTCGCGCTGTTCATAGATCAGCGCCTGCGAGAGCAGCTCGTCGATCCCATCCTCGACCTCCACCCCGAGCCGCGCCACCAGCCGGTGCCGCGCGCCATGCCCGGAGAGGATCCGCTCGATCAGGTCAAAGGGGCGCAGAAAATCGGTGTGGTCGAGCAAATCCTGCAAGATCGCGACAGAATCGAGACTGATTTCGCTCTTGCGCAGCGCCTCCCAGAGGTAGCCTTTGCGCGGCTGGGCGAGGCGGAAAAGCATGTCCTCCGACCAGCCGAAGATCGGCGAGCGCAGCGCCTCGGCGAGCGCGAGGTCGTCCTCGGGCGTGGCGAGGAAGGTCAGGAGCGAGACGATATCCTTCACCGCGAGCTCCGAGCCGAGCTGCATCCGGTCGACGCCGGCCACCTCGAGCCCCGCCGCCTTGCAGGCCCGGATCAGCTCCGCGAAGAGCTCCTTGCGGCTCTGCACGAGGATCAGGAAATCGCCCTCATGCACCGGGCGCGCGCCCTCGGCTGTCGGGATTTGCACGCCCTGATCGATCATCGCGCGGATCTCGGCGGCGACGGCGCGGGCGAGCGCGATTCGGGCATCGTTCTCGGCGGGTTGGTCGACGGGCTGCCACCAGGGGCCCTCTTCGGGCTTGGCGCCTTGCGCGACCGGCTCCCAGAGATCGACCCGGCCGGGGAGGAACTCGTGGAAGGCGATATGTTCGGGCGGCCCGCCGAGGCCGCTCAGCCCGGGCGCGGCGAAGGTCAGGTCGGTCAGGCGCAAGATCGCCTGGGAGGACCGGAAGGAATGGAGCAGCGCCGTGGTCTGCAAGGGCCTGCGGGCGGCGGCGAATTTCTCCGAAAAGTGGCTCTGCATCGCCTGAAAACGCGCGAGATCGGCCCCCTGGAAGGAGTAGATCGACTGCTTCCGGTCGCCGACCACGAAGATCGTCCGCCGCACATCGCGCGCGCCTTGGCCCGAGGTGAATTCATCGGTCAGCCGCTCGATGACGGCCCATTGGCCCGGGCTCGTGTCCTGCGCTTCGTCGACGAGGATATGGTCGATACCGCCGTCGAGCCGGAACAGGACCCACTGCGCCACCGAGGGGTCGGAGAGCAGGTCGCGCGCGCGCGCGATCAGGTCCTCGAAATCAAGCCAGCCCTGCGCGGCCTTTCGTGCGGCGAGTTTGGGCAGAAGGGCGCGGGCGAGGTCGTGCAAGGCCGCGGTGCGCTCGGCCGTGGCGAGGGCGAGGCGGCGCGGCCGGGCCTCGGCAACGCGTGCGATCAGGTCGTTGAGCGCCTCGACATAGCTCGCGGCGGGGCCGGCGCGCATCGCCTTTGTCGGCACCGCGTCGATCTTCGGGCCGAAGGGGTTGGCGGCGCTCTTCCCGTAGAGCAGCACGCCTTCGAGCCTGAGCAAGGCGCCCATGTCGAGGGTGGTGATCGTCGCAAGGGCCTGGCCGAGCTTCAGGTCGTTCTTTTCGGCCTTCAGCAGAGGCACCGTGAGATCTTGCAAAAGCCGCAGATCCCCGGGCGCGAAGGTCTCGGCCAGAAGCGCGCTTTCGCTGAAATCCGCCGGCAGATCGAGCGCCGCGAAGATCCCTTCTCGGTCGAGATCGGGGGGGAAAGCGTCTCTATTCTGGCTGATTGCGGCTAAAACCGCGGGCAGGTTGGTGTCGGTGCACAGCCGCACGAAGCGGTCGAAGACAGCGCGATCCGGCCCCGCGGCGATTTCCTCGAGCAGATCTTCGCGCAGCCGCGCCGCCGAGCGGTCATCGAGCTCCGCGAAGCCGTGGGCCACCCCCGCCTCGAGCGGAAAGCGCCGCAACAGAGCCGCACAGAATGAGTGGATCGTCTGAATTTTCAGCCCGCCCGGGGTCTCGATCGCCTGCGCAAAGAGCCGCCGCGCGCGCAACAGAAGATCGGGCGTGATCGTCAGATCCTCGCCGAGCTTCGCGAGCTCCCCCCGCAGCGCCCGATCCTCGAGCATCGCCCAATCCCCCAGCCGCCGCAGCAGCCGGTTTTGCATCTCCGAGGCCGCTGCCTTGGTGTAGGTCAGGCACAGGATCCGCTGCGGCTCGGTCCCCGCAAGCAACAGCCGCGCCACACGATCGGTCAGAACCTTGGTCTTGCCCGAGCCCGCATTGGCCGAGAGCCAGGTCGATTCCGTGGGGTTGGCGGCCGCGATCTGGCGCAGCGAGGCTTCGTGAAGGCCGCTCATCCCACATCCTCCCCGTCCGCCGCCGCGGTCATATCCCATTCGCCAAAGCGGGAAAGATGGTCGTAATCGCTGACGGATTTCTGCTCGAAAAGCGCGCGGCGGGCCGAAAAGCCCTGTTTCGGGTCGAGATAGGCGGCAATCAACTGCTCCAACCTCTCCCAGACCCCCTCAACCGTTTCGCTGGGAAGCTGAACATCGCGACATTCCCCCTCGCCGCCGAGGCGGATATAGGTCATCGCGGCAACCTCGCGGGGGCCGAGATCGGTGAAGGCGCCGCGCGCCGCCATCGCCGCCTCGAGCGGGAGCTGTTTGTCAAAGGCTTCGACCTGCGGGTTCGAGGGCAGATCCCCGGATTTGTAGTCGTAGATCTGCACCGCGCCATCGGCGAGAACATCGATGCGGTCGGGCTTCGCGGTGAGCGTGAAAAGCGTGTTTTTCAGTGAAACAGAGCCTTTTTTCTCGATAAGCGCCGGGGTGCCGCGCGCCGCCCGCAGGGTCTCGTCGCGCACGAATTTCTGTGCGATCCGCGTGATGCGGCTGAGCCAGAGGCGGCGGGCGCTGGGCCAGGGGACGGTTTCATCGAGCACGGTTTGCGCGATGCCGAGCAGCCGCTCCACCCCGTTCTCGAGGCTTTCCTCGGGCGGGCGCTCCTTGACGAAGGTCTCGACGATCAGGTGCAGCGCCTGCCCGCGCAGCCGTGGGTCGGGGCTTGGCCGCAGCGGATCGAGCGGTTTGAGGCGCAAGATCCGGCCGGCGTAGACCGCGTAGGGGTCGCGGATCAGCGTCTTGATCGCGGTTACGGGGAGCTCGCGCGGGCGGGCCTCGGCGGGCGGGCGGGGCGCGGGGCGCGATGCGGGGGCGGGGCGCTCGGTCGGTGTTGCGAGCGCGCGCGCGAGCCGCAGCCACGTCTCGCCCCGCGCCTCCATCGCCTTGAGCGCCTCCTGTCCGCCCTGTTCGGGCAGGCCATTGAGCAGGTTGGTCAGCCGGTTGAGCCAGCGCGAGGGGATCGTCTCGGCCTCGGCATCGCGCCGCGAGCGGGTCAGCACCACCTCCGGCGCACCAAGCGCGATCTGGAAGTCATGCGCGGCGAGGCCGATCTGGCGTTCGGGCAATAAAAGGCCGAGATCGAGCCGCATTTTGCGGCTGAGCCAGGGGTCGGGGGCGGCTGTCGCCGGCCAGCTCCCCTCGTTCAGCCCCGCCATGATGACGAGATCGGCGTCATGCGCCCGGGCCTCGAGGGTGCCCAGAATGGTGACATCGGGGTGCGCGGTCAGGGTCTGGCGGAGGCTGACCTGTTGGAAGAGCCGGGTGAGGAGCTCGGCGTAATCCGAGGCGGAGTAGCTGCCCGCATGGGGCGCCTCGCGGGCCAGCTCCTCGAGGATCGCAAGGCTCTGACCGCCCGCCTCGGTCAGCCAAAGTTCGGAGGCCTCGACCTGCCCGCCCGGCCCCGCCGCGAGGCTCGTCGCGAGCCGCAAATGTGTCTCTATACAGGCGGAAAGCGGGGCTATCGGCGCGGTCTCGACCCCCTCCATCGTCGCGATCAGCCACTCCACCCAGCGCGCGCGATCCGGGTCCGCCGCCTTCACCCAGGCGCGCAGCGTCGCCGGATCGGGAAAAGCGGGGCCATTGCGGCGCATATGGATCTCGAGCTCGCGCGTGTAGCGCAGATGCAGCCCACGTTGCGTCGAGCCGGTCGCGGTCAGCGGATGTTTGAGCGCGATCAGCAGCGCCTCGAGCGAGAGCGGTTTGCCCCGCATCTGCGCGAGATGGCGCAAAAACCGCCCCGGCGCGGAGTGATGCAGCGGGTTGCCGGCGCTGTCATCGGCGATCACCCCCCACCGCGCGAGCGCCGCGCTGACACGCCGGGTGAGCGTGCGATCGGGCGAGATCAGAGCCGCTTTCTGCCCGGTCTCGACGGCTTTGCGCAGGATCAAAGCGATCGCATCCGCCTCGGCGCGGGGGGTTGGCGCGGTGATCAGGCTCAGCCCCTCGCAGGCGGGCGCGAGCGGGCCCAGCGTCGGGCCTTCCGCAAGCCATTGATCGGTGACCGGCGCCGGCCGCAGCGCCATGGAGAGCAGCGCGTTGCGCGCGGGATGCGCGGGCGCGGCGCTGTGCCAGCGAGTGACCTCCGCGGGCGCGACGGCGAGATCGCGCAGCAGGCAATGCAGCCGATACTGCGGGTGATCCTCGAGCGGCGTGGCCCCGGAATCGAGACTATTCCAGCTCGATTCTGGCAAGGTCTCATCAAATCCCGGGAGCACGACGGCCCCCTTGGGCAGGGCCGCGATCGCCTTGAGAAAGAGCGCCGTCGCGCCGCGAGACCCGGTCGAGCCCGCGATGATCACCGGATGTTCGGGCGGCGTGATCTGCCAGGTCGCGATTCGCGCCTCGATGGCGAGCCGCTGGCGGGCGTCGGTGTCGGGCGGGCTCTCGGCATCAAAAAAGCGCGCCACGATCCGAATGAAGGCGAGGCTCCGGCGCCAATGCTCGGCATGGGTTTCGCTGATTTCGAGCGCGTCGAAGGCCTCGGGGGAGATCCCCTGATCATGCATCTCGGCCATCAGGGTGGCGAGGCTGTCGGCAAGGCCGAAGACCCCCATCCCCGCCTCGAACCCCGGCAGGCGCGCGACCACGGTTTGAACGAGCTGGGCCAGTTCGAGGCGGCGGCGCAGGCCGGAAACGGGCACGGGGAGGGTGAGGAATGGCTGGCGCGCGACATCGGTGATCAGCCGCAAGCGAGGCAGGAGAGCCGCGCCGTGGCGGTCGAATTCGTCGCGGACCCGGCGCTGCATCCGCCCGGAGTTCAGGTAGATTTCGCAGCGCGCGATGTCTTCAGGGGGCGCATCCGCCATCCGCTCGAGGAAGCCCGCCACGAAATTGCGGGCGAAATCGACCCCGATCGGGAGTTGAAAGAGGCCGCGCTCAATCATGGCGCAGCATGGTTTCGGCGAGCGCGATGCTCTCGGGGCGCCCGACATCGCACCAGCCGCCGCGATGCACGATCCCGAAGACCCGGCCCTGCGCGAGCAGCTTGTCCCAAAGCAGGTTGAGCGAGAAGGCGGGCGCCGAAATCGTCTCTATTCCGGCGGGATTAATGATTTGCGCGCCGGTGTAGACATAGCCGGGGCCGCGGCGGATCCGGCCATCGGGATCGAGCGAGAAGTCGCCCGCGCCGCGATAGCCGAGCGCCTCTTCGCAGGGGATCAGGGCGAGAAGCGCCGACATCTGCTCCGGCTGCCAGGCGGCGCGGAGTTCTGTGATCACATTCTCGCCGCTCCAGATGGCGTCGGTGTTCAGGGTAAAGACCGGGCCGGGGCCGAGCAGGGGCAGGGCCGCGCGCAGGCCGCCGCCGGTCTCGAGGATTTGTGCGGTCTCGTCGGCGATCATCGTGTCTGTTCCGGCGAAATGCGCCACGATCTGATCGGCGCGGTAGTGCACGTTCGCGACGATGCGCGCGACGCCGGCCGCGCGCGCGAGATCGGCCGCGTGGTCGATGAGCGGTTTGCCGGCGACGGGGATCAGCGGCTTTGGCATCGTGTCGGTCAGGGGGGCCATGCGCGTTCCGAAGCCGGCGGCGAAGAGCATCAGGGCGGTCGGGGCTTGGGTCATGAGCGCTGGATCTGTTCAAGGAGTTCGGCGGTCGGCGCGGGATAGGCCGCCGCAACGGTTCTGGCGATGTCGGCGAGCGCGGGATGCGCGAGATTGCGCTCTATATAGCGGTGAACGCGGGGCATCAACGCGAGATAATGTGGTTTCTCGAGAGAGGTGGCCAGGCGGGCAAAGACCCCGAGGATGCGCAGGCCGCGCTGGGCGCCGAGCAGGGCGTAAAGCGCGCCGAACCGCTCTGCCTCGAGCCCGGCGGCCTCGGCATAGCGGCGGGTTTCGCGCGCCTCGATCGCGGGCGCCACATCGCGGCGCGCATCTTGCAGCGCGGAAACGAGATCATAGGCGGGGTGCCCGGCGACTGCGTCCTGAAAATCGAGCAGGCCAAGCCGCGCCGCGCCGACCCGTTCGGGGAGCCACAGCGCGTTCTCGGCATGAAAATCGCGCAGGCACAGGACCGGCGTTTCCTGATTGAGGCGGGCATAGCTGCGGGAGATGAGCTCGGGCAGCGCGAGCGCCGCTTCGCGCGAAAGGGTCGGGTAATGATCGGCGGTGAGGGTGAGCAGCGCGCCCAGCGCCGGGCCGTCGAGGGGGGCGAGGAAGGCCGGCGCCGGGCGGCGATGGAGGTCGAGGAGGAACCCCGTGACCTCGGCGTAGAGCGTGGCTTCGCGGCCGGGGTCGGCGAGGATCAGCCGCGAGAGCAGGTCATCGCCGAGGTCTTCGAGCAAGAGCAGCCCGCGTTCGGGGGCCTGCGCGAGGATGGCGGGGGCGGAAAACCCTTCGTTGAGAAGCCATTGAGCGATTTGCACGAAGCGCGGGGTGTCGCCGGCGGGCGGGGCGTCCATCAAGACGGCGCGGTCCTCGCCGCGGGTGAGGCGCTCATAGCGGCGGGCCGACGCATCGCCGGCGAGGGGGGTGCGGTGGGCCGTTGCCCAGCCGGCGGCCGCCAGAAAGGCGGATATTTCGGCGGCGCGCTCACCCATCTTGCGTGCCCTTCAGCGCCGAGAGGCGCGCGGCCCAGGCGGGCGGGCCCGAGAGCGCGACGCGCCGCGCCTCGCCGCCGGGCGTCGCCTCGAAGCGCAGGGTCAGCGCCTTGGCCGGGGTGAGATCGCCGAGCCGTTCGGGCCATTCGATCAGGCAGATCGCCTCGTCGAACGCGTCTTCGAGGCCGAGCTCGATCGCCTCGTCGGGGTGGCTCAGCCGATAGAGGTCGGCGTGCCAGATCTCGGGATCGGCGCCGTAGACCTGCACGAGGGTGAAGGTGGGCGAGGGGATATCCTCCACCTCCCCGCGCGCGGCCAGCCGGGCGGTGATCAGCGCGCGGGCGAAATGGGTCTTGCCGGCGCCGATCGGCCCTTCGAGGAGCAGCACATCCCCCGGCCCGAGCTGCGGGGCGAGGGTTTCGCCCAGCCGGGTGGTGGCATCGGCGTCGGGCAGATCGAGGTGGAGAAAAGGTTCAGGCATGGGCGCAGTTTTACCCCGCCCGGTGCCCGCCGCAAGCCGTATCAGCTCAGCGCGCTGCCCATCTGTCGCGGCGCGCTGCTTTGGCCGATCATGCGCGGGGCGGTGGTCTCCAGCACGGTGAAGGCCGCGATCATCGAGCCGCCGTTCATCGGCGCGAAGCGGCAGCGCAGCTTGCGCCCGTCGAGCAGCCTCACCTCGCCGCTCAGCTCATCGCGCTCGCCGATCCGGGTCGAGAAGCTGCGCGCCGCGCTCCACAGATCGGTCGTTTCGCTCTGGCTTTGCCAGATCCGCACCGCGTCATGGACGGTGACCCGGCCGAGGGTGGTTTCCGGCTCCACGCCCCAGAGCTTGCCATAAGCCGCGTTCGAGAGGCTCAGCTCGCCCGAGGGCAGGAAGACCGCGACCGCCTCGCTCATCAGATCGAGCACCTCATGGCCCATCTCGAGCTCGGCGCGGAAGCGGCGGGTGAGCGAGACCTCGGAGGAGATGTCCTCGAAGAGGAAGGCCACGGCGCCATCGGGGTGCGGGCGGCCGGTGACACGGTAGGTCTGGCCCGAGGGCAGCGTCCAGGTCTCGGAGTGGAAGCCCGCCGCGGCGGCCTGTTCGAGCTCGGTCATCTGCAGACGCCAGCTGCGGTAATCCTTCGGCTCGGGCATCATCCGCGCCTCGCGCAGCCGGTCGAGGAAGGCGTAGAGCGTCGGGCGGGCAGAGAGGAACTCCGGCCCGAGCTGGAGCAGGTCGATCAGCGCGGGGTTGAAGAGTTGCAGCTGACGCTGACGGTCGAAGATCGCGAGGCCGATCGGCAGGTCGGCGAAGGTCTTGGTCAGGGTCTGGACGAAATCGCGCAGCGCTTTCTCGGCGCGCACCGCGGCATCGGCGGGCAGCGCGAAATGCAGCATCCCGCCCTCGATCGGGTAGGAGTGGCAATCATACCAGGTGCTGCGGTCCTCGCCCTCGACAAGGCGCATCCGCCGGGCGCTGGAAATCGCGCTCTGGCCAAGCTCGAAGAGCTTCGGCAGCGGCCAGACAAGCGCCTCGTCGGTGGTCTCGAGCGCGCCCGAGCGCAGGATATAGGCGCGGTTCGCCCAGGTCAGCACGCCGCGCTCATCCTCGCGCCAGACCAGCGCGGGCAGCCGGTCGAGCGTATGGCGCAGCGTGTCGAGCTCATCTTCCAGCGCGCGCTGCGAGAGCCCGTCGACGAGGATCCCGCGGCCCTCGGCCTCCGGGTCGATCAGCGTGATCCGCGCGAGCCCGTTCACATCATCGGCGATCAGCCGCAGCTGCCCCTGCCCCTCGGCGGGCTTGGCGGAGAGCTCGAGATGGCCCTTCTCGGCGAGGCTCGCGATCGCGGTTTCGAAATTCTCGAACCGCGGCGCGATGAAGGCCGACAGCCGCGCCCAATCGCTCAGCGCCATCGGCGCGGCCTCGAGCAGCGCGCGGGCCGGCGCCGTCGCGTCGATCAGCTCCTGATCGTCGAAGAGAAAGATCGTCTGCTCCAGCACCGGGTGCGAACTGGCCAGCGCGCGGGTCTCGCGCTGGCGCCCGGTCGTGATCGCGATCACCGCAAGCGCGAGAAGCGCCGAGCCGACCGACGTCAGCACGATGAGCACCGCTTGCATCCACTGGATATGCATGACCTTGGCCTTTCCAACCTGTCCGTGTGGATAAGTTGCTGCCGGAATGGTTAATTCACGGTTAAGCCTAACAAAGGATTTACCGGGCGCTCAGGAAATAATCCGCTGGTTCTCGCCAAGCCCTTGAGTTTCTTGCGCGACCAGCCGCGCGGCAGGCCAGATCGCCTCGACAAGCGCCCCCGAGCGCGCCGGATGATCGCTTTCCCGGCGAAACGAGTCCGGCCCGTTGCCGAATCGCAGCTGCGCGCCGGTGCGCTCCAGCAGCGTTTTCGCGATGAAGAGGCCAAGCCCCATCCCCTCGTATTCGGGCCGATCGGTCGAGCGGTTGTGCAGGAAGGGGTCGCCGATCCGGTCGAGAACGCCGGGCGCATAGCCCTTGCCATCGTCGCAGACCCGCACCGTGATCGTCCGCTCGCTCCATTCCGCATCGACCCAAACCGTCGTCTGGGCGAAATCCACCGCGTTCTGGATCAGGTTGCGCAGCGCGTGGATCAGCTCGGGGTAGCGGTAGATCGTGGGCTG
>ERZ1645187.3679-NODE-3679-length-12769-cov-18.418436_pt1 | contig 12769 bp, 13 predicted proteins | sample MGYA00575352_ERZ1645187 | MGnify/ENA primary metagenome ERZ1645187 (study PRJEB40837, sample SAMN11349314) | freshwater sediment metagenome | isolation source: river sediment | host: Sediment | place: India: Wazaribad , New Delhi | collected 2017-02-21 ... | reverse complement strand
CCCGCGATCCATTCCTCCGCGCACTCAGATCGGAGTTACCGGCCGCACACCGGCCAGCGAGGGATAGAGATCCTCCCAGTGCGGGTTGTCGTGCTCGATGAGGTTCGTCTTCCAGGCGCGCGGCCATTCCTTCATCGTCTTCTCGCGCTGGATGGCCTCGCGGATGTTGCTGTACTGCTCGTACCAGACGAGCCTGTGCACCCTGTGTTTGCGCGTAAATGCCGAGCCCTCGCCGGCGCGATGCTGATCGACGCGCCCGATGATGTCGTTCGTCACGCCGCTGCACGATGGATCGCGGGGACAAGCCCCGCGATGACACTTGCGAGGGGGCGACGGCAGCAAAACTCTCGCCCCCCGCCCTCAAGGCACCAGCTTGTAGCCGCCCGTTTCGGTCACCAGCAGCTCGGCATTGCCGGGGTCTTTCTCGATTTTCTGGCGCAGGCGATAGATGTGCGTTTCCAGCGTGTGCGTGGTGACGCCGGCGTTGTAGCCCCACACCTCGTGCAGCAGCACGTCGCGTGAGACGACCTTGTCGCCGGCGCGATAGAGGAACTTCAGGATCGAGGTTTCCTTCTCGGTCAGGCGCACCTTGGCGCCCTTCTCGTCCACCAGCAGCTTCGAGGCCGGCTTGAAGGTGTACTGGCCGATGGCGAAGACGGCGTCCTCGCTCTGCTCGTGCTGGCGGAGCTGCGCGCGGATGCGGGCCAGCAGCACGGCAAACTTGAACGGCTTCGTCACGTAGTCGTTGGCGCCGGCGTCGAGACCCAGAATCTGGTCGGCATCGCTGTCGGTGCCCGTCAGCATGACGATCGGGCCCTTGTAGCCGGTCTTGCGCAGCAGCTTCACCGCCTCGCGCCCGTCCATGTCCGGCAGGCCGACGTCGAACAGGATCAGATCGTGATGGCCGCTCTTGGCGATCTCGACGCCCTTCGAGGCGGTGCCGGCCACGGACACCTCGAACTCGTCGTGCAGCGCCAGCTGATCGCGCAGCGAGGAACGCAGGTCCTCGTCGTCGTCGACCAGCAGGATCTTGCGGGCGGTACCCATAGGCCAATGGCTCCCACGATGAGCAAGGACAAAGGAATTTAGCATCTGCCCGCAGGCGGAGGTAGGTCTTGCGGTGCCATGCCGCTGACCGACAGGTCGGGCGGGCCCCCTCTCCTGCCAAGTCCGGCTGACCCCCGTCAAGTCACGTGCCCGCCAGATCGAGGACAAACACGCTCGCACGAAAAAGGGTCCGGACGCACGCGGCGCCGGACCCTGAGTTGAGCTCGCCTCTTTGGGGAAGACGGGGCTCGGGAGAGGAAGGCACGAAAGGATACCAGTGGGGCCGGCAGGACGAAGCCCGCCAGCCCCGGCCGTGAGATCAGTAGTTGTAGGCGCGCTCGCCATGCTCGGCGACGTCGAGACCCTCGCGCTCCTCCTCGGTCGACGGACGCAGACCGATGGTGAACTTGAGCAGCAGGAACAGCACCGCCGAGATCGTGCCGCTCCAGACGATGGTGAGAGCGACCGCCTTCGACTGGGCGACGAGCTGGGTCATGATGTCGTAGGGAGCGACGATCGCCGAACCCGGCTTCGACACGTAGTCGAGAATGCCCGAGCCGCCGAAGTCCGGGCTGGCGAGGATCGCGGTGCCGAGCGCGCCGATGATGCCGCCGACGCCGTGGATGCCGAACACGTCGAGCGAGTCGTCGTAGCCGAGCGCACCCTTCACGCTGGTCACGAAGATGAAGCAGACGATACCGGCGACGAGGCCGAGGAAGATGGCGGGAACCGGAGCCGCGAAGCCCGACGCGGGCGTGACGGCGACCAGACCAGCGACGACACCCGAGACGAGGCCGAGCAGCGACGGCTTGCCCTTGACGATCCACTCGATGAACATCCACGCGAGACCCGCAGCAGCGGTGGCGGTGAAGGTGTTCATCATGGCGACGAACGAGACGCCGTTGGCTTCGAGGTTCGAACCGCAGTTGAAGCCGAACCAGCCGACCCACAGCAGCGCGGCGCCGATCATGGTCATGGTGAGCGAGTGCGGAGCCATGTGCTCGCGGCCATAGCCGACGCGCTTGCCGACCATGATGGCACCGACGAGACCGGCGATGCCGGCGTTGATGTGGACGACGGTGCCGCCCGCGAAGTCGATGGCGCCCCACGAGAAGATGAGACCTGCATCGGCAAGGACCGCGTCGAGAGCAGCCTGCGCCTCGGCCTTCTTGTCAGCCGTGGCTTCGGCAACGGCCTTGGCGGCAGCGCCGACGGCATCCGGGCCCGCCCAGTACCAGACCATGTGCGCGATCGGGAAGTAGACGAGCGTGACCCAGAGCACCGAGAAGATCAGCAGCGCCGAGAACTTGATGCGCTCGGCGAAGGCGCCGACGATCAGCGCCGGCGTGATGCAGGCGAAGGTCATCTGGAAGGCGATGAACGCGTACTCGTACATCGAGACGTCGTTCGAGAAGGTGCCACCGAGCGATTCACCCGTGACGCCGGAGAGGAACAGCTTGGAGAAGCCGCCGACGTAGGAGTTCAGCGAGCCGCCGCTGGTGAAGGCCATCGAGTAGCCGTAGGTCACCCAGACGATGGCGATGAGACAGGTGATGGCGAACACCTGCATCAGCACCGACGCCATGTTCTTGGTGCGCACGAGGCCGCCGTAGAACAGGGCGAGGCCCGGGATCGTCATGAGCAGGACGAGCACGGTGGACAAGAACATGAAGGTCGTGTCGCCCTTGTCGGGCGCGGCGGCGAAGGCCGGCCCGGCGAGCGCCGGTACCAGGGCAAGCGCTCCGAGCGCACTCGCCAGCCTCGAGGTCAAGCGTGACTGCATGTGGAATAACTCCCCGTTTGAGCTGATGCTGTGCGCGGTTCAGAGCGCGTTGTTGTCGGTCTCGCCGGTGCGGATGCGGACCGTGTTCTCGATGGTGGAGACGAAGATCTTGCCGTCGCCGATCTGGCCGGTGCGGGCAGCGGTCTGGATGGCGGCGAGCGCCTTGGCGACCTGGTCGGACTGGACCACGACCTCGATCTTCACTTTCGGCAGGAAGCTCACGGCGTACTCGGCGCCGCGGTAAATCTCGGTGTGGCCTTTCTGGCGGCCATAGCCCTTGACCTCGGTGACGGTCATGCCCTGCAGCCCGAGGTCGGTCAGCGCCGCGCGGACCTCCTCCAGCTTGAAGGGTTTGATGATGGCGGTGATGAGCTTCATACGACGTCCCCAACTGATGGCGTCGGGCCCCAGTGGCCCTGCGCTTCGCCTGCCCCGCGCCCGCCCACTCCTCGAAGCGGACCCGGCGACGGTAACGGCGCGTTAGGGATCAAGAGACGTGCCAAGTCTCGAATTAACCAACCAACATATTGGAGGGCATGGATTAATGTGCCTGCGGCGGTGGCAGGTCCGGTGTTTCTGGCTGCTGCTGCTGCCTAAATTGGCGCCATAAATGGCGAGATGCACACTATTTCACCAGGAACTCGGTTGTGCGCTGCCGCATGAGGCCTTCCTGTGCCGTCGAGGCGATCAGCTCACCCGCGCGCGAGTAGATGGCGCCCCGGCAAAAGCCACGCGAGCCGGACGCACTGGGGCTGTCCTGGGCGTAGAGCACCCAGTCATCCAACCGGAACGGGCGGTGGAACCAGAGCGCATGATCGAGGCTGGCCAGTTGCATATCAGCGTCGAACAGCAGCTTGCCGTGGCCGATCAGCGCCGTGTCGAGCAGGGTGAAATCCGAGGCGTAGGCCAGTACGCCCTGATGCAGCACCGGATCGTCCGGCAGCGTACCATTGGCCCTCAGCCAGATGTGCTGCACGGGCTCACGCGGCTCGCGCGACAAATAGCGCGACAGGTCCACCGGGCGCATGTCGATCGGCCGCTCGCGCGTCCAGTAGGCGCGCATGTTGTCGGGCAGCTTGTCGATCAGGCGGGCGAACAGCTCGTTGGCGCTTTTCAGCTCCTCGGGCGGCGGGACATCCGGCATGCGCGCGGCGTGATCGAGCCCCGGTTCGTCGGCCTGAAAGGAGACGCCCATCACGAATATGGTCTTGCCGTGCTGGATCGCCTTCACCCGCCGGGTCGAGAAGGTACCGCCGTCCCGGGTGCGTTCGACCTCGTAGATGATCGGGTGCCTCGGATCGCCGCCGAGCAGGAAATAGGCGTGCATGGAGTGCGCGCGCCGGTCGCCCTCGACGGTGCGGATCGCCGCCATCAGCGCCTGCCCGAGCACCTGCCCGCCATAGACGCGCTGCCAGCCATCGGACGGGCTGCGTCCTCTGAACAGGTTGTGCTCCAGCGGCTCGAGGTCGAGAATGGCGATGAGATCGGCGAGGGCGGTCACGGGCAGGCTCCGGGCAGGCGATTTGCGCCTGTAGTACCATGCCCGGGCCACCGGGCGGACCCACGACCTGAGTTTCACGGGAGACACGCGATCATGCAGCAGGATGCCGCCGGGCGCTTCGACATCGTCGTTTCCGGCGCCAGCTATGCCGGTATGGCGCTGGCGCTTGCGCTGGCCGAGGCGCTGCCCGGCATCGAAATCGCGCTGGTCGATCCCGTTACGCCGCGAGGACGCACGGAACCGGCCCGCGATCCGCGCGCCTTTGCCGTCTCGGCGTCGTCGAAGCACGTGCTCGATGCCATCGGCGTCTGGGATGCGGTCGCGCCCGAAGCGCAGGCGGTGGCCGACATCGAGATCACCGACTCGTCGCTCGACGCCGGCATCCGTCCGACGCTGCTGACTTACGCCAACACGACGGATGCGGGCGAGCCGGCGTCGTGGATCCTGCCGGGCGGCGTATTGCTGGCGGAACTCTACGAGCGCGCACGGGCAACTCCGGGGCTCACTTTCATCACACCGGCAACGGTGGTCGGCTACGAGGCCGGATTGCATTCGGCGAGCGTGCGTCTGGCCGATGGCCGCACACTCTCCGCGCGCCTCGTGGTGGCCGCCGAGGGCCGCAAGTCGACGCTGCGCGAGGCCGCCGGCATCAAGCTGGTCGGTTGGCCCTACGAGCAGACCGGCATCGTCGTCACGGTCGCGCACGAGCTACCGCATCAGGGCGTCGCCGTGCAGCACTTCCTGCCGGCAGGGCCGTTCGCCATCCTGCCGCTGACGGGAGACCGCTCGTGCATCACCTGGTCTGAGGGCGCGCGCGAGGCCCGCCGCATCCTGGCGCTCGACGACGACTCTTTTCTCGCCGAGATCGACAGGCGTTTCGGCGGCCGGCTCGGTCGCGTCACGCTGGCGGGCCAGCGCGCCTCATGGCCGCTGGAGATGCACCTCGCGCGCGCCTATGTCGCGCCGCGACTCGCGCTGATCGGCGACACCGCGCACGGCGTGCATCCGATCGCCGGGCAGGGTCTGAACCTCGGCCTGCGCGACGTTGCGGCGCTGGCCGAAGTGGTGGCGGAGACACTGCGCGTCGGCCTCGATCCGGGCGCTTCGGACGTGCTGAAGCGCTACGAGCGCTGGCGCCGGTTCGACTCGACCGTGTCGACCTTCGCCTTCGACAGCATCAACCGCCTGTTCTCGAACGACTGGACGGTGGTGCGCGCCGCCCGCGACCTCGGTCTTGGCCTCGTCGATCGCATGCCCGGCATCAAACGCCTGCTCGTCGAAGAAGCCGCCGGCCTCACCGGCGAAGTGCCGAAGCTGCTGCGCGGCGAGGGGCTGTAAGGGGGCGGAGGTCCATGGCCGATCGATCCCGACGCCATCAGGTCGGTCAGGTCCGCGGCATCAGCACGATACCGCCGCGCCGTTCTGTCATGATCAACATTGCGATCCCTGCACCCGTGCAGAGTGCGAACGCGAGTACGGAGGACTCCACTCCAAAGCTGCCGCCGGTCAGTATCTCCGGCCCCTTGATGTTGGATCGGATCAAGCCCTGAGCTGGTGCGTTCCCGGAGACGATCCCGGAGAAGATGGCCGACTGGGTGTAGTTCCAGGCCATATGGAAGCCTATCCCGAGCCACAGGCGGCGGGTCAGCATGAAGGCCGCAGCCAGCAGCACACCAGCCTCGATACTGATGTAAAGGGCTCCCGTAACCGTGCCGGCCGGGTTCAGGAGATGCACCCCACCAAAAACAAGTGACGATAGCGCCAGCGCAATCCAGCTGCCGAACATATCCTCGACGGAACGAAACAGCACGCCCCGGAAAAGCAACTCCTCGAAAACCCCCGAGCTGAGCGCCATTGCCACAGCCGGCACGACATAGGACCAGGGATTCAAACCTTCGATCCGATACATTCCTAGCGCAATCAGGATGAGTATGCAGAGGGTATAAAGGCCTGCGCCGGTCAACGCGCCGATTGCCCATTCCCGGCCCATTCCCGGTAGCGAGAGTTCGGCGACCGGACGCCGTTCGACGAAGCGCGAATAGCTCGCGTAGACGGCCAGCGCGAGAGCTGCCATGGCAATGGTGACCGCGATGGCAAGCAAGGGTTGCGCCGCGAATTTCTTCATGAAACCGTTGTTGACGCCCATCATCAGAAACACGCTTCCGCCCAACAGGAAAAGGCGCGCCAGTGGAGATCGCAAGATGCGAAGCCACAGGGGGATGATGGTGTGCTGCACGTCCGTCATGCCGATGGTTCCCTGACTGCGGCGATCATGGATGGTGGCCGTCGGTGTAACGAACTCGATCGGGGTATTCCAGCCGAGACACGCCATCATACCGGACGGACTCGTATAGATTTCGCATACTGGCCGACCGTGGGAAGTTTGCGTCCCGGTCAATCACACAGAGCCGACCCCGAGGAGACCGTCGTGAAGCTGCTTGCATGCGACCTGTGCATCGACGTCGTTCCACTCACCCACACGGGGCGCGCCTGCCGGTGCGGCAACGTTTCTGGCCGGTACTTGCCGAACGACGACGATATCGAGGTCCGCGTCGAGAAGATGGACGCGGCGCGGATCATCGGGCTTCCCAATGACGTGCGCTATGGCCGCTCGCAGCAGGATCTCTGCTACGTGATCCCTTGGGACGCGCCCAAGGTTACGCGGCTCGGCTGAGCCGACAAGTCGTCATGTCCGGGGTGTGAGAGAATCGCGGACGTTGTCACGTCCCCCCGCTCGTGTCCGTCGAGGATGCGGCGCAGGAGTGGCGGCAGCTCGAACACGGCGCGGTTGGCGAGTGAAGCGGCGCGGCGGCGATAGCCGGCGAGGCAGTCGCCCGTGAGCAGGTAGCGCACGGCCTCGTCGAGCTGACGATAACCGGCGATGCCGAGGCCGACGCCCTGCTCCTCCACCCACGTGACGTTGTAGCGCTCCTGAATCATGGTGCGGCTGTTGCTCGTCACGATCACCGGCAGGCCCATCAACAGCGCCTCGCTGATGCTGCCCGGCCCCGGCTTGCCGACGAAGAAATCCGCGAGCCGCATGTAGTCCTCGACGCGTTCGGTGAAGCCGACGGCATGCACGCCGGGTCGATCGCGACAGCTTTCGAGCAGTTGCTCGTTGCGTCCGCACATGAGGATCGACGACACGCCGAGACGGCCGAGATGCGTGATCACCTCGCCGCTTTCCTCCGAGCCGTAACCGCCGAACATGACCAGTGCGACCTTGCCCTGCGGATCGAGCCCCAGTTGCTCGCGGGTGAGCGACGGCTTCGCGCCCGCCGCCGCGTAGAAGCGCGGCCGCACGATCATGCCGGAAACCTCGTGAATACACTCTGGGCGATAGAAGCCCGAAAGCGCGGCCTGCAATGCCGCCTTGCGCGTGCCGCAGACGATGTGCTGGTCCTGTCGCTCCATCCAGAAGTGCGGCGGCACGTCGGCGAAGTCGGTCATGATGGTGACGAACGGTGTGTGCGGATGCGCCTCGCGCAGCGCCTCGAACATGATGCGGTTGAAATTCGGGACGACGGAGACGACCAGATCGGGCGCGCGCCTCGACCACCAGTCGCGCAGTCGGCGCCTGAAAGCCGGAGCCTCGATCGAGATGCCCTGTTGCAGAACGCGCAGGAAGGTCTTCGAGCCGTAGGTCCAGCCGCGCTTCAGGGCGCGATTGTAAAGTTCCTCGGAATGGAACCCCATCGTCTGGTAGATCGGATCGAGCGACTGCAGCAGCTCCTGGAGCTGCACCAGCTCGACATGCCAGTCGAAACCGGAGAGGCGGATCGAATCCGCCAAGGCCATGGCCGCCGCGCGATGACCGCCACCGGCATTGAAGTAGACGATCTCGACGTGCGGTTTCTGATCGCGAATCATACGAGCCTCCGCTGAACCTTGCGCGACGGGCGCACGCCAGCGTGAAACGCAGATGACAGGGATCAGGCGGCGAAGATGCGTGCGATCTGTTCGTTGTCGAGCAGGCGCCATTGGCCAGGCGCGAGATCGTCCGGCAGGGCGAGGCCGCCGACGCGGTCGCGGTGCAGTGCCGTGACGTGATTGCCGAGCGCGGCGAACATGCGCCGTACCTGATGATATCGGCCCTCGGTCAGCGTCACGTGCACGACGGGCGTCGCCGCCGGACTGTCCTCGAGGAGTTCCATGGCGACGGGCAGCAGCGGCTTCTCCTCGCTCTCGAGCATCAGCGTGCCCGAGGCGAGCGCCGCCGCCTCGTCACCGCGCAACGGGCGCGCCAGCGTGACCCGATAGCGCTTCGACACTTCGCTTTTGGGGGAGATGATCCGGTGCAGCAGGGCGCCGTCGTCCGTCAGCAGCAGAAGACCCGAGGTGTCCTTGTCGAGGCGGCCGACGGTGGAAATCGCCGGCTTCCGCGCACGCCAACGGGCGGGAAGCAGACCGTACACCAGCGGGCCCGCCTCCTTGTGGCTGCAGGTCACGCCGAGCGGCTTGTGCAGCATGAGCGCGATGCCGGGCGGCGGATCGAGCGGCTCGCCGTTGATCTTCAGTCGCAGCGGCAGGTCCGCCGACACCGGCACGTGTGTGTCGGCGTCCTTCAGCGCAGCGCCGTCGAGGACGATGCGACCGGCCTTGACCAGCGCGGCGATGTCTTTGCGCGAGCCGTAGCCCATGTTGGCGAGCAGTCGGTCGAGGCGCAGGCGCGGCGGTGCGGTGGAGGTCATCGGTGCCCCGATCGCCCGCCGCCCTTTCGCGCCGGGCGTGAATCGGCGGCAGAGCTGGAAGCCCTGCGGGAGGTTTCGCGCGTGGCTGCCTGAGTGCGTCCGGTCGCCTTGGTCGCGGCGTAGACCTTGAAGCCGGCGCGGTCGGCGATCGCCTCAACGGTTTCGAAACGTCCGCGCAGAATAGCCTCGTACGGGAGATGCCGGTTGGCGGTCAGCCACAGCTGGCCTCCCGGACGCAGCATGTCCGCCGCGCGCTCGATGAACAGTTTGCCGAGCGATCTATCCTCCTCGCCGGCGTCGTGGAACGGTGGATTGCAGACGACGAAATCGAGCCCGGCCGGCAGCACGCCGATCAGAGGCATCTCGGTTTGCCTCTCCCCGACGGGAGACGCACCGGAGATACGAGCGGCCCTCAGGTCGGCCCAGTGCAGGAAGAGGCCGTCACCCGGCACGTTGCGGCGCGCTATGTCCAGCGCGCGAGCGTCGATGTCGATCAGGTGCAGGACGACGGCCGGATTTTTCTCCCTGACCGCGCGCGCCAGCACGCCGATGCCGCAGCCGAGGTCAGCGCCGCAGCCCGTCGTCACCGGCAGATGCTCCAGCAACAGCGCCGAGCCCGGATCGATACGGTCCCAGTTGAACAGGCCCGGCTGCGACCACAAGCCGAGATCGGGGAGAAAAATGGCATCGCCGTCGTCGATCGCTTCCTGCAATCCGTGCACATGCTCGGGACGGACTGCCCGCACGATGCGGTGATGGCGCTTGTGCTCACTGGCTACCGAACAGCCGAAGGCCTCGAGTTCCTTGACGAGCCGCGTCCCGCCTTTGGTGTTGTGCGCGATGGCGACCAGCGGTGCGCCCGGAGCGAGTGCCCTCAGAGCCAGAGCCAGCACGCGGCGACGCTCGATCACGCTCGCGGGCGCATGCACCACCATGCCGGCGCTGCTGCCGGCCGGAACGAGGCCGAGCGGGGACGCGCCCGGTACGCGCGGCGAGCACTGCTGCGCACCGGCCGGCACCTCGGCCAGCCCGGAGGACACTACTCCGTAGATGTGTATGATCGGCTCGGGCACGTTCGTCTTCTGCGATACCAAGGGGTGGGCAACTTAGGCCGCGGCGCACTGTTGCCACAAGCGGGTTCGCCGAGCTGCCTCGACGCTTCGCATCCGGTCCCCGGGTCGCGTTGTGTTTGCCGCAGTGCCCGCCGCTGGCGCCTCTCGGCTCACATCTACGGCGTTACGCTTGACCGATATAGTTGACGCGCCAACCGCCGGCGACCTAGTTCGTGGCGTGCACACCGCTTATGACCCCACAATGAACAACGGTCAATAAATGTCGACGCCGTTACCTCCCGAAACTGCCGCCTCTCCGGCCAAGCGTGCCGCGATCGCAATTGCTGTCACAGTAGCCGCTACGGCGGCGGCCATGTTGCTGATGGGAGACGAAGCCTACCTGTGGGTGAAATCCGTCCACGTCATAGCGGTGATCTCGTGGATGGCCGGCATGTTGTATCTGCCGCGCCTGTTCATCTACCACTGCGACGCGCCCGCCGGATCGCAGCAGTCGGAGACGTTCAAGGTGATGGAGCGGCGGTTGCTGCGCCTGATCATGAACCCGGCCATGATCGTGTCGTGGGTCCTTGGCGTCTGGCTCGCCTGGCAGGCGGGGTTCTTCACCTCCGGATGGTTTCACGTGAAACTTCTGGCCGCACTCGTCCTGTCGTGGGCGCACGGCTATTTCTCGGCTTCGGTGCGCGCCTTCGCCGAGGACCGCAATATGAAGCCGCCGCGGCACTGGCGCATCATCAACGAGGTTCCCACGGTCCTGATGATCGTCATCGTCATCATGGTGATCGTGAAGCCGTTCTAGTGCCGCCACCGATTCACGTCGCACGCCGGTAGGGGGCGTGCGACGACCGGGGCGGGCCACGCGGCATCAGCTTGTTTTTTGGCAAGGGCTCGGATCAGCCCGCATAGCTCTGGGCGCATCGGGTCGGCCGCAAGGAACCATTCGTGCCGGGCGAATGTTGCAGCTGTGCGCCTTCCGCCGTGCGAGCCCGTCTGCTATAGAGGTTCCATTCCGATCCGACTCGCGGCCTCTCCGGCCTTAGAGTTCGCCCGCTGCGCAAGAGGCTGCCGGGCGTTACGGACCTCGTGGGTCGATCCCACGCTTCGGCAACTGCCATTCACCCCATCCATCCCGGCACGGTCCAGCCTCTTCCCGCCTTGCGCCACCGCTGCCACTCCCGGAGTTCCTCCATGAAGGAAGTCAAGCTCGAGGACCTGAAGCTCAAGACACCCGTCGAGCTGCTGGCGTTCGCCGAGGAAGTCGGTGTCGAGAACGCCTCGACCATGCGCAAACAAGAACTGATGTTCGCGACGCTGAAGCAGCTCGCGAGCCAGGATACGGAAATTCTCGGCATGGGCGTCGTCGAGGTGCTGCAGGACGGCTTCGGCTTCCTGCGCTCGCCGGACGCCAACTACCTGCCCGGCCCGGACGACATCTACGTCTCGCCTTCCCAGATCCGCCGCTTCGCGCTGCGCACCGGCGACACGGTCGAGGGCCACATCCGCTCGCCGAAGGACGGGGAGCGCTACTTCGCCCTGCTCAAGGTCTCGAGGATCAACTTCGAGGACCCGGAAGCGGCCAAGCACAAGATCCACTTCGACAACCTCACGCCGCTCTATCCGACCAAGTGGCTGAAGATGGAAATCGAAGATCCGACCATCAAGGATCTGTCGGCGCGCGTCATCGACATCGTTGCGCCGCTCGGCAAGGGCCAGCGCGGCCTGATCGTGGCGCCGCCGCGCACCGGCAAGACCGTGCTGCTGCAGAACATCGCCCACGCCATCTCGACCAACCACCCCGAGTGCTACCTGATCGTGCTCCTGATCGACGAGCGCCCGGAAGAAGTCACCGACATGCAGCGCTCGGTGAAGGGCGAAGTCATCTCCTCAACCTTCGACGAACCGCCGTCGCGCCACGTGCAGGTGTCGGAGATGGTGATCGAAAAGGCCAAGCGTCTCGTCGAGCACAAGCGCGACGTGGTGATCCTGCTCGACTCCATCACGCGCCTCGGTCGTGCCTACAACACGGTGGTACCGTCCTCTGGCAAGGTGCTGACCGGCGGCGTCGACTCCAACGCCCTGCAGCGGCCGAAGCGCTTCTTCGGCGCGGCGCGCAACATCGAGGAAGGCGGCTCGCTGACCATCATCGCCACGGCGCTGGTCGAGACCGGCTCGCGCATGGACGAAGTGATCTTCGAAGAGTTCAAGGGCACCGGCAACTCGGAAGTCATCCTCGACCGCAAGGTGTCCGACAAGCGCGTGTTCCCGGCCATCGACGTGGCCCGCTCCGGCACCCGCAAGGAAGACCTGCTGGTCGCCAAGGATCAGCTCAAGAAGGTCTACGTGCTCCGGCGCATCCTCAACCCGATGGGCACCATGGACGCCATCGAGTTCCTGATCGACAAGCTGAAGTCGACCAAGACCAACTCCGACTTCTTCTCACAGATGAATACGTAAGCTAGGATGCAGGGGGCGGGCTTTCCGCCCCCTTCGTTTTGGCAGAGCAGTGCAAGCAAATGTCTACCCTTGAGAAGCGTGTCGAGGACCTCGAGTTCATCATCGCCCACCTGCCGGAGGACCTGAACGCAAGGTTCGCGGGCGTGGACGTGAAGCTGGCGCACATTCGCGAGGCGCAGGCGCTGCACACGACGCGGTTCAGCGCGCTCGACGCACGCGTCGA
>ERZ1645187.3678-NODE-3678-length-12770-cov-6.096972_pt1 | contig 12770 bp, 14 predicted proteins | sample MGYA00575352_ERZ1645187 | MGnify/ENA primary metagenome ERZ1645187 (study PRJEB40837, sample SAMN11349314) | freshwater sediment metagenome | isolation source: river sediment | host: Sediment | place: India: Wazaribad , New Delhi | collected 2017-02-21 ... | reverse complement strand
CCCTCCCAGTCGGGCCGCGCCCGCGCCATGGCCTGCCGGTCACGGATCAGACGGCCAATCACCCCCTGCCCGTCGATCCGGCCCAGATCGGGGATCAGCCGCGGCGTGGCGAGGAACATCGCGGCGGGCAAGCCGACCGCCACGATCTCGCCCTCGGCCTAGCCCGACCCGGTGATCTCGCCCGCCGTTGTGCAGCCGATCACCGGCGTCGCGCCAAAAGCCGCGGGCAGGCTGGCGGCCAGCGCGGGCAGATCGGCCTCGGGTGAGACAAACAGGAACACGCAGGCAAAAGGCCCCGGACCAAGGCCCCGCGCCAGCGCCAGCGCCGCCCCCGGCCCCTGCGCCGGGACGCTGGCCCGCGGCATCAGATCAAGCGGCGTCATCCTTCGGGCACCATCGCCGAAAACCGCGCCTCCTTGGCCATCAGCACCGCCTGCGTGCGGCTGAGAACCCCCAGCTTGCGCATGATCGCGGTGACATGGGCCTTGACCGTGGTTTCGGCAATGCCAAGGTCAAAGGCGATCTGCTTGTTCAGCTTGCCCTCGCAGATCAGTTGCAGGATGCGCGCCTGCTGCCGCGTGAGCAGCCCCAGCCGTGCAATCGCCTCCTCGCTGACGCTCGGCTCGCCCTCCGGCTCCACCCCGTCGGGCAGGAAGATGCGGCCTGCGCGCACCGCCTCCAGCGCGGCGCGATAGGTGTCGCGGGGGGCGTGCTTGGGCACAAAGCCCACGGCACCCGCCCGCAAGGCCGCCCGCATGATCCGCGGGTCGGCCATGGACGAGACCACCAGCACCGGCACCTCGGGCACCGCCAGCCGCAGCCGCACCAGCCCGTCCAGCCCGTCGACATCGGGCAGGTTCAGATCCAGCACCACCAGATCGGGCCGGCTGCCCGCATCCAGCCGCCGCACCGCCTCTTCCAGAGTGCCCGCCGTCTCGACCGCCTGCAAACCGGCCAGAACCTTCAGCGTCATCGCCAGCGCGTCGCAGAACAGCGGATGGTCGTCCACGATCATGGCCCGCAGGAGCGGGCGGTTCGGGGCATCGGTCATCGGCACTCCTCTCTCCTGCCGTCACGCTAGCACCAAAGCCCGCCCGCAATCCATCCCGGCGAAAGTCGCAGTCCGCCGATCGCGCGCCTGCCCTCTTTTCCCCCGCCAACCGCCCCGCTATCAGGGGCACGAGCCACAACCGGAGCCCGCCCATGCTGACCCGCCGCGCCGCCCTGATCCTGCCTCTTGTCCTTGCCGCCTGCGGGGGACGCCGCAACCACGACACGCCAAGCCGCCATGACACCCACCCCGGCGAGACGCCCGAGATGCGGGCGCTGGTGCGCAAATGGGCCGCGATCCACGACATTCCCGAAAGCCTGCTGCATCGCCAGATCCGGCATGAAAGCGGCTACAACCCGGCCGCGCGCAACGGCCCTTATTACGGGCTTTTGCAGATCAGGGCCGAAACCGCCCGCACCATGGGCTATCGCGGCGCGCCCGAAGGGCTGCTGGATGCCGAAACCAACCTGAAATATGCCGGAAAATACCTGCGCGGGGCCTGGCTCGTCTCGGGCCGGAACGAAGACCGCGCGATGATGTGGTATGCCAAGGGCTATTACTATGAGGCCAAGCGCAAGGGCTTGTTGCGCGAAACCGGCCTGAAGGCCTGAGGATCGCCATGGCTCCTGGGCTCTTGCGCCGATGTCCCCGGAAGGCGGACCGGGGCGCGCAAGGCCCCCGGCGGCCGGTCTCAGGTCACCACATCCGGCGCCGTGCGCCCGGTATGGGCGGCAATCCCGGCCAGCTCATGCGCCGCACGGGTGATTGGCGCCAGCGCCTCGGCCGGGTCAAGGCCCAGCCCCTCCGGCCCCGGCGCATAGCGTTCAAGATAAAGCCGCAGCGTCGCGCCCTCGGTTCCCGTGCCCGAAAGCCGCATGACAAAGCGCGAGCCGCCCGCAAAGATCACCCGCACGCCCTGCCCGGTAGAAACCGACCCATCCACCGGATCGGTATAGGCAAAATCATCCGCCGCCTCGACCGTCAGGCCCTGAACCTGTGTCCCCGGCAGATCGCCCAGACGCCGCCGCAGGGCCGCCATCATCGCATCGGCCTTCTCGGTCGGGATCGCCTCGAAATCATGGCGACTATAGTAGTTGCGGCCAAAGCGCGCCCAATGGTCCTGCAGGATCTCGGCCACCGATTGCTTGCGCACCGCCAGAATGTTCAGCCACAGAAGAATGGCCCAAAGCCCGTCCTTCTCGCGCACATGGTCGCTGCCGGTGCCAAAGGATTCCTCACCACACAGCGTGGCCCGGCCGGCGTCCATCAGGTTGCCAAAGAACTTCCAGCCCGTCGGCGTTTCGTAATGCGCAATCCCAAGGGCCGCCGCCACCCGGTCGGCCGCAGCACTGGTCGGCATCGACCGCGCCACCCCGGCCAGCCCCTTGGCATAGCCCGGCACCAGATGGGCATTGGCCGCCAGAACCGCCAGACTGTCGGAAGGCGAGACATAAATCCCCCGCCCCACCACCATGTTGCGATCTCCATCGCCATCCGAAGCCGCGCCGAAATCAGGGGCATCGGCGCCAAACATCTCGTCCATCAGCGCCTTGGCCCAAGTCGGGTTCGGATCGGGATGCAGGCCGCCAAAATCGGGCAAAGGGTTGGCATTGACGACGGTTCCCTTGGCCGCTCCAAGCCGGTTTTCAAGGATTTCAACCGCATAAGGCCCGGTCACCGCGCACATGCTGTCCATTCGCATGCGAAAGCCCGACCGGAACATCGCCCGGATCGCGTCAAAGTCGAACAGGCTTTCCATCAGCGCGGCGTAATCGGCGACAGGGTCGACCACATCCACCACCATGTCGCCAATCTCATGCCGGCCAAGGCGCGACAGGTCGATGTCCTGCCCTTCCCAGATCCGGTATTCCGCAATCTCGCCTGTACGTTTGTACATGGCCTCGGTCACCGCCTCGGGCGCAGGGCCGCCGTTGGCCATGTTGAACTTCACCCCGAAATCATCATCCGGGCCGCCGGGGTTGTGGCTGGCACTCATGATGATGCCGCCATCCGTCTGGTTCAGCCGAATGAGATGGCTGGCCGCCGGAGTGGACAAAAGCGCGCCCTGACCGACGATCACCCGTGCTGCCCCGTTCGCCGCCGCCATCCGCAAGATCACCTGCGCCGCGCGGTCATTGAAATACCGCCCGTCGCCGCCCAGCACAAAGGTCTTGCCGCTGGCGCCCACCACATCGAAAATCGACTGGATGAAATTCTCCAGATACTGCGGCCCCATGAACACGCGGGTTTTCTTGCGCAGGCCGCTGGTGCCGGGTTTCTGTCCGGCAATCGGATGGGTCGGATGAACGCGCAAAGTCATATGGGGCCTCATGAAACAGGTGGCGGGAAGAAACCAGATTGGCCGGGAAGGTCAAGGGCAGCAGGAAGGCCCGGCCTCGGCAGGCGTGTCGAGGATGCCCTTTGTCGGCGAGAGAGTGCAAGGCCATGCTCTTGCGAGACAAGGCGAGACATGAAACCACCCTCTTGCGAACAGTCGCGAAACCTTCAGAGGTCTTCCGAAGGTCATCGCGTAAACACCTGATAAAATGTAAATTATAATCATCTCCATTTCGCCCGTGCACGCATCGATCCGCCGGGAAAACGCGAGGCCATTGCCGTCCTGCGCGGGCAATACCGCCCCAAAGTGCGACAAATCCGCTTTATGATCTGCATCAAATACAGCGGCTCAAGGCCGGTCTAATGTGCGTCCTATGTGAAGGTCTGCGGGATTTCGGTGATGAGACTGACAACACGAACCAATCTGGCCATGCGGACGCTGATGTTCTGCGCCGTGAACCCCGGCCAGATCGTGCGCAAACATGAAGTGGCCGAGGCCTGCGGGGCCTCGGAAAACCATTTGGCGCAGGTGATCCATCTCTTGGCGCGCAAGGGCTATATCAAGACCCTGCGCGGCCGGTCGGGGGGGCTGATGCTGGCGCGGCCGCCCGAAAAGATTGGGGTGGGCGATGTGTTCCGCACCTTTGAGGCGGTCTTGCCCTTCACCGAATGCACCGAAGAGCGGCAGGCGACCTGCCCGCTGGCGGCCTGCTGCCGGTTGAAATGCGTGTTGCAAGAGGCGCTGGATGCGTTTTACGCCCGGCTTGACCGCTCGACGCTGGCCGATCTTGTGGCGGAAAACACCGGGCTGCAGACCCTTTTGAAAGTGGCCTGAGCCGCTCCTTCCTGACCAGTTCCTCCTCGTCGCGTTTCACGCGCTCGTCGGGAAGGCGCGCCCCCCGAAGAGCGCGCGGTCACGCGCGACGATGAGGGCGCATCACCCGCGCCAGCCGCGCAGGCGCAGGGCATTGCCAAGGACAAAGACCGACGACAGCGCCATGGCACCCGCCCCCAGCATGGGCGACAGTTGCGGGCCGCCAAAGGGCACCAGCACCCCCGCCGCCACCGGAATGAGCACGCTGTTATAGCCGAAGGCCCAGAACAGGTTCTGCCGGATGTTGCGCATCACGGCGCGTGACAGGCCGATCGCCTGCACCACCCCCATCGGATCGCCGCGCATCAGCACCACGTCCCCCGCCTCGATCGCCACATCGGTGCCCGTTCCCATGGCGATGCCCACATCGGCAATCGCCAGCGCCGGCGCGTCGTTCAGCCCGTCGCCGACAAAGACCGTGCCCGCGCCAAGGCCGCGCACCACCTCGGCCTTTTCCGCCGGCAGGATTTCTGCGTGGAGCGTGGAAATGCCAAGCCCCGCCGCAACCGTCGCGGCCGTGGCCCGGGCATCGCCCGTGATCATCACAGGTTCCAACGTAAGCGCCCTGAGCGCGGCGACAGCCTGAGCGGCAGTGGGCTTGACCGGATCGGCCACAAGAATTGCCGCCTCGGCCCGGCCCTGCCGCCCGACCAGGAGAACGCCCTGCCCTCGCGCCTGCGCGGCGCTGCACATCTGTGCAAGGCCAGCATCCAGTGCCTCGAACAACCGCGCAGAGCCGACCTGCACCACCTGCCCGGCCACCATCGCCTCGGCGCCTCGGCCGGGGTGGGCCTGAAAGCCGCTGGCTTCGGCCAGGATCAGCCCGCGCCGGGCGGCTTCGTCCAGAACCGCCCCGGCCAGCGGGTGCTCCGAGCCACGCTCGACCGCGGCGGCCAGGGCCAGAAATTGATCGGGGTCCAACCCCGGCAGGGCCTGCACCGCCTGCACCACCGGTTTGCCCATGGTCAGCGTGCCTGTCTTGTCAAAGGCCACGCGCCGCACGCTTTCCAGCCGCTGCAGCGCCTCGCCCTTGCGGAACAGCACCCCCAGTTCCGCAGCCCGGCCAGTGCCGACCAGAATCGAGACCGGCGTTGCCAGCCCCATGGCGCAGGGGCAGGCGATGATCAGCACCGAAACACCCGCCACAAGCGCCTCGGCAAGGCCGGGGCCGACCAGCAGCCAGACGGCAAAGGCCAGCACGGCAAGGGCCATGACCACCGGCACGAACCACAGCGTGATGCGATCAACCAGCGCCTGAACCGGCAGCTTGCCACCCTGCGCCTCGGCCACCATGGCGATGATGCGGCTGAGCACCGTGGCGGCGCCCACCGCCCGCACCTCCATCACCAGACCGCCGGTGCCGTTCACCGTGCCCCCTGTCAGCCCGTCGCCGGGCCCTTTGGCCACCGGAAGCGGCTCTCCGGTGAGCATGGATTCGTCCAGCGCCGACTGGCCTTCGATCACGATTCCATCCACCGGCACCCGCTCGCCCGGGCGCACCTGCACCCGGTCCCCAGCAACGAGGGCGGCAATCGGAACCTCTTGCGGGGCGGGCGCAAGGCGCAGCGCGGTTTTCGGCTGCAGCGCCACCAGCCGGGCAATCGCCGCCCCCGCGCGGCCCCGCGCCCGCGCCTCAAGGCTGCGGCCGAACAGGATCAGCGTCACGATCACCGCCGCCGCCTCGAAATAGACCGCGCGCGAGGCGGACGGGATCAGGCCGGGGGCAAAGGTCACCAGGGCCGACCAGCCCCAGGCCGCCCCGGCCCCCAGCGCCACAAGGCTGTTCATGTCGGGCGCGGCCCTGAAAAGCGCCGGGATGCCCTTGCGGAAGAACCGCGCGCCGGGCCAGATCAGCACCAGCGTCACCAGAAGGAATTCGGCCAGCCACAGGCTTTGCGTGGCGATCAGCCCATGCAGCCAGTGGTGGAACCCCGGCACCAGATGCCCGCCCATCTCGGCCACAAAAACCGGCAGCGTCAGCGCCGAGGCAATGGCCGCATCGCGCCACAGCCGCGCCTCTTCGGCCTTGGGGTCATGCCCGCCGCTTTCGGCCATGGGCGCGGCCTGAAAGCCGGCGCGCGTGACCGCCTGCGCCAGCGTGCCGGCATCGGTATCGCCCCAAAGCGTGACGGTCGCGGCCCGGGTCACCAGGTTGGCCGTCGCCTCGGCCACGCCCGGCTGGGCCCGCAGCACCCGCTCCACCCGGCCGGTGCACGAGGCGCAGGTCATCCCCTCCACCGCCAGAATCACCTGCCTTTGCCGCACCGGATAGCCCGCCCGGGCCAGGGCCGCCGCCATGCCTTCGGCGCTGGCCGGGGCGTCAAAGCTCACCTCGGCGCTTTCGGTGCCAAGGTTGACATGGGCGGCCGTCACGCCGTCCTGCGCGGAAAGCACACGTTCGGCACGCGCCACGCAAGAAGCGCAGGTCATGCCATCAAGCTGAAAGCGGATGGTCTGGGTCATGCCCCACTATGCGCCCGGGGCCGGGGCAGGACAAGTCCCCGCGCGCCCGTGCCACAGGGCCGCGCCGTGACCCGCCCCTTGCGAAAGCCCCCCTGCCGCGCCCATATTGGCACCAGCAAAAGGAGCCCGCCCCTGACCCTGCTGTCCGTTCCCGACATGACCTGCGGCCATTGCAAGGCCTCGGTCGAGGCCGCCCTTTCCCCCTTGCCGGGCATGGCGCCGGTTGAGGTTGATCTGACCAGCCGTCAGGTCAAGGTGGCCGGCCCCGCGGCCGAGGCGCTGAAGGCGCTGGACGCCATCGGCTTTCCCGCCCGCGAGATCACGACAAACTGATCGGCCGGGACTGCGGAATTCCACCAGCCTTGCCGATTGGGTGATTGCCCATGGCGAAAAGTCGCATTAAGTGGTCGTAATCCGAACGAAAGTCCGGCGCGATGCTGCCGGGTTTGTCGCAAAGGATGGTCATCGGCAGAACGCCGGGACCGATTGGCAAAAGCGGAGCAGTCAGATGTCGAATTCCCCCACCGCCCAGCAGGGCGGCAGCAACACCCCGGCCCCCCAGCAGGGCCAGTCGGGTGGCGCCCCCCAACAGCAAGGTGGCCAGCAGCAAGGCAGCCAGCCCATCTTCCGCGATTGGGCGTCGATCTGAACCCGAAGGGCCAGCCAACGCGCTGGCCCTTTTCATCTGTGCCATGCCTGAACCGGTTTCCTCCATCCTGAACCTTGGCCCGGCGTCCGAAGCGGCTTTTGCCCGCGCGGGCATCCATTCGGCCGAGGAAATCCGCGAAATGGGCGCAGACGCCGCCTATCTGCGCCTGATCGAGGCCGGAACCCAGCCGCATTTCATCGGCTATTACGTTCTGGTCATGGGGCTGCAGGGCCGCCCGTGGAATGACTGTCAGGGCGAAGAGAAAAAGGCGCTGCGGGTCAAGTTTGACCGGTTGAAGGCGCAGGCGCGGGCCTCGGTCGGGGCCGATCACGCGCTGGATGCGGCACTGGCGGCTATTGGCGTCATTCCGAAACGGCCCTAACGGCGCAGGATCATCCGGTCGCCTGTGATCTCGATGGAATAGCGGCCCAGATAATCCATCCCCAGAAGCGAGCCGAACATCTCTCCCTCGTTCACCGAGGCCCCCAGACTGTCATCGCGATAGGGGCCAAGCTGCACATCCTGCAGGCGGACCCGCGCGGTGCGCACCGGGCCATTGGCGGTTTGCGACTCGCCCGTATAGACCAGCGCCGCAAGGTCGATGCCCAGCCGCGCCGCATCGTCGCGCGACAGAACCACCCCCGTCGCGCCGGTATCGACCATGAAGGTCAGCGGCTGGCCGGAAATCGTCAGCGTCAGGTAGTAGTGCCCATCGGCCGAGCGTGGCACCTCAATGCCTTCGGCAGTGTCGTGCTGGGTGGCGATCACATCGCGGCGGATGTCCTGCCACAGGCCATAGCCCGCCATCACGCCGACAAAGATCAGCCCCCAAGCCAGAAAGCTGCGCGCGCCCTGCCCCAGACGCCCGCGATACTCCGCCAGCCCCCAGCCTGCCACGGCCGCCAGCAGAAGCCCCAGATACAACAGCCGCCCGAAATCGTCGCCGCTCATCCGATCAGCCCCGTGCCCCGCACGCCGTCGATCACGAATTGCACCGACAGCGCCGCCAGCAACATGCCCAAAAGCCGGGTGATGACGATGGTACCGGTGCGGCCCAGCATCCGCTCCAGCGGGGGCGAAGCCAGCAGAAAGACATAGGTCACCGCCATCATGGCCAGCATCAACCCGCTCACCGCCCCCGTCGCCGCCCAATCCCCGCCGCCCTGTCCGATCAGCAGGATCATCGTGGCAATCGCCCCCGGCCCGGCAATCAGCGGCGTGGCCAGAGGAAAGACCGACGGGTCATGGTCGGGCTCGGCATGCTGGCCCTCGCGCCGCTGGGTGCGGCGTTCGAACAGCATGTCGAGCGCGGTCAGAAACAGAAGGATGCCGCCGGCGATGCGGAAGGCCGGCATGGAGATACCGATGAAGGTCAGAATCGCCTCGCCCGCCACGCCGAACAGCAGAAGAAGGCCGGCCGCGATCAGACAGGCGCGCAGCGCCATGGACCGGCGCCGCGCCACATCCATGCCGCGGGTCAGCGCGATGAACAGAGGCACCAGCCCCGGCGGGTCGATCACCACGAAAAGCGTGGCGAAGGCGGTGACGAGAAAAGCGCTGTCCATCACGCCAAGGTAGGCGGTGGCAGGCGATGGCGCAAGCGCGGGAAAAGGGGCGGAAATCGTCCGATTTCGGCGACCGGATTTTTCACAAAATCCGAAGGCGCGGCCGTTCCCGGCCGCGCCCGCTGATTTTCGTCGAAAATCAGTTACTTCAGAATCGACCGGCCAGCATATTCGGCCGTCTCGCCCAGCAGTTCCTCGATGCGGATCAGCTGGTTGTATTTCGCCAACCGGTCCGAGCGCGACAAGGAGCCGGTCTTGATCTGGCCGCAGTTGGTGGCGACTGCCAGATCGGCAATCGTCGAATCCTCGGTCTCGCCCGAGCGGTGCGACATGACATTGGTATAGCGCGCACGATGCGCCATATCGACGGCCTGCAGCGTCTCGGTCAGGGTGCCGATCTGGTTGACCTTGACCAGCATCGAGTTCGCCACGCCTTTGGAGATGCCTTCGGCCAGACGGCGCGGGTTGGTCACGAACAGATCGTCGCCCACCAGCTGCACCTTGCCGCCCAGCGTGTCGGTCAGAAGCTTCCAGCCCTCCCAGTCGTCCTCGGAACAGCCATCCTCGATCGAGATGATCGGATAGTCGGCGGCAAGGCCCGCAAGGAATTCGACGTTCTGCGCGATGGTCAACGACTTGCCTTCGCCCTTCATCTCATACTTGCCACCCTTGAAATACTCGGTCGCGGCGCAGTCGAGGGCCAGATAGATATCCTCGCCCGGCTTGTAGCCAGCCTTTTCAATGGATTTCAGAATGAAATCCAAGGCTTCACGAGCGGACTTCAAGTTCGGTGCAAAGCCGCCCTCGTCACCGATGCCGGTGTTGTGGCCGGCTTTCTGCAGCTCTTTCTTCAGGGTGTGGAACACCTCGGCGCCCATGCGGATCGCCTCGCGGATGTCTTGCGCACCCACCGGCATGATCATGAATTCCTGAATGTCGATCGGGTTGTCGGCATGTTCGCCGCCATTGATGATGTTCATCATCGGCACCGGAAGAACCCGGGCCGAGGTGCCGCCGATATAGCGATAAAGCGGCTGGGCGGTGAATTCCGCCGCGGCCTTGGCCACCGCCAGCGACACACCCAGAATGGCATTGGCGCCCAGACGCGACTTGTTCGGCGTGCCGTCCATCTCGATCATGGTGCGGTCGATGCCGACCTGTTCGGTGGCGTCATAGCCGACCAGTTCCTCGGCGATCTCGCCGTTCACCGCCGCCACGGCCTCCAGGACGCCCTTGCCCAGATAGCGGGCCTTGTCGCCATCGCGCTTTTCGTTCGCCTCATGCGCCCCGGTCGAGGCACCCGAGGGCACGGCGGCGCGGCCCATGGCGCCGCTTTCCAGCGTCACGTCAACCTCGACCGTCGGGTTGCCCCGGCTGTCCAGAATCTCGCGGGCGTGAATGTCGATGATCGTGCTCATGGCGCTCCCTCGGCCTGAAATGCAGTTGCCGGCCTTTTACACGCTCGGGGGTCTCATGAAAAGTCTCTGCGGTGCGGCAAAAGCCACTCAGCGGGCCGCGGCCCGGGCGCGCATCCGTTCGCGGGTGAAGGTGTAAAGCCCCGAGCCGATGATCAGCGCAGCCCCGATCAACATCGCAGGCCCCGGCCTTTCGCCCAGAAACAACATTGCCAGGATCAGCGCAAAGACCAGCCGGGTATAGCGGAACGGCGCAATCACGGCCGCCTCACCCAGACGGGTGGCGGCGGTGACGGCGTAATAGCCGATCAGGCCGGACATCAGCGCCAGCGCCAGGTCGAACCAGCGCGTGGGGTCGATGGGGGCAAAGCCGTCGCCGCCAAGCGTCATCAGCACCAGCCCTGCGGGCACCAGCGCCATATAGGCCCAGGTCACCAGCTGGAAGGTGCCGATGTCAACCGGCATGGCCCGGGTGGACAGATCGCGCGCGGCCAGAACCACAACGCACAGCACCGTCAGAAGGCCCGCCGCCTGAAACGCCGCATTCCAGGGCTGCAGGACGATCAGAACGCCGGAAAAGCCCACCGCAATCGCCGTCCAGCGCCGCCAGCCGACCTTTTCCCCCAGAACCAGCGCCGCCCCCATGGTGACCACCAGCGGCGACGCCTGCAAAAGCGCCGAATTGATCGACAGCGGAATGAGCGCGAGCGCCGTGATATAGAGCATGGTCGCCGCCGCCTCGGACAAGGCGCGCAGCAAGGGTGCCCCGCGCAGCGCCCGCAAGGTCAGGATCGGCTGACGCTTCAGCGCGGCAAAAAGCCAGAACACCAGCGCGCCCCCCGCCCCCATCATGGCAATCACCTGCCCCGGCGGCAGGGCCATGGCGGCGCGTTTCAGAAACAGATCCTCGACGGCAAAGGCCGCCATCGAGCCCACCATCATCAGCGTGGCCGCGGTGTTGTCGGTTTTTCTCAAGTTTTGGCACTTTTCTTCAGGGGGACCGCCAGAAGCTCCAGCCGATGTCCGATCAACCGATAGCCAAGCCGCGCGGCGATACGTTCCTGCAGCGCCTCGATCTCGGGGTCGACGAATTCGATCACCTTGCCGGTGGAGACGTCGATCAGGTGATCGTGGTGGTCGCGTTCGGCATCCTCATAGCGGGCACGGCCGTCGCCGAATTCCAGCTTGTCCAGAATTCCGGCCTCTTCCAAGAGCTTGACCGTGCGATAGACCGTGGCCAGAGAAATCCGGGGGTCCAGCGCCGCAGCGCGGGCATAAAGCTCTTCCACATCGGGGTGGTCCTCGGCCTCGCCGATCACCCGGGCCAGCACGCGGCGCTGGTCGGTCATCCGCAGGCCCTTGGCCTCGCAACGGGCGATGATGTCACGCATGGCTTCCCCCCGACTTCGGACCAGACCTTTCCAGCCGCAGGCTTTACGCCAGCGGCCCCGACAAGGCCAGACGGAAATCCTGCAAAGACCCGGCCCGCCGCCGGGGCGCGATTTTTCGACGAAAAATCGGTGGTTCAGGCCGGGCGCAGCAGGCGCGAGGGTGGGAAGGGGTGCAACACCCCCGGCATCTCCTGACCGGAGATGGCGGCTGCCAGCCCCTCGGCCACAATCGCGGCCAGCGTCACGCCCGAATGCAGCACCGAAAGCCACAGGCCGCCCACGCCCGGCACCGCCCCCACCACCGGCAGTCCATCGCCGGGCACGGGACGGTCGGCCTGCATCACGCGTTCCGCCTTGAGGCCAGAGAGCCCCAGCATGGCCCCGATCCGCGCCAGAGCCGCTTCGGCCTGCGCCAGAGGGTCGCTCAGATCGCCGCCCTCGTCGGATTGGTGAAACGCCGCCGCCGGGGCCAAAAGGCGCCCGTCGTCCTCTTGTCGCAGCTCCTGTTCGGGGGCGGCAAGGATCGGGCCAAGCCGCAGGCCGACCGGCGCGCTGCGCAGCAGAAGGCCGGGCCGGTGCAGCATCGGCAAATCAAGCCCCAAAGGCGCCAGCAGCGCCGGGGCACCGGTTCCGGCCGCGATCACCACCTGATCGGCCTCAATCGGGCCAAGCGGGGTGTCCACCCCGCAGGCCCGGCCCCCCCGCACCCGGATTGCGGCGCCGAGCCCCGACAGCACCCGCGCACCCGAAGCCGCCAGCGCAGCACGGGTCAGCGCGGCCGGGTCAACCCAACCCTCGGTCGGAAAGAACAGCGCCTCGTCCGGGGGCTGGCGCAGCGCCGGTTCGCGGGCCGTGATCGCCGCGCGGGTCAACCGCTCCAACGGATAGCCCGCGTCAGCCAAACGGCTGGCGGTGGCGTCAAAGGCCGCGCCCGCCTCTTCCCACCACAGGCAGCCCGAGGCCCGGTGCACCCCCGGCAGCCTGCGGGCCAGCCGCTCATGCGCGGCCATGCCCGCCACCCGCAG
>ERZ1645187.3677-NODE-3677-length-12771-cov-7.095313_pt1 | contig 12771 bp, 13 predicted proteins | sample MGYA00575352_ERZ1645187 | MGnify/ENA primary metagenome ERZ1645187 (study PRJEB40837, sample SAMN11349314) | freshwater sediment metagenome | isolation source: river sediment | host: Sediment | place: India: Wazaribad , New Delhi | collected 2017-02-21 ... | reverse complement strand
GACCGGATTGGGCGCGCCGATCCCGCCGTTGCGGTTGGCGTTCATCATCACCAGCAGCACCATGTCGCGGATGTCGTGCGGTGGTTCGACGATCAGGCGGCCATCCATATAGGCCTCGCCCGCACCGACCCGGGGGTCTTTGGCGATATGCATCGCCGCGCCTTTGTCTGTCAGGCGAATGGTAACGGGATCGGCAGTGGGATCGCCATAGCGATGTTCGGTCCCGTCGTGATCGAGGACCCGAAGCTGACCCTGATGGATCAGCGCACGAAGCATCTTGTCCAGCAGCCACATGGGGAGAGACTATGCCTCCCTCCACTGCAGGCAAGTATAATTAGCTAGTCCAACCGAATATTTCGGCGAGCTGCCAAAGTCCCAGCACCAGGAACAGCAATGCCGCCAAAGCGCGGGTCAGTTTCATCGACACCCGCTTTTCAATGGCTTCGCCTAGAAATACTGCCGGACCATTGGCCAGCATCATGCCCAACGTAGTTCCTGCGGCCACGGCGATGACGGCATTGTAATGCGCCGCAAGGGCAATCGTCGCAACCTGGGTCTTGTCGCCCATCTCGACGATGAAGAAGCTGACCAGAGTCGTCAGGAAAGCGCCGCCAGCGGTGCGGACGGTGTCTTCGTCATCGTCTAGCTTGTCAGGCACCAGCGTCCAGGCGGCCATGGCGATGAAGCCCACGGCCACCGCGATGCGGAACCAGTCAGCCTGAAGCAGGCCTGCAACCTGACTGCCGACCAGCGCGGCGAGGGCATGGTTGGCAATCGTCGCGACGAAGATACCGGCCAGAATCGCCCATGGCGCGCGCAACCGCGCGGCGAGGACAATCGCCAGCAGCATGGTCTTGTCGCCGATTTCGGCCAGCGCCACGACTGCCGTGGAGGAGAGGAAGGCTTCCATGAAACGAACTCCAGGCCGGGTGCAGGCAAGACAACAGCATCACGCCTTCCACCCGACCAGGTGAAGGGGCAATGCCATTGGTCTCGCCGGACGGTGGTGTTCCGTCCTCCGCGCGCCATGACCTCTCGGCCAAGTATGTTGACGCAGCGGGGCCGCAGGGTGCGGCTGGCTACTCCCCAAATGACGCGGCGCGGGTAGCGGCAAGCGGTTGGCTTGGCAAGCAAGGATGAGTTTCGTCATTGCGAGCGAAGCGCGGCAATCCAGAGGCGGTCTATGCAAATCGTCGTCCCCGGCTTGACCGGGGACCGCATGAGGCCTTGCGCTTTGCCGGCGGGCGATCCCCGCCTTCGCGGGGATGACGTCGACCCTATTTCTTGCTGCGTTCCTCGCAATGACGAGTTCTATTCTCTCGCCAGGTACAGCACATCGCGCGGCTGGCGCAGCAGGTGCTGGCCTGAATCGACGTAGATCGTCTCGCCGCTTTGCAGCCAGCCCCTGGCCATGAACAGGGCGGCCTGAGCCAGTTCCGCCGGATCGGTCAGGCGCTGGAGCAGGTTCATCCGGCCTGACACTTCGTGCTCTTCCTCGACCTGATCAAAGCTGGGCAGCATGGCACCCGGGGCAAGGCCATAGATCCGCGTGGCCGGATCGGCCTGCGCCATGGCAAGCATCTTTACCGTGCTGGCAAAAGCATGCTTGGCCATGGTGTAGCTGAAGAAATCGGGATTGGTGTTGAGCAGCTTCTGATCGAGGAACTGGATCACCCGCTTGCCGCCGTTTGACCGGGCCTTGGCCAGAAAAGCCTGGGCCATGGCGGTCGGGGTTTCGGCATTGACCCGAATCGCCTCGGCAAAGATTTCAGGCTGGATTGCCTCTGCCGTGTCAGGCTTGAACACGGCGGCGCTGTTTACCAGGACGCGCCAGTCAGGCAGGCGCTGCGCCACATCGTCGATCATGGCCAGCGCGGCTTCGCGGTCGATCAGATCGGCTTCGACCACTTCAGCGCTGGGCAGAGTAGCGGCAAATTCGTGGGCGAGGGCGGCAGAGTGGCCGGCGTGGATTACCACGTGCCAGCCTTCGGCCGCGAAGTGGCGGGCAAGGACTGCACCAATGCGCTTTGCCGCGCCGGTTATCAAAACTGCAGGTCGGACCATCCTTGGCAGCTTTGCGAAGGATGGTCCGTCAGGTCAACAGCCCCGAAGGGAATGATCAGCGGCAGCGGGTCGGGCCCTTGGCCAGTTCATTGCCGATGAAAGCCCCGGCAGCCGCACCAAGGATCGTGCCGGTGGCGCGTTCGCCGCGTGTATCGATCGCGCGGCCCAGCAGGGCGCCGACAGCAGCGCCGGCCAGCAGGCCAACCGTGCCATCACCGCGGCGGCAGTAGTAACGCCCGTCATCGCCCTTCCAGTAACGGATGCCATTGTCCGTGCGCCGATAGCGAATGTCGCCGTCTTTGGCGCGCCAGCCGTTAGCCGGTGTCCAGCGCGACGAATGGGCCAGCGTGGGCGCAGCCGCGCCAAATATCGTGACGGCCAGAATCGACGCAGTAAGGGCCTTGTTCATGGATTTTGCTCCTGTTGTTCTTGTCAGAAGCAAAATGAAGCGCGGCAAATGAACGGCAGATTTCCGGTACTGCCGAACCGTGCCTGCCGCGCGGCAAGCTGTTGCCAGGGCCGGTTTAACCGAGCGCGGCCTGCTTTTCCTCGGCCAGTCGGTCGAGCTCGGCGCGGCTCATCTTCGTGGCGGCGGTTTTCAGCTGACCGCAGGCCGCATCGATGTCGCGCCCGCGCGGGGTGCGAACCGGGGCACTGATCCCGGCTTCGAACACGATCTCGGAAAAGCGGCGGACGCGTTCCGGGGTCGAACATTCGTAGATCGCACCGGGCCACGGGTTGAACGGGATCAGGTTGACCTTTGCCGGCAGCTTGTACTGCTTGATCAGGCGAACCAGTTCGCGCGCGTCCTCGTCGCTGTCGTTCTTGTCCTTCAGCATCACGTATTCAAAGGTGATGCGGCGGGCATTGGAAGCGCCGGGATAGTCGGCACAGGCCTGCAGCAGTTCTTCCAGCCCATACTTGCGGTTGATCGGCACGATCTCGTCGCGGATCTCCTTGGAGACAGCGTGAAGCGAGACGGCGAGGTTCACGCCGATCTCTTCGCCGCACTTGGCCATCATCGGGACAACGCCGCTGGTCGATAGCGTGATGCGGCGCTTGGACAGGGCCAGACCGTCACCGTCCATCACCAGCTTCAACGCATCGCGGACATTGTCGAAATTGTAGAGCGGCTCACCCATGCCCATCATCACGATGTTGGTCAGCAGGCGTCCGTCTGACGAGTAACCGCCTTCGTCCTCATCCTCGTCCAGCCCGGCCATCGAACCCTTCGGCCATTCGCCCAGTGCATCGCGTGCCAGCATGACCTGCCCGACGATTTCGCCGGGGGTAAGGTTGCGGACCAGCCGCATGGTGCCGGTGTGGCAGAACCGGCAGTTCAGCGTGCAGCCGACCTGGCTGGACACGCACAGGGTGCCGCGGTCTGCATCGGGGATGAAGACCGTTTCAAATTCATGGCCATCCGATGTCTTGAGCAGCCACTTGCGAGTGCCGTCGCTGGAATGCTGTGCCAGCACGATTTCCGGGCGGCCAATCACGAAGCGTTCGGCCAGCCACGGGCGCATGGTCTTGGCAATGTCGGTCATCGCTTCGAAATCGGTCACGCCGCGGTGATAGAGCCAGTGGAACACCTGCTTGGCACGCAGCTTGGCCGCCTTGGCATCAAGACCGGCGGCTTCGAACAGTTCGGCAATCCGCTTTTTGGGCAGGCCGATCAGGTCAACGCGGCCATCCTCACGCGGGGTAATGTCGCGCGGGGCGGGAACGGGATCAATCTGTCCCGGGATCGACATGAGTGCAGTATCGGCCATAGGCGGCGCGATATAGTGCGGAAGGGCTGAAAAAGCTACCGCAACTGCGCGCAGCCCAGCGCAGCCGAGTCCATGGCGGTTGCTGCGCCTTCCAGCGTGTAGGTGTTGCTAAAGCCCCGACCAGCGGCATCGCGGGCATAGACGGTCATTTCCCTAGCCGAGCGCATGGCGGCCATGATCGCCGCATCGCCGCGCTTGTCTGCCGCCCAGGCCTCGGCTCCGCCGCCGACCAGAGCAATGCGCTGTCCGCCGATGGAAAGGGAGAGGGGCGCGCCTGCCTTGATCTGGCGTGAGAGGCGAAAGTGAACTTGCCCGCGCACTTGCTGGCGCGGCCACCAGGCGACCGTGGCGAAAGGCTGGAACTCGCGCCTGATGGTCGAAGGCGAAGCCATGGCAATCGCATAGCAGCGCGGCGCCTGGGCATCGCGGAAGGCGGCCCACTGGCCAAAAATGCCCAAGGCATCCCGCGCCGCGACCGGGGTGGCGATCAGCGCGGTCAGGACCAGCAGGCGGCGCAGCATGGCCGGCTATTCCCCGATCAGGTCGAGATAGGCAACCACGTCATTGTCCGTCGCGATGAACAGGGCGGCCTGCACGTCCTGGGGCTGCTCGGCGGCCAGCCGCAGCGCCTCGGTCAGCGGCGCATAGCACAGGGTCGTGGCCGCGCCGCCTTCGGTCGCATCGTCGAGGTGGTAAAGCCGCACCGTGGCACTGTCGTAAGTCGTCCGCATCAGTCGTCCCGCTCTCGCTTTGCCGCGTCCAGCAGCCGCGCCGCGCGTTCGGCATCCATCTGCTGGCGTTCCTTCTCTGCCTTGGTCCGGCCATGCAGGGCGCGGTTCTGTTCGGCCTGTCGCGCCGCTTCACAGCGTGCCTTGGTCTTGCGGACCATGCGCAGGTTGATCACTTCAGCCATGTTCAGCGCTGTTCCGGGTAAGTGATTTCGATCACTTCCCATTCCTTTTCGCCGCCGGGCAAGCGGACCCTGCGCAAGTCGCCCAGCGCTGCGCCGCGCAGGGCACGCGCCATCGGTGCGCTCCAGCCGATCTGCCCAGTTGATGCGTCCTGTTCGTCATCGCCGACCAGAGTGACGGTACGGTGGTTGTCGTCCTCGTCCGCGATGGTCACGGTCGCGCCAAACCAGGCGCGGCTGCGATCCTGCTGGGCTGACGGATCGACCACGCGGCAGGCCTTCATCCGCCGGGCGAGGTGGGCCAGTTCACGGTCAATCTCGCGCATCCGCTTGCGGCCATAGAGGTAGTCGCCATTCTCGCTGCGATCACCATTGCCAGCAGCCCACGAGACGATCTCGACAATCGCGGGCCGCTCGGTCCCGAGCAGATGGTCATAGCGCGCACGCAGCGCGGCCATGCCGGCGGGAGTGATCGGGGGGCCTTCCTTGACGATAGTCATGATACGCAGCCAGCTATCCTCTGTTCCCCCCGCCGGCAAGCGGAAGGGGGAAAGGGAATCAGCCCGGATAGCCTTTGCCGAGGAAGAAGCTGAGCGGATTGGGCCCCTTGTTCATCGCCCGGGCGGGGTACATCGCTTCATAGACCACCGCGTTTTCCAGCACCCGCTGCACATAGTTGCGGGTTTCGGTAATCGGGATCTTTTCCACCCATTCGACCCAGTCCATCGCCCCGGTGCGCGGATCGCCATTCGCGCGCAGCCACTTGTTCACGTTGCCCGGACCGGCATTGTAGGCGGCAACGGCCAGCGGATAGGAACCGCCGTAATAATCCAGCATGCGGCGGAAATAACCATCGCCCAGCAGCATGTTGTAACCGGCATCGCGGGTAAGGGCGCTGGGGTCATAGTCATAACCCATCTTGCCTGCCTGCTCGCGCGCGGTGCCGGGCATCAGCTGCATCAGCCCGCGCGCCCCGGCGTGACTGATCGCGTTCATCGCAAACTGGCTTTCCTGCCGGGTGACGGCGTGAACGAAAGTCCAGTTCGCGCCCTGCGGGATCGGGATCAGCGGAAAGCTGGTTTGACGGAAAACGCCGTGACCATCGACGTGCGCGGCCTGACCAAGGATCACGCCAAGATCGCGGCGGCCCAGTTCGCGGGCAAGGTCGGCGACCAGAACGTGTTCGGCCTCGCTCTCGGCCTGTTCGGCAATTTCCTTAAAGAAGCGAACGGCGGTCGGCCAGTCGCTTTCCCGCGCCACTTCGCGCACGGCCTTGGTCAGCGGACGGCTGAGGAAGGCCTGCCGCTCGGTTGCGGTCGGCACGGCTGTAGGGGCGGAATTGAGTGCTGGGACCGGGCGGCCCAGCCGTTCCAGCGCCAGCAGGCCATAGTACTGGTCGGGATACTGCGCGGCCATTTCGAAATAGCGCTGCGCCTCTGTCTTGTTGCCTGCCTGAGCGGCGGCGCGTCCGGCCCAGTAGAAGCCTTTCGTGCGGGTCTGCGGGGTGCGCGCCGCCGCGCCATAGCGCCAGAACAGCGGCGCCGCGCGATTGCCGTCAGCCAAGGCCCACAGCGCCTTGGTGCCGCCCAGCCACATCAGCGAAGTGTAATCGTCGCGCAGGGCAAAGCCTTGTGCCGAAACGTCGGTTCCCGGCGCAAAGGTATCGTGGATCGATGCTGCGATCCGCGCGGCCGAGCCGCCATCGACATTGCGGGCCACGGCCAGCAGTTCGGCGATCCACTTGCGCGGATCGCGCGGCGGCACGGCAAAGCGCGGGCGGCTGGTCAGCAGGCTGGCCGCCGTGGCGCTTTGCCCGGCGCTGCGCAATTGGCGGCTGCGGTTGTAGAGATAGCCCGGATCGCCCAGGGTTTGCGGGTCAATCTGGATGCCGGTGCTGGCCGGGTCGATCCCCTTGGTCAGCCCCAGCCGCGCGGCAAATGCCATGCGCCGGGCAGGGGAGGTGTAGAGCAACTGCCGCTCCGCCTGCGCCCCGCCATTGGCCCAGAGCAGGGCATCCATCCGGGTGTCGTGATCGTCCGGGGTAAGCGTCGGGCCAAGCCGGGCGAAGAGCAGCGCCTCTGCCGCATCGCTCAGCACCCCGCCGCGCCATGCCTCCAGCGCGACGCGAGCCGCTTCGGGGCGGCCCAGCGCATAAAGCGCCACGGCATATTGGCCGCGACCGATATTGCTGAGCGGGGGGTAGCGGTCAAAGAAGGCCGCGACCTGCTGGGCTGGCACGCTCTCACGCTCCAGCGCCTTTTCCGCAAAGCCGCGCAGCTTCGCCTCTTCCGGCAGGCCGGGATAGGTCAGAAGGTAAATGGAATAGTCGCCAAAGGGGAGGTTGCCGTTGGCCGCAAGCTGCCGCCAGCGTTCCACCGCCAGATGCATGTCACCCGGCGGCAAGGCCCGCACCGCGCTGCGCGCATGGTCCCATTCCTGCCCATCGGGATGGGCTGATTGGGCCAGCGCGGGGGCAGCATGGAAAGCCATAATTGCGAAGACGGAAGCAAACGTGGTGCGAAGCATGCTGGACATTCTGCGCAAAGGCTCCTTATGGCAGGCTGAACAGGCCGTATGGCGCATATGCAGGGATAAAGTCCATGTTCTCCGGCTCGATTCCGGCTCTAGTCACCCCCTTTCAGGACGGCTCTGTCGATGAAGCCGCCTTCCGCCGCCTGATTGACTGGCAGATCGAACAGGGTTCCTCCGCTCTGGTGCCATGCGGCACTACGGGCGAGGCGCCGACGCTGTCCAATGACGAGCAGCACCGCCTGTTCGCGATCACTGTCGAGCAGGCCAAGGGCCGGGTTCCGGTGATGGCCGGCTGCGGCAGCAACGATACCCAGACCGCGCTGTGGCACATGCAGGAAGCAAAGGCGCTGGGCGTCGATGCCGCGCTGATGGTTGCGCCCTATTACAACCGCCCCAGCCAGGCCGGGCTGCTGGCCCATTTCAGCTATCTGGCGGAAAAGGTCGATCTGCCGATCGTGCTTTACAACGTGCCGGGCCGGACTGTGACCGACATCAAGCCGGAAACGGTGATCGAACTGGCCCGCCGTTTCCCGGAACGGATCATCGGGATCAAGGATGCCAGCGGCGACATGACCCGCCTGACCGCGCACCGCATGGCGCTGGGTGAAGGCTTTGCCCAGATTTGCGGCAACGATGACATGGCCCTGCATTACAATGCGGGGGGCGGGGTCGGCTGCATTTCGGTGACGGCCAACGTCGCGCCGGGGCTGTGCGCCGAATTTCAGGCGGCCAGCCTTGCCGGGGATATGGCCCGCGCGCACCAGATCAACCAGCGGCTCTTTCCGCTGCATCAGGCGCTGTTCACCGATGCTTCGCCCGCACCGGTCAAATATGCCCTGTCCAGGGTGCTCGGCTGGATTGGCGAGGAAGTGCGCCTGCCGCTGGTCGTCTGCAGCGCGGAATCGCGCCGCGCCGTCGATGCTGCGCTGGAGCATGCCGGCCTCGTCTGATCGGCTGCGTGCCGGGTTGCTCGCGGCGTCCGTCCACAACTTGTCGCCAGCAAAGAATTTGCTGGCCGCGGACCGCTTTGCAAATCGCGCCGGGATGCTTACATGCGCCTAGATCATGGCTCGCCCAACTCACGCCCAGTTCGACAAGAAGAAGATCGTCGCCGAGAACCGGCGCGCACGGTTCGATTATCATATTGAAGATACGACCGAGGCGGGCATCGCCCTGACCGGAACCGAAGTGAAAAGCCTGCGCTTTGGCGAAGGCTCGATCGCCGAATCCTATGCCGAGGTGAAGAACGGTGAGGTCTGGCTGATCAATTCCAACGTGCCGGAATTCAGCCACGGCAACCGCTTCAACCATGAACCGAAGCGCCCGCGCAAGCTGCTGCTTCATGCGCGTGAGATTGATCGCTTTACCGGCGCGGTTGAACGCAAGGGCATGACGCTGGTGCCGCTGTCGATCTATTTCAACAGCCGCGGCCGGGCCAAGGTCGAACTGGCCCTGGCCAAGGGCAAGAACGTTGCGGACAAGCGCGCCACCATGAAGGAGCGCGACTGGAAGCGCGACCAGCAACGGATTATGCGGGACTACAAATGAGCAAATTTGTTTCCAGCATTTCCGGTTGGGCGCAGCGCAACATGCCCAAGCGCGAAGAGCTGGAGCACGTTCGCTTTGTCGGTCCCTTTGCCCGGCGACCGGAACTGTGGCGCTTTACCCGCCGGTCCGTGCCGCGCGGCGTGGCGGTGGGGCTGCTGATCGGAATTTTCGCGTTAATCCCGGGCATCCAGATCATTGGCGCCGCGCTGATGTGCGTGCCGAGCCGGGGCAATATTCCGCTGGCGGCATTGATGACTTTCCTGTCCAATCCGCTCACGACCCCGTTGTTTCTGATCGCTTCGGCCTGGATCGGTAACGGGCTGGGCTATCATGCGGACCTCGACACGCTTTATGCCCTGATGGAGCGCGGGGCGAGCCTGCGCGAATGGGCGGTCTGGTTCTTCTCTGACGCGGCCCCTTCGATCCTGATTGGCTTGTTCACCATTTCGACCGTGGCAGCGGCAATCGGCTACCTCATTTCCTCGTTCCTGTGGAACTGGTGGGTCCGGCACAAACGCAAGGTGGCGCTGGAGCGGATCCGCGAAGCGCGGGGCATCGAGTGAGCGGCGCTTTGCCCGCCACCGGGGCGCGGCTGTCCGAGCGCCTGGTGCTGGGCGCGGCAATTCTGGCAAGTCTGGCGCTGGTCTGGTTCGCGACGCGTGAGTGGGTGGCTGTCGCCGCTTTTGCCTCTGGCCTTGCCGCCTTCGCCGCCATGGCCTGGGCCCTGACCCGCAAGTCGCCCGAACAGCACGAGGCCGAATATGCTCTGCCTGACTGGTCGGTAACCGTCACCGCGATTGACCGCAGCGATGCCGCCATTGCCGTGACTGACCGGGCCGGTCGGCTGGTTTGCGCCAATCCGCTTTACGAAAAGTGGTTCACCGCCGCCCATGCGCCGCCGCGCTTGCCGGTCGATCCGGTCAGCCTGGAGCGCTTGGCCAAGGCAGGCCGCGCTGCCTGGCGCGACGGCAAGGGGCTGGCCGATGTCATCGAAAGTAGCAGCGGTGGGCGCTGGAAAGTCACGGCAATCCGCTCTGGCCGGGGCGACGATTACCTCGTCTGGACGATTGCCGCGATCACGCCGCCCGATCTGGTCGCGGAGCTGGTCCCCTATCTCGATGGCAAGCTGGGCCGTGCGCTCAGCCAGGCCGGGTTCTCGCTCGCCATTGTCGATCCCGATGGCAAGGTCCGCGCGGCCAGTTCCGGCTTTGCCCAGCGCGCGACCGGCGATGCAGGCGCGCTGCTGACCGGGCAGGAATTCACTTCGCTGCTGCGGCAGGATGAAAGCGACCGGATCACCTGGGCGCGCGAAGGTAGCAAGGGCGCGCCGCTCAGCCTGTTCTACGTTCCGGTAATCGACCCTGACGCGCCGGGCGCAGTCGATTACGAAACCACGCCCTCGTTGATCATGATTGCCGATCATGGCGTCGGCATTGGCGGCGGCGGGAGCGAGGCAACGGCTGCCGTACCGCATCTTGAGGCACTGCTGGCCCAACTGCCACTCGGCCTCGCCATGGCTGACCGTGATGGACGGATGCTGTTTGCCAATGTCGCCTTTATGCGCGCTGCCGGGCGCGAGGGCGATCTGCCGCCGACCTATCCGACCGATCTGGTCGTGCAGGAAGACAAGGGGCCGATTGCCGATGCGATCCGCCGCTTTGCCCAGGGGCCTGCGGCAAGCGGCGACATCGCCGTGCGGCTGCGCAGCCAGCCGGAAGAACCGGTCAACCTCAGCCTCGCCGGGGTGCGCGGGCTGGGCGAGGCGGCGGTGCTGCTGGGCCTGACCGACACGACCGAGGAAACCCGGCTCAAGCGGCAGGTTGCCCAGGCAACCAAGATGCAGGCCGTGGGCCAGCTGGCCGGCGGGGTCGCGCATGACTTCAACAATGTGCTGACAGCGATTCTCGGCATCTGCGACCTGATGCTGCTGCGCCATACGCCGGGCGATAGCGACTATGACGACATCCAGCAGATCCGCGCCAATTCCAACCGCGCCGCCAGCCTGACGCGCCAGCTGCTCGCCTTCAGCCGCCAGCAGACGCTGCGGCCCGAAGTCCTGCAATTGCCTGACGTCGTCTCCGATGTGTCGCACCTGCTCAAGCGGCTGATCGGGGAGAAAATCCAGCTGGTGGTCAAGCATGACCGCGATCTTGGCCCGGTCCGCGCCGACCCGACCCAGCTGGAGCAGGTCATCGTCAACCTTGCGGTCAATGCCCGCGATGCGATGCAGGCCAAGGGCGATGGCGGGGGCAAGCTCACTCTTGCCACGCGCAAGATCACGGCGGCCGATGTGCGGGCCATGCGCAGCGGGATCATGCCGCAGGCCGATTACACCGCGCTGGTGGTGGAAGACACCGGTTGCGGGATTGCCGCCGATCACCTCGGCAAGATTTTCGAACCGTTCTTCACCACTAAGGAAACCGGCAAGGGCACCGGCCTTGGCCTTTCGACCGTTTACGGCATCGTCAAGCAGTCGGGCGGCTTCATCTTTGCCGATAGCGAAGTGGGCCGGGGGACCAAGTTCACGGTCTACCTGCCGGTCCATCACGTCGCCCCGGGCGAAGTCGTCGGCAAGGCGCTCAAGGTGGAAGAGAATCGCCAGTGGTCGGGCGGCGGCACGGTCCTGCTGGTCGAGGACGAGGACATGGTCCGCGCTGTGGCCGAACGGGCGCTGACCCGGGCCGGCTATACCGTGACCACCGCCAGCGATGGTGACGAGGGGCTGGACATCGTGCGCGGCGGCGAAAAGTTCGACCTGATCGTCTCGGACGTGGTCATGCCGGCGATGGACGGCCCATCCATGGTACGCGGGATTCGTCAGATCGATCCGCAGATGCCGGTCCTGTTCATGTCCGGCTATGCCGAGGAACAATTGCGCAAGGAAATCGACATCACCGACGTCCATTTTCTGCCCAAGCCCTTTACCGTCCAGCAAATCACCGAAAAGGTCGGGGCCGTGCTGGTGATTGCGAAGGGCTGATTTTCAGGACACTATAAAAACACGGAAAAATCTTACCGTTCCCCTCTTGTTCCAAAAGAACAAATGAAATACACCATGTGCAAGTTGACCTTCCGGGTTGGCTGGTTACGCAAGGGGAACTTCGATGGCTGCTCAACTCAAGCTGATTCAGGAAGGCAAGGACAACATGGACCGTCAAAAGGCGCTCGAAGCAGCGCTGGCGCAGATCGACCGGGCGTTTGGCAAGGGCTCGGCAATGAAGCTGGGCTCCAAGGAAACGATGCAGGTAGAGGCAGTTTCCACCGGCTCGCTGGGGCTCGACATTGCTCTTGGGATCGGCGGCCTGCCGCGCGGTCGCATTATCGAAATCTACGGTCCGGAAAGCTCGGGCAAGACCACCCTGGCGCTTCACGCCATTGCCGAAGCACAGAAGACGGGCGGCACGGCAGCCTTCGTTGACGCGGAACACGCGCTCGATCCGGTCTATGCCAAGAAGCTGGGTGTCGACATTGACGAACTGATCGTCTCGCAGCCGGACACGGGTGAGCAGGCGCTGGAAATCGTCGATACGCTGGTTCGCTCCAACGCAATTGACGTGCTGGTGGTCGACTCGGTCGCCGCGCTGGTTCCGCGCGCCGAAATCGAAGGCGAAATGGGCGACAGCCACGTCGGCCTGCAGGCCCGCCTGATGAGCCAGGCGCTGCGCAAGCTGACCGGTTCGATCAGCCGCTCGCGCTGCATGGTGATCTTCATCAACCAGCTGCGCATGAAGATCGGCGTGATGTACGGCAATCCGGAAACCACCACCGGCGGCAATGCGCTCAAGTTCTACGCCTCGGTCCGGCTCGACATCCGCCGCACCGGGCAGATCAAGGACCGCGACGAGATCGTCGGCAACGCGACCCGGGTGAAGGTGGTCAAGAACAAGGTCGCCCCGCCGTTCAAGCAGGTCGAATTCGACATCATGTATGGCGAAGGCATTTCCA
>ERZ1645187.3676-NODE-3676-length-12777-cov-8.013913_pt1 | contig 12777 bp, 10 predicted proteins | sample MGYA00575352_ERZ1645187 | MGnify/ENA primary metagenome ERZ1645187 (study PRJEB40837, sample SAMN11349314) | freshwater sediment metagenome | isolation source: river sediment | host: Sediment | place: India: Wazaribad , New Delhi | collected 2017-02-21 ... | reverse complement strand
ACCGCCGCGGCCGGCGCGGCCATCGTGCCGACCGGGACGACGATGATGATGACGACTGACAGCGCATCGGCATCATATACTCCCAACATACCCCGCCGCCAGCGCCCGCCAGTTGGGCGCTGGTGACCGATACCCCCCTTCAACCTGGTATCAGAACGCGCCGTTCAGCGCCTCGCGCCCTTGCGCGATCACCAGCAGGCCATCGAAGATCAGGCTTTCCACCAGCTCGTAGGGCCGCGTCATCGACGGCAGCATCTTCCAGCCGGCGCCGCCCGTCATCAGGCACAGCGGCTGCATGTCGCAGTGGCGGAACAGGTTCTGGTACATGCGCTCGCAGGCGCCGGCGATGGCGAAGGTGCCGCCGCTGGTCAGCGCATCGCTGGTGTTGGTGGGAAATTCCACCACGTCACCGGTGGGCACGTGCAGCCCGGCGGTGCCCGATTCGAGCGCGCGCAGCATGATGCCGTGGCCGGGCAGGATCAGCCCGCCCAGAAAGCGCCCGTGCTGGTCGATGGCCTCCACTGTCACCGCCGTGCCCACCATCACCAGGATGATGGGCCGCGCCGGCCCGCGCCGCAGCATGTGGTGGCGCGCGCCGATCATGGCCACCCAGCGGTCGGCGCCCAGGCGGGGCGGAAAGTCGTAGCCGTTGGTCAGGCCCGCCTCGGCCTCGGCGGCCACCACCCAGCGCGGCTCCACGTTCCACAGCTCCATCTGCTCCTGCACGCGGTGCTTCACGGCCTGGCCGGCCACGATGCAGCCGAGCATGCGCGTGGGCTCGGGTATCTGCGACCACACGCCATCGCCCAGGCGGTCGATCTGCTCCAGGAACTCGGCGCCCTGCGCCAGCATGCGCGCGCCAGCGGCGGGTTGGTCGTACAACGTCCACTTCAGGCGCGTGTTGCCGACGTCGAGGGCCAGAAACGTCATGAGGCGCAATATAAGCGGTTTTGTCCTACACCCGATTCGGGGGCGTCGTCCTGGCGACGTCATGCGTTGCGGGTACAGTCCGTGATTACCTGACCACCAACCAAGGAGAAAGCAATGGGATTGTTCAGTTTCATCAAGGAAGCCGGTGAAAAGCTGTTCGGCGGCAAGGAAGTCGAGCAGGCAGCGGCCTCCAGCGCGCCCAACATCGCCGAGCTGAACCAGAAGGCCGGTGACGCCATCAAGACCTACATCGAGAAGCAGAACCTGGGCCTGTCGGGCCTGGGCGTGACCTTCGACGGTGCCACCGGCCGCGTCACGCTGAGCGGCAACGCCCCCAGCGAGGAAGCCGCCGAGAAGGCCGGCCTGGCCGCCGGCAACGTGGCCAGCGTGTCCGACGTGGACAACAACCTGCAGTACCCCGCGGGTACGGCATCGCAGTTCCACGACGTGGTGAGCGGCGACACGCTGAGCGCCATCTCCAAGAAGTACTACGGCGATGCCAACAAGTACAACGTGATCTTCGAGGCCAACAAGCCGATGCTGTCGGACCCGAACAAGATCTACCCCGGTCAGAAGCTGCGCATTCCGGCCCTCTGATTTCGATAGCTGCCCGCGCTTGCCCCGCAAGCGCTGCAGCCCGATTTCATGAGCAAACAAGGCACTTTCCGGTGCCTTTGTCGTTTGCGGCGCCAGCGTGGGGCGGCGTAGAGTGCGGCGCATGACCGCCCTCGCCCCCGACGACATCACCGCGCTCGACGCCTGCGCGCTTTCCGACGCCATCCATGCGCGGCGCATCTCGTGCCGCGAGGTGATGCAGGCCACCTTGGCGCGCATCCACCGGCTCAACCCCACGTACAACGCCCTCGTCAACCTGCGGCCCGACGATGAACTGCTGGCCGAGGCCGAGGCCTGCGATGCCGAGCTGGCGCGCGGCAAATCGGGCCAAGGATCGCGCGGCTGGATGCACGGCCTGCCGCAGGCCATCAAGGACCTGGCGCACGCCGAAGGGCTGCCCACCACGCTGGGCTCGCCGCTGATGGCCGACTTCATCGCCAGGGAAGACGGGCTGATGACGGCGCGCATGAAGGCCGCCGGCGCCATCGTCATCGGCAAGACCAACGTGCCCGAGTTCGGCCTCGGCTCGCACACCTTCAACGAGGTGTTCGGCGCCACACGCAACGCCTACGACCCGGCCAAATCGGCCGGTGGCTCCAGCGGCGGCGCGGCGGTGGCGCTGGCGCTGCACCTGCTGCCGGTGGCCGATGGCTCCGACTTCATGGGCAGCCTGCGCAACCCGGCGGCTTGGAACAACGGCTTCGGTTTCCGGCCTTCGCAGGGCCGCGTGCCGCTGTGGCCGGCGGTGGACGTGTGGATCAACCAGCTGGTCACCGAAGGCCCCATGGGCCGCAGCGTGCGCGACGTGGCGCGCCTGCTGCAGACACAGGCCGGCTGGTCGCCGGATACTCCTCTTTCGATAGCTGACAGCGCTGATTGGGCGGGCGCTGAAGGCCAATTTTACCTGAAATCGCAACGCATCGGCTGGCTGGGCGATCTGGACGGTTACCTGGCCATGGAGCCCGGCATTCTGGACGCCTGCACGCAAGGCCTGCAGCGGCTGGAAGGCCTGGGCTGCGCCGTCGCGCCCGCGCGGCTGGGCATGCCGCCCGCCCGCGTGTGGGACGCCTGGCTGATCTGGCGCCGCGTGCTGGTGGCCTCGCGCATCGCGCCCTTCTTTCTGCAGGCGGCCAACCGCCCGCGCATCAAGCCCGAGGCGGTGTGGGAGTTCGACCAGGCGCAGGGCTGCACGGCCAACCAGTTCCTGGCCGCCAGCGTGGCGCGCACGCAGTTCCACCAGAGCATGCTGAAGTTGTTCGAGCAGCACGACTTCCTGGCCCTGCCCGCGGCCCAGGTGTGGCCGTTCGACATCGGCGAACGCTGGCCACGGCAGATCGCGGGGCGCACGATGGACACCTACCACCGCTGGATGGAGGTGGTGATCTACGCCACCTTCGCCGGCCTGCCCTGCATCAGCGTGCCGACGGGCTTCAACGCCGCGGGCCTGCCGATGGGCCTGCAGCTGATCGGCAAGCCGCAGGACGACGCGGGCGTGCTGCGGCTAGCGACGGCGTACGAGCAGGCGATCGGCGACTGGCTGGCGGTGCAGCCGCCGCTTCAGGGGTAGCGCGCCATCACCGCGCCGATCCAGGCGCCAAAGGCGCGGCCCAGCTTACGGTAACCGCTGGCGTTCAGGTGGATCTCGTTGATCCAGTCGCCCGACGGCCCCGCGTCGTCGGGCGAGGCCGGCAGCAGCGCCACCTGGCCGGCCGAGTCGAACACGTGCACGCCGGGCGTGGCGTCGGGCCCGCCGCTGGCTTGGTCAAAGCCCATCAGCAGGCGGCGCAGGCGCTCGAACAGCAGCTCGGTCAACGCCTGTTGCCAGGCCGCCGGCACACCGTAGCGCAGCAGCACCGGGTACAGCCAGCCCTGCAGCGCCAGCCCGGCGCCGGACGGGCGCGCCACCGGCGTGGCGTAGGTGTGCAGCAGCAGTGGGCGCCCGGCGCTCGGCCCCTGGTCGCGCCAGGCGACGAAGGCGGCCAGGTTGGCGCGCAGGTGGTCGGCCAGCCGCGCCCAGCCGGGCTCGCTGATCCAGTCGGCAGCAGCGCTGGCGTGGCCCACTTCCTCGAACGTGCGCAGCAGGCGCTGCGCCTCGGGCGTCGGCACGCCGGCGTCATCGGCCAATGGCGTGGCGGCGGCGGCGATCAGGTCGTTGCCGCCGGCCGACAACAGCACGGCGTCCCAGTAGCGGGCCAGGCGGCGGTGGTGCAGCAGGCGCTCGCAGTGGCCGTCGGCGCGGCGGTCCACCATACGCTGCAGCGTGTGGCCCGGCGCGGCGCAGTTGACGATGGCGGCCGAGCGCGGCAGGCGCAACTCGGCCAGCAGGTTGGGGCTGTAGCGGCCGGTGGCGGTGATGCTGAACCACGAGTCGCCCTCGGCCAGCAGGCGCCAGCCGTGGTCGGACAGCGGCGGCGCGCTGTCGCGCAGCAACGCCTCGGGCGGAAACAGGTCGGGTGGCATGGCGGCGCCTCCTGGGCACAAGCCCACAGCCTAGCGGCGACGCGCGCGCAGCGCCATCCCCCGTTGGGCAGAGGCCGTCTGAACTACGTTTTTGATAGCTGCCTGCGCCCGTCCAGCAAGCGCTGAGGGCCAAAAAGGCTTGAAAACCGCGCCGTCAGTTCTGCCGCCACGGCAGGCCGGCGTGGCGCCAGCCGTTCTTGTGGCCGCGCTGGGCGTGCTCGTCCGGCACGCCCTCGAAGCCGCCGGTGATGCTGTAGGCCGTCAGCCCCAGCTCGGTGGCGCGCTGCGCGGCGGCGATGGAGCGCACACCGCTGCGGCACAGCATCATCAGGCGGCGCCCATCCTCGGCCGCTTGGCGGATCGCGCGGTCGAACCCGGGGTTGAGGGCCATGCCGGGCCACTGCTTCCAGGGCACGGCCAGCGCACCGGGCACGAAGCCGACCCATTCGCGCTCGGCGTCGGTGCGCACGTCCACCAGCACGGCGTCGCCGGCCTCCATCCATTCGTGGGCCTGCTGCGGCGTGATCTCACCCGCATAGCCCTCCGCGGCGGCATCGGCCACCCCGTCGCCGCTGCCGGCGTCCTGCCGCAGGCCGGAGCGCTGGTTGGCCGGCACGGCCTCGTCGATGCGGCGCGGCTTGGGCAGGTCGAGCGCGTTCATCAGCGTGATGAACTCGTCGCGCGACTTGCCTGCCAAGCGCGGGTTGGTGGCCTTTTCGGCGCCGATGGTGGACTGTGTGCGGCCGTGGTAGTCGTGGCACGGCCAGACGATGGTGGTGTCGGGCAGGGTGAACAGCTGCTGGGTGATGCTGTCGTACAGCGCGCCGGCATCGCCCGACTGGAAGTCGGTGCGGCCGCAGCCCTGGATCAGCAGCGTGTCGCCGGTGAACACATGGCGGTCGTCGTGCCGCTGGTCGGGGCGCATCTGGTGGCCCAGCGGCGCCTGGGTGGCCTCGCTGGGCGGCTCGTCGTGCGGGTGCGGGGCGCGCTGCCAGTAGAAGCACACGCCGCCCGCCGTGTGGCCAGGCGTGTGCAGCACCTGCAACTGCTCGCGGCCGAAGCGCACGGTGTCGCCACCGCTCAGCTGCACGGCGGCGGTGCCGATGTCGCAACCCGCCGGCGCAGCGGTGCGCGCGCCGGTCAGCTCGGCCAGCCGGGCGGCGCTGGTGATGTGGTCGGCATGGGCGTGGGTTTCCAGCGCCCAGATCAGGCGCACGTTCAGGCGCTCGAGCGTGGCCAGGTCGCGCTCGAGCTGCACATCCACCGGGTCGATGATGACCGCCTCGCGCGAGTCCTCGTCGAACAGGATGTAGGTGTAGGTGCTGGAAGCCGGGTCGAAAAGCTGGGTGGGGTTCATGCCCCCAGTTTATGCGCGCAGCCCCGGCGGGCGCTATGCGAAGCGAACCAGCAACTCGGCCACTTCGTCGGCACCCAGCTGCTCTTCGGCGATCAGGGTGGCCACCATGGCGAAGAACGCCTTGTCGAGCGCCTTGCGGGCGGCGGCCATCTGCTGGGCCACCTTCTCGGGTTCGGCGTCGGACTGGATCAGCTTCTGCAGGCCGCGCAACTGGCCCTCCACGCGCGCCAGCCGGGCGCACAAGGATTTCTGGCTGGCTTCATTGTTGGCGAAGCTCATGGCACCGCTCCCTTTCTGGTGATGTGTTCTGGAGGTCGCAGCAACCCCGTGTTGAGGATGTTAGAGCGTTCCGGGTGGCTTGAACACTACCCGAGCGCGCTAACCCGTTAAGGGTAGCGGCAAATTGCACACTGGCGGCCATCGGCTGCACGGGCCCGAGGCGCACTGGTAAAAACCCTCTGACGAGGACGAGCACACCTCACCCAATATGACAAGCGCTTTCGCTACATATTAAAGAGGAGACATCGAGATGGCCCAACGCCCCGCTTCGCCCCGCCGCCGCAACCTACTGAAAGGTGCGGCCGTCGCCGCCGGCGCGCTGACCGCGCCCATGGTGTCCACGGCGCAGACCACGTCGCTGCGCTTTCAGAGCACCTGGCCGGCCAAGGACATCTTTCACGAGTACGCGCAGGACTTCGCCAAGAAGGTGAACGACATGGCCGGCAACCGGCTGAAGATCGAGGTGCTGCCCGCAGGCGCCGTGGTGCCGGCGTTCCAGATCCTCGAGGCGGTGAGCAAGGGCACCCTGGACGGCGGCCATGGCGTGATCGCCTACCACTACGGCAAGAACTCGGCGCTGGCGCTGTGGGGCTCGGGCCCCGCCTACGGCATGGACCCGAACATGCTGCTGGCCTGGCACAACTACGGCGGCGGCAAGGCGCTGGTGGAGGAGATCTACAAGAGCCTGAACATGGACGTGGTGACCTACCTGTACGGCCCCATGCCCACGCAGCCGCTGGGCTGGTTCAAGAAGCCCGTGGCCCGGGTCGAGGACATGAAGGGCCTGAAGTTCCGCACCGTGGGCCTGGCGGTGGACGTGTTCACCGAGATGGGCGTGGCCGTGAACCCGCTGCCCGGCGGCGAGATCGTGCCGGCGCTGGACCGCGGCCTGATCGACGCGGCCGAGTTCAACAATGCCAGCTCCGACCGCGTGCTGGGCTTTGCCGACGTGGCCAAGAACTGCATGCTGCAGAGCTTCCACCAGAGCGCCGAGCAGTTCGAGATCCTGTTCAACGGCCCCAAGTACCGCGCCCTGCCGCAGGAGCTGCGCAACATCATCGACTACGGCGTGCAGGCCGCCAGCGCCGACATGAGCTGGAAGGCGATCGAGCGCAACTCGAAGGACTACGAAGAGCTGAAGAAGGTCGGCGTGAAGTTCTACAAGACGCCCGACGCCATCCTGCGCGCGCAGCTGGCCGCCTGGGACAAGACCATCGCCAAGAAGGCCGGCGAGAACCCGCTGTTCAAGAAGGTGCTGGATTCGCAGAAGGCGTTCGCCCAGCGCGCCGGCCAGTGGCAGAACGACTACTCGGTCGACTACAAGATGGCCTTCAACCACTACTTCGGCGCCAAGAAGAGCTGACATGCGATGCCGCAGCCGGCAGTCGCGCCGCTTGGCTCGTGCATGGTCCGGGGCGCCCACCAGGGCGCCCTTGTCTTGTGGGCGGCGGCAGCGTGCCTGACGTTCCATTCGCTTCTATTTTCATAGCTACCCGCGCAATCAGGGCGGGCGCTGAGGCCGAAAACACCCTTAAACACAACACAACGGTGCGGCGCCGCTGTGCCCGTCACCGGGAGTCGAGTGAATGCAGAATTTCTTGCTCGCCGTCGATCGGCTGTCCACCTGGATCGGCAAGGCCTTTGCCTGGTCCATCGTCGGGCTGACCTTGCTCATCAGCTGGGAGGTGTTCTCGCGCTATGTGCTGAACAAGCCGCACGCCTGGATGCTGGACGCGCAGATCATGCTGTACGGCACGCTGTTCATGACCGCCGGCGCCTACACCCTGGCCGCCAGGGGCCACGTGCGCGGCGACGTGCTGTACGGCTTCTTCAGGCCGCGCACGCAGGCCGCCATCGACCTGGTGCTGTACATCGTGTTCTTCCTGCCGGGCATCATCGCCCTCACCTGGGCCGGCTGGCACTACGCGCAGGAGTCGCTGGCGATCCGCGAGCAGACCTTCAACGCCGATCCGCTGCCGGTGTACCCGTTCAAGTTCGTCATCCCGCTGTCGGGCGCGATCCTGCTGCTGCAGGGCATCGTCGAGATCATCCGCTGCGTGATCTGCCTGCAGACGGGTGAATGGCCGTCGCGCGAGAAGGACGTCGAAGAGGTCGATGTCGACAAGCTGAAGGAGATGGTGCACGTCAAGGACGAGGACATCCAGGCGCTGGACCAGTACGTCGTCGCCCAGGAGCGCCAGCCATGAAGATCCGCAAGGAACTGTGGTTCGGCTTCGTGCTGATGGCGCTGATCGTGGCCGCCGCCATCGGCATGCTGCTGAGCGTCGACAAGGTCACCAACGGCCACATCGGCCTGCTGATGCTGTCGCTGGTGGTGGTGGCGATCATGCTGGGTTTTCCCACCGCGTTCACGCTGATGGGCATGGGCATGCTGTTCACCTGGCTGGCCTACGACCGCGACATCACGCGCACGCTCGACCTGATGGTGCAGTCGGCCTTCAAGGTGATGGGCAACGACGTGCTGATCGCCATCCCGCTGTTCGTCTTCATGGGCTACCTGGTGGAGCGGGCCAACCTGATCGAGAAGCTGTTCAGGAGCCTGCACCTGTCGATGGCGCGCGTGCCGGGCTCGCTGGCCGTGGCCACGCTGGTCACCTGCGCGGTGTTCGCCACCGCCACCGGCATCGTCGGCGCGGTGGTCACGCTGATGGGGCTGCTGGCGCTGCCGGCCATGCTGCGCGCGGGCTACAGCGTGCCGGTGTCGGCCGGCGCCATCACGGCAGGCGGCTGCCTCGGCATCCTGATTCCGCCCTCGGTGCTGCTGATCGTCTACGGCGCCACGGCCGGGGTGTCGGTGGTTCAGCTGTACGCCGGCGCCTTCTTCCCCGGCCTCATGCTGGCCGGCCTGTACGTGTTGTACGTCATCATCCTGGCCAAGCTCAAGCCGGCCTGGGCGCCGCCGCTCAGCGCCGACGAGCGCACCGTGGCCCTGCCCAGGCCGCTGGTCAGCCTGGGCGCGACGCACGAGGACCGCGCTCTGCCCTTTCTGATGCGTGCCGTCAGGACTGGCGGCAATGCTGAGGCCAGTCCACGCTACCTGCGCCGGCAACTGCTGGTGCTGCTGCTGCCGGCCATCTTCTTCTTGCTGGGCGGCATCTGGGCCTACAGCCAGAGCACGGCCACGCCCACGGTGTACGAGGTGCCGGTCGAGCTGGAACGCCTGGGCGCAGGCCATTCATCGGGCGGCAGCAGCGGCCTCGCGGAACCACCCGGCAGCGGGCTGGCCGAACCACCCGGCAGTGACGACGTAACCGCACCCGCTTCCGGCCTGGCCGAACCACCGGGCGCCGGCGATGCCGTTGCCAATGGCGTTTCGGAGCCGCCCGGCGCCCCTGCCGCCGCCGGTGGACTGAGCGAGCCGCCGGGCGAGGCCGTACCTGAAGCGGACGCCGAACGCCGCGCCCCCTCCTCCACGTTCTGGATCGTGCTGGGCATCGGTGCGCTGGCATTGCTGGCCTATTACGCGCTGCTCAACATGGCGCGGCTGGAAATCTTCAAGATGCTGCTGGCCAGCTTCTTCCCGCTGGTCGTGCTGATCCTGGCGGTGCTGGGCTCCATCGTGTTCGGCCTGGCCACGCCGACCGAGGCGGCGGCCGTGGGCGCCTTCGGCGGCTACGGGCTCGCCTGCCTCTATGCCCTGAACAAGCGGCGCCGCGAAGCCGGTGCGCTGCGCACCTTCCTGCTGTGGACCCTGCTGTGGCTGCCGGCGCTCGCCACCATCGGCTGGTTCCTGGCCGGACGCAGCGGCGTGGTCGCGGCGCCCGTGCCCATGTCGCTGGGCTGGCTGGCCGTGGCCACGGTCGCCGTCTGGTGCGTGCTGGCCTACCGGCAGGCCGGGCTGAAAGGCGAAGTCAGCGAAAGCGTGTACCTCACCGCCAAGACCTCCGCCATGGTGTGCTGGCTGTTCGTCGGCTCGGCCATCTTCTCGGCCGCCTTCGCGCTGCTGGGCGGGCAGGAACTCGTGGAGCAGTGGGTGCTGAGCATGAACCTGACCAAGACCCAGTTCCTGATCCTGACGCAGGTGATCATCTTCATCCTGGGCTGGCCGCTGGAGTGGACGGAGATCATCGTCATCTTCATGCCGATCTTCGTGCCGCTGCTCGACAACTTCGGCGTCGACCCGCTGTTCTTCGGCCTGCTGGTGGCGCTGAACCTGCAGACGGCCTTTCTCAGCCCGCCGGTGGCCATGTCGGCCTTCTACCTGAAGGGGGTGGCGCCGCCGCACGTGACGCTGAACCAGATCTTCCTGGGCATGCTGCCGTTCATGGGCATCCAGATCCTGGCCATCGTGCTGCTGTACATCTTTCCGCAGATCGGCCTCTGGCTGCCGCAAATCCTGTACAAATAAGCCGCGTGGCGGTTTTCACACCCAGGGCCAGCCACGCAAGTGGCTGGCCTTTTGACTGCGCAGCCCACATAATTTGACGTTTACGTAAACGTCAACCGAACGGAGACCCGTGCATGGCGAAGAAGAACAACGGCAAGCGCTCCCTGGACCGCTGGCAGGTGCCCGTCGGCGGCAAGGGCTTCGCGCTGAAGGATTGCGACCCCGGCGCCAAGCCCTACGGCAACGGCGACAAGAACGGCGACAAGGCCCGCGTGGCCGAACTGGCCCGCGAGATCGACGCGCTGCAGGACGTGTTCTACGCCGATGGCCGCTTCAAGCTGCTGGTGCTGCTGCAGGGCACCGACACCGCCGGCAAGGACGGCACCATCCGCGCCGTGTTCAAGGAGACCAGCCCGCTGGGCGTGCGCACGCACGGCTGGAAGGCGCCCAGCACGCTGGAGCGCAGCCACGACTACCTGTGGCGCATCCACCAGCAGGTGCCGGCGGCGGGCGAGTTCATGATCCACAACCGCAGCCATTACGAGGACGTGCTGGTGCCAGTGGTCAACGGCTGGATCGACAGGAAGACCACCGAACAGCGCTACCGCCAGATCAACGACTTCGAGCGCCTGCTGACCGAAACCGGGACCGTGGTCATGAAGTTCATGCTGCACATCAGCTTTGACGAGCAGCGCCAGCGCCTGCAGGAGCGCATCGACGACCCGGCCAAGCACTGGAAGTTCAGCATGGGCGACTTGGAAGTGCGCAAGCAGTGGAAGGACTACCAGCAGGCCTACGAGAACCTGCTGCGCGCCACCAGCACGGAATGGGCCCCCTGGACCGTGGTGCCGGCCGACAGCAAGACGCACCGCAACCTGATGATCGCCACCCTGGTGCGCGACCAGCTGAAAGCGCTCAAGCTGCGCTACCCACCCGACGACCCACAGCTGAAAGGGCTGGTGGTGCAATAGCCGCCAGCGCCAGCAGCTATCAAAATCGCAGGAGACAAACCATGACCGACCTGTCCGCAGAATTCAAGGCCCTGGCCGAATACCGGCCCACGCACAAGGTGCGCTTCGTCACCGCCGCATCGCTGTTCGACGGCCACGACGCCGCCATCAACATCATGCGCCGCATCCTGCAGAGCATGGGCGCCGAAGTGATCCACCTGGGCCACAACCGCAGCGTGGACGACGTGGTGACCGCCGCCCTGCAGGAAGACGCTCAGGGCATCGCCATCAGCAGCTACCAGGGCGGCCACGTCGAATACTTCAAGTACATGGTCGACCTGCTGAAACAGCGCGGCGGCGCGCACATCCAGGTGTTCGGCGGCGGCGGCGGCGTGATCGTGCCGGCCGAGATCCGCGAGCTGCACGACTACGGCGTGGGCCGCATCTACAGCCCCGAGGACGGCCAGCGCATGGGGCTGCAGGGCATGATCGGCGAGATGGTGATGCGCTGCGACAAGGACATCTCCGGCTACGCACCCAAGAAGATCGAAGCCATCCAGGGCCAGACCGAAGCCGCGTGGCGCGCGCTGGCGCAGCTCATCACCGCGCTGGAGAACGGCCAGGCCGATGCCAAGCTGGTGAAGGCCGTCCAGACCGCCGCGGCGGCGAAGAAAACACCCGTGCTGGGCATCACCGGCACCGGCGGCGCCGGCAAGTCGAGCCTGACCGACGAGCTGATCCGCCGCCTGCGGCTCGACCAGGACGACGCGCTGCGCGTGGCCGTCATCAGCATCGACCCCAGCCGCCGCAAGTCCGGCGGCGCGCTGCTGGGCGACCGCATCCGCATGAACGCCATCGGGCCATGGGCCGGGCAGCAGCGCATCTTCATGCGCAGCCTGGCCACGCGCGACACCGGCAGCGAGATCAGCGCCGCGCTGCCCGACGTCATCGCCGCCTGCAAGGCCGCCGGCTTCGATCTGGTGATCGTCGAAACCTCCGGCATCGGCCAGGGCGATGCGGCCATCGTGCCTTTCGTTGACGTGCCCATGTACGTCATGACGCCTGAGTACGGCGCCGCCAGCCAGCTCGAGAAGATCGACATGCTCGACTTCGCCGAGTTCGTGGCCATCAACAAGTTCGACCGCAAGGGTGCCGCCGATGCGCTGCGCGACGTGGCCAAGCAGGTGCAGCGCAACCGCGAAGCCTTTGGCAAGAAGCCGGACGAGATGCCGGTGTTCGGCACCCAGGCCGCGCGCTTCAACGACGACGGCGTGACGGCGCTGTACCAGGCGCTGAAAGTCCGCCTCGGTGAACTCGGCCTGCCGCTGAAGGAGGGCCGCCTGCCCGCCGTGAACGTGCGCCACAGCACCAACCAGACCCCCATCGTGCCGCCAGCACGCACGCGTTATCTCGCCGAGATCAGCGACACCGTGCGCGGCTACAAGACCCGTGTGCGTCAGCAGGCGCGCCTGGTGCGCGAGGTGCAGCAGTTGCGCGAGACCGCGCGCATGCTGGAGCAGGACGACCCGAAGAAATCCGGCGAGCATGGCGCCCGCGCCACGGTGCTGAAGCTGGCCGACCAGCGCGCCGAGAAGGTGGACCGTGACGCCGCCAAGCTGATCGAGCAGTGGCCCGACATGCAGAAGGCCTACGCCGGCGACGAGTATGTGGTGAAGATCCGCGACAAGGAAATCCGCACCGCGCTGACCACCAAGAGCCTGAGCGGCATCACCATCCGCAAGGTCGTGCTGCCCCAGTTCGAGGACCACGGCGAGATCGTCAAGTGGCTGATGCTGGACAACGTGCCCGGCAGCTACCCCTACACCGCCGGCACCTTC
>ERZ1645187.3675-NODE-3675-length-12778-cov-3.795253_pt1 | contig 12778 bp, 9 predicted proteins | sample MGYA00575352_ERZ1645187 | MGnify/ENA primary metagenome ERZ1645187 (study PRJEB40837, sample SAMN11349314) | freshwater sediment metagenome | isolation source: river sediment | host: Sediment | place: India: Wazaribad , New Delhi | collected 2017-02-21 ... | reverse complement strand
TGCCGAGGGTGGCTACTGAGACGGGGATGGTAGGCCGGTAGTCGGCAGCCGTGAGAAGTTCAGCGAAAGACTTGCGGGTGGGGGCCAGTAGTAGATCGCCGGTCTCGGCCACGCCGCCAGCGAGCACAAAAACATCAGGGTCGAGCACTGCGGCCAGATCCGCCATGCCCGAGCCCATCCAGTACCCGATCGACTTGAAGCATGCCAAAGCAACAGCGTCACCCAACTCGGCAGCACGCGTCACCATCGGACCGGTAATGCCATCGGGGCTGCCGCCAGCGAAGTCGAGCAGCATCGCTGAATCCTCGGGAGCCGTGCGTGCGAATTCCTGCGCCTCACGTACCAACGCGTTACCGGAGGAGTACACCTCCCAGCACCCGAAGCGTCCGCAACCGCACTCGCGACCATAAGGCACCATATTGATATGGCCGATTTCCGCGCCAAAACCATTAGTTCCGCGGATCAACTGGTTATTGAGAATAATGCCGCCTCCGATACCGGTACCGACAGTCACAATGACAGCTGACTTTGATCCTTTCGCGGCTCCGAACCTGAACTCGGCCCATGCGGCCGCATTCGCATCATTTTCGACGACGACACGGTAGCCCGTCTTTTCAGCCACACGGGCTGCGAGAGGCTCGTTTCGCCACGCAAGATTGGGGGCGAACACAACCGACTTTCGCTCGGCGTCCACAAAGCCGGCTGCGCCAATTCCGATGGAGTCAACTGTGTACGACTTCTCGAGCTCTGCAACGCACTCGGTGATCACTCTCACCACGGAGTCCGGATCCCCGGCAGGGGTGGGTTTGCGGACGTAGGCAAGGATCTCACCCGTATCAGAAACTGCTCCCGCTGCGATCTTCGTGCCGCCAACATCAACGCCGATTGTTACGCTCATGGTGACTAGTCTACGGGAGAAGAAGAGCTGTGAAACTAGGACGCCAGTATTCGGCTGTGATGATCGGCGTGATAATTCTGGTGGCGCTCAACCTGCGCCCGGGACTCACCGCCGTTGGGCCGGTTACTTCCTTTATTCAGGCGGATACGGGGCTGAGTACACCGGGCATGGGGTATCTCGCGTCCGTGCCGGTACTGTGCATGGGGCTTGGGGCACTCATGACGCCGGGGATCATCCGGCGCATTGGGCTGGACGTGACCGTGGTAGTGGGGCTGAGTGCGCTGGCGTGCGTGATCCTTGTGCGATCCTTCGCGCCCGGAGCTGGGCTGTGGATCGGGACCGTCGGGATCGGCCTATCTATCGGAATCCTCAACACCACCCTACCTCCCGTCATTAAGCGCGACTTTCCCACGCGATCAGCCACCGTGACCGGCATCTATTCGGCAACCCTTACCTTGAGTTCCGCCATTGCCGCTGCCGTTGTGGTGCCAATGGCGGGGGCAACTTCGTGGCAGGTTGCTCTGGGGTGTTGGGCGTTCATGGCACTCATTGGGCTCGGGGCATGGGGTTACTCCATGAAGCGCCGAGGGACTTTCGCTGGGCATTCGGGCAAACCGGCTGGTGTTGGCGCTAACGATGACGCGGACATCGACGATCTGGTCCAGAATCGTATTGGTTTAGCCGCCGCACATCGCAACATCCTGACGATCCCGTTGGCGTGGGCCGTCACGGCCGTCATGGGCACCCAAAGCCTGCTCTTCTACATGTTCGTCCAGTGGCTGCCCGAAATCGAGCAGTCTCATGGGATCAGCGCAGAGTCCGCAGGCCTGCACATGTCCTTCTTCCAGATCGCCGGGTTGGTGGCAACGCTGGCCTTGACGGCCCTTCAGGGCGAACGTCGCGATCAGCGCCCGGGTGTCATAGCCTCGTGCACCCTGTGGATCGTCGGCCTCGCGGGATTCCTTTGTGCGCCCGGCCTCGCGATGATCTGGACGATCATCATGGGAGCTGGCTCCGGCGCCACGTTTTCGCTGAGCCTAACGTTCATCAACACGCGCACACGCTCCTCGCGCGAATCCTCCCGGCTTTCCGGGATGAGCCAGTCTGTTGGGTACATGATCGCGAGCGTGGGCCCGATGCTGGGCGGAGCGCTGGGCGATGCGTTCGGTTGGAACATTGTCATTAACGTGGCGATTGTGCTGGCGTGCGTTGTTATGGCCATTGGGATGTTCGCGGGCAGCGACCGCAAGATTTAGCTGCTGGTGTTCGTCGTCGTCGAAAATAGTGACAATGGGACTTTCGGCAAATGACAACTCGTCTCCCAAGCGCCTATGGACATGACGTGCGGCATGCACCACTTTTTTACTTTCGAGTATGACGTAAGTAAAATTGGAGTAAATGGCGTGATATAGCGCATTATCGATGTGAATTATTCTGGCATGAGGCATACACTCTAGAAGTACCCCGAGTTTTTTCAGGTACTTGTGCCTAGGGATTGTCAATGAGGAATCCCTAGACTTTTGACCGGGCCACAAGACCCGAGTCAACCTTCTACGAGAATGAGAGTTTCGATGGAGCAGCAAGCCTCTACTGAGATTCCTTCCTACACACCTGAGGAAGAGAAACTCATTATCCGCAACAAAGCGGGTGTTCCCGTTGGAGTGAAGCCACACGTTAAAATGACATGGAAGAAGATTCTTCTGTGGGTGCTGGTCACCGCGCTCGGCGTGACAGGGTGGACAATCCTTGCCCTGATTCGTGGCGAAGAAGTGAACACGATCTGGTTCGTGATCACGGCTGTATGTACATATGCGATCGCCTACCGTTTCTACGGGCTTTACATTCCGCGCACGATCATGCAACCAGATGATTCGAACGCAACCCCTGCCGAACGCATCAACAACGGCAAAGATTACGATCCGACTCACCGCGTAGTTCTTTACGGTCATCACTTCGCCGCTATCGCAGGAGCTGGCCCGCTTGTGGGCCCGGTGCTCGCCGCTCAGATGGGCTATCTGCCCGGAACACTGTGGATCATTTTCGGTGTGTGCGTTGCTGGCGCCGTTCAGGACATGCTGGTCCTCTTCTTCTCCATGCGCCGCGGCGGACGTTCTCTCGGCCAGATGGCCGTGGATGAGATCGGCAAGATTGGCGGCACCGTTGCCACCATCATCGTGCTGGTCATGCTCATGATCGTGCTCGCGGTTCTCGCGATGATTTGCGTGAATGCGCTGGCCGAATCCCCGTGGGGCGTGTTCTCCGTGGGCTGCACCATCCCGATTGCGATCTGTATGGGGCTGTGGCTCCGGTTCGTTCAGCCGGGCAAGATCACGCAGGTTTCCTTCGTGGGATTTGCCGCCCTCATGGCCGTCATCATTGGTGGGCGCTGGGTTGCTGAATCGAGCTTCGGCCAGCAGTACCTGCACCTGACTCCCACCACGCTCGTGTGGTGCATGGTCATTTACGGCTTCTTCGCCGCGGTGCTACCCGTGTGGGTTCTTCTGACCCCGCGCGATTACCTCTCCACCTTCATGAAGGTGGGAACCATCGTAGTTCTGGCCGTGGGCATCATCGTTGTTCGCCCGATCGTGGAAATGCCTGCCGTTACCGAGTTCGCCACCAACACTGACGGCCCGGTGTTTGCCGGAACACTGTTTCCTTTCCTCTTCATCACCATCGCGTGCGGCGCCCTATCGGGCATGCATGCCACGGTCTCCTCGGGCACCACACCGAAGATGATTCAGAAGGAAAGCCAAGCCCGCATGATCGGCTACGGCGGCATGCTGATGGAATCCTTCGTGGCCATCATGGCGCTGGCCGCCGCTGCCTCCCTCAATCAGGGTATCTACTTCGGCATGAACACCTCCGAGGCCTCGATCGATAAGCTGGCCGGCACGGCGATCACCGAAACCACCGATAACCGCAATGACATCACGGCGGAGGCCGTTAAGAACCTCGGTGTGACGGACGCCCACGGCGATACCATTCAGGCCGCCTGGGACTCATGGGACGAGGACGGAAACGACAAGGTATACACCGATGGTGAAGCCTTCGAGGCCCTCGCCAACGATGTGGGCGAACCCCACGTCACCTCCCGCACCGGCGGCGCTCCAACCCTAGCGGTTGGCATCGCGCACATCCTCCACCAGATCGGTGGCGGCCGCACGATGATGGGCTTCTGGTACCACTTCGCGATCATGTTTGAGGCTCTGTTCATCCTGTCCGCGGTTGACGCCGTGACCCGTGTGGCGCGCTTCCAAGTCTCGGACGCTTTCGGGGCTTTCAGCAAGAAGTTCCGCGATCCGTCCTGGCGCCCGGGTGCCTGGATCTCCACGGCGCTGGTTGTGGCCGCGTGGGGTTCGCTGCTCCTCATGGGTGTGACCGATCCGCGAGGCGGCATCCAGACCTTGTACCCGCTGTTCGGAATCGCCAATCAGCTCATTGCAGCGGTGGCGCTGCTTCTGTGCTGCGTCATGGTTGTGCGCAAGGGCCACGCCAAGTATGTGTGGATCCCGGCCATTCCGTTCGTGTTCGACACGGCGGTCACCTTCACGGCGTCGTGGCAGAAGATCTTCTCCATCGATCCCAAGGTTGGCTATTGGCAGCAGTGGCGCGATGCCCGCGCCCTGCGCGATACGCTCACCGATCCCGAGGAGATCTCTGTCCAGAGCGACATCATTCGCAACACGTTCATTCAGGGAACGATGTCCATCATCTTCCTCGTTTGCGTTGCGTTCGTGATCGTGGCCGCGCTGATCCGCATCATCCGGACCCTGCAAACCAAGGACACCACCACCTCCGAGGAGCCGCATCAGGATTCCAACTTCTTCGCACCGACCAGCCTGTTTGCCACGCCGCTGGAGAAGAAGCTGGGCAAGGAGTACGAGATTGTGGGCGATCCCAATCTCATCCCGGGCAAGCAGTCAGCTGCCGTCGAACATGCTGACGCCGGGTCACGGTAAACAATGGACGTACGCAGCAAACTCTCGCAGTGGCGCACTCTGTGGCGCGATTTTACGGGGGAGTCCGCCTACGAACACTACGTGGCGCGCCATCGCCGCGAGCATCCGGATCATGAGCCAATGTGCGAACGCGAGTTCTGGCGTGAGCGCGCCAAGTTCGATGAGGACAACGTCTCCACCGGCTGCTGCTGAGTGCACGAATTGAATAGCTGAGGGCCTCGGAGCGATCCGGGGCCCTCAGTTTTTGGGTGGGATAAGGAATGGCGACGGCGGCGAACTTGTCCCGTCCGCCATCCGCCCACCGTGAGTCTTGGTCTAGTCCTCGACGAGTGGGACGAAGAGAAACTGCCCATGGTTCGTGACGTCAAACGTATCGTTGCGGCGCCTCACGCGCTTCATCGTGGTGGCCACCGGGATCACCATGATCCCTCCTTCGGCAAGCTGGGAGACCAGTTCCGTGGGGAGGTGGGAGGCCATCGCGGACACGAGAATACGATCAAATGGGGCCTCATGGGGAAGGCCCAGAGCGCCGGGGACTGCCCGTTCGATGCGGGCGGTGCCGGTGGCGTGCCGCGCGAGGGCGCGGCGGGCGGGCTCGATCAGGCCGGTGCGGCGCTCCATACCAATCACGCGGCCTTCGGTCCCAACAAGGTTGGCCAGAATCGCTGTAGTCCACCCCGAACCGGCGCCAACATCAAGGACGCGCATGCCGGGCTGCACGTCTAGCAGCGTCAGCATGATCGCCACCGTGTAGGGTTGCGAGTTTGTTTGGCCTTCACCGATCGGCAGGGGTCCATCATGGTCAGCGAGGTGGCGGACGTCTTGCGGAAGAAAGTCCGCGCGGGGAACGTCACGCATCGCTGCCAAGACACGGGGGCTTAGCGGGGGATCCTCGAACTCGATGGTGTTGGACTCGGACATGTTGGCGCTCCATCCGCCTTTAATGATTCTTGGGTAGTTCTTCCAGCCTAGCTGAATGCCTTCGGTCCGGAGGTGTCAAAGGTTGGAGCTAGTGAGTCTTTCGTGCGGTGCTGGCGTGTTCTATGGGTACCATGGGCGGCTGGCACCGTCCTTGCGGTAGGTTTAATAACAGATAATGCGTAACGGTGCGATTGGAGAACAGGATGCTCATCGGAGTTCCTACAGAGATCAAGAACAACGAGTTCCGTGTGGCGGCTACCCCCGCCGGTGTGGCGGAGCTTGTAGCAGCCGGGCACGAGGTGCTTGTTGAAAAGGGCGCGGGTGCTGGCTCAGCCTTCGAAGATGCCGAATACGCCGGCGCCGGCGCGCAACTGGTGGAAACTGCTGGTGAGGTGTGGGCGCGTTGCGAGATGATCTTGAAGGTCAAGGAGCCCGTTGAGAGCGAGTATCCGTTGATGCGCGACGGGCAGATTCTCTTCACCTATCTGCATCTGGCGGCTGATCGGCCTCTGACCGATGCGCTTGTTGCATCGGGTGCCACGGCGATCGCTTACGAAACCGTGCAACTGGCCGATGGCAGCCTGCCTCTGCTGTCCCCGATGTCCGTGATCGCGGGCCGCCTGTCCGCTCAGGTGGGAGCCAATCAGCTCATGCGCACCAACGGTGGGCGCGGCATGCTGCTGGGCGGAATCCCCGGAACCCCGCGGGCCCACGTGGTGGTTGTTGGTGGCGGTACGGCCGGTGAAAACGCCGCGGCGAATGCCATTGGGCTTGGAGCAGACGTGACGATCCTCGATGTGAACCTCCCGCGGTTGGCGGAGCTCGAGGCCCGGTTTGATGGTCATCTGACCACGCTGCGTTCCTCACCGCACACGGTTGCCGAGGCGGTGGCAGACGCGGATCTGGTGATCGGCTCGGTGCTCATCCCCGGTGCCGCAACTCCGAAGCTCGTGACCGATGAGATGGTGGCCGCGATGAAGCCTGGATCCGTTCTTGTGGACATTGCCATCGATCAGGGCGGGTGCTTCGAAGGCTCGCGCCCCACCACGCATGACGATCCCACCTTTGCGGTTCACAATTCGATCTACTACTGCGTGGCCAATATGCCGGGCGCCGTTCCGCGCTCCAGCACCATCGCGCTGACCAATGCCACGATTTCCTACGCGCTCGCGCTCGCGAACAAGGGATGGGAGCGGGCTCTGGCAGAAGATGAGGCTCTGGTCAAGGGCCTCAACGTGCAGGGTGGGCGCGTGGTGAATGCTGCGGTTGCCGCCGCGCACGGTTTGCCGGTCGGCTAACCGCATTGATCTGCATAACTTCGTGGGAGACGGCCTGAGGTGCACTATCAAGGAACCAACGCTCTCTCCCACGAAATTATGCAGGCTCGTACGCGGGTTTGATCTCCACCCGTTTGGAGGTGGCCGCTGAGTTGGGAGGAGACAGCCGCTACGATGTGGGCATGGGTATTGCATCCGAAACCGGGCGCTTGCGCCAAGTAATTGTCCATCGGCCCGGCAAGGAACTGGCACGAGTCACTCCATCAACCATGGATGCTCTTCTCTATGACGATGTGCCGTGGGTAGAGAAGGCTCAGTCCGAACACGACGGTTTTACCAAGGTTCTTCGCGAAAATGGTGCCGAGGTTTTGTACCTCGAGCAACTTCTTGCGGAGGCACTGGAGAATCCCGAGGCTCGCGAGTACGCGCTGGCCACCACGTTTGATCCGCGATCTTATGGTGTTGCGGTGGCCGGCGCTCTTGCGGACTATGCTGCCACGCTCACCACTGACGCCCTCGCCGAGCTCCTGATCTGCGGTCTCACCAAGGATGAGTTGGCTGAGGCTCAGGGATGTTCGCCCCAGTCCCTGTAGCTCGCAAGCCAGCGGCCGGGAGATATGACATTCTCCTGCCTGCCCAATCACCTGTTTACCCGCGATTCTTCGGCGTGGATTTACGATGGGGTCTCCGTCCATTCGCTCAATCGGCGGGCCCGCCGCCGCGAAACCGTCAACATGACGATCATCTACACGTGGCATCCCGCCTTCGCCGGCGCCCAGCGCTGGAACAATGGGACGGCCGATGGCCCGGCGGCAATCGAAGGCGGGGATATCGCGGTGCTGGGCGGAGACTGCGTACTCGTGGGAATCTCCGAGCGTACCACCCCGCAGGGAGTGGAACGCTTGGCGGCCCAACTCTTCAAGGACAGCCCGGCCATGCGCGTGGTGGCACTCAACGTTCCGAAGAAACGGGCGTTTATGCACTTAGATACCATCCTCACCATGGTGGATCCCGAATCTTTTCTGGCCTATCCGGGCCAGATGGAATCGATGGTTGTTGCCCCGGGCGCCGCCGGCCAGCTACAGATCTCCACCCACGCTGGTGCCGAGATGTGGAGAGTGATCGGGAAGGCTATGGGCCGTGATTCGGTGCGAGTGCTGTGCCCGGATGCCTCGCCAACGGAGGCAGAGCGGGAACAGTGGCACGATGGCTTCAACGTTCTTGCCCTTGAGCCGGGCAAGGTGGTGGCCTACAAGCACAACACGCTGTGCAACGATTACTTGCGGGCCAACGGCGTTGACGTGGTGGAGATTTCGGGGACCCAGCTGGGCCGGGGCCGCGGCGGCCCGCGCTGCATGAGCTGTCCCACCGATCGAGCCGTAATCTGAGCTAACTAGATTGGACTTGTGCTGCTCACCAGCCATACTGCCTGCAACCTTGAGTGTGCCGAGAAGCTTTGAGCCAGCACAATGAGACACTCTCGCGTGCACGGGTGGCAGCGACGTTCTCTCAGTTGAGACGAAATATTCTCGCGGGACGCCTGTCTCCAAGCTAAGATATAAAGATGCGCCGCCCGGGAGGTGTGTCAGCAAGGGTCCGAGCGGCGCAACTTAGTTTGTTGGTATTCAGTTATGAGTTCTGCCGGGCCTTTCGAGCTTCGGCAAATGCCTTCATATCCTCTTCTGAGTACGGACCCTGAACGCTGCCCGCCTCACCAGATTCTCGATTCCAAGAGACGACGAGACCGTCCTTTGAACCGAAACGCGCCAGATGTGAACCAACCACTTCTTCAAGCCGTGCGGCTTCCGAATTGTCAGTATCAAGCTCTAGCGTGAGGGCATCATCACCGGTGGAAAGATTGACCCTTCCCCGGCCGTGGAAGTCAAGATGACCGGATTGTCCGGCCCACTCGCCTTGGATCTTGCGGCTCATGTGGCCAACTAGCTGCTTGCCGTACCGCTCAGCGCGGTTCGTGGCTACAACAGCTACCGACTTCATGAGGCTCCTTCCAAGTTAGGTGTTCCTAACCTCAAGAAATATCGTGACACAAACGTTGCGTAATTGGAAGAGTTGATCCGATATGTTGTGCATCACATTGGCTGTGTGTGACGAATACGCCATGGGCGATCGAGCATGGTGATGGCGTCATCGTCGTCGTCAAAAAACCCTGAAATACCAGTGATTCTGAGCTACTGGGAATAGAACCTCCTTGTCCAAAGTTGAGTATGGTGGACTCAAGAATGGAGGAGCCTAGTAGACATAGGTTCTTCCGCCAGACAAACTAGGAACGTAGCGCCGCGCGAGCGGCAGGGAATGACAAGGAGAAGCAAATGGCACGTGCAGTAGGTATTGATCTTGGTACCACGAACTCTTGCGTAGCAGTTCTGGAGGGTGGCGAACCCACCGTTATCGCGAACGCGGAAGGTTCGCGCACCACGCCGTCGGTTGTAGGTTTCCTCAAGACCGGCGAGGTTGTTGTTGGCGAGGTGGCCAAGCATCAGGCCGTCACGAATGTTGATCGGACAATCTCGTCCGTCAAGCGTCACATGGGCACCGATTGGTCCGTGACCATTGATGACACCAAGTACACGCCGCAGCAAATCTCCGCTTTCATCCTGCAGAAGCTCAAGAAGGACGCGGAAAGCTACCTCGGCGAACCCGTCACGGACGCCGTCATCACCGTCCCGGCCTACTTCAACGATGCCCAGCGTCAGGCCACGAAGGACGCCGGCTCGATCGCGGGCCTGAACGTCCAACGCATTGTCAACGAGCCCACGGCCGCCGCGCTTGCGTACGGCCTCGAGAAGGGCAAGGAGGACGAGGAAATCCTCGTGTTCGATCTGGGCGGCGGTACGTTCGACGTGTCGCTTCTGGAAGTAGGTAAGGACGACGACGGGTTCTCGACCATTCAGGTACGCGCCACCTCCGGTGATAACAAGCTGGGCGGCGACGATTGGGATCAGCGCGTTGTGGACTGGCTGGTGCAGCAGGTGAAGTCCACCTCCGGCGTGGATCTGTCCAAGGACAAGATTGCCCTGCAGCGTTTGCGTGAGGCTGCCGAGAAGGCGAAGAAGGAGCTTTCTTCGGCTACAACCACGAACGTGTCACTGCCGTACATCTCCATGTCCGCCGATGGCACCCCGTTGCACGTGGATGAGACCCTCACCCGCGCGAAGTTCGAAGAAATGACGAAGGATCTGCTGGAGCGCACCAAGGCTCCATTCCAGAACGTCATTCGCGATGCTGGCGTCAAGGTTGGCGAAATCGATCACGTGGTGCTCGTGGGTGGTTCCACCCGTATGCCAGCCGTGACCGAGGTTGTCAAGAACCTGACTGGCGGGCGCGAGCCGAACAAGGGCGTGAACCCCGATGAGGTTGTGGCAGTGGGTGCGGCCCTGCAGGCTGGCGTTATTACCGGCGACCGCAAGGACGTGCTGCTCATTGACGTGACGCCGCTGTCCCTTGGTATTGAGACCAAGGGTGGCATCATGACCAAGCTCATCGAGCGCAACACGGCCATCCCGACCAAGCGGTCCGAGACCTTCTCCACTGCCGAGGACAACCAGCCTTCCGTGGCCATTCAGGTGTTCCAGGGCGAGCGCGAGTTCACCCGAGACAACAAGCCTCTCGGCACCTTCGAGCTGACCGGTATTGCTCCGGCTCCGCGTGGGCTGCCCCAGATCGAGGTCACCTTCGATATTGACGCCAACGGCATCGTTCACGTGTCCGCCACCGATAAGGGAACGGGTAAGGAGCAGTCCATGACGATTACCGGCGGATCCGCTCTGCCGAAGGAAGATATCGATCGCATGGTCAAGGAAGCCGAAGCGCACGCTGCAGAAGATGCCGCGCGCCGCGAGGAAGCCGAGACCCGTAATCAAGCTGAGCAGACCGTGTACTCCATCGATCAGCTCCTCAAGGACAACGCCGATAAGCTGCCGGACAACGTAGCAACCGATGTCCGCGAGGCCGCCGATAAGGTCCGTGAGGCTCTGAAGGGCGAGGATATGGACGCTGTGAAGTCCTCGCTGGAGGAGCTCAACGAGAAGTCGCAGGCCATCGGGCAGGCGCTGTATTCTGCGGCTCAGGCCGAGGGCGCTGACGGTGCGGGTGCTGGTACGGCCGGCGGATTCACCGAGGCCGGTGCTGCTGGGCAGGCCGGTTCCGATGATGATGTTGTGGACGCCGAGATCGTTGATGATGAGGATGATACTAAGTGAGTGAAGAGAACCTAGGGGTTCCCGGAGATCCCGAGGAGCAGGCAGCGGAGGCGGCAGCGCGAGCTGCGGCCGAAGCGGCCGCATCGAAGGATTCTGGCGAATCTGCGGATTCCGGAGATTCTGCTGAGTCCGCTGGCTCGGGTGAGTCCGCGGAATCGGCCGATGAACTCACGGATCCCTTGAGTGAGGCGATGGATACCATCACGTCACTCGAGGACCAGCTGGCTAGGTCTCGCGCCGATGTGTACAACGTGCAGCAGGAGTACAACTCCTACGTGCGCCGCTCCAAGTTAGAGGGGGCCGCACGCAAGGAGGAGGGGATCGCTTCGGTGATCGATAACCTCCTGCCGGTGTTGGACGATATCGAGCTGGCTCGTCAGCATGGAGATCTTGAGGGACCAACCGGACAGATTGCTGAGAAGATCGAACAGATCCTTTCCACCAATTTTCAGGTGGAGCGCTTCGGCGCTGAAGGGGACGAATTCGATCCGAATATTCATGAGGCGCTCATGCACCAAACATCGGACGATGCAACCTCCGAAACGGTGTTTGCGCTGATTCAACCGGGGTACCGTCAGGGCGAGAAGCTTCTGCGCGCCGCGCGTGTAGGAGTGGTATCCCCTGAGTGAGATGAGCGGGTGCGCCACCTTTGCGGGTGGCGCACCTTTCAAAGGAGGTGAGGCGTGATGGCAGGCGCGAGTCAAGACTGGATGGAGAAGGACTTTTATAAGGCCTTGGGCGTGTCCAAGGACGCCTCAGCGGATGAAATCAAGCGGGCCTACCGCAAGTTGGCCAAGCAGTATCATCCGGATCGCAATCCCGATGATAAGTCAGCCGAAGAGCGCTTCAAGGAGATTGGGGAGGCCTATCAGGTTCTCTCCAACGAAAAGGACCGGAAGCAATACGATGCGATCCGTGCGCTTGCGGGCGGTGGGCCGCGGTTCGCTGCCGGTTCTGGTGGCACTGGTGGCGCGGGCTTCGAGGATATTTTCTCGATGTTCGGCGGGGCTGGGAACGGCGGCAACGTGCGCTACTCCACGAATACCAGTGGCGGCGCGGGCGGCGGATTCGATGATATTCTCTCGCAGATGTTTGGCGGCGGTGGCGGATTTAGTTCCGCACGGCGTCCGCAGCGCGGCCAGGATCTCACAACTGAGGTTTCCATTCCGCTGCGCGACGCGGTGTCCGGGACAACCGTGAAGATGACCAGCGCCGATGGGCGCTCGGTTACCGCGCGTATCCCGGCCGGGGTATCCGACGGCCAGAAGATCCGTGTGAGCGGAAAGGGTGGCGCCGGAGCTAACGGCGGGCCGGCGGGCGATATCCTCGTGACCATTCACGTGGAGAAGCACCCGGTGTACGAGGTGCGCGGCAGCGATCTGTACGTTGATGTCCCCGTGTCTTTTGGCGAAGCTGCGCTTGGTGGGACCGTGCAGGTTCCAACCCTTGAGGGCAAGAGCGTGTCCGTCAAGATCCCGGCCGGTTCTTCAACCGATAAGC
>ERZ1645187.3674-NODE-3674-length-12778-cov-6.318085_pt1 | contig 12778 bp, 10 predicted proteins | sample MGYA00575352_ERZ1645187 | MGnify/ENA primary metagenome ERZ1645187 (study PRJEB40837, sample SAMN11349314) | freshwater sediment metagenome | isolation source: river sediment | host: Sediment | place: India: Wazaribad , New Delhi | collected 2017-02-21 ... | reverse complement strand
GAGGTCTCCCTGGGTTCCACTCCCCTGAAAGGGTACCCCCAGACCCTCTCGGGAAACTCCCTCCTGAGGACCTCCCAGAACGGAACGGCCCTGATCGTTCTTCCTGCGGGGGAAGAGATCGAGCTTCTCCCCGCCGGGGAGCTCCTGATCAACCCGCCCTCCCTCACCCTCCGCCAGGGAAGCCTCCGCTTCCGATCCGACGACGCCTCGGTCACGACGATCCTGTGGAACAACTACCGCTGTTCCCTCCACGGATCGGCCCTCCTTCGGACGCTCCCCCGGGATGAGAAGAAGGCCACGACCTTGGAACAACTGGAGGTCCGCCTTCTCAGCGGGAGAGGCGACTGCGCCTCCGCGGGGAACACCACCCCCCTCTCCCTGGGAACATCCTTCACCTTCCGGCCCGACGGCTTTGTCGGTCGCACCCCCCTTCTTCCCTCTCCGAAGCTCATCTCCCCGGAGGATCAGAAGATCATCGGCCTGCGGGACGGCATCAACATCTCTTTCCGCTGGCAACCGGTTCCGGAGGCGGCATCCTACCTCCTCTCCCTCTCCTACGACACCCTCTTCTCTGAGGCCCAGGTGATCAAGACATCCCAGCCCCTCACCTCCCTCTCCCTCTACGATTTTCACAGGTCCCCGGTCTTCTGGAACGTGAAGGCGGTGGACGGCGCCGGCGTGGAGGGAAATCCCTCCCAGACCTTCTCCTACGACCTCAAGGATCTCGTCCAGACCCTCCAACTCTGGAAGACCCCTCCCCCTCTGGAGCTGACGGCTCCCCTGGAACCCTCGGGGAACATCGTCATCGTCAAAGGGAAGACGGATCTGGGAATCCGGTTGACTATCAACGGAAGTGAAGTTCCTGTAGACCACTCCGGTAGTTTCATGTATATTCTTAAATTCATGTCTATAGGAGAACACACGGTTTCTATCAAAGCACGCAATCTTTCGGGAGCCGAAAGCACGATCGAACGGAAGATCATTATCTACGAAAAATGAGCTCACTCCTCCGCTTCTTCTTCGATACCCTCCGTACCCAGATTCACACGGAGAATCTCGAATCCCTCCTCGAAAACATCATGAGGAAGGCGACCGACACCTTTCCCGTCTCCTCCCTTCGGTTCCTCTACAACATCGGCGACGAGCTCTGGGAGTTTTCCCTGACCCCCCAGGGTTTCCGCCGCCAATCCCTCCAGGCCTCACCCCTCTCGGAGAGCTCTCCCACCACGGCGGAATCCAACTCCGTCGGCGCGGAGACCGTGATCCCCCTCAGGGGCGAGAACGACTACCAGAGGGCCTACCTGGTGCTCTCCTTCGAGGAGTCCACGGGAGAGGAGAGGAAGAAAGAGATTCTGGAAATGCTGGACGTTCTCTTCACCACCTTCCTCAGGCTCTACGAATCGGCGAACCTCTCCATCATCGACGAGCTCACGGGCCTCTACAACAACCGTTACCTCAAGGCCTATCTGGAACAGGAGAGCGAGCGCTCCCTCCGTTACCACGACTTCTTCTCGGTCATCTTCCTCGACCTGGACGGCCTGAAGGCGGTGAACGACAACTATGGACACATCTACGGTGCCAGGACGCTGAAGGAGATGGGTGCCCTGCTCAGGGACTACATCCGCTCTTCCGACGTGGTCGGCCGCTTCGGCGGCGACGAGTTCATCATCGTCGCCTTCAGGGTCAAGAAGAAACAGGCGAAGATGATCGCCGAGAGGATTCGGCTTCGGATTAAGGAACACCTCTTCCTCCAGGGCCTCGGCCTCAACCTGAGGCTGACGGCCAGTTTCGGCATCGCCTCCTTCCCGGAGGACGCCCAGGAGATGGAGGATCTCATCAACAAAGCGGACCAGGCCATGTATCGGGTTAAGAAGAGGGGCAAAGATGGGGTTGAATGTTACAGTGAAGAAGATGAAAAGGAGGACTAGGGAATGAGTTTTTTTTCATGGATTTATGATCAATTCTCCTGCGACCTCGCCATAGACTTGGGTACAGCGAATACACTGGTCTATATGAGTGGCCGTGGGATCGTCATCAGCGAACCCTCCATCGTTGCTCTCAACAAGGTCACAGGGAAACCGGAAGCGGTCGGAGTCAAGGCCAAGGAGATGTTGGGGAAGACACCGGCGAACATCGTCGCCATTCGCCCCATGAAGGACGGCGTGATCGCCGACTTCGACGTCACCGAAAGGATGCTTGAGTACTTCATCGAGAAGGCCAAGGAGAAGAAGCACCTGATCCGTCCCCGCATCGTCATCGGGATTCCCTCCGGCATCACCCAGGTGGAGAAGAGGGCCGTCAAGGACGCGGCCTTCCGGGCCAGGGCCAGAGAGGTCTTCCTCATCGAGCAGGCCATGTCGGCGGCCATCGGTGCGGACCTGCCCATCCTGGAGCCCGCGGGCAACATGATCGTGGACATCGGCGGTGGAACGACCGATGTGGCGGTGATCTCCTTGGGAGGCATCGTCTACGCCCGCTCCATCAAGATCGCCGGGAACGAGATGGACGAGGCGATCATGCAGTACATCAAGAAGAAGTACAACCTCTTGGTGGGCGAACGGACCTCGGAACAGATCAAGATTCAGATCGGCTCCGCTTACCCGCTCCCGGAACCTCTCTATATGGAGATCAAGGGTCGGGACCTCAAGGACGGCATCCCCAAGACCATCGTCATCAACGACACGGAGATCCGGGAGGCCCTGAAGGCCCCCATCGACGCCGTGATCGAGGTCGTCAAGGTCACCCTGGAGAACACGCCCCCGGAACTGGCGGCGGATATCGTCGACCGGGGAATCGTCCTCACCGGAGGCGGCTCCATGTTGAAGTCCCTGGATGTCCTCCTCAGAGAAGAGACCCAACTCCCCATCTTCCTGACCGAAGATCCGCTCTCCTCCGTGGTCAGCGGCGCCGGAAAAATCCTCGAAGACCTCGACCTGATTAAGAAAGTCGCGACCTACTGATCGGGAGAGTATGGTTTCCCCGAAAGAGAACAGGATTTTCCTCGTTCTCCTGACCATCTCGCTGATTCTTCTCTCGGTCAACTCCCCTGGGAAGAAGAACCTCCTGCGGATCAAGCAGGGGGTTTTCGCCGTTTACCAGGGGTTGTTCCGTCAAGTCGAGGCGGTCGGATACGGGGTCGGGCGCTTCGTCCAATCCCATAAGATCCACCGTTCGACCTTCCTCGAGAATCAGCGTCTCCAGGAGGATCTCCTGAGGCTCCGGCAGGAGAACCTGACCCTCCGCAACCGTTTTCACGACCTCCTCCCCGGAGAGACCATCTCTTACTCCGGAAGGGTGGTGGTAGGACGCATCCTCTCCTGGGACCTCATGAGCCCCTACACATCCCTGGTCATCAACAGGGGAACCCGCCATGGGATCCGGGAGAACGCCCCGGTCATCGACAACGAGGGAAGCCTGGTGGGAAAGATCTCTTACCCCCTCACGCAGGATTCGGCCACAGTCCTCCTCATCTCCAACCCCGAATTCGGCGTCGGCGTCTCCATCGGCCAAGACAACACCCTGGGAATCCTCCGGGGAATGGGGAAAGAGAGCGCCGAGATCCGCTACATCCGCCTCACCCAACACCTCCTCCCGGGGGAACCGGTCTTCACCTCGGGGCTGGACGGAACCTTCCCGGAGGGGATCAACATCGGGACCATCACCTACGTCAGCCGGGGGTACTACGACCTGAGCGCGCGGGTCTCCCTGCGTTTCTACCAGAAGACCAACCGCACCCTGGGGGTGATCCTGCCGTGAAGAGGCTCCTCCACTTCCTCCTCGGTTCCTTCCTCCTGATCTTCCTCCAGTTCCTTCTCCAGAAGTATTGGCTCTCCCTCTCCTACACCCTCGACCTGACCTGCTTCCTCCTGGTCCTCTCCCTCTTCGTGCGCCAGGAGAGGGGCCTGCTCCTGGGCAAGGCCTTCTTCCTCGGCGCCCTCTCGGACGCCCTCTCTCTCTTCCCCTTCGGCCTCACCGCCCTCACCTACCTGATCGTCTCCTTCGTCCTCCTCCAGATCACCGACAACTTCATCATCCGCAAGAGAAGGGACCAGTTCCTCCTCACCCTCCTCGCCCTGGTGGCCAAGAGCCTCCTGGACCTCTTCTTCCTCCGCTTCTTCGAGTTCAGCCTCTCTCCGCCCACCCTCTCTTACCTCATCCTCCGCCCCCTCTTCACATCGGTGACATTCTTCCTGGTCCTCTTCTTCCTCTCGCCTCAAGGCCACAACGATGCAGAGTCTCGACAGCCTTAAGCAGAAGCTCTTTCTCAACAGAAAGAAGCTCTCCCTGAAGACTCTCTTCCTGATCATCTCGGGGGTGATGGTCCTCCTTCTCCTCTTCTTCTGGAAGATCCAGATTCTCAACTACACCTTCTACCTGGCCACATCCCGGCGGAACATCCTCAAGAAGGAGGTCCTCTTCGCGCCCAGAGGCTTCATCAAGGACCGGAAGGGGAACATCCTGGCGGAGAACCTCATCTCCTTCGACCTCATCGTTCCCCGGGACACCATCCTCAAGCGGAAGGAGGCCCGGGCCATCGAGGAGGTCCGCTGGCTCCTGGGACTTACGGAGGAGAAGGTCCGGCAGAGCCTGACCAAGAAGAACTTCGGCACCTACTTCCTCGTGGCCGAGGATATCCCCTTCCCCCGGGCCAACTACTTCTTCGCCAACCGGAAGGCCTTCACCTCCATCGAACTCAAGGTCAAACCGAAGCGGCTCTACCCCTACAAGACCACGGGATCGAACCCCCTCGGCTATATCGGGGCCGTCACGGAGGAGGATATCCGCAAGGCCTCCCCGGAGCGCCCCCTGGCTCCGGAAGAGTTCATCGGGAAGGCCGGGCTGGAGAAATACTACGACGACCTTCTTCAGGGACGCAACGGCAAGAGGGTGGTCCTGGTCAACAGCGTCGGGATCGTGCAGAGGGTCCTGGAGGTCGATCCCCCCACCCAGGGGGCGAGCCTCAACCTCTCCCTGGACATCGAGCTCCAGAGTGAGATCGAGGCCCTTCTGACGGAGAACCAACAGACCGGGTCGGTGGTCGTCATGAACCCGAAGAACGGCGAGGTCCTCTCCCTGGTCTCCACGACCCTCTTCGACCCCAACCTCTTCGCCTCCTACTTCACCCCCCAACAGTGGGAGAGCCTCATCGGAGACCCGAGCAAGCCCCTGATCAACAAGGCGATCTCCGGACTCTACTCCCCGGGCTCCATCTTCAAGCTCGTCATCGCCCTGGGAGGTCTGGAGAACGGCGTCACCGACGACGAGAAGACCGTCTTCTGTTCTGGCTCCAAGGAGATCTACAACACCACCTTCCGCTGTTGGAACCCCGCCGGCCACGGCACGGTCAACCTCTACACCGCCATCGAGCAGTCCTGCAACATCTACTTCTACACCCTGGGCAAGAGCATGGAGATCGACCTGATCGAGAAGAGCGCCAAGGCGCTGGGGCTAGGGAGCAAGACCGGAATCGATCTGGCCGGAGAGAAGAGTGGCCTGGTCCCCTCCCGGGAGTGGAAGAGGAAGGCCTACAACCTGGACTGGTTCGCCGGGGAGACCATCTCCGTCGCCATCGGCCAGGGCCCCCTTCTGGTGACCCCGGTGCAGATCGCCCAGATGATCTCCATCCTCGCCAACCGCGGCGCCGCCCCACCTATCCACCTCCTGAAGTACTCCGAGAAGGAGGGAAAGACCTACTACCCCGACCTCACCCCCCGGAGCGTTCCCTTCCACCGGGAGAACATCGATAAGGTCGTAGAAGGGATGTGGCTGGTGGTCAACGGCCCCCTGGGCACGGCCCGGGCCGCCCAGATTCCAGGAAGGGACATCTGCGGGAAGACCGGCACAGTGCAGGTCGTCGGCCGGGAGACCCTCCAGCAGAAGGTCAAGGACAAGAGCGCCCAGAGGTGGACCACCCACGCCTGGTTCACCGGTTTCGCCCCCAAACAGGACCCCGAAGTCGTGGTGGTGGTCATGCTGGAGCACAGCGGCAGCGGCGGAGGCAACGCCGCCCCGGTGGCCAAGAAAATCTTCGAACTCTACTTCTCCCGATACCATGCGAAGACACCTTAAAGAATCCTCCTATTGGAAGTACTTCAACTACTCCCTCCTCTCCGGGACGTTGATGATCTCCCTCATCAGCCTGTTGGTGCTCTACTCCATCCACACCGCCAACCACTCCTCCTACTACAAGAAGCAGGCCCTCTTCCTCCTCCTGGGTTTGGTCCTCTTCGTGCTGGTCTCCCGCATCGACCCCCACAGGCTGATCTCCTTCGCCCCCTACCTCTACGGCCTCTTCCTCCTCTCCCTCCTCTTCCTTCTCGTCTTCTCCCCCCGAATCGCGGGAGCCAAGGCATGGGTGGGAATCGGGGGAATGGGGATCCAACCCTCCGAATTCGGCAAGATCATCGTGATACTCCTGATCGCCAGAGTCTTTCGAGACCACGATTCCCAGACTCTCTCCTTCAAGGACATCCTGCGTCTGGGGACCATCACGGGGGCTCCGGTCCTGCTGATCATGGCCCAACCGGACATGGGCACCGCCGTCACCTACTCCTTCATCCTGCTCACCCTCTTCATCCTCCTGGGCCTGAAGAAGGAAATGGTCCTCCTTCTGGTCCTCTCCATCGTCGGCGTCTCCTACCTGGGGTGGAACTTCGTCTTCAAGGATTACCAGAAGGAGCGGGTCAAGGTCTTCATGCACCCCGAAAGCGACCCCCTGAAGTACGGCTACCACACGATCCAGTCGAAGATCACCATCGGCTCCGGAGGGCTCAAGGGAAAGGGGTACCTCCAGGGGACCCAGAAGGGGATGGGCTTCCTCCCGGCCCAGCACACCGACTTCATCCTCTCGGTCTACGCGGAAGAGTTTGGATTCCTGGGAATCCTCTTCCTCTTCGGCTCTTACTTCTTCCTCTTCTCCCAGATCTACGGGATCGCCTCGGGCACTGAGGACGTGGAGTGTTTTCTTCTCGGCTCCCTCCTGCTGGGGCAGATCTTCTTCCAGTTTCTGATCAACGTCCTGGTCAGCATCGGGAAGCTACCCGTCGCCGGAATCACTCTCCCCTTCATGAGTTACGGCGGCTCCTCCCTCCTCACCCTCTTCATCATGATCGGAATCATCGAAGGAATCCATATGAAAAAGTACGCCGGACAATGACAAACCTCACCTTCCTGGAAAGAATCGAAAGCCCCGCCCGCTACCTGGGCGGCGAAAGAAACGTGGTCCCCCCCCGTCTTGGCGGTGACGCTCGTCCCTACAGGGTTCTGCTCTCCTACCCGGACCTCTACTCCGTCGGGATGAGCACCATGGGCCTGCCCCTCCTCTACGACGCCCTGAACCGGCGCCCCGGGGTTTCGGCGGAACGGGTCTACGCTCCCGCCCAAGACCTGGAGGCGGCCCTCCGCAAAGAGGGGCACCCCCTCTTCTCCCTGGAGAGCCGAACCCCCCTGAAGGAGTTCGATCTGATCGGCTTTTCCCTCCATTCGGAGCTGACCTACACGAACCTCCTCAAGATCCTCGACCTGGGGGGAGTCCCCCTCCTGGGGGAGGAGAGAGGTGATCAAGACCCCCTGGTCATGGCCGGAGGGGTAACCGTCTTCAACCCCGAGCCTGTGGCGAGGTTCATCGACCTCTTCTACCTGGGAGACGGCGAGGCGGGCTTCTTCTCCGCCGTGGACGACCTGGCCCTCTGGAAGAGGGAGGGGATGGGACGGAGCGAACAGATCCGGCGTTTGGCCTCCCGCAGAGGCTTCTACGCCCCCGGCCTGGTCGAAAGGAGACGCCGGGGATCCTTCCTGGTCCCGGAGGGGATCACCGTCTCCAAGGCCCTTCTGGCGGACCTGGAGGATGCCCCCCTCCCGGAGCGTCCTCTGGTTCCCAACGGGGAGACCGTCTTCGACCGTCTCAGCGTCGAGATCGCCCGGGGATGTCCCCAGAAGTGCCGCTTCTGCCAGGCGTCGGTCCTCTACCACCCCTTCCGGATCCGTAAGCCCGAGACGCTCCTCTCCTATATTAAGGAGACGGTCCGGCGGGAGGGTTTCGAGGAGTTCTCCCTCTCCTCCCTGAGCACCGCGGATTACCCGGGGCTCGAGCGGCTCATGGAGAGGCTCTCGGATTACTTCTGCCCCCTCCGCGTCAGCATCGGCCTTCCCTCCCTCCGACCCCGGAAGGTTGGCGAGTTCATGCTCGACCTGATCAGCCGCACCCGCAAGACCGGGTTCACCATCGTTCCCGAGGCGGGCAGCGAAAGACTGCGCCGGGTCATCAACAAGGGTGTGGACGGAGAAGAGATCGACGCCGCCGTGGATCTGGCCCTCCGGTACGGCTGGACGGCCCTCAAGTTCTACTTCATGCTCGGCCTTCCCACGGAGACCGCCGAGGATATCGAGGGAATCCGTGAGCTCCTGGCCAAGACCTGGGAGAAGGTACGCCAGAAGAACCGCCGGGCCCGCCTCTCGGCGACACTCTCGGTCTTCATCCCCAAGCCCCATACCCCCTTCCAGTGGGAAGGGTTCGCCGACAGGGAGGAGATTCTTGCCAAACAGGAGCTTCTCGGCGAGGCCTTCCGCACGAAGCGGGAGATCCAGCTGAAGTTCCATCCCTACGGGACATCCAGGCTGGAGGCCCTTCTTTCGAGAGGGGACTACCGAACCGGCGAGGTGATCCTCAACGCCTACCGGGAGGGGGCCGCCTTCGACGCCTGGGACAACCTCTACCGGGAAGACCTCTGGGAAAAAGCCTGGCAGAAGAGCGGCATCGACCCCGAACCCTATCTGGCCCCCTTGGACCCCGGGGAGCCCCTCCCCTGGAGCTTCGTCAAGACGGGGATCAAGGAGGAGTACCTCCTACAAGAGCGGGAGAGAAGCCGCCTTCCCGAGAACACCCCCTCCTGTCCGGAACGTTCCTGCGCCCAGTGCGGGGGTTGCGATACACCCCTGGACAGGAAACGGCTGGCGGAGGCGGCGGAGTTCGCCCCTCCCGCCGAGACGGCGGAAGCGAAGACCACCGACCGGGAAACCCGTGTCCTGGTCTTCTTCTCCCGGCTCTTCCCGGCCAACTACCTCTCCAACCTGGAGACCTCCCGGGCCATGGAGCGCATCCTCCGCCGGAGCGGCCTTCCCATCCTCTTCACCCAGGGCTTCCACCCGAAGGTCTCCCTCTCCTTCCTCTTCGCCGACCCTCTGGGAAGCCTTCAAAGGGAGGACCTCTTCGAGATGAAGCTTCAGGGACTCCCCCCAGAAGGGGCGCTGGAACTCTTGAACCGCGCCTCCCTACCGGGGATCCGCTTCTTGCGCCTGCGCCCCCTCCCCCCGGAGACCCTCCGCTTCTCCCGCCTTGTGAAGGCACTGGATTTCTCTGCCCCCCTGAAGGATCTGGGAGAGGGTTATGCCGAGCGCCTCCCCTCCCTGCGGGAGAGCTTCGGCGAGGTTGAGAGCTGGAAGGCCGACAAGAGACGTCTCTACGTCCATTTCCGCTACGATCCAGGCGTTCCCTTCCGCCCTTACCGCTTCTTTCAGGAGCTCTCCCAGGATTACTCCGCCTTCCGGGTCGTCAAGGAGAGGGTGGAACTCATCCTCTGACCTCTTTTTGAAAGGTTTGGCTTTTCCTGACCCATCTGTTACAATGTTTATACAACCATAATCACATCACCTTCAAGGAGGTTTCCATGTCAATCCGTATCGAGGAACTTTTAGGGGAAGAGGCTCAAACCCTTCTCGGCCATAAGTGCCAGACGGTGCCCAAAGAGTTGCTCAACCTGCCCGGTCCCGATTTCGTTGAAAGGGTCCTGATCCCCACCGACAGGCCCATCGGCGTTCTCAAGAACCTGCAGTGGCTCTTCAACAACGGGAGACTGAGCCGAACCGGTTTCCTCTCTATCCTTCCCGTCGACCAGGGGATAGAGCACTCCGCCGGCGCTTCCTTCGCCCCCAACCCGATCTACTTCGACCCTGAGAACATCGTCAAGTTGGCCATCGAGGGCGGCTGCAACGCCGTCGCCTCCACCCTGGGAGTCTTGGGATCGGTAGCCCGCCGTTACGCCCACAAGATCCCCTTCATCGTCAAGCTCAACCACAACGAGCTCCTAACCTACCCCAACAAGTTCGATCAGGTCTTCTTCGCCTCCGTCGACCAGGCCTTCGACATGGGCGCCGCCGCCGTGGGAGCGACCATCTACTTCGGATCCGACGAAGCGACCCGCCAGATTCAGGAGGTCAGTGAGGCCTTCGAACACGCCCACTCCCTCGGTCTCGCCACGGTTCTCTGGTGCTATCTGAGGAACCCGGGCTTCAAGGCCGACAAGGATTACCACGTCTCCGCCGACCTCACCGGCCAGGCCAACCACCTGGGCGTCACGATCCAGGCGGACATCATCAAACAGAAACTCCCCGAGAACAACGGCGGCTACAAGGCCCTGAAGTTCGGCAAAACCTCCGAGAAGGTCTACACCCAGCTCACCTCGGAGCACCCCATCGACTTGACCCGGTACCAGGTCGTCAACTGCTACATGGGCCGCTCGGGTCTCATCAACTCCGGCGGAGCCTCCGGGGAGAACGACCTCGCCCAGGCCGTCAAGACGGCGGTCATCAACAAGAGGGCCGGAGGGATGGGTCTCATCCTCGGACGTAAGGCCTTCCAGAAACCCATGAAAGACGGGATAGAGCTGGTGAACGCCGTTCAAGACGTCTATCTCGATTCCAAAGTCACCATCGCGTAAGAACCCTCCCAATACGGGAGAGAGGGGGTCACCCCCTCTCTCCCGGTCTCACCACCCCTCCCCCGGTTCGGTCAACCCCTAGAAGAGGAAGTCCGTCGAAAGAAAGGTGGAGAGGTCCTGCCGGAGAATCTCCCGAAGGATCCTCTGGTTGGTCTCGTTCTTCTTGGCCGCCACCAGGGTCCTCAGGGAGAAGACCCGCAGGGCGTCGGAGACCGAGAGGGTCCCCTCGGCGGAGTCTTTCCTGCCCGTGAAGGGGAAGAGATCCGGCCCCCTCTGGCATTGGCTGTTCAGGTTCACCCGGCACACCTGGTTGACCAGGGGGTCGATGAGCCTGGCCAGGGTGCCGCTCTCCTGACCGAAGAGGCTGATCTGCTGACCGTAAGGGGAATCGCGGACCGCCTCCAGGGGCTCCTGGATCGAATCGAAGGGAACCACCGGGACCACCGGACCGAACTGCTCCTCGTGGTAGATCCTCATGGTCTTGTCTACGGGGTAGAGGACGGCCGGGGCGAAGAGGGTCTCCAGAGACTCCCCTCCCCCGGGGTTGACGATTCGGGCCCCCCGGCCGAGGGCATCCTCCACGTAGCCCCTCATGGCGGCGATCTTGTTCTCTTCGGGCAGGGGGGTGATGACCGCGCCCTGCTCCCAGGGCATCGCCGCCTTCAGAGAGTTCACCCTCTCGCAAAAAGCCTGAAGAAAGGGCTCCACAACCTTCCGGTGGACGAAGAGAATCTTCAGGGCCGTACACCTCTGGCCGTTGAAGGAGAGGGCCCCCAGGGCGCACTCCTGGACCGCCGTCTTGAGATCGGCGCTGTCCAGAACGATGGCGGCGTTCTTGGCCCCCAGCCCGAGGACCGAACGAAGCCTGTGGGGCTTGGGGTGCTGGTGTTTCAGGATGTCCGCCACCCGGTCGGAACCGATGAAGGCCAAGGCGTCGATTCTTCCGGATTCCATCAAGGGCCCCACCACCCTCTGGCCCTCCCCGTAGACGAAGTTCACGACCCCCTGGGGGAAGGAGCCGAGAAAAACCTCCAGGAGCGGCCGGAAGAGGAGCACCCCGATCTTGGGCGGCTTGACCACGACGGTGTTGCCCATGATCAGCGCCGGGATGAGGGTCGTGAAGGTCTCGTTGAGAGGGTAGTTGAAAGGCCCCATGCAGAGAACCACCCCCAGGGGGGCCCGCCGGATCTGGGCGGCCACCCCCTCCTCGATGGTGAAGCGGGAGGAGTCCCGGTCCAGCCTCTTGAGCGCCTCCAGGGTGGCGGAGATGTAGGCGGCGGTCCTGTCGAACTCCTTCTCGGAATCCTCCAGGCTCTTGCCGATCTCCCACATGAGAAGGCGGACCACCTGGGCCCTCCTCTCGACCATGCCACGGAGGAAACTCTCCACGGAGCGGATCCTCTCCTCCACCCTCAGGGTCGGCCACCGACCGCTCCCATGATCGTAGGCCCTGGCCGCCGCTTCGAGGGCCCCAAGCGCCTCGGCCTCCCCCAGGAGTGGGTAGGAGCCGATCCTTTTGCGCAGGAGCCGGCCCTCCTGTTCGATCAGGACGGGGGAGAAGACCTCCTGAAGCGCTCCCTCCCACCTCCTGAGCTCCCCATCCACGAGGTACTCCCTCTGCTCGCAAGCCTCTTCGAGGCGGCAGTTCGGGGGGACCTCCCCCTCCGGCCTGAAGATTCCTTTGAATCGCTCTTCTCCCATGGTCTCACCCCTGCTGGATTTTCCTGATTATGAAACGTCCCCGAAAACCTTTCAACCCTTTTCGCGTTTCCGGGGTCACCGCCGGCGGAGAGGGGACCTTGGGAGATGTTGGGGTTATCAGAGAGAGGGCTCTTGTTAGATCGGCTCCACCAGGACGAGGTAGTGCACGTCGTCCAGGTAGATCAGCTTGTTGTAGGGAGGATAACCGAGAAGAAGCTCCTGAACGATCCTGTATCGGCTCATGTTGATCTCTTCGATCTCGTCGCCGTCGCAGAAGTACCCGTTCCGTTCGATCTCGCCTTTATCGTCGATTCTCACCTTTTCGGCGGTCAAGACTCTCAAACCCTTCATTCTTCTCCTCC
>ERZ1645187.3673-NODE-3673-length-12778-cov-17.650004_pt1 | contig 12778 bp, 12 predicted proteins | sample MGYA00575352_ERZ1645187 | MGnify/ENA primary metagenome ERZ1645187 (study PRJEB40837, sample SAMN11349314) | freshwater sediment metagenome | isolation source: river sediment | host: Sediment | place: India: Wazaribad , New Delhi | collected 2017-02-21 ... | reverse complement strand
CTCCGACGAAGCCGCTTCGTCCGTGTTCGGCGAGAAGGATCACCGGCGCCGCACCTCGGCCTGTGGATCGACGCCGAGGCCAGGTCCCGTCGTCGCCTTCGTCACGCTCACGGAAACGATATGCCGTCCCCGCAAGTCCGGAACGTCCCTCGCGACCGACGGAGGCGGCTCGGGACGTGTCGCCCTCACGACGTCTCGGACACCGCACTCGCCTGTTTCTGACTGCGCCGGATCGCGGCATCCGCACCGCTGGTCTCCCGGAAGAGATCGAGGTCCTCGAAGTCCCCGGTCGACGGTGGCGTGATGGCGACGTCGCGATAGTCCCGACGCTTCGGATCCGAATGGATCCGTTTGTGGATGCGGTGGCCGCGAGACATGAACCAGGCGAACTTCAGTCCCTTCACCAAGGTCTCGATCACGTAGCGGGGATAGAAGATGAACGGATTCTCCAGAGGCATCCCCGGGCGACGGTCGCGCCGATACTTCCGGCGCAACACGCCGCATTCGAGCGGGTGCAGCCGTTCGACGACATACATGGAATAGAACTCGATGATCTCGTCGACGTTCATCCCCTTGGCCGGCGAGGCCGCACCGCGTCGGCCCATCGTCTCGATGTGGTCCCAGGTATAGAAGGCGCGCCATGCGGCGTGATAGGCCTCGTCCCATTCCGCATCGCTCATCACCGGATGATGCGTGACCCGGTGGAACAGATCGAACCTGTTCAGATCCGGATCGATCCAGCGCCCCCCCTCGACATGGGCCTTGTGGTCGGCCGACCCCGGCAGCGGCGACAGGTAGAAGAACTCCAGGACGTTGACCGGCAGCTCGCGTTTGATGATCTCGATGTCTCTGAGGATCGTCTCCTTGGTGTCGGCCGGAAAGCCGATGATGTACCCGGCATAGATCGCGACGCCGCGTTTCCACCATTCCTGCAGCATGAGGCGATAATCGGTGATCTTGTTCTGCCGTTTCTGGACCTGGATGAGATTGTCGGGATTGACGTTTTCGAGCCCGATGAAGACGCGGGTCACGCCCGCGGCGCAGGCCTTGTCGATGAACCCCGGAATGCGGTGACAGCCCGTGTCGACCTGAACGAAGATCTCCAGACGGACCTCCAGCTCCTTTCGCAGGGCGATCAGCCGGTCGAAGAAGGCCTCCCAGTTCTTGTTGCGGGCGAGGTCGTCGTCGGTGATGAAGAACTTGCGGATGCCCTGCTTCCAGTTGGCGCGGATGATCTTCTCGAGATCGTCGGCGGTCCGGAAGCGGCTCTTGCGGCCCTGGACGTTGATGATCGTGCAGAAGGAGCACTGGTAGGGGCAGCCGCGACCGAGGTCGAAGCTGGAAAACTCGTTCTTCGTCCGGGAGATCGCCCGTGCGGGCAGGAACGGCGTCGGCGCGCCTTCCAGCGACGGCAGGTCGTCCATGAAGTCGTAGAGCGGCTTCAGCGTGCCGGCGTACGCGTCGCGGAGGACGCTGTCGAGACGGCCCTCTTCGGCCTCGCCGGCGAACAGGGAGATGCCCATCGCCTGCGCGGCGGCGATCTCCGGCGGCAGGTCCTTCAGCATCGCCAGGCAGCCGGACACGTGAAACCCGCCGATCACGACCGGAAGACCGGCCTTCAGAAAGGCCCCGGCGAGGTCGACGGCGCGTGGGAACTGGTTCGACTGGACGCCCACGAAGCAGATCAGCGCCTTGCCGCCCGTCGCGCGGATCTCGCGGACGAGGGCATCGGGACGAATGCGGGTGTGGGGTTCGTCGATGGCGCGGCCGCGGATCTCGACGTCGGGACCCAGAATCTTCCGGTCCGCCGCGTCGAGCAACAGCCCGTACATCGTCGCCAGCGTGTTCGACGGGATCAGCGACCACCACCACTGGGTCGGGTAGCCGTCGTCGTCGTAACGCGTCGACTTGATCAACACGACTTGGAAGACTTCGCGCTCGGCATCGGTCATCGCGATCACGCACGGCTCGATAAATCGTTTCGATTCTAGGCCTGGAAACCGGCGAGAAAAAGAGGGCCGGAAGTCGCAACGGCCTCTGAGACCGCCTCGTTCAGCCGCTCTCCGCCGATGACGACGCGGGCGAGGACGATCGGAGAAAACGGGCCGCTCCGCGAGCGCATCCGCGGCGACCCGGACCGACGGCAGAGCGGCCCGCGCGTCCTCTCGACGGCGCACGGGTGCCGAGCCTTCGCGGAGGACGGGGGCCCCTCTCGCCCGAGGCCCGAACGGGTCTCGACCGAGTCGGACACCGAACGTGGCCGAAAGATGCGGCATCACGGCTCTCCTCGAAAAACCGGGAGAACACCCCCTTCCCGCCCGGGCCGGGGGATGGCCGCGCCCCTCCCCCATCGTCGAACCTACTGAAGAAAAACGAGAAGTCGGCGCCGCACCGCGGCCCGTGGTGGAGGTTCGAGCCGCAAACGCGCATCCGCATGGGTGGAATGCATGTCCCGGCGATTTTGACACCACTCAAATCCCAGTTCGAAACATGATGATATTCTAATGTGGTCGGTGGTCCTCGGGGAGACGCATCCGACCGAGGTTCTCCCTCCCGAATTTCGGGGATCGAACGGAGGCGCCGGTCGGATCGCGGGTCGGATCACCGGCGGACCCGCTCCGTTCGACGGCGGCGGACGAAGCAGAGTGGAGGATCCTCGTCATGGATGTCGCGCCGGTCGGCAGGACGCGAAACGTCGCCGCCTCGTTCGTGGTGCTGATGATCTTCTGGATCATGCTCGACGGCTCCCTCGCCCCCGACGTCCTGATCGTCGGCGCCGTCGCCTCCGCGCTCGTCGTCCTCCTCCATCGCGACGGCCTGCAGTTCCTCACCGAGGCGCGGTTCACGCCGCAGGCGGCCGCGGCGGCGATCGGCTACGTCGTCTTCTTTCTGAAGGAACTGGTGAAGTCGAACCTGCACATCGCCGCGGTGGTGCTCGATCCGTCGCTGCCGGTCCACCCCGGCATCGTCAAGGTCCGCACCCGGCTGCGCAGTCGCACCGCCCGGCTGCTGCTCGCCAACTCCATCACCCTCACCCCCGGCACCCTCACCGTCGAGATCGAGGGCGAATGGCTGTGGATCCACTGGGTGACGATGGAGGCGGCCGACCCGGAGGAGGCGACCCGCCAGATCGTCTCCGGTTTCGAAGGATATCTGGAGGCGATCTATGGCTGACGCCCTGCTCCTGTTCGCCGCCGTGCTCGCCGCCGTGGCCTTCGTCCTCGCCATGGCCCGCTTCGTGCGGGGTCCGCTCACCTTCGATCGGGTCGTCGCCTTCGACGTCGTCACCATCGTTTCGATCACCGGCATCGTGCTCGCCGCTCTCGTCACCGAGCGCGTCGTCTATCTCGACGTGGCGCTGGTCTATGCGCTGATGTCCTTCCTCGGCGTCGTCGTCGTCGCCCGCCATCTCGAGAAGGGTCTGTGATGTCGACGCTTCTCGATCTGATCGGTGGCCTGCTGCTCGTCGCCGGAGCCGCCTTCCTGCTCCTCGGCGGGCTCGGCCTCGTCCGCATGCCCGACGTCTACAACCGCATCCAGGCCGGCACCAAGGCGACCACGCTGGGCACTCTGCTGACGCTGGCCGGCGCCGCCTGTCTCCATCCCGGCTGGAGCGTGAAACTGCTGTTGATCGGGCTGTTCCTGCTGTTCACCAACCCGCTGTCGTCGCAGGTCCTGGCTCGCGCCGCCCATCGCTCCGGCGTCGCCCCGACGCCGTCGACCGAGGTCGACCTGCTCGACGAAGAAGAGAGAGGGGACGCATGAGCCTCCTGCTGCCCGCCATGGCTCTGCTGCTCGCCGTCGCGATGCTCGCCGCCGCGATCCTCACCGTCGTCACCCGCTCCCTCCCCCTCGCCATCCTGGCCGCGGGGGCGGTGAGCCTGTTCGCCTCGGTCCTGTTCCTGCTCCTGGCGGCACCGGACGTGGCGATGACCGAAGCCGCCATCGGCAGCGGTCTCACCACCTTCCTGTTCTTCTTCGTGCTCGCCCGTGTCGGAGCCGGAAACGATGGTTAGACATCTGATCGTCTCCCTGTGTCTCGCGGGTCTGGCGCTGATCTTCGCCGCGCTCGTCCTCGGCTACGCACCCGACGCGGCCTTGAACCGCACCGCGCTCTGGTACGCCGAGAACGTCGCGAAGGACGTGGGCTCGCAGAACGTCGTCACCGCCATCGTCGTGACCTGGCGCGGTCTCGACACGCTCGGCGAGGTCACGGTCCTGTTCCTGACCGCCGCCATCGTCGGGCTGATCCTCGCCCCCGGCCATCGGCCGGTCGACGCCCCCGCGAACGATCTTCCGCCGACCGGCGAACTCCTGCAGACCGGCAGCCGCCTGCTGGTGCCGTTGATCCTGCTCGCCGGCGTCTATGTCTTCGTCAACGGCCACCTCACTCCGGGCGGCGGCTTCCAGGGCGGCGCCATCCTCGCCTCGGCGGCGCTGCTGCTGCTGCTCGCCGATCCCCGCCATCGCTTCGCCCACCGGACGATCGAGACGGTCGAGGCGGTGTCGGGCATCGCCTACGTGCTCCTCGGCCTCGCCGGTCTCGCCTTCGCCGGCGGGTTTCTCGACAACCGCTTCCTGCCGCTCGGCCGGTTCGGCGACCTCGCCTCGGCCGGCGCGATCCCGGTGATCTACACGCTGATCGGCCTCAAGGTCGGCGCCGAATTCGCCTCGATGTTGGCGAGCCTGTCGGAAAGAGAGGGCCCGTGATGGTCACCATCGCACTCGTCGCCGGGTTCGCCCTGATCCTGGCCGGCCTCTACGGCGCCCTGACCAACCGCAACATCCTCAGGATGATCGTCTCCTTCACCGTCGCCGACACCGGCGTCAACGTCGTGCTGGTCACCGTCGGTTGGATGCCCGGCCGCACCGCGCCGATCCTCGACGCGGCGGTCCCGGTCGCCGAGGCGGCGCAACGCATCATCGATCCGCTGCCGCAGGCGCTGGTGCTGACCGCCATCGTCATCGGCCTCGGCGTCACCGCCCTGATGCTCGCCTATGCCTGGCGGCTCTTCGGAGCCACCGGCTCGCTCGACATCTCGAAGTTCACGGAGCTGAAATGGTGAGCCCCCTCGTCATTCTGGCCGTCGGGCTCGCCGCCGCCTTCGCCGTCGGCCTGCTGAAGGCCGACGCGCGGGCGCGGGCCTTCGCGATCACCCTCCTCGCCCTCGTCGTCATGGCGGCGATCGGCGCGGGCTGGCTCCGCGCCTTCCTGGTCGACGGCGCCGCGCCCGTCGTGGTGATGACCGCCGGGGCGCCGCCGCCCTTCGCCGTCAATCTGCGCATGGGCCTGCCCGAGGCCGTGCTGGTGGAACTCGTCTGCCTGATCGGCCTCCTGTCGGCGATCCAGATGCGCGCGGCGCTGATGCGCGCCGGCCGCCGCGCCATGGCGGTCCTGCTGATCCTGGTGATGGCGCTCGTCGGCATCGTCCTGACCCGCGACGTCTTCAACCTCTTCGTCTTCTTCGAGCTGGTGGTGGTCGCCACCGGCGGTCTGGTGCTGCTCTCCGACGACGCCCGCGTGGTCGCGGCCGGGTTCAAGTATCTGGTCGTGTCGCAGATCGTGTCGATGCTGATGCTGATCGGCATCGTCTTCCTCTATCACGCCGGCGGCAGCCTCAACCTCGACGACCTCGCCGGTCTGCCCGACGCGGCGATCGGCGGTGGCGCCGCCCTCGCCTTCTTCCTGCTGCTGATCGCCCTGGTGATCGAAACCAAGCCCTTCCCCGCCAACGGCTGGGCGCTCGACGTCTACGAGGCGGCGCATCCCGGCTTCTCGGCGCTGTTCTCGGCCGCCTCGGCCTCGGCGGCGCTCTTCGCCCTCGACAAGGTGGTGGCGATCGGCGGATCGTCGTGGCAGCCGGTGGTGGTGGCGACCGGCCTCGTCACCTTCGTCGGCGCCAATCTCGTCGCCCTGTCGCAGACGGTCGACCGGCGCCTGCTCGGCTATTCGTCGGTGGCGCAGATCGGGCTGGTGACGGCGGTGATCGGCCTGCGCGACCTCCTCGGCGAGCGTCATCTGATGGTGGCGGGCGGCCTCCTGGTCGCCCATGCCGTCGCCAAGGCGGGGCTGTTCTGGCTCTCCGGTCTCGTCGAAGGCCGCGACTTCGCCGCCTGGGCGGCGCTGCGGCGTCGGCCGCTGCTGATCTTCGCCTTCGCCACCTTCGTGGCGATGCTGGCCGGACTGCCGCCCTTCCCCGGCTTCTACGCCAAGTGGGAACTGGTCCACGCGCTGATGGCGCAGGGCCACCCGGCGCTGGTCGCCGCGATCCTGATCGGCGCCCTGCTCGAGGCCGGCTATCTGTTCCGCTGGTTCGGCCGGGCGCTCAAGGCGCCGCTGCCGGAGGCCGAACCCGCCCCCGACACCGTGACCGTCGGCGTCGTGGTCGTCACCGCGCTCGCCGCCTGGGTCCTCGGCGAGGCCTGGGGCGTGGTCTCGCCCTGGGGCAACGTCCTCGCCGCGCCGCCGCTGCTGGTCGCCCTCGCCTTCCTGATCGGCGAGCCTCTGCCGGCTCGGATCAAGAACATCGCCGCGATCCTCATCCTGGTGGTCGAGTTCTTCGCCGGCTGGCCGCACTTCGATCCCTTGCAGACGATCTTCGCCGCCATCGTCCTCCTCGGCGGCGCGGTGGTGTTCGTGGCGAGCTTCACCTTCGCCGACGGCCGCCGTCTCGGCTTCTATCCCGCGGCGATGGCGATGTACGCGGGTCTGGCGATGCTGATCGTCGCCGAGGACACCTTCGCCTTCTTCGCCGCCTGGGAGGTGCTGACGCTCGGCTCCTATTTCCTGATCCTGCGCGGGCACGACGGCGAGCCCCATGCGCTGTCCTATCTGGTGTTCTCGCTCGGCGGCGCCTTCGCCATCCTGGCGGGCTTCGCCCTCGCCGCGCAGACGACGGCACCCTTCCCGATCGTCGGCCTGAGCCGGGTCGCGGCCGACCTCGCGCCGTGGGTCTTCGTGCTGCTCGCCGTCGGTTTCATGACCAAGACCGCCTCGATCGGCCTGCACATCTGGCTGCCCGGCGCGCACGCCGAGGCGGAGACCGACGTCTCGCCGATGGTCTCCGGCATCCTCCTGAAGGCGGGCCTGTTCGGCCTCTTCGTGCTGCTGATGCAGATGGGCCGCCAGTCGCTCCACGGGATCGATCTGACCCTGGTGCTCCTGTGGATCGGCGCGGCCTCGGCCCTGCTCGGCAACCTGATGGCGGTGTTCCAGGAGGACGCCAAGCGCCTGCTCGCCTATTCCTCGATCGGCCAGATGGGCTACGCGCTGTTCGGCCTCGCCCTGATGAACCATCTCGGCTGGCTGATGGCGCTGATGTTCGTGATCAACCACTACATCTACAAGTCGTCGCTGTTCCTCTCGGTCGGCGGCGTCTACCAGCGCACCGGCACCCGCGAGATGTACCGCATGGGCGGCCTCATCACCCTGATGCCGCTGACCTTCTTCGCGGTGCTGGTCGGCATCGTCGCCATGTCGGGCGTGCCGCCGCTGTCCGGGTTCGGCGGTCGCTGGATCTTCTACAACGCGATCCTCGACAGCTCGGCGCGCCTGCCGATGGTGGTGATCTTCCTCTCCGGTCCGATCGCCTTCCTCTATCTGTTCCGGCTGATCCACACGATCTTCCTCGGCCAGTTGAAGGACGAGCATCGCCGGCTCCGCGAGGCGCCGATCTGGCTGCTGCTGCCGCAGATGCTCTACGTCGTGTTCCTGATCGGCTTCGCGCTCTTCCCCGGTCTGGCGCTGCGGCGGGTCGATGCCTTCATCTCCCGCTACATTCCCGAGAACGGTCTGAACTGGGACGGCCTGACCATCACCAGCGCCTTCGGCTACTGGAACCCGGTCGCGATCATGGCCACCATCGTGGTGATCTTCCTGACGCTGTTCGCCTGGCTGATGGTCCTCAACCATCGCGCCCAGAAGGTGAAGCAGTTCAACATCGTCTACGCGGCCGAGCGGCCCTTCAGGCCGGAGACGACCCACTTCGCCTGGAACTTCTTCGCCCCCTACCGGCGCGCCCTCGGCCCCCTGACCGAGCCCTGGTTCGAGCGGTTCTGGGGATCGCAGACCGAAACCGTGCACGCCACGGCCGAATTCGCCCGCCGGTTCTACACCGGCGACGGCCAAGTCTATGCCCTCCAGGCCGTCGCCTTCGTGGTGGTCGTCGCACTGGCCGCGATGGGGATCTCGTCATGACCTTCGACTGGATGAAGATTCCCTACGCGCTGCTGACGCTGTTCATCGTCTTGAACTACGGCCTGCTGCTGACCGCCCTGGTGCAGAAGATCGCCGCTCGGGCCGGTCGCCGGCACGGCATCCCGATCTGGCAGAACTACGTCGACCTGCTGAAGAACTACGCGCTCCGGACCAACATCACCCACGGCGTGATGTACTACCTCGGCCCGGTGTTCCGCCTCTCGGGCGGCGTCGGACTGCTGCTGTTCGTGCCGAGCCTCTACGGCTCCGAGGTGTTCTCCAACCTGTCCTTCGCCGGCGATCTCATCCTGGCGCTCTACTTCATCTTCTTCGGAACGCTGGGCATGGCGCTGGGCGCCGGCGAGAGCGGCCATCCCCATGCGGCGATCGGCGTCAGCCGCGGCCTGTCGCAGGTGACGGCCGCGGAACTGCCGCTGGCGCTGGCGGTGTTCTCGGTGGCGCTGCAGTACCACACGCTGTCGGTGACCGACATCGTCGCGGCCCAGCAGGGCGGCATCGCCCACTGGACGCTGACGACCAATCCGCTGGCGGTGATCGCCGCGATGTTCTCCTTCCTGGGTTCGATGATGCGGCCGCCCTTCGACGTCGTGCTGGCGCCGCAGGAGATCCCGATCGGCCCGCCGACCGAGTACCACTCCTCCTATCTGGCCCTGATGCAGACCAACCGGGCGATCTTCCCGGTCGCCAAGATGGTCATCTACATGAACCTGTTCTTCGGGGGGGCGACCAGCTGGCCGGTCTTCTTCCTGAAGATCTTCCTGATCTACATGGTCTCGGCGCTGGTCGGCGTGGTCTTCCCGCGCTTCCGGGTCGAGCAGTCGATCCGCTGGTTCCTGACCTGGGCGGTGCCGGTCGGCGTCGCCGCCATTCTCGTCGTGTGAGGTCGAAGATGAAGCCTGATGACGCCGCCGACCCGCGACTGCCGGTCAAGGACGAGTTGAAGAAGCGGATCGTCAAGGGGCCCGACGGCTTCGAGTTCGAGGTCGATCCGCTCCAGGACTATTATTGCGACGCGCGACCCGAGGTGCGCCCCGGCTCCTACGTCCGCATCGTCGAGGACCTGTTCAACTGGGCCCGCTCGGAATCCCTGTGGATCCTCGGCTTCGGCACCGGCTGCGGGGCGATCGAGATGCGTCCGCTGATGACGCCGCGCTTCGACGCCTATCGCTACGGCATCCAGTGGCGGCCGACGCCGCGGCAGGCCAACCTCTTCGTGATCTCCGGCTATCTCTCGGTGAAGACGCTGAAGCGGGTGATCCGCTCCTACGAGCAGATGCAGAACCCCAAATACGTGGTCGGTCTCGGCTCCTGCACCATCAACGGCGGCATGTACTGGGACAGCTACAACACCATCAAGAAGCTCGACGAATACCTGCCGGTCGACGTCTACATCGCCGGCTGCATGCCGCGTCCCGAGGCCCTGCTCGCCGGGTTCGAGGAGCTGAAGCGGATCATCCGCGCCGGCAAGGCCGAGGGCGCCAACCTCTATGCGAAGAACTTCGACTGGTACAAGGCCAACCAGAAGCGGGTCATCCACGACTGGGACATGCCGGACTACAATTGGTGAGGCCGATGCGGACACTTATCGAACGCCTGCAGGATCGGTTTGCGCTCGGCCCGATCACCGAGCAGCGCCCCGACCTCGCCTTCGTCACCGTCGAGCGCGCCGTGCTGCGCCCGGTTCTGACCCATCTGCGCGACCACGAGGGGTTCACTCACCTCGTGCTGCTCACCGCCGTCGACTGGATCGAGGACGGGCTCTTCCAGCTCACCTATCTCGTCCATGACCGCCGCCACGGCCGCGACGTCGGCCTGCGCGTCCTCTTGCCGCGCGAGACGGCCGAGATGGAGAGCATCCACGACCTGTGGCCGACCGCGGCGACCTATCAGCGCGAACTGCGCGAGATGTTCGGCATCGCCTTCCCCGGCAGCCCGCGGGTCGACGAGGAGTTCATTCTCGAAGGCTGGATCGACATCCCCCCCTATCGGCGCGACTTCGACACCAAGGCCTTCTCGGACGCGGCCTTCGTGCATCGGCCGGGACGCGTGACGCACGATCCGGCGACCCACATGCGCGAGCGGCTCCACCCGGAAGGGACGGCGAAATGACCAGATACGCGACGATCCCGGCCCCCGAGACGCCCGCCCCGGCGATCGATCTTTCGTCGGGCAAGTATCTCAAGCTCTGGCAGGGCCCCCAGCACCCCGGCATCACCGGCAACATGTCGGTCGAGCTGACGGTGTGCGGCGACGAGGTGGTCGAGGGCAAGACCCACGTCGGCTATCTGCATCGCGGCTTCGAGAAGCTGATGGAGCGGCGCAGCTTCATCCAGGTCTTCCCGATCGTCTGCCGCGTCTGCGTGCCCGAACCCGACTTCAACGAATACTGCTACGCCGGAGTGATCGAGGAACTCTCCGGCATCGCCGCGCCGGAACGCGCCCTGTGGATCCGCACGCTGATCCTGGAGATGGGCCGCATCAATTCCTACCTGATGTATCTCGGCGGCCAGGCCGGCGCCCTCGGCCTCGGCGTCGTCGGCCAGTGGACGACCTACGTCCGCGACCTGATGCTCGATCGCTTCGAGGAACTGACCGGCGCCCGCATCTATCACATGTTCATCCTGCCCGGCGGGGTGCGCGACGGCCTGCCCGACGGGTTCGACGCCCGCATGGAGGAGACGCTTCGCGAGATCGAGCGCACCATGGCCGACGTCGAGAACGTCATGTTCCACAACGCGGTGTTCAAGAAGCGCACCGAGGGCGTCGGCGTCATCCCGGTCGAGCTGATCGACACCTACGGCGTCACCGGCCCCAACGCCCGCGCCGCCGGCCTGCCCAACGACGTGCGCAGGGATCAGCCCTATCTGGTCTATCGCGAGCTCGACTTCGAGCCGGTCACGGCGACCGCCTCCGACATGTATGCCCGCGCCGACGTGCGCCGCCGCGACGTCCTCGTCTCGGTCGACCTGATCCGCCAGATCCTCGCCAAGATGCCGCGCAGCGGGCCGCTGATGGCGAAGCTCCCCAACGTCCTGCACTGGAAGATCCCGCGTGGCGAGACCTATGTACGCGGCGAGTGCTCGCGCGGCGAATACGGCTACTACGCGGTCACCGACGGCAGCGGCTTCCCGCGCCGCATCAACGTGCGCGGCCCCTCCTACACCCACGCGATGGCGCTGCTCGAGCACCTCATTCCGGGCACCAACATCTCCGACGTGGCCGCCCTCATGGTGTCGCTGCACACCTATCCGCCCGAGATCGAGAGGTGAGCGGCCATGCGTGACGTCCTGTCTCCCTTTCTCGCCTGGAAGAACCTGTTCCGCGATCCGGTCTCGATCCCCGATCCGCTGAACCGCCCGGCGGCGGCGCGCTATCGCGGCTTCCACCTGAACGACGTCGATCTGTGCATCGGCTGCGGCACCTGCGAGACGATCTGCCAGAACGGCGCCATCGACATGGTGCCGGTGCCGGGCCATGAGCCGAAGACCGGCGATTCCGGCCTCAGGCCGAGCATCGACTACGGGCGTTGCTGCTGGTGCGCGCTCTGCGTCGACGTCTGCACCACCGGCTCGCTGACCATGTCCAACGACTACACCTGGGTCGACGCCGACCCGGACGTGTTCCGCTTCGTCCCCGGCATCGACACCAAGAGCTGGGACGGCTCCGAGCTCGGCTATCGCCGCGCCGACGGGCACGAGTTGACGCTGCGCGACCGCGTCTCGATGCGCGAGCGCGAGGCCGACGAGCGCGTCGCCGACTTCGACGAGTTCGTCCACGGCTACGACGTCGAGGAGGCGCGGCGCGAGGCCGATCGCTGCGTCGAATGCGGCCTGTGCGTCGCCACCTGCCCGACCCACATGTCGATCCCGCAGTACATCGCGGCGGTGCGCGACGGCGACTACGAGCGCGGCGTCCGCCTGCTCTACGAGACCAACCCCTTCTCCAACACCTGCGGCCGCGTCTGCACCCACGCCTGCGAGACCGCCTGCGCCCTGCGCAACGAGGGCGATCCGATCGCCATCCGCTGGCTGAAGCGCCACATCATGGATCAGGTGCCGCAGGAGAAGGTGCGCGAGATCGTCGGCCCGCCCGGCCCGGCGACGGGGCGGAAGATCGGCGTCGTCGGCTCCGGCCCCGCCGGCCTCACCGCCGCCTTCGACCTCGCCAAGGCCGGTCACGCCGTGACGGTCTTCGAGGTCCGCGCCGCTCCCGGCGGCATGTTGCGCTACGGCATCCCGTCCTATCGCCTGCCCTACGACCAGCTCGACCGCGACATCGACGCCATCACCGCGCTCGGCGTCGAGATCCGCTGCGGCGTCCACGTCGGCACCGACGTGACCATGGAAGACCTGCGCCGCGACCACGACGCGGTGATCCTGACCATCGGCCTGCACGTCGGCCGGTCGTTGCGGATGCCCGGCTCCGACCACCCGCAGGTCCGCAAGGCGATCGATCTCTTGCGCGCGATCACCGAGGGCGAGCCGGTCGAGGCGCCGCGCCGCGCCGTGGTGATCGGCGGCGGCAACGTCGCCATGGACATCGCCCGCTCGCTCGCCCGCC
>ERZ1645187.3672-NODE-3672-length-12780-cov-6.196778_pt1 | contig 12780 bp, 14 predicted proteins | sample MGYA00575352_ERZ1645187 | MGnify/ENA primary metagenome ERZ1645187 (study PRJEB40837, sample SAMN11349314) | freshwater sediment metagenome | isolation source: river sediment | host: Sediment | place: India: Wazaribad , New Delhi | collected 2017-02-21 ... | reverse complement strand
GACGTGGTGGTGTTCAAGCTGCCCAAGGACAATGCGACCGACTACATCAAGCGCCTTGTCGGCATGCCGGGCGACCGGTTGCAGGTGATCCGCGGCGTGCTGTTCATCAACGGTTCGCCCGTCAAGCTGGAGCCGGCCGGCTCCGTCATCACCGGCGACCGCTGGGGCCGGCCCGCGCCCACCCCGCTGATCAGGGAGACGCTGCCCGGCGGCCGCAGCCACAACATCATCGAACTGGAGGGCGACACCGCCTATCTCGACAACACGGTGGAATATGTCGTGCCCGCCGGCCATTACTTCATGATGGGCGACAACCGCGACAACTCGCAGGACAGCCGCGTCCTCTCCGAGGTCGGCTTTGTGCCGTTCGAGAATTTCGTCGGCCGGGCCGAAGTGATCTTCTTCTCGATCGACGAGAATTCCAGCTTCTACCAGTTCTGGAAGTGGCCGTGGTCGATCCGCTGGAACCGCATGTTCAAGAGCATCAACTGAACATGGCCGCCGACAACAGGCTGGCTGATCTTCAGGACAGGCTGGGCCACCGCTTTGCCGACCGCGCGCTGCTGGTGCAGGCGCTGACGCACTCCAGCGCGCTGAGCGGCGACGATGCGCGGGTCAAGAGCTACCAGCGGCTGGAGTTTCTGGGCGACCGGGTGCTCGGGCTTGCCGTCGCGCGGCTGCTCTATGAAACCTTCCCCGATGTGCCGGAGGGCCATCTCTCCCGCGCGCTGGCCGATCTGGTGCGGAAAGAAACCTGCGCCGCGATTGCTGCCGATCTCGGCGTCGGCCCCGCACTGGCGATGGGCAAGGGAGAGAGGAAATCCGGCCTCGGCAAGAAGCAGTCGGTTCTTGGCGATGCCTGCGAGGCGCTGGTCGGCGCCATCTGCCTTGATGCGGGGTTTGAGGCCGCCGATGCGGTGATCCGCCGGCTGTGGGGGCCGCTGATGCCCGATATCGGCGCCGGCGCCGGGGCGGACCCGAAGACCGCGTTGCAGGAATGGGCGCATGCCCGGGGGCTGACCGAGCCGACCTATCGCGAGACGGCCCGCACCGGGCCGGATCACGCGCCGGTGTTTGTGGTCGAGGCGGTGGTGCCGGGCCTTGCCCCGGCGGAAGGCTCGGGTAAATCCAAGCGTGTGGCCGAGCGCGCCGCCGCCGCCGCGATGCTCGCGCGCGAGACGGGGAGGGGATGAGATGACGGCAGAAACCCGCTGTGGCTTCGTGGCGCTCATCGGCGCGCCGAACGCCGGCAAATCCACCCTGCTCAACGCGCTCGTCGGCGCGAAAGTCTCGATTGTCTCGCGGAAAGTGCAGACCACCCGCACACAGGTGCGCGGCATCGTCCTTTCCGGCGCGACACAGCTGATCTTTGTCGATACGCCGGGCATTTTCGCGCCCAAGCGCCGGCTGGACCGGGCGATGGTCACCTCCGCCTGGGGCGGGGCGGGCGATGCCGATTGCGTCGGCCTGCTGGTTGATGTGCACAAGGCCGAGGAGGACGCGACGCTGACCCTGCTGGAACAGGTGAAGGGTATCCGCGCGCCCACGTTCCTCATCCTCAACAAGATTGACCTGATCCCGCGTGAAAAGCTGCTGGCGATTGCCGGAAAGCTCAACGAGGGGCGCAATTTCGTCACCACCTTCATGATCTCGGCGCTGAACGGCGACGGCGTGAAGCAGATCCTCACCTGGCTGGAGGACAAGGTGCCGCCCGGCCCCTGGCTCTACCCGGAAGACCAGATGTCGGACGCGCCGCTGCGCTTCCTCGCCGCCGAGATCACGCGCGAGAAGATGTTCGAGCGGCTGCACGATGAGCTGCCCTATCGCTCGACGGTGGAAACCGAGAGCTGGAAGACCCTGCGCGGCGGGGCGGTGCGCATCGAGCAGACGATCTATGTCGAGCGCGAGGGCCACCGCAAGATCGTGCTGGGCGAGAAGGGCCGCACCATCAAGGCGATCGGCGAGGCCGCGCGCAAGGATATCGCCGAGGCGGCGGAGGCCAAGGTGCATCTCTTCCTGTTCGTCAAAGTGCGCGAGAACTGGGCGGATGATCCCGAGCGCTATCGCGAAATGGGCCTCGAATTCCCTCGCAACTGAAGCCAATCACGCCGGAATCGGCTAGTCATCAGCCATGGAATGGCGCGACGAGGCGGTGATCATCGGCCTGAGGCGGCACGGGGAAACCTCCGTGATCGTCGAGGCGATGACGCGCGCCCACGGCCGCCACCTCGGGCTGGTGCGCGGCGGGCGCAGCCGCCGGTATGCCGCGATGCTGCAACCGGGCAATTCGGTGGAGGTGATCTGGCGCGCGCGGCTCGATGAACACCTCGGCCAGTATCAGATCGAGCCGATGGCCCTGCGCGCCGCGCGGTTCATCGACAGCGCCGCCGCACTCTATGCCCTGTCCACGGTCGCCGCCCATCTGCGCCTGCTGCCGGAGCGGGAGGTGCACGAGCCGCTCTATGAGGCGCTGCTGGTGCTGCTGGATCATCTGACCGAGGCGCGTACCGTCTGCGCGCTGATCGCGCGGTTCGAGCGCGCGCTGCTGAGCGATCTCGGCTTCGGGCTCGATCTCGACGCCTGCGCGGCGACGGGGGAGACGGACGATCTCATCTGGGTGTCGCCCAAATCCGGCCGTGCCGTCAGCCGCGCGGCAGGCGCGCCCTATGCCGGACGGCTGCTGACCCTGCCGGGCTTCCTGCGCGAGGGCGCGGGGGAGGCGGCGCTGACCGCCGCATGCCTTGGCGATGCCTTTCGCCTGACCGGCTATTTTCTGGAGCGGCATGTGCTGGAGCCGCGCGGGCTCGCCCTGCCGGATCAGCGGGCGCAACTGCTGGCGCTGGCGGGGGAGGTTACATCCGCCGGGGCGGTGCCTATATAAAGCCTCGTGAAGGAGACCTGCCTGATGCCGAGCGTGCCTGCAACCCGCCCCGAGACGGCGCCCGCCGCGCTGTTCAACCTCGACAACGTGCGCACCCTGCGCGCCATCGCCTTCCTCATCGATGGCGCGGTGGTGGTGGTGCTGTGGTGGCTGTTCGGCGCGCTGATGGTGGCGCTGGCCTTCCCCACCTACGGCGCATCGTTTGCGCTGGCGCCGCTGATGTCGCTGATCGGCGTGTTCTACAACGGCTTCACCGTCTCGGGCCGCAAGGCCAGCACCTGGGGCATGCGCGCCGTGGGGCTGAAGCTGACCGACATGGCCGGTCACCGCGTCGGCTTCATCATCGCGGCGGGCCATGCGCTGATCTTCTGGCTGGCCACCACGACGACATGGGGGATGGTGACCTTCGCCATCCTGTTCGTCTCCTTCCTCAATGCGGACAAGCGGGCCGCGCATGATCTCGTCACCGGCGTGATCATCTCGCGCCGGTAACGCGCGTGGCTGCGCGGGCCAAACCGTCGCCCTGGCTGCTGGCGCTGGGCGGGCTGGCGGCAATGGCCGCCGCCATGGGCGTCGGCCGGTTCGTCTTCACGCCCATCCTGCCGGGCATGATGCGCGGCCTCGGCTGGTCGGCATCAGAGGCGGGGCTGATCGCCTCGGCCAACTTTCTCGGCTATCTCGCCGGTGCGCTGGCGGCAGCCACGCCCTGGCTGCGCGGCGGGCGCGGCGCGCTCCTTGCCGCGCTTGCAACCAGTGCTTTAACGACGGCACTTTCCGGCGTGTTTTCAGCGTTCTGGCTGATTGCCTTGATTCGTTTTGTCAGCGGCGTCGCCTCGGCCTTCACGCTGGTCTTCGCCTCTGCGCTGGTGTTGCAGCGGCTGGTGGCGGCGGGCGCGCCGGCGCTCTCGGCGGTGCATTTCGCCGGCGTCGGCAGCGGCATCGCCCTCTCGGCGCTGCTGGTGAATATCCTTGCCGGACAGGGGGCGGAGTGGCGCGGGCTGTGGCTCGGCGCCGGCGGCGTGGCGGCGCTGGCCGTGCCGCTGGTGTACCTGCTGATTCCCCCGGCCGACGAGGCGGCCGCCGGTGCCGCCGCGCGCCCGCGGTTCGCGCCCGGCGTGGCCTTCTGGCGGCTGCTGATCGCCTACGGCCTGTTCGGCTTCGGCTATGTCATCACCGCGACCTTCATCGTCGCGCTGGTACGGGGCGATGCGGCGTTGCAGCCGATCGAGCCTTACGTCTGGCTGATCTTCGGCCTCGCCGCCGCGCCCTCGGTGTGGCTGTGGACCGTTGCGGCACGGCGGTGGGGAACAGGCGCGGTGTTCCGCGCGGCCTGCGTCGTCGAGGCGGCGGGCGTGGCGCTCTCGGTCCTCGGGCTGGGGACGGCAGGCATCATTGCCTCGGCGGTGCTGCTGGGCGGGACCTTCATGGGGCTGACGGCGCTGGGCATCGCGGCAGGGCGGATGATGGCCGGCACGGCTGGCCAGCAGGCGGTGGGGCTGCTGACGGCGGCGTTCGGACTGGGGCAGATCATCGGCCCCCTGTTCGCCGGCGTGGTGCGCGATGCCGCAGGCAGCTTCACCGCGCCGACGCTGGCCGCCGCCGGCGTGCTGGTGCTTGCCGCGCTGATCACGCCGAAGCTGTAAGACCTATACTGCGCGCGGTCTGGACAGGCGCAGGCCGAAACTGTCGAAATACGCCCAGAAAAACCGCTTGTTCCACGCTGCGCCTTTCGCTTCGGCGAGCGCCTTGGCCGTTTCCCGCATCGTATGGGCTTCCTCGCCACGCAGTCTGGCGTTGATGTAGAGCGTCCGGCTTTGCAGGCCAAGGCGCTGCATCAGCTGGAAGGGACGGCTCGCAAGGTCGTCACGCGGCGCCTTGAGGCGGATCATCAGCAGCGCATCGTCATCGCTTGAATGGCGGAAGCGCAGTTCCTCGATCTCCCCCCATGCGATGGGCGCGCCTGTCAATGTCGTATCCCACACGCCTTCGCGCGTCAGGCTGATCTGCCGCGCCGTATCGCGGAACACCCCGGCATCATGCCAGGCGAGCAGCGCCGTCATCAGCACGGCATAGGCCGCCAGCAGCACCACCGCGGCAATGCCCGGCCCGCTGGCCAGCGGCGCGACGAACCACAGCGGCGCCCCATCGCCGCTCTCGCTGGTGCCCCAGAGAAAGGCAACACTCATCGCCGCGATCAGCGAATAGGGCGTGATCATGCTGAGATAGGCATAGTCCCGGCAGGTCCACGGCAACGGCACATTCACCTGCGGTGCATCATCGGGGGTGGTGCCGGTGGTGAAACCGGTGATGCGGATGGTCTCGTCGGGGTCTGCGCTCATGTCCGTCCTCTGGCGGCAAGACTGGGGCGGCAGGCGCGAATTTGCCGTTAAGTCCCGCGCGCCCTGCCGCCGATTTGCGCCAACAGGGGTAACGCTTCGCCAACGCAGGCCTCGCCATGGCAGGCATTGCCGGAACAAGAGGCCGCGATAAAAAAAGCCCGGCCTTTGCGGGCCGGGCGGGAAAGGTGTGTCTCGAAAAAAAGTCGGTCTCGATCGTCGTCAGGCACGGCAGGCAGCGGAACCGCTGCCGGACATCATTGCTCCGGCTCGCTGTCGCCCGCCTGAATGGCGGCGGTGACGGCGCCGGGGCCGAAGCCATCGCGGCCATAGATATCGTCGCGGAACTGGATGGCGCCCTCCGGCGTTGCCCAGGCGGTGATGTACACCCAGTAGACCGGGATCTGCGCCGTCGGCTTGGCGTCGATGCGGTTGCCCGAGCGGATGGCCGCCTCGATCTGCTCGCGGTCCCAGTTCGGCGTTTCCTTCAGCACCCAGGCGACGAACTCGCGCACGTTCTGGATGCGGATGCAGCCCGAGGAGACGAAGCGGAAGTCATCGCCGAAGATGCCCTTGGCCGGGGTATCATGCATGTAGACGCCATGCGGATTGGCGATATCGATGCGCACCACGCCGAGCGAATTGAAATCGCCGCCCGGATCCTGCCGGAACATGTAGTTGGTGGCCTCGTACGAGTTCCAGTTGACCTGGCTCGGCGGCAGCTCCTGCCCGGCCTTGTTGTAGATGCGGATCTTCTGCTCCGTAAGGTAGTTCGGATCCTTCTGCATCTTGGGGATCAGATCCTTGCGGATGATCGAGGCCGGAACCGTCCAGAACGGGTTGAAATTGATGTTGTAGATCTTCGCCTGCATGATCGGCGACTGGCGATCGACCTTGCCGACGCCGGCGACGTGGCGGGTGGCGACCTGATTGCTCTCCACCGTCTCGACATAGGCCGCCGGGATATTGGCCATGGCGTAGCGGTTGCCGAGGTTCTGGCCGAAGGACTTCAGCCGGACGAGGTTGATTTCCAGCTGCTTGAGGCGCACATCCGCCGGCACGTTGAGTGCCGCAATCGTCTGCGGGCCGACGACGCCGGTGGCGCCGAGGCCGTGCCGCTCCTGGAAGCGCTTGACACCCGCCTCGACATAGGAATCGAAGGTCTGCGAATTGGCGTTGGTCGATTCAAGATCGCCGCCGGTGATCAGCCGCCCGCGCAGCGCCACCACCGAGGGGTGCCGGGAGCCGAGCTTGAGCCGCTGCCCGCCGGGGAACGGCTGCCAGCCGCCGCGCTGGACGATCTGCTGGAACTGGGAGATCGATGCCTCGGTCGCGGCGATGGTCTGCGGCGAAAGGATCGGCGCGGCCGACTTCACCGGCTTGTCGCGCAGCGGCGAGGCATCATAGCTCTGCCGCCACTCGGCCTGGCCAGCACCGCTGCGCTGGGCCAGCGCGCCGCCGGAACCGAGCGCGGACGCAGCCGTAGCCAGAAGAAACCCGCGCCGGGTAAACGAGCCGAAACCTGCCACTTCCCATTCTCCTCATCGTCACTGCGGCGCCGCCCGATCAGGGGCCGGAGCGCCAGCCCCGGCTCATCAATGCCAGCGGCTCGTCGAAATATCGTTAAAGCAGTCTAAGAGGAAGCATTCGGGGCGAATTTGTGACATGCGCCACAAGCAGTGTTCACGCATTCGTGTAGGCACAACGCCAAAAAAGGCCGCCCCTTGCGCGGGAGCCGCCAGTCTTGGAGGAAAACAGGACAGGCTGCGCTGTGGCGCCGCCGGTCAAAAGGAGTGCCGGATCGGGTCGATCCACCCATGCGGACCGATGAGGTCCGCATCAGAGGCGATAACGGATCTGGTCGGTCCAGAACCGGTCGAGCCGGGTCAGTGCGTTGTTGAGCTTGGAGAAGTCCTCGATCGAGATGCCGCCGATCTGCTCCACCGTCATCACGTGCTTTTCGTAAAGGCCGGCCACCATCTCGCGCACTTCCTCGCCGAGGCGGGTGAGGCGGATGCGGACCGAGCGGCGGTCCACCCGGCTGCGCTGGTGGTTGAGATAGCCCATCTCGACCAGCTTCTTGACGTTGTAGGAAACGTTCGAGCCAAGATAATAGCCGCGGGTGCGCAGCTCGCCGGCGGTCACTTCATTGTCGCCGATGTTGTAGAGCAGCAGCGCCTGGACGGAATTGACATCGGTGCGTCCGCGACGGTCCAGTTCGTCCTTGATCACATCGAGCAACCGGCGGTGCAGGCGCTCGACCAGTGCAAGCGACTCCAGATACTGGGCGCGCACCGGCATCGCCTTGGTGGATACGGCTGTGGCTCCGATAACAGCAGTGGCTTTATTCATCACGCAGTCCCCTGTTTGTGTTTCCCGTTCGGGATATTCTTTGGCGGTGTTTTCCGCTCTGATGGGGACAAGCTACGCGACGGCGATGAAAATGCGTTTAAAATCCAAGATAAACATTTGATTTATCTCGCAAAGTGAATCCTTTTTTACTTATAGGGTCCGGTAATATTGCCAATGTCGGAATCGAGAAGATTCATTTACATGCAAAATTCAGCGTTGATTCACGATAAGGACTGGCCCGCTTTTCAGCGGTGGCCGGCCATCTGCTCCCGCCGGGCCATGAACAACAGGCCGAGGTAGAGGGCGCCTGCGCCGGCGCAGACGATGGTCTCCACCAGCGGCACCTTGAGGTCCGGCAGGGTGAAGGGCAGCGATCCTTCGATGAACAGCAGCACGATCCACACCGCCGCGCCCCATGAGCTGGTCAGCCACAAGCCGACGGCGGCAACCAGATCGAGCACTGCCGAGAGCATGACGATGCCCATGCGCGACAGCCGGAGATCGGGAAAGCCGGCATCATTGAGCCCGACGATGAACCCCCAGTGCAGCAGCCCCTTGGCCATCCAGATGAGCGCGGCAAGCCGCATGAACCACACCAGGATGCGCAGCCAGCGCACGCCCTGTGTCGGCCGCGCCGCGCCGATCGGTGCATCGGACAGGCGCCCCGCCAGCACGATGTCGTCGTCGGAATCAGAGGTGATGACGGGTTCGCTCATCGGGCCTTCAGAAGGTCAGGTCATTCGGCAACGGCGCAAAGTAGCGTTCCACCGCGCCGGGGTCGACTCCTGAAATGCTGTCCGGCTGCCAGCGCGGTGCCTGATCCTTGTCGATGATGACCGCACGCACGCCTTCGTAGAAATCCGTCCCGTCGAGAATGCGGGTGACGATCCGCATCTCGGTGGTCATCGCATCCTCGAAGCTCAGCGTCGCCCCGCGCCGCATCTGCTCCAGCGACAGCGCCATCGACATCGGACACTTGCCGCGCATGCCGGCCAGCGTCTTCGCCGCAAAGGCGCCGCCGTCCGCCTCCAGCGCGGCAAACACCTCCGCCAGCGAGGCTTTCGCGAAGATGCGGTCGATTGTGTCCTTCTGGCCCAGCAGGGGCGCCTCTTCCGCCGGGGCGGCGAACTGCGCCAGCGTCTCGTCGATCGGCGCACCGGCGATCAGCGCCGCCTCGATGGCGGCAAGGTCGGCGCTCGCTGCCGCATGGGTGACAAGGCCAAGCGCGCGCCCGTCGCCGCGGCCGATCCGCTGGCCGGTCAGCGCCAGATAGCGGCCGGCATGGTGCGGCAGGCGGGGCAGGGCATAGGTGCCCCCGACATCGGGGAAGAAGCCGATGCCCACCTCCGGCATGGCGAAGGCGTATTTCTCCCCCGCCACGCGATAGCCACCGTGCAGCGACACGCCGACGCCGCCACCCATCACGATCCCGTCGATCAGCGCGATATACGGCTTGGGATAGCGCTTGATCGCCCGGTTCAGGATGTACTCGTCGCGGAAGAAGGCGAGCGCCTCCTCCTTGCGCCCGGCACGGCCGAGATCGTGGATCGCGCGGATATCGCCGCCGGCGGAGAAGGCCCGTTCGCCCGCGCCCTTGACGAGGATGCGCGTCACCGCCGGATCGGTCGCCCATGCGCCCAGCGCTGCATGCATCGCCGTGACCATGCCGTGCGTCAGGGCGTTCAGCGCCTTCGGACGGTTGAGAATGATGACGCCCGCAGCGCCCTCGCGGCGGGTCAGGACTTCGGCTTCGTCGCTCACAGGGGCAAATTCCTTCTCTTTTCCGCCTCTTACGCAACCTCACATTGTCTTGCAAGGTCTGATGCATTCAAATGGATATAATTCGACTGAATGACGACAGGACGAGGAATAAATTGCGTAGTTCCCTGGTTGATAACCGAGGGGAGATTGTTGATGAATCGTTTTTCCATTGCCGTTTTCGGGGTGTTGTTGTCGTGTGGTGTGGCGGCGGCGGCCGATGCACAGTGTCAGACTGTGAAGGACAAAGTAAAGCGTGCGCGTTGCGAGTGTGTGACCGACAATGGCGGTGCCGCCTGGGCCAATCCGACGGGCGGGGTCCAGTGGGGCCGGGTTCCGCGGACGATGACGGGGCAGGTCTCCGCGTGCATGACGAGGAAGGGCTACCCGGCCTGATTTGGGCGTTCGTGTTGCGTGGCGCTTTTCCCGCTCAGGCAATCTGGTAGATTGGGCTCTCGATCGACCAGATTGTTTGACAGGTTCCCATGCACGATCCCCAGCGTATCCGCACCACCAGCCTCGACCTGACCCGCCGGCCCCGTCGCAACCGCAAGAGCGACTGGACGCGCCGGCTCGTGCGCGAGAATACACTGACGGTGGATGATCTGCTCTGGCCGATCTTCATCATGGCGGGGGAGAACAGGCGGGAGCCGATCGCCTCGATGCCCGGCGTGTTCCGGCTGACGATCGACCTGGCCGTGGCCGAGGCGGTGCGGGCCGAATCGCTCGGCATCCCGGCGATCGCGCTGTTCCCCTATACCGATCCCAAGCTGCGCGACGAGCGCGGCAGCGAGGCGCTGAACCCCAAGAACCTTGTCTGCACCGCCTGCCGGCAGATCAAGGCAAAGGCACCGAACGTCGGGATCATCACCGATGTCGCGCTCGATCCCTATACCTCGCACGGCCATGACGGGCTGCTGCGCGATGGCGAGATCCTCAACGACGAGACGGTGGAGGTGCTGTGCAGGCAGGCGGTGACGCAGGCCGCCGCCGGGGCCGATATCATCGCCCCCTCGGATATGATGGACGGCCGCGTGGGCGCGCTGCGCGCGGCGCTGGATAACGCCGGCTTCCACAAGGTCACCATCATGGCCTACACGGCCAAGTACGCTTCGGCCTTCTATGGCCCGTTCCGCGATGCCGTGGGCGCCAACAAGACCCTGTCGGGCGACAAGAAGACCTATCAGATGGACCCGGCCAACGCTGCCGAGGCGCTGGTGGAGGCCGAACTCGACATCGCCGAGGGGGCCGACATGGTGATGGTCAAGCCGGGCATGCCGTATCTCGACATTCTCTATCGCATCAAATCCACCTTCGGCGTGCCGACCTTCGCCTATCAGGTCTCGGGCGAGTATGCGATGATCATGGCCGCCATCGAGCGCGGCTGGCTGGAACGGGAAAAGGCGATGGTCGAAAGCCTGATCGCCTTCAAACGCGCCGGAGCGGATGGGATTCTCACCTATTTCGCGCCCGAAGTGGCCGAAATCCTGCGCAGGAAGTGACCGCGCGGCGGTTTTCCCCGGTGTTCGCCGCGTTGGCGGCGCTGGGGCTTGCCGCCTGTGATCTCCGGCCCGATGCCGAGCAGGAGCGGCTCTGCCGCCGGCTGATCCCCGCGCTGGTCGAAGCGCCGGAGGCGGTGGAGGTGCTGGCCGCGACGGCGGACCAGACGGCGCATGTGTCGCTGCGGTTCCGCCGCGCGGGCGATGCGGCAGACCACTGGCTGATCTGCCGCTTTGCCGGCTCGGGCTTTTCCCCCGCCAAACGGGATGTGACCGGCGTCAGTCTCGATGGTCAGCGCCTCGGCCCCTCGGCACTGTATTATCTGACCTCCGGATGGCTGGCCTCGCAGGAGGCTGTTGCCGCCAGCCCGCCGGCCGCGCGGCAGGCCGAGGCGCCGCTGGTGGGCGCGGGGGTGGGCTATGCCCTCCAGCATGCGCTCTCCGCCCTGCCGAAAATCGGCATTTATGCGCTGCTCGCCGCATCCTACGCGCTGATCTACGGGCTGGTCGGGCGCATCCTGCTGTCCTTCGGTGCGTTCCTGGCCTGCGGCGGCATTGCCACGGGGCTGGCCGTACTGCTGGCCGACGCAGCGGGCGCCGGCGCGTTTCCCGCCGGGGCCATGCTGGGCCTGCTGGCGGCGGTGGTCACAGCCGGGCTGGGCGGTTTTGCCGCCGGGCGGCTGATGGTGGTGCCGCTGGCGGCGCGCGCCGGCACGGCGGTGCTGATCGCCAGCGCCGGTCTGGCACTGGCGATGGAGGAGGGGCTGCGGCTGGCGCAGGGCGCGCGCACCCTGTGGCTGGCCCCGGCGTTCAACACCCCGGTGGCCCTGGCGCGGACAGAGACCTTTACCGTGACGGTCACGCCGATGGCGCTCGCGGTGGCCGGGCTGGCCGGGCTGGCGGCGCTGGGGCTGGTGGTGTTTTTGCAGGCGAGCCGCTTTGGCCGGATGTGGCGGGCCAGCGCGGACGATGCGCTGGCCGCCGAACTCTTCGGCATCGCGCCGCGCCGCGTGATCGCCGGCAGTTTCGCGCTCGCTGCCGGGCTGGCCGGGCTGGCGGGCGGCCTCGTCACGCTGCTCTATGGCGGCATCGGCTTTGCCGGTGGCGCGGGGCTGGGGCTGACGGCGCTGATAGCCGCGATCCTCGGCGGCATCGGCTCGGTCGAGGGGGCGATGCTCGGCGCGCTCGTGCTGGCGCTGGTCGAGGCAGCCTGGTCCGCCCTGCTGCCGATTGAACTCAAGGACGCCGCGCTGTTCGCCCTGCTCGCCGCAGTGTTGATCCTGCGCCCCGCGGGGCTGCTGGCCGGGCGTTTGCCGGGGCCGATGCGGGTCTGAGCCCCGGGCTCAAACGACAACGGGCAGCGCGAAGGCTGCCCGTTCCGAAGATCGCGAAGGCAAGGCCGCTCAGTCGTGGCCGTGCGCATCCTCGTTGATGGTGATGGTGCGCATCTGGGAGAAATCGACCGTCACCGGCTTCTTCTCGCGCAGGATTTCCTTCTGGTAGGTCTTGATGACATGCTCAAGGCGCGCATAGGCCAGCTCGTAGCCCGTCGATTTCACATCGAGGTTCAGCGGCTTCAGGCAGAAATCGATGATTTCCTTCGGGCGCGTCATTTTCTCGTTCGGCATGCTCGTTCCTCCAGATCGGTTGCCTGCGATTATCGCAGCGCACAACGGCGGGTCAAGCGCGACGAAGGGCGAGGGCGGGCCGGCGCGGCAAATCGCCGGTGATTGACGGCTTTGCGGTCATCCCCAGCCCAGAATCATGCGCCTCTTCCCCCGAATCACCCTGCCTGCTAGCGCAATTTCATGGGAAAGCCTGTCGAACCGCCGAAAGAGGATGACGTCGAGAGCGTCGAGCTGAAGGCTGCGCTGGAAGAGCGCTACCTCGCCTATGCGCTGTCCACCATCATGCACCGCGCGCTGCCCGATGCGCGCGACGGGCTGAAGCCGGT
>ERZ1645187.3671-NODE-3671-length-12784-cov-7.380705_pt1 | contig 12784 bp, 8 predicted proteins | sample MGYA00575352_ERZ1645187 | MGnify/ENA primary metagenome ERZ1645187 (study PRJEB40837, sample SAMN11349314) | freshwater sediment metagenome | isolation source: river sediment | host: Sediment | place: India: Wazaribad , New Delhi | collected 2017-02-21 ... | reverse complement strand
CAGAACCAGACCTGCCCGGCGCAGCAGGCTATCAGCGCCCTCGACGCCGCGCGCCAGGCGCCGGGCCTGCGCAGCGGGGCCGGGCCGGCCGCGCCGGACGTGCGCAGCGTCAGCGCGCCGGCAGTCCACCAGAAAGCCAGCGCCGGCACCGCGAAATGCACCGAGACGTTAAGCAGGTTGTCGACGAGCATGCCGGCCAGGCCCGCCGCCAGCGGGGCCGCCGCGTAGACGGCGCCGGAGGAGGCCGTGCGGCGTATCCGCCACAGGCCGTAGAAAAGCGTGAACACGAACCACAGGTAGGCCCCCAGCCCGACGAGGCCGGCCTGCGACCACTGCTCCAGCACTTCGTTGTGCGCGTTGTTGGCGTGCGTGCGCAGCGGACGCACCGCCGGGTAATTGGCCATCAGCCGGCCCTGGAAGAAAGGGTAGAACAGTTCGAACTGGCCCCAGCCGTTGCCGGTCAGCGGGTTCTCGAGGCCCATCTGCCAGGCGCTGGTCCAGATCAGCAGGCGCTGGTGCAGCGAGCCGTACACCTTGCCGCCCTGGTCGCCGCCCAGGTTCACCGCCGAGGGAGAGTGCACGTTGGTGACGGCCTCCCCGACGCGTTCGGCGAGGCCCGAGCTGAAGGGTTTCAGGTCGTCGGCGGGCCAGAACACGAGCAGCAGCAGCGCGGCCGCGAAGAACGGGACGAGGAACTTCCTGTTGGCCCGGAACCGCTCGCGGCAGGCGGGAAAGGAGAACAGCACGGCGAAGGCTGCCGCGGCGCCTATCCACGACGAGCGCGTAAGGCTGCACATCAGCATTCCCTCGTAGGAGAGGAACACCAGGCCGTAGTACCAGCGCTTCACGCGGGTGTCAGCCTTCATCAGCAGCGCGGCGGCCAGCGGCAGGAATACCACGAGGTAGGACGAGATGAAGTTGGGATTGCCGAAAGTGGAGACCGAGCGGTTGCCGTACGGGTTGACCAGCTTCGCCCAGACCAGTTCCAGGTGGAAGTACTCCAGGATGCCGTAGAGCGAGGCGATGGCGCCGGCGGAAAGGGCCAGGTGCAGCACGTCCTCCTGACGGACCCGGCGTATCAGCAGCACCGCGGCGGTAAAGCCGGCGGTCCAGACCAGCGCTCCGTAAGGGTCGAAAAGCCTGTCGAACAGGCCGTCGCCGGCGGCCGGCATGCGCAGCCACGGGAACAGCAGCCACAGCCCGCCCCAGCACAGCACGAAGGCCAGCCATTTGCCTGCGGGCACCTCGTCGCCGCCGCGCGACCAGGGCACGGACAGGGAAAGGTAGAAAACTGCCAGGCAATTTACGAGGAAGAAAAGCCCGGCCTTGGCGCCCTCGGAAAGCATCGCCGGCCTGAAGAAGGCCGCGTGCCCGGCGTAGGAGACCAGGAAGGACACCAGGTATATCAGCGCCAGCGCGCCCAGCGGGCGGGACAACGCGGTCGAGGGCAGCGGGGAGGTCCCGGCCCTGGCCGAGGCGCGGACCAGCAGCGCCGCCGCGCCGATCACCGCTACGTTCAGCAGGGTTATCTGCAGGTAGTACGGGTTGCGCGTGAGGCCCGTGAAGAACAGGAGCGGCGACACGAAGAACGCGGCCGCCAGGCAGGCGGCCAGCGGGTAGCGCGGGACGGAAAGGTTGTCCTGGTCCGGCATCTTTTCCACCTAGCGCCGGGCGGGCTCGGCCGGTATGCCGGGCGCGCGGGCCCGCGTTATGGCAAGGTTGCGCCGGGCCTGCTCGAAGTTGGGGTCCATCTTGAGCGCGTTGAGATAGTTCTCGCCGGCCTCGCGGTACTTGGCCAGCGCGAACTGGACGTTGGCCAGGTTGGTATAGGCCTCGGGGCTGTCGTGCAGGTGCCCCGGCCGGTGGCATTTCCAGGCGTAGAGGTTATGCTCGTACTCGCGCTCCGCCGACTTGAAGTCCTGGCGCATCACGTAGATCTGCGCCTTGCGGTAATAGTTCAGCGGGTACACCGGGTCCAGGTTCTCGTACATGTTGAACGCGGCCAGCGCCCTGTCGAGGTACTGCTGAGCCTCGGCGGTCTTCCCCTGGCGCGACATGTAGTCGGCCATCTTCATGTACAGCGTGCCCACCTGGTGGTGCATCTGCACGTAGTTCGGGGCGATGGAACGGACCTGGGCGTAGGAGGCCATCGCGCGGTCGAAATCGGTGCGGGCCTCGCCGTTGACGTCCCCCCACTCCTGGTGGTAGGCCTTGTCCATGTTGAACCGGTCGGTGAACACGTTGCCCGTGAAATAGTAGGGCATGATGAAGTACTTGTTGAGCGTGTTGACCTTCTTGTAGTAGCTTATCGCCTCCTCCCACTTGCCCTGCTTGGAGAAGAAGATGGCCATGTTGTGGTAGACGTCGCCCTTGAACCAGCCCCAGAAATAGTACAGCGGCAGCAGCATGACGAGCACCGCCGCCGGGACCAGCGGGGACATGCCCTTCAGGACCACGGAGGCGAAGGCCCAGACGGCGCCGCCGACGCAGGCCAGCATCACGGCCCAGGCTATGTACCACTGCAGTATCTCGCCGCCGGTGACGAAGCTGCGCAGCGGGTTCTGGAGTTCGGAGAACTGCGAGAGTACCAGGTAGGCGGTATAGACCAGCGCCAGCACGGCGGCGGCGCGGCCTATCCAAAGAAGCCAGGCCATGGCCGGAGAGGGACCGGCGTTCTCGGGCGAGGCCTGCCCGTCGTCCTTGTAATGCAGTTCCCAGAGCGCGCGGCCGCGGGCGAGGTTTATGATGACGCCCGGCAGCAGCCCGAGGTAGATGCCCGACGAGACGAAGCGCATGCTGACGTCGGTGAAATTATGGGCGAGCATGCCGAGCAGCGCGGTAAGGTAGCCCAGCAGGTCGTAGGCCACCGGCGGCGGCCGGTTGCCCTTGAGGTTCTCCGTCAGCGAGGCGAGGCCGCGCAGGCCTATCACCGTGACGAAGACTATCATCCAGACGTAGAGGCCCATGCCGATAAGGCCGTTGTCCATCCACTGCTCGAGGTGCTCCTCCTCGGCGTGGTCGGTCTCGGTGTTGTGCTTGCCCTCTATGTGGAAGATCTCCGGGCGCCGGTAGGCCGGGTAGATCACCTTGAAACTGCCGACGCCAACGCCGACGAGCGGGTGGCTCTCGACCATCTCCCACGTGGACAGCCAGGTGTTTATGCGGAAACTGTACGAGTTGGTGTTGCCCAGCATGTATATGACCACGATGGCCGCTATGGGGAACAGCGAAGCCAGGCCGAAGAAGGCCGGCTTGCTCATCTTCATGCGGTCGCGCAGGAAGAAGTAGGCGTAGAACACCGTGAACAGGAACGCCGAGATACCGAAGCCTATGAAGGCGCCCTTGGTCTGCGTGGCGTACAGGCACAGCAGGTCGAGGAAGATCAGGGGGAGCAGCAGCACGGACTTCTTCTTGAGCCACTGCGTTACGATGATGGGCAATATCAGCACCAGGAAGTTGCCGAAGAAGTTGGGGTTGCCGTACGTCGAGAACACGCGCGGGCCGAAAGCCCAGCGCCAGATGAACGGGTCTATGCCGGCGCCCTGCTCCCTCGGGAAGAAGCGCGTGTCGATGAACTGCACGAAGCCGTAGAGTATCACTATATAGGCGGTGACCAGCAGCACCTTGGTCAGGCGGTCTATGGCCTCGGTGGTGAACTCCCGCACCACTATCAGCGTGACCGACATGTAGAGGGTGTAGCGGACGAAATCGTCCACGCAGGCCCCCCGGTACGGGGCGTGCAGGAAGGAGACTATCACGTACAGCAGGTACGCGAAGAAAGGAGCGAGGAAGGTGAAGTCCTCGCGGCGGAAAGCCTTGCGGCCCTCGAGCAGCAGCAGGCACACCCACATGCCGAGGGCGCTTATGCCGCCCATCTGCAGCAGCGTTATCTTGACCTGCGCGGAGTCGTAGGTGCGCAGGTAGAAGGCGGCGGAGATCAGCAGGTACAGGAGCGGTATCCACCACCACAGCACCTTGCGGGCCAGCGCCACGCCGGGGGCGAAGCTTATGTTCTCGTCTTGGGAAGGGAGGTTGTATTTTTGGGCCATTTTGGGTAGGGGGCGTATCCTGGGCGCCTGCGCCAGGCCCCCCGACCGCCGCCCGGAACCCAAAACCGCGAAATCTTCAGCCGAGGATGGGACTTGAACCCACAACCTATCGCTTACGAAGCGAGTGCTCTACCGTTGAGCTACCTCGGCGTATCCAACGGATATATATAATAGTAAATTAAAAGGAATTTTCAAAATCCCGCCGGCAGCGCCGTGCGCAGCGCGGCGGTATTGTCGCGCAGCCACCTGCGGCGCGAGCGGTATTCCGGGCAGGCGGCGCGCACCAGGTCCCAGAAGCGCGGCGAATGGTTCATCTCGCGGAGATGGCAGAGCTCGTGTATCACCACGTAGTCCAGCACCTCCGCCGGCGCCGCGGCCAGGCGCCAGTTGAAATTGAGGTTGCGCGCCGACGAGCAGCTGCCCCACCGGCTGCGCTGCTCCTTTATGAACACCCGGCGGTACTCCACGCCGAGCAGCGGCGCCCAGTGGGCGGCGCGGGACTTTATCAGGTCCCCCGCGGCCCGGCGGGCGGCGGCGTTCCCCCTCCCGGCGCGCGCGGCCGCGGGGCGCGGCGGCGGCCTGAACAGGCCGGGCAGGTCGAAGGCCAGGCCGTCCAGGAAACGCCTGACGTCCCGGCATATGCCCGCTATTTCGCCGCCTTCCTCTCCGTCGTGCATACGACAATTATAACAAATGGTTCCCTGTTGAAACCTGCGGCGGGAATTTGTAGTATTTCGCGATTCGCGGGTTTAGGAGGACTATGAAAGCTCTCTTCAGGAAGAAATCACTCTCCGCCCTTCTCGCACAGGCCGAGGAAAAAGAACACTCGCTCAAGCGCGCGCTCGGCGCGATGAACCTCACGATGCTCGGCGTCGGCGGCATCATAGGCGCCGGCATCTTCGTGCTCACCGGGCAGGCGGCGGCGCAGTACGCCGGGCCCGGCATAGTCCTTTCCTTTATTATATCGGCCGTCGGCTGCGCCTTCGCGGGGCTCTGCTACGCCGAGTTCGCGTCGATGATACCGATAGCCGGCTCGGCCTATACCTACTCCTACGCGACGATAGGCGAGCTGCTGGCCTGGGTGATAGGCTGGGACCTGATACTCGAGTACCTCTTCGGCGCGGCCACCGTCTCCGTCGGGTGGAGCGGCTACGTCACCAGCTTCTTCAGGGACTTCGGCGTGAACCTCCCCGCGGCGCTCTGCAACGCGCCGTTCTCCTTCGACCACGCCTCGGGCTGGGCCTCCACCGGCGCCATAATAAACCTGCCGGCGGTGCTGATCATCGCCGTCGTCACCGGCCTGCTCGTCATAGGCATCAGCGAGTCCGCCGCCGTCAACGACGCGGCGGTGGTGGCCAAGATAGCGGTCGTCATCCTCTTCATCGCCTTCGGCGCGGCTTACGTCAACTCCGCCAACTGGCATCCTTTCGTGCCGCCCAACACCGGCGCCTTCGGCAGCTTCGGCTGGAGCGGCGTGGCGCGCGGCGCCGGCGTGATCTTCTTCGCCTACATCGGCTTCGACGCGGTCAGCACCGCGGCGCAGGAAGCGAAGAACCCGCAGCGGGACATGCCAATAGGCATACTGTCCTCGCTGGTGATCTGCACCGTCCTTTACATACTCGTGGCGCTGGTGCTGACCGGCATAGTGAAGTACGACCGTCTCCTCGTGCCGGACCCGATAGCGGTCGGCGTCGACGCGGCCGGCCCCGCCCTGTTCTGGCTCAGGAAATTCATAAAGATAGGCGCGATAGCCGGGCTCAGCTCGGTGATGCTGGTATTGCTGCTCGGCCAGCCGCGCATCTTCTACGCCATGTCGATGGACGGTCTGCTGCCCACCTTCTTCTCGAAGGTGCACCCGCGCTTCCGCACCCCGCACATAACCACCATCGTCACCGGCGCCATAGCTGCGCTCCTGGGAGGCCTGTTCCCCATCGGCGCGCTCGGAGAGATGGTCTCCATAGGGACGCTGCTCGCCTTCGTGATAGTCTGCGTCAGCATCATAGTGCTCAGGCGCACCCATCCGGAATTGAAGCGTCCCTTCCGCACGCCGCTGGTGCCGCTGGTGCCGGCGCTGGGGGCCGTGGTGTGCCTGGCGCAGATGGCCGTGCTGCCCTGGGCCACCTGGGCCAGGCTGCTGGCCTGGATGGCCATAGGCGGCGTGGTCTATTTCCTCTACGGCCGCCACAACAGCAGGCTGGCCCCGGCGAAGGAAGACGCCTGGAACGCCTGAACGGGGGCGCAAAAAAGAACGGCCGCGGGTTTTGAGCCCGCGGCCGTTTTTTTGCGTACCGGCGCTTATTTCCTGGCGGAGGTCAGCATCGAGTACAGTTTGTCCGTGGCGGACTTTATGCCGTCGCGCACGGCCTGCACCTGGGCGGCCGGCCATTCGGGCTTCGGCGCGCGCAGGAAGCTGGTCTTGTCCACGCGGTTGTCGAAGCGGCCTATCGGCAGGCGGTACTGCACGCCGGCGTTCTTCACGGTTATCGTGCCGGGGACGTCGGAATGCTTCTCGAGCCATTCCATGTCGTCGCAGCCGTAATCGTTCAGCATGACGTCCATCGGCACGCCGTGGTGCAGGATGGAACCCGGGTCGTTGGGGTTGGCGCGGGCGTTGTTCTTGCGGCGGCTCTCCTCCGGGGTCACCCAGACGTAGAGGATCACGGCCTTCTTGAGTATCTCGGGGTCGAACTCGCCGAGGGAGTACTCGTAGCCGAACGGCGCCTTGAGCGGCATGGACGAGCCGTCCGGACCGCCGCGGGCGGCCTCGACGACTATGGTCTTGCCCTCGAAGCTGGCCGGGTAGGCGGCGTGCTTCTCGTCGAGCATCGCGCGGGCCTCTTTCTCGAGCAGCGGCAGTATCTTCGCCATCACGTTGGCGTCCACCTTGGCGAGGCGGGGCTCGATCTTGGCCTTCACGCCGGCGGCGTCGATGCGCTTCATCAGCAGCTCGGCGGCCGAGGCGGCGTTAACGACGTTCTTCTTCATCAGGTCGTGATAATCCTCGTTGAGGAGGTGTATCAGCGTACCCCAGTCCTTGGGGTTGATGAACGGCTTGTCGCCGCTCTTGAAGAAGATGCGTTCCTTGCCTAGCTTCGCCAGCTCGTCGTCGGTGCGGCGCATCATGTGGACGTACGGGAAGTCGTCCAGCTGCAGGGTGTCGCCTATATGGAAATCCTTCTTCAGCTCCGCGCCGGGCACGTTGGCCAGGTAGCGGCGGACTTCGGATTTACCCGAGGCCGGCAGGGCCAGGAGCAGCACTATATCGAACGTTTCGCTCATATGTAACCTCCGTATTGATCTAGTTTAAAGATTCTAAATTATATCCGGAGCGGTTTCAAGAAGATTATTCAGCCGCCCCCGCGTTTTATATAATGATGGTATGACACCTCTTGAGATCATGTGGACAGTATTCGCCGTCACCGCCGTCACGCTGTTCGTGGCCGACATAAAGCTCTCCGCGGGCCGCGCGCACGAGATAAGCCGCAAGGAAGCCATAATGCTCTGCGGCTTCTGGGTGCTGGTAGCCACGATGTTCGGTTTCCTTACCGGCTACATGCTGGGCTACGAGCGGATGATAGAGTTCTTCACCGGCTACGTCATCGAGTACTCGCTCTCGATGGACAACATGTTCGTCTTCGTGATGATCTTCTCGTACTTCGGCGTGCCGAAGAAGTACCAGCCCAAGATCCTCACCTGGGGCATCATCGGCGCGGTCATCATGCGCCTGATACTGATCTTCACGGGCGTAGAACTGATAAAGGCCTTCAGCTGGATCATCTACGTTTTCGGCGCCATCCTTATATATACGGCCTTCAAGATGTACTTCCAGAAGGACGAGGAAGTGGACCCCGGCAAGAACCCTGTCCTCAAACTGCTGGCGAAGGTAATGCCGATAGACCATGCGGACCATTCCGGCAACTTCTTCGTCCGCAAGGAAGTCCTCTACGCCACCCCCCTCTTCGCCACGCTGCTGGTCATAGAGACCTCGGACCTGATCTTCGCGGTGGACTCCATTCCCGCAGTGCTCGCGATCTCGAAGGAGGCCTTCATCGTCTACACCTCCAACGTCTTCGCCGTGGTCGGCCTGCGCTCGCTGTATTTCCTGCTGGCCTCGCTCCTGGACCTGTTCCGCTACCTGAAGACCGGCATCTCGGTGATACTCTTCTACGTCGGCTGCAAGATGCTGCTCTCCAACTTCGTCCACATACCGGCCATACTCTCGCTCGGCGTGGTGCTGGGGATACTGGCGCTGTCGATGATGCTCTCGGTGCTGATAAAGCCCGCAAAACCGGCCGAAGGCAAGTAGCGCCCTCCGGCGTATAATAAAAAAAGCCCCGGTCTTCCGGGGCTTTTTTTACGGTCAGGCCGACTTTACTTCTTGGCGGCTTCGGTCTTGGTCTCGGGCTTGGCTTCACCCTTGGCCTCGGCGGGAGCGGCTTCCTTCACGGCGCCTTTGGGCTCGGCCTTCACCTCTTTCCTCGCCGGCTTGGGCGCGGGCTTGGCGGCCTCGGCGTCCTTCACGATGTCGAGCAGCTCCACCTCGAAGACCAGCGTGGCGCCGCCGGGGATCGCGCCGGGCGCGCCCTGGTCGCCGTAGGCGGTGTCGGAGGGGCAGACCAGCTTGGCCTTGCCGCCGACCTTCATCTTCTGCACGCCCTCGGTCCAGCAAGGTATCACGCCGTTAAGCGGGAACTCGGCCGGGGTCTTGCGCTCCACGGAAGAATCGAACACCTTGCCGTCGGGGAAGGTGCCGTGGTAGTGCACCTTCACCATGTCGGTGGCCTTGGGGCTGGCGCCCTTGCCTTCCTTCACGGGGATGTAGACCACGCCGGAGGGCAGCTTCTTGGCGCCCTTCTCTTTGGCCATTTTCTCCAGGAAGGGCTTGGCGGCCTCCTTCTGCCTGGCCACCACGGCCTCCTGCTTCTTGCCGAGGTACTCGTTGAGCTTCATCGCCAGGGCCTTCTCCTCCTCGGGAGTGTAGGCGGCGTCCTTGCCGGCGAGGGACTCCGAGAAACCCTGCACTATGGCCTTGGACTCGTCGGCGGAGAACTCGAACTGCTTTATCTTGGAGCTCACGGCCTTGCCGAGGAAATAGAGCGTCTTCTGGTCGTCGGTCAGGCCGGCGGCGGGGGCCTGCGCGGCGGGCTGAACGTCGGCGGCCATCAGCGCGCCGGGCAGCGAACAGGCGAAAACAGCGAGAAGTATCTTTTTCATTTGTCCTTTTTCCTCCTGACTACTATAGCCATATATTACAAAAAACTGAGAGCCTTTTCCCGTCAGAGCTCGGCCGGGTACTCGGCGCGGAACTCGGTACCGGCGGCGCCCGTTGAGAACGACACCTTGCCCCCGAGGTATTTCTCCGTGAAAAGCCTTATGCTGTAAGTGCCCAGACCGCGCCCCTCTCCCTTCGTGGAAAAGGAGCGCTGGAATACCTGCAGGCGGGAATCCTCGGGCATGGTCCCGGGGTTATGAACGGTGAAGGCCGCCCCGGCGGACAGCCGCTCGCAGGCCAGGGTTATGACGGAGCCGGGGCGCTCGGCCTCCAGCGCGTTCTTCAACAGATTGGCTATGACCCGCTGCAGCAGGGTGCGGTCGGTGCGTATGGATACTCCCGCGCAGCCCGGTTTAACCTCTATGGTCTTGCCGCGGGCCACGTCGTGGGCGCGGAAAAGCCCGGCGATCTCGGCGAGCAGCGCCGCGCAGTCCACGTCGGAAAGCTTGGGATGCAGGTCGCCGCGCTCGGCCGCGGCCAGGTCCTTCTGCGAAAGTATCTGGTCTATCATGCGGTCGGCGGCGTTAACGGCCGCCGGCACGTAGGTGTGCGCCTGTGCGGGCTCGCTCTCGGCCATCAGTTCCACCAGGCCCTGTACACCGCCGGCGGTGTTGAGTATGTCATGGAAGAACAGGCGCTCCAGCACCTGTCTGCGCTTCTCGGCGCTTATATCCTCGAAGACCAGCAGCAGGAAATCCTCGCCGGAATAACGGAACGGCCGGGCGGAAACGCGTATATCCAGGTCCTCGCCTGTATGCCCGGAAAGTATGCGGCATTCCCTTACCGCGGGCCGGCCCTCGAGCGCCTCGGCCTGGGCCTGCGCTGAACCGCAGTATTTGCACGCCTCGGTGGTGCCGCAACGGCAGGCGCCATCCCCGGCATGGGAACAGCCGAATACTCCCCCCATACGGAGGCCGCGCAGAGACTCCATGCCGTGGAAGGAAAGGAATTCCCGCGCCGGCTTGTTCGCGAAAACGGCCTGACGGCTGCGGTTCAGCACGACGGCAAAGTTGAGCATGCCGTCCAGGAGGCCGGCCAGCAGCCCGTCGCCGGACAGCAGGGCGGCCTGGCGCTCCACCTCGGCGGGGTCGGCCATTTCAGCCGGCATGAAAGCGGTAGACGCGGCCATATTACTTTATGAACCCGCGCCTGCGCAGCGCGGCGTTCACGCGGGCCATCACGATATTGGCCTTGAAAGGTTTTATGATGTAGTCGTCCGCGCCGAGGCTGAAGGCCAGCTCCTGGCTCTTGTCGTCGCTCTCGGTGGTCAGCATGATGATAGGCATGTCCGTTATGCCGAGGGAAACGCGCACCGCCTTCACCAGTTCCAGGCCGTTCATGCGCGGCATATTGATGTCGGAGACCAGCAGGTCCGGCGCCTCGGCGGCCATGGAGGTAAGGGCCTCCTCCCCGTCGACGGCCTCGCGCACGGCGTAGCCGGCGCCTTCCAGGAACTTGCGCACCAGCATGCGCATGATGGCGTCGTCCTCGGCCACCATGACGACCGGCTTGCGGCCGGCCGGCTGCGCCGCCGGAGCGGGCTGCGCGGCCGGAGCCGCCTCAGCCGCGGCCGGCGCAGGGGCCTGGTCGCGCGAGGCGCGCTTCTCGAGCGTGATGTAAGGGGCCAGCTCGGCCAGGTCGGAATGGCCCTGCGACAAATGCCACAGCGCGTCGTGCGTCATCGTGCGCAGCGCCTTCTGCTCCAGCGCCGCGCGCACGATCTCCGCGTCGCCTGCGCCGGAATTTATCAGTTCCTTGACCTTGGCGGTAACGTTCAGTATCTCCACTATTGAGGTGCGCCCGGCGTAGCCGCCGCCGTCGCAGTTCTTGCAGCCGCGGCCGCGGAAAACGGCCTTGGGGAAGCCGTAGGCGCCCATGGCCTCCAGCAGGGCGGGGTCCACCCCGGCGTCGGGCACGCGCTCGGCGCAAGCCGGGCAGATCCGCCGCACCAGGCGCTGCGCTGTTATGGCCAGCAGGCCGGGCGCCACCTTGAACCTGTCCACGCCCATATCCATCAGGCGCGAGATCGTGGAGACCGCGTCGTTGGTGTGCAGCGTCGAGAACACCATGTGGCCCGTCATAGCGGCCTGGAAGGCGATATCGGCGGTCTCGCGGTCGCGTATCTCGCCCACCATGATGATGTCCGGGTCCTGCCGCAGCACGGAACGGAGCACGGCGGAGAAGGTGAGTCCCTGCTTCTCGTTCACCTGCACCTGGTTGATGCCGGAGAGCTTGTACTCTATGGGGTCCTCGACGGTGACTATGTTGGTGCCTTCGCTGCGCGTCTTGTTGAGCACCGAGTAAAGCGTGGTGGTCTTGCCGGAGCCGGTCGGGCCGGTGACCAGCAGTATGCCCTGCGGGGCCTCGAGGCAATCCTCCAGCACCTTCGAAACCTCGGGCGCGAAGCCCAGCTTCTCGAAGGGCACCTCGGCGGCGCGCTGGTCCAGTATGCGCATCACCACCTTCTCGCCGTAGGCGGTGGGCAGGGTGGAAACGCGCAGGCCCACCTCGGAGCCGGCGATAAGGATCTTGGTGCGGCCGTCCTGCGGGCGGAGGTGGTTGGAAACGTCCAGGTCCGCCATGATCTTTATGCGCGAGACCAGCGGTCCCGCCGCGATATGGCGCGGCAGGGACATCACGTTCTTCAGTATGCCGTCTATGCGTATGCGCACCTGGCTGCCGTGCTCCTCGTGCTCTATGTGTATGTCGGACGAGCGCTTGCGGTAGGCCTGGGAGATTATAGAGTTCACCAGTATGATCACCGGGGCCGAGACCTTGTCGCTGGCGTCCGCCGCCGTCTCCGCGGAGCCCATTACCTGTATCTCATCGGGGGCCTCGACCTTGTTCAGCAGGTCGTATATCACCTTGTCGGCGCTGAAGAGCTGCTCAACCACGGCCTCCACCTCTTTCGCGGTGGAATAGGAAAGGATGGCGCGGCGGCCGGTCATCGCTTCGATGTCGCCCTGCGCGTCCGTGTCCAGCGGGTTGGAGACCGCGATCTCTATGTCGTTGTCGGAAAGTTTCAGAGGCAGCAGGCCGTACTTGCGGCAGACGCGCTCCGGCACCAGCGAAAGGGCGAAGCGCTCAACCTTCTCGACCGACAGCGGGCAGTAGCGCGTGCGGAACACGGCCTCGACGGCCTTGCCTATCTGCGCCGGCGTGAGGGCGCCGGAATCCATCAGCGCCCCCAGCAGCGAGGGTTTCTTCTCCGCCCTGCAGCGGGCCACCGCGTCCTGGTCCAGGCCCGGCACGGCCGCAACGGCCTTCACCGCCCATTCGTCGTTAAAGCGCCATGTTTCCGTCATGCGGCTATTTTATAGTTATTTGAAGCGGGAATCAATGACCGCAGCAAAAGCAAAAGCCCTTGAAACATGTTCAAGGGCTTTTGGTTGCGGGGGTTGGATTTGAACCAACGACCTCAAGGTTATGGGCCTTGCGAGCTACCAGGCTGCTCTACCCCGCA
>ERZ1645187.3670-NODE-3670-length-12789-cov-6.689964_pt1 | contig 12789 bp, 15 predicted proteins | sample MGYA00575352_ERZ1645187 | MGnify/ENA primary metagenome ERZ1645187 (study PRJEB40837, sample SAMN11349314) | freshwater sediment metagenome | isolation source: river sediment | host: Sediment | place: India: Wazaribad , New Delhi | collected 2017-02-21 ... | reverse complement strand
CCCCGCAGGTCCGCCGCGTCTATGGCAACCTGAACGCCATTTCCGGCTGGGCAGGGCACGGTTTTCGCCTGTGCCCCACCCGCCCCGGCAAGAATGCCGCCGACATGCTGCTCTGCGTCGAGGCGATGATGCTGGCCCTGCGCGACGGCTTCGACACCATTGCCATCGCCTCCTCAGACCGCGACTTCAGCTATCTCGCCGAACAGTTGCGCGAGGTCGGCAAGCAGGTGATCGGGCTGGGATGCCACAAGGCGCCGGCGTCCTTCCGGCGGGCCTGTACAGACTTTGTCGCGATCGCCCCCTCCGGCGACCCGGTCCCGAAATCTGCCCCCAAGCCCGTCCCCAAGTCTGCCCCCAAGCCCGGCGGAATCCCTGAGACCTTGACCAGTGCCATTGCCGCCGAGGGCACCGAGGGTCTGCTGATAAGCCGCCTCGGCAGCCCCGAGCTCAACGGGGGTTTAAAGGTCTCGTCCACGCTCGAGAAGACCTGGCGCAAGTGGCTTGAGGCGCGCGGCACCCTTTTCGTGCTGGATCCGAAAGGGCCAAACGCACGGGTTCGTTTGCGAGCCTGACCGTCAGCCCGCCTGACGCGCCCCATAGCGCGCCATGAACATCTCGACCGCGCCCGCGACCGACTTGCGCACGTCCTCGGGCGTGATCTCGTCGGCCAGGCCGAAGATCAGCTTTTCGTGGATATGCGCCTTGCACAACTGGGCGAACTGGTCGGCGGCCAGGTCGAAATCCTCGATCCGCAGCGCGCCCCTGTCGGCCAGGTGGCGCATGTGGTGCACCAGCCGGTCGTGGATCAGCCCCGGCCCGTTGCGATAGAAGGCCCGCGCCAGGTCGGGAAAGCGCGACCCCTCGGCCACCACCAGGCGGAACATGTTGCGGCCGAAGTCCGACATCAGGAAACCGGCGATGCGCTCGGCGGCAAAGGTCAACAGCGCCTCGACCGGGGCGGAATAGTCCATCGCGGCCTCGGCCGCCTCGGTCTGGTAACGACACTCGCGGTTGCAGATCTCGGTGAACAGCAGCCGCTTGTCGGGGAAATAGCTGTACAGCGTGGCCTTGCTGACCCCCGCCGCCCGCGCGATGTCGTCGACCGAGGCGCCGTCAAAGCCGTCGCGCAGGAACACCGCCCGGGCGCCGTCCAGCACCTGGTCGTACTTGCGTCCCTTGCGGATCGTCGTGTCGCCGTCCATGGCCCCCCCTTTGGATGACCATAGATCAGCCGGCAAGCCCGCGGCAAGCGCGCCCGCCGTCATTCCCCCTTCGTGCAGACCGCAACCGCCTGGCCCTCGCAGCCCTTGGTCGAGGTCGTCACATCGCCCTCGGGCCAGGTCAGCGTCGGCAGCAGCGTGCCCATCGTCTGGGCCTGCGCCGGCAGTGCCAGCATCAGCGCGGTCAAGGCCAGGGCGGCGGCAGGGGCAAGGATCTTCATGGCAAGTCTCCTAAACGGTTCAGTTCAGATTTCACATACATGAACTGAACCGTTCAGTTTGTCAAACGATTCGCGCGACGCGATGCCGCCTTGCGCCGCCCGCATCAGCCGCTATTTTAGAACCGTTCCAACATAGGCCCTCAACATAGGCCCGCCATGCTTTCCGCCCTTTCCTCGCGCCGCCGCTTTTCGGACCTGACCGAACAAGAGGTGCTGGCGCTTGCCATCTCGTCCGAAGAGGACGACGCGCGCATCTACCGCAGCTATGCCGAACGGCTGCGCGCCGACTATGCCGCCAGCGCGGCGATCTTCGACGCCATGGCCGAAGAGGAAGACGGCCACCGCCGCGCCCTGATCGACCTGCACCGCGCCCGCTTTGGCGAGGTGATCCCGCTGATCCGCCGCGAACATGTCGCGGGCTTCTACGCCCGCCGCCCGGTCTGGCTGGCCGGCAACCTGTCGCTGGACACCATCCGCGGCGAGGCCCAGGCGATGGAGCGGCAGGCCGCCGACTTCTACACCCGCGCCGCCGCCCGCACCGGCGACGCCGCCACCCGCAAGCTGCTGGGCGACCTGGCCGCGGCCGAGGCCGGGCATGACCGCACCGCCGGCGCCTTGCAGGACAGCCACCTGGCCGAAGACGCCCGCGCCGAAGAGGACAGCACCGCCCGGCGCCAGTTCATCCTGACGTGGGTGCAACCGGGCCTGGCCGGGCTGATGGACGGCAGCGTCAGCACGCTGGCGCCGATCTTCGCCACCGCCTTCGCCACGCAGGACACCTGGACCACCTTCCTGGTGGGCCTGGCCGCCTCGGTCGGCGCCGGCATCTCGATGGGCTTTACCGAAGCCGCGCATGACGACGGCGTGCTGTCGGGCCGCGGCAGCCCGTGGAAGCGCGGCCTTGCCTCGGGCGTGATGACCATGCTGGGCGGCCTGGGCCACGCGCTGCCCTATCTGATCCCCGATTTCTGGACCGCGACCACCATCGCCATCGCGGTCGTCTTCGTCGAGCTTTGGGCCATCGCCTGGATCCAGAACCGCTACATGGAAACCCCCTTCCTGCGGGCGGCGCTGCAGGTGGTGCTGGGCGGCGCTCTGGTGTTCGCGGCGGGGGCGCTGATCGGAGGCGGCTAGATGTACCGCAAGGGAGAGGTGCGCTATCAGGCCCTGCCGCTGCCCGACCGGGTGCAACTGCCGCCCGAGGCCAGCCTCAAGGCGGCCCAGGATTTCCTGGCCTACATGCGCCAACGCCACTCGGTCCGCGACTATGCGCCCGATCCGGTGCCCGAGGCGGTGATCCGCGCCATCATCGCCACCGCCGCCAGCGCCCCTTCGGGCGCGAACCGCCAGCCCTGGCACTTCGTCGCCATCGCCGACCCGGCCATGAAGGCCCGCATCCGCCAAGCTGCCGAGGAAGAGGAACGCGCCTTTTACGGTGGCGGCGCCCCCGACGAATGGCTAGCCGCGCTGGAACCCATCGGCACCGGAGCCAGCAAACCCCACCTGACCGACGCCCCCTGGCTGATCGTGGTCTTCGCCGAACGCTGGGGCGTGAACGACGATGGGATGCGCTACAAGAACTACTACGTCCCCGAAAGCACCGGTATCGCGCTTGGCTTCCTGATCGCCGCCATCCACCACGCGGGGCTCGTGTGCCTTGAACACACCCCGAACCCGATGGCCTTCCTGAACCAGATGCTGCGCCGTCCGCCGCAGGAAAAACCCCTGATGATCCTGCCCGTCGGCTACCCCGCCACCGACGCCACCGTGCCCGAAGTGGCCAAGCGGAAGAAGCCGTTCGACAAGGTGGCGACGGTGTTCCGCTAGGGGCCGGCACGGCAGGCCGCCAACGCGACCTCAGGGAATGGTCGCGTCCCATTCATGGACCGTATCCAGCGCATCAGCGGCAACCGCCCGGAACCCGCAGCGTCGGTAGAAATCGTTGGACCGGCTGCCGTTCAGCGCCGTCAGCCGGATCGGCAGCCCTGCGGCGCGCGCCTCTTCCTTCAGCCTTTGCATCACCCGACGCCCCAGGCCAAGCCCCTGAAATTCCGGGTGGACATACAGGTGATCCAGATACAGGTGGTCCGGCCGCCGGCGAACGACCTGCACTCCCGCCGTCCTGCCCGCCACGCAAAGAACCTGCGTATCCTCCGGGATGAACCCATCCAGAAACCGCGCCCGCGCCCGGACCGGATCGAACCGTCCGACGGCCTCCAGACTTGGCCGCATCGCCTCCAGCCGGATGTCCGCCAGAACATCCGCCTCTGACGCCCGCGCCGGTCTGGTCTGAAAGTCCAAAGTCGGCACCCGTCCCCGCCGGAATGCGGTTCCCCTGCGCAACCATACGCCCGCCTCCGGATCATAGGCAACGCCCCCTCGTCTTCAGTGCCCTTCCCCTTTCATCTGTCCTCAAATATCCCACGGGGGGTCCGGGGGGTGTGAAACCCCCCGGTCCGGCGCTGGCCAATCCGCTCACCGGCCGCGGGAAAATCCCAGTTCCTCCCTGCCGCCTGCGCCGAACCCATTGAAATCCTTCTGCCCCGACCGCCGCCCGGATGGGGCGCCCCACAGACCCTTGCGGCCAACCCCTTGCCCTTTGTCCCGGCCCGTGACACCACGGCCCGATGCTGGCGATCCTGCTCAAGACCCTGCCCTTCTTCGCCGTCATCGCCACCGGCTTCCTGGCCGGCCGCGCCCGCTTCATCACGCCCGAGGCGACCGGCCAGCTGACCAGGTTCGTCTTCTACTTCGCCCTCTCCGCCATGCTGTTCGGCTTTGCCGCCAACCTGTCGCTGGCCGAGATCTTCAGCCTGCCCTTCGTGCTGGCCTACCTGACGGGCACCGCGCTGGTCTGGGGGCTGGTGCTGGTCCTGGGCCTGATCCGCGGCACCGGCCGCGAGGCCGCCCTGTTCGAGGCCCATACCGGGGTCATCGGCAACGTCGGCTTCCTCGGCATCCCGATGCTGGTCCTGCTGCTGGGGCCAAAGGCGGTCGGCCCGGTGCTGCTGGTGCTGGCGGTGGATCTGATCGTGTTCTCCTCGGCGCTGACGCTGGGCATCACGCTGTTGCGCTCGGGCCGGGTCGGCCCCGACACCCTGCGCCTGCTGGCCCTGGGGCTGCTGAAGAACCCGATGATCGTTTCCACCGTGCTGGGCATGGCCTGGGGCGCCACCGGCCGCAGCCTCTGGCCGCCGGTGGCCGAGTTCATGACCCTCTTGGGCGCCGCCGCCACCCCTTGCGCGCTGTTCGCCATCGGCGCCTCGCTGGCCGGGCGGCGGCCCGACCGGCCGCTGATCGCGGCCTGGCTATCGTTTGCCAAGCTGGTGCTTCACCCCGCCGCCGTGGCCATCGCCGCGCTGTGGCTTTTCCCGGTCGAGCCCTATGCCGCCGGCGTGATGATCGCCGCCGCCGCCTTGCCGGTGGCGGGAAACGTGTTCATCCTGGCCCAGCATTACGGCGTGGCCCCGCAACGGGTCTCGACCGCCATCCTGATCTCGACCGCGCTGTCCGTCCTGACGGTGACGGCAGTGATCGCCCTACTGGAGACGACATGAAGACGATATCGGAAAACCGCTGTTTCGGGGGTGTGCAGGGCGTCTATACCCATGCCTCGGCCGCCACCGGCACCGACATGACCTTTGGCCTCTTCCTGCCGCCGCAGGCCGAGGACGGGCCGGTTCCGGTGCTGTGGTACCTGTCGGGCCTGACCTGCACGCATGAGAACGCCATGGTCAAGGCGGGCGCCCAGGGCTGGGCGGCCGAGGCCGGCATCGCGCTCGTCTTCCCCGACACCAGCCCCCGCGGCGAAGGCGTGGCGAACGACGCGGCCTACGACCTGGGCCAGGGCGCGGGCTTTTACGTCAACGCGACGCAAGCCCCCTGGGCGCCGCATTTCCGGATGTGGGACTATGTGACCGAGGAACTGCCCCGCATCCTGTTCAACGCCTTCCCGCTGGACGAAGGCGCGCAGGGCATCACCGGCCATTCGATGGGCGGCCACGGCGCGCTGACCATCGCGATGAGCTTTCCGGGCCGCTTCGCCAGCGTCTCGGCCTTTGCGCCGATCTGCAACCCCACCGCCAGCGACTGGGGCCGCAAGCAGTTTGCAGCCTACCTTGGCCCGGACGAGACCACCTGGGCCGGGCATGACGCGACGCTGCTGATGCGGCGCTTCGGCTTTGACGGGCCGATCCTGGTGGACCAGGGCACCTCGGACCAGTTCCTGGACCTGCTGCGCCCCGAGACGCTGGCCGCCGCCATGACCGAACGGCGCCAGGGCGGCACGATCCGGATGCAGAAGGGCTATGACCACAGCTATTTCTTCGTGTCGACCTTCATGCCCGACCACATCGCCTTTCACGCCGACGCGCTGCGCGGATGACCCGGGCTGCTCCTCCTTCGACTTCGTCTCGTCGTCGCGGAAGACAGCGCGCGAAGAGCGGCCGCAGGCCTGCGATGAGCCGCCGATGACGCTGTATGTCGACGCCGATGCCTGCCCGGTCAAGGACGAGGCCGAGCGCGTGGCGACGCGGCTGCGCGTGCCGATGGTGCTGGTGTCGAACGGCGGCATCCGGCCCTCGGCCAATCCGCTGGTCGAAAGCGTCTATGTGGGCCAGGGCCTGGACGAGGCCGACCGCTGGATCGCCGGCCATGCCGGGCCGGGCGACGTGGTGGTGACCTCCGACATCCCGCTGGCCGCGCGGGTGATCGAGGCCGGCGCCACCGTGGTCAAGCCCGATGGCGCGGTGCTGACGGGGCGCAACATCGGCTCCGTCCTGGCGACCCGCGACCTGATGGCCGACCTGCGCAGCGCCGATCCGTTCCGACAGGGCGGCGGGCGCAGCTTTTCCAAGGCCGACCGCTCGCGGTTCCTGGACAATCTTGACCGTGCGCTGCGCGGATAGGGCGCCGGTTTCCGAACGGAAACCGAACCGGAAATCGCACGATTTCCGCTGTTTCCCGGACATGCCGATGTCGCGCCCGGAACAGCACGCCGCCCCCACCCGGTGTCTGATCACGACATGAGCGCGACCGCCCAGCCTTCTGCCGGAGCCCCCCGGACCGGCATCCTGTTTGCCCTGGGTGGCGCCGTCGTGCTGTCGATGAACGACCTGGCAATCAAGGCGCTGGCCGAGACCGGCTATGCCCTGCACCAGGTCATCCTGATCCGGGCCCTGATCGGCATGGCGCTGGTGCTGGCGGTGATGGCGGTCAGCCCGCGCGGTCTGCGCCAGATCCTGACCCGCCGCCGCGGCGCGCATCTGCTGCGGGTGTCGATCGTGATGGTGTCGAACGTCACCTATTTCGTCGGCCTGTCGCTGATGCCTCTGGCCGATGCCGTCGCCACCGCCTTCGTGGCGCCCTTGCTGGTGACCGCGATGTCGGCGCTGATCCTGGGCGAACAGGTCGGCCCGCGCCGCTGGGCGGCGGTGGCCGTGGGCATGGTGGGCGTGATGGTGATGACGCGGCCCGGGTCGGGCGTGATCCAGCCGGCGGCGATCCTCGTGCTGATCTCGGCCGTCTGCTATGCGTCCAGCCACATGATGACCCGCCGCATGCGCGACACCGAAAGCGCGATGACGCTGAACTTCTATGTCCAGGTCGGCTTCCTGCTGGTCTCCTCGGCCATGGGCCTCTGGGTGGGTGACGGCCACATGGCGCAGGCGCCCGGCAGCACCTGGGAATTCCTGTTCCGCCCCTGGGTCCTGCCTCCGGTGCAGGACTGGTGGGCCTTTCTGGGGACCGGGCTGGCCGTCGGGATCGGCGGCCTGATGATGAGCCAGGCCTACCGCACCACCGAGGCCGCGCTGGTCGCGCCCTTCGAATATGTCGGCATGCCGATGGCGATCTTCTGGGGCGTTGTGTTCTTTGGCACCTGGCCCGACGGCACCGCCTGGGCGGGGATTGCGCTGATCTGCGGCGCCGGGCTTTATACATTGTGGCGCGAGACGGTGCGCAGGAAGGTTCAGGATGTCGCGGCCCCAAGCGGTGATCTTTGATATCGGCAATGTCCTCGTGGGCTGGGACCCCGAGGGCTATTACGACGCGCGCATCGGCCCGGAGCGCCGGCGCCGGTTCTTTGCCGAAGTGCCGATCCACGCCGCCAACGTGGCGATGGACGCCGGCACGCCCTTTGCCGACAGCATCGCGCCGCTGGCCGAGGCGCATCCGCACTGGCGCGACGAGGTGCTGGCCTGGCGGCGCGACCTCTTGGCGATGCTGCAACCGGTGATCTTTCCCTCGGTCGCGCTGATGCGGGCGCTGCGCCGCAACGGCGTGCCGGTCTATGCGCTGACCAACTGGGGCGACGAGCATTTCGACATCGCCTGCGGCCACTTCGCCTTTTTCAACGAGTTCGACCGGGCTTTCGTCTCGGGCCGGCTGGGCTTGATCAAACCCGATCCGGCGATCTATGCGGTGGTCGAGCGTGAAACCGGGCTCGCCCCCGGCGCGCTGCTGTTCGTCGACGACAAGGCCGAGAACGTGGCCACCGCCGTCGCCCGCGGCTGGAAGGCGCATCAGTTCGAAAGCTGGCAGGGCTGGGCGCGGCGGCTGGTCGCCGAAGGATTGCTGACAAGAGAGGAAGCCGGGCTATGACATTGCAGATCATCGGCCCCGAAGCCGAACGCCACCTGACCTGGGCCGGGCTTCTGGAGGCGCTTGAGGCCGGGCACCGCCGCCCCCAGCCCGACATCAAGGACCTGTTCGTCTATCGCGGCGCCGACACGATCCTGGATCGCGCGACCTGGATCGACGGCATCGGCGGGCTGGTCAAGGTGGCGACCGTGGTCCCCGGCAATGCCGCGCGCGGCCTGCCCACCATCCACGGCGCGGTGACGCTGTTCGATGACGTTACCGGAGAGTTGACCGCGCTGCTGGATTTCCACCTGGTGACGAAATGGAAGACCGCCGGCGACAGCCTGCTGTCCGCCAGCCGGCTGGCCCGCAAGGACAGCCGCCGCATCCTGCTGGTCGGCGCGGGCGCGGTGGCGCGGTCGATGGTCGATGCCTACCGCAGCCTCTGGCCCGACGCCGAATTCACCGTCTGGTCGCGCAAGCTGGTGACGGCGGCGAACATGGCCACGCCGCTCGGCCTGCAGATGACCACCGACCTGGCCGAAGCCGTGCCGCAAGCCGACATCATCTGCACCTGCACCATGTCGACCGAGCCGCTGATCCGCGGCGAATGGCTGCGCCCCGGCCAGCACCTGGACCTGATCGGCGCCTATCGCCCCGACATGCGCGAGGTGGACGATGCCGCCCTGGCGCGCGCCCGGCTGTTCGTGGATTCGCGGGCGACCACGGTCCACCACATCGGCGAGCTGATGATCCCGCTGAAGTCCGGCGCGATCACCGAGTCCGGCATCGTCGCCGATTTCTGGGACGACCCCGCGCTTTACGCCCGCCGCTCGGCCGATGAGGTCACCATCGCCAAGAACGGCGGCGGCGCGCACCTGGACCTGATGACCTCGGCCTGGATCGCCGGCGCGGTAGCCGGAAAATGACCTGGGCGGGCCACGACGGCGCGCTGCGCCTGTCGGTGGCCCTGGTGATGCTGGCCGCGATGGCCGCCTGGGAACTGGCCGCCCCCGCCCGCCGGGCCGAAATGCCCCGACTGCTGCGCTGGTCGAACAACCTGGGCCTGGTGGCGCTGGATGCGGCGCTGGTGCGCCTGCTGGTTCCCGTGTCGCTGTCGGCCTTTGCGGCGGGGCTGCAGGCGCGCGGCTGGGGCCTGTTCACGCTGACGCCGCTGCCCGGCTGGGCCGAAGCGGTGCTGGCGCTTGTGCTGCTGGACCTGGCGATCTGGTCGCAGCACCGGGCGTTCCACCATGTCCCGCTGTTGTGGCGGCTGCACCGGACGCACCATTCCGACCCGGATTTCGATGCCTCGACCGGCCTGCGTTTTCACCCCGTCGAGATCCTGCTCTCGGTCGGTTACAAGATGGCCGTCATTGCCGCGCTTGGCGCCCCGCCGGGCGCCGTTCTGGCCTTTGAGGTGATCCTGAACGCCTCGTCGCTGTTCAACCACGCCAATATCCGCCTGCCCGCCCGGATTGACCGCCTGCTGCGTCTGGTGATCGTCACCCCCGACATGCACCGTGTCCATCATTCCGAAATCCGGGCCGAGACCGATTCCAACTTTGGCTTCAACCTGCCCTGGTGGGACCGCCTGTTCGGCACCTATCGCGCCCAGCCCGCGCTTGGCCATCAAGGCATGACCCCGGGCATCGGCGCCTTTCGCAGCGCGCGCGACCTCTGGCTGGACCGGCTGCTGCTGCAACCGCTGCGCGATCCGCCCAAGGCCGCCCCGCATCAGGACGGGACCAAGAACCGGCCCCCCAGCCCCTAAGCAGGCGCTTAGGCGGCCCGTCAGCGGCCCCTGTCAGCCGCTGGATTATGGCGGGCGCGCGCAGGGCAGCCTAACTCGGGGGCAGGCGTTGACCGTATGACCCAGCCCGACGCCGGCGCAGCAAGCTGAGACGGATTGACCTTGGGCCTTTCGACATCGGTCGTCGTTCCCTGCCGGAACGAGGCCAGCAACATCCTGCCCCTGATCGACGGGATCGCCCGCAGCATGGCCGTGGCCGGGCCATTCGAGATTGTCGTGGTCGACGACGGCTCGGACGACGGGATGGCGGCGCTGCTGGCTTCGGCGCTGGATCGCTGGCAGATGTTGCGGGTCTTGCGGCACGACCGGGCCGGCGGGCAATCGGCCGCCATCCATTCGGGCGTGATGGCCGCCCGCCACGACCTGATCTGCACGCTGGACGGCGACGGCCAGAACCCGCCCGAGGAACTGCCGCGCCTGATCGCGCCGTTCCTGGCCCCGGGGGCCGAGACCCTGGGCCTGGTGGCCGGGCAGCGGGTCGGGCGCCAGGACACGCTGGCGCGGCGCCTGGCCTCGCGGCTGGCCAACGGGCTGCGCGCCCGGGTCCTGCACGATTCCACCCGCGACACCGGCTGCGGGCTGAAATGCTTTCGGCGGCAGGCCTTTCTGGCGCTGCCCTACTTTGACCACATGCACCGCTACCTGCCGGCGCTCTTTGCGCGCGATGGCTGGCGGGTCGCGCATGTCGACGTGACGCACCGCCCGCGCGGCGGCGGTCGGTCGCATTATTCCAACCTTCAGCGCGGGCTGGTGGGGATCTTTGACCTGATGGGCGTGGCCTGGCTGTTGCGGCGGCGCAAGAAGGCCCGCGCCGTCGAAATCGCCCGCCCCCCGCAAGCCACCAGCGAGGACCGGCGATGACCTGGTTGATGCAGACGCTGCATGCCGACAGCGGAATCGAACTGGCCTGGGTGCTGTTCGGCCTTTGCGCGCAACTGATGTTCACCGCCCGTTTCCTGGTGCAGTGGATCGCGTCCGAGCGCGCGCGGTCCTCGGTGATGCCGGTGGCCTTCTGGTATTTCTCGCTGGCCGGCGGGGGGATGCTGCTGGCCTATGCGCTGTACCGCAAGGACCCGGTCTTTGTGCTGGGCCAGGCGCTTGGCGTGGTGATCTATGCGCGCAACCTGTGGCTGATCCATGCCAGCCGGCAGCACTAGGCCCACTGGGCCGAGCTGCCTCAGGCCGCTGGTCGGGCTGGCGGCAGCGATGGCGGGCAGCACGGTGGTCTTCACGCTTTGGCCCGGCCTGGACCTGGGCGTCTCGGGGCTGGCCTACCGCCCCGGCGCGGGGTTTGCGCTGGCCGACCGGCCGGTCTGGGACGCCGTGGTTCTGGCCGGCAAGGCGGCCTCGATCCTTTACGCCGCCGTGGCGCTGATCCTGCTGCCGGCCAGCCTGCTGCGCCGCGCCGACCCTGCCGTGGCGCGCTACTGGGGGCTGGTGATCCTGCTGTATCTGATCGGGCCGGGCCTGATGGTGAACGGCGCGCTGAAGCGCGGCTTTGGCCGCGCCCGCCCCGACCAGATCGAGCTGTTCGGCGGCGATGGCCCCTTCACCGCCGCATGGCAAGTGTCGGGCTATTGCCACTCGGCCTGTTCCTTCGTCTCGGCCGAGGTCGCCGCCGGCACCGCGCTGACCATTGGCCTGGCGCTTGGGGCTCTGTGGTTCGCCGGCCGGCCCGCGGCGCGGCTGTTCCGGCGGCTGGCCCTGGCCGCGCTGGCGCTGCTGGTCCTGACCGCGGTCCAGCGCATCGGCAGCGGGCGGCACTTCCTGTCGGATGTGGTCTTCGCCATCCTGCTGGTCGCCGCCCTTGGCACAACCCTTGCCTGGCTGCTGCGGCCGCGCCAGATGCCTTATCTGACACCGCACCGCACGGGTGACCTGCCATGACGCCATCCCCCCTGTCCGCCCGCAGCATCGGCCTTGTGGCCCTGGGGCTGGCCGCCGGCCTGGCGGTGCTGCTGCCACAGTTGCGCCCGGTCCTGCCGGTGGACGAGACGCGCTACCTGTCGGTCGCCTGGGAGATGCAGCGCGACGGCACCTTCATCGTCCCGCATCTGAACGGAGAGATCTACGCCCACAAGCCGCCGCTGCTGTTCTGGTTGATCAATCTGGTCTGGTCGGTGATCGGGGTCGGCGAGGTGGCGGCGCGTCTGGTCGCCCCGGCCTTCGGCGTACTGGCCGTGGCGCTGACCTGGCGGGTCGGCGCGCGGCTTTTCCCCGACCGCCCGACGCTGGGGCCGACCGCGGCGCTGATCCTGGCCTCGACGGGGGTGTTTGCGCTTTATGGCTCGTTGACGATGTTCGACACGATGCTGGCCTCGGCGGTGCTGCTGGGGGTGCTGGCGCTGTTGCGGATGGATGCGGACGAGGGCTGGCTGGCGACGCTGGGCCTGGGCGCCGCGCTGGCCTTTGGCGTGCTGGCCAAGGGGCCGGTGATCCTGGTGCACCTGTTGCCGCTGGCTCTGGCGCGGCCGCTCTGGTCGCTGGCCGACGGGCCGGGGCGGGCGGGGGCCTGGTATGGCCGGGTGGCGGTGGCCATCGCGATGGCCCTGGGGCTGCTGGCGCTGTGGCTGATCCCGGCGCTGTGGCTGGGCGGCGCCGATTACCGGGCCGAGGTGCTGTGGCGCCAAAGCGCCGGCCGGATGGTGAACGCCTTTGACCACGCCCGACCCGTCTGGTTCTTTCTGGCGCTGCTGCCGCTGCTGCTTTGGCCTTGGGCCTGGCGCCCGCAGGCCCTGCGGGGCCTGGCCTCGGCTGGACTGTGGAGCGACCGCCGCGCGCGGGTGCTGGCGATCTGGGGCCTGGGCACACTGGTGCTGTTCTCGCTGATCTCGGGCAAGCAGGCGCATTATCTGATTCCCGCGCTGCCTGCCGCGGCGCTGGCGCTGGCCGCCGCGCCGGCGCCGCGACCCGGCTGGGGGCCGGTGCTGGCCTGCCTGGCGGTGGTGGGGCCGGT